>Ga0335074_10000166_pt1 | contig 106264 bp, 98 predicted proteins | sample Lox_Sample_23_FD_206715 | JGI IMG/M metagenome (GOLD analysis project Ga0335074, IMG submission 206715) | Soil microbial communities from Loxahatchee National Wildlife Refuge, Florida, United States - Lox_Sample_2.3 | ecosystem: Environmental > Terrestrial > Soil > Wetlands | place: USA... | reverse complement strand
GCACTCCCCACTTGAGAGTGCCAAGCACCCGAAGCTATACTTCATGAAGTCATGCCGATCTACGAGTACAAGTGTGAGCAGGGGCACGTCTTCGAGGTCATGCAGCGCATCTCCGACGATCCGGTGGCTTCGTGCCAGACGTGTGAGGCGCCGGTCCAGCGGGTGTTTCACCCCGTGGCGGTGCACTTCAAGGGCAAGGGCTTCTACAACACCGACTACGGGACGCGCAAGCGGGCCAAGGAGTCGGACGCCAAGGACGACAGCGGGGCGAAGACCGAGGCCAAGCCTGAGAAGAAGACCGAGTCCAAGCCTGAGCCCAAGGCCTCGGCGGCCTAGACGCGGCGCAGGGTCAGCGTGCGCAGGAAGGGCGAGCTCGTCGCCGTTCCGCTGGCGCCCGCCACCCCGGAGATGCTCAGGCTGAGGAGCTTCGTCGTCTTGAGGCGCTTCTTGGCCTTGCGGCTGAAGGTCAGGACCACGACCTTCGACCCCTTGGCGCGCAGGCGGGCGGTGCCGGAGGCGACCGACAGCGGGACCGAGACGACGCGAAGGACGGCCTTGCCGGGGAGCACGACGACCGAGAAGTGGGCCGTGCAGGCCTGGCTGCAGGTGAAGCGCACCTTGACGCCGCTGTGGAGTGCGCGGGGCAGCCGCGGGTGGCCGAGAACGTGGAAGGAGAAGCCGGGCGCGGCCGCAAGGGCCTTGGCCGTGGTGAAGGTGCCGTCGGCCCCGACCACCGTGGCGGCGGCGTTTGAGGCCACGAGCCGGTAGTGGTAGGTCGTGCCCGGCCTGAGGCCGGTGAGGGGGACGCTGACCGGGCGGCTCGCGCCCGCGGCGGCGAGCGGCGCCGTGCTGTAGCCGTAATTCGCGGTGGGGCCGAACTGCACCTGGTAGGTCGCGGCGACGCCGCCCGGATTGACGCTCCCGGCCACGGTCGCGCTCGTGCTGGTGATCGCCGACGCGGCCCCGGTGGCCACCGACGGCGGCGGGGTGAGCGTGGTCAGGTTGTTCACCGTGCCGGGAGTCGTGGTCCCGTTGAGGCTGACCTCGAGGGCGTAGTAGTACGTGGTCGCGGGGGCCAGACCGGAGAGGTTGGCCGACACGGGGGCGAAGGTGGTGCCGCCGGGCTGGCTCGACTGCGGCGTGCTCAGATTTAGGTTGGTCGGCGAGGTTCCGTAGGCGAACCAGTAGGTGACCAAGGCGGCGCCGTTCGGATTGACCGCGCCCTGGAGCTGGGCGCTGGTCGCGCCGAGGAGGTCGCTCGGGCCGGTCGAGGCCAGCGGCGTCTGGGCGGCCGGGGGCGGGGCCGCGCTCGTGGTGAAGGTCTGGACGTCGTTATTGGTGTAGTTCTCGCCGTCGGCCACCGCCTCCAGCTCGTAGTAGTACGGCGTCGAGGGGGTGAGGCCGGAGAGGGTGGCGCTGACCGTCGACGGGGTGTCTCCGGTCGGGCCGGCGGTGAGCGGGGTCGACTGGTCGAGCTGCGTCGGCGAGGTGCCGTAGAGGAAGGTGTATTGGACGTCGCGGTTCTCCGGGTTGATCGTCCCGCTGAGCGTCGCGTCCTGGCTGTCGATGTTCGAGGCGGCCCCGGTGCTCACCACCGGCGGTGTGGCCGGTCCGCTGACCACGACCTGCTGGGTCACGGTGCTGGTGAAGCCGAGATCGTCGGTCACCGTGAGGGACGCGTTATAGGTGCCGTCGCTGGCGTAGACGTGAGTGGCGGTGGGGGTGGAGTTCGTCTCGTTCGCGCTCCCGTCGCCCCAGTCCCAGGTGTAGCTCGCGATCCCCGAGCCGAGCGAATAGGTGGTCCCGGAGTACGCGGCCGAGGCCGTGTCACCGCTCGGGTCGCTGGAGGCCGAGGCGTCGAAGCTCAGCTGCTCATCCGGGGTGGCCGTCGTGTCACCCACGAAGCTGGCCGTCGGCGCGCTGTAGCTCGTTTCGCCCGCGACGCAGCTGCGGTCCCTGTTGCTCCAGATCTTTTGCACGGTCCAGGGTCCATCCTGGGCCTGATCGGTCGCGTTCTCGCAGATGTCGGCCACCTCGCCGTTCTGTGTGTCATACCAGCCGAGCGGCGGCCCGTTTTCAGTCGCCTCGGCCCCCAGCGGATCGTTGATCGACTCCGCGAATTCGTGGCTGAGGAAAGTCGTCTGGTTGTCGATGTCGTTGTCGTTCGTCCCGCACTCGCCGTCATTGGGAGTGCCGGGACCGTTGTCGACGATGGCGGCGTAGAGCACCTGGGTTGAGCTGGTGAGCGGAAATGAACTGTGGTAGGAGCAGAAGCCGTCGCTCGTGTCATAGGCGCAGGCGCCGCCCTGGCATACGTTGACGTTGGGTGGGAAGAGGATCACGTACAGGGTGGAAAGCCCGTTCCCGGCCGGCGACGGGAGCGAGGGCGAGGTCCCGGTGATGTCGGCCCCGAGCTGGGACTGGATGACGCTGTCATCGACGCAGGTGGGCAGGGCGCAGGTAGCGGTCCCGCCGCTGGCGGGGGGCGTGATCTGGGTCATCCCGCCGTAGCTGAACCGGTTCTGAGAATTGGCCCCGGACGTGTCCATGTACTGGGCCAGCACGCCGCCGAGATCGGTCGTCGTCCCGCTTTGGCTGGCGAGGTAATTGAAGAAGGCGGGGTCGCCGGAGGTGGTATCGGTGTAGGTGGAGCGAACGCCGGCGCCCCACTGCACGAGGTACACGTTCATCGAGTGGGCGACCGGGCCGCCCCAGTAGCGGAGGCTGACCCTCGCCGCGCTAGCGGCGGGCGCAGCCGACAGCAATCCGAGCCACGTCAGGCCGATGAGCAGGAGTTTTTTTCTGCGTGCGACTGGCAAGAGCCCCGCGCCCTCCAGGCAGCAGATCAGGCCGCCTGAGGTTCGACGTGAGTGACCGGGTGCGCCGGGCCGGTGCGCTCAACGCCCATCAGCTTAGCGGCGGCGCTCCCGGCAGCCGGTCTACTTCCCGGTCAGGAGCTTCTGGACCTGGGCGTGGACGTTGGCCTGGTTGGGCACCAGGACGTCCTCGCCGTTGAAGCTCTGTCCGCTCTCTGAGAGCAGGCTGACCGGGGCCGAGCCGCCGATCTCCGAGGCGATGAACATCTGCATCAGCGACAGGCCGCCCATGTCGGTCTGAATCACCCCCGGGGCATCCCAGGCCGCCCAGGGGAGGTGGAAGAAGGTGTGGAAGGTGAGCAGCTGGGACTTGACCGAGTTGAGGATCTGCTGCTGCATGGCCTCGCGGCTGAGATCGTTGTAGGCGGGGTTGCAGGAGTTGTCCCGCGTGCGCGCCAGCACCAACGCCTGCTCGCCGTCGAGGTGGTGCGCGCCGGGGCTCAGATCGAGCGTGAACCCGCCGTTCTTGACGCCTCCGCTGATGTTCGAGCAGATCCGCGGTGTGTTGACCGTCACCCCGCCGACGTCGTCGATGAACTTGGGGAAGTTGCCCAGGTCGATCACGAGCAGGTGGTTGATCTGCAGCCCGGTGAGCTGCTTGACGACCTTGAGCGTCAGAGCCGGACCCCCGATTGACCAGGCGGCGTTGATCTTCTCCAGCCCGTGGCCGGGGATGTTCACCAGCGTGTCCCGGGGGATCGAGAGCCGGCGGCTGGTCCCACCGCCCAGGCGCCAGAGCATCATCGAGTCGGTGTTGGCGTCCGCCTCGCTGAAGTTGGAGGCCTGCAACCCGCCCTCCTTGGACCCCGGGCCGCTGGTCGGCCGGTTGTCGAGGCCGAGGATGAGGATCGTGTTGGCCGAGGTGAGCATCGGCCCGCCCGAGCTGAGCTGCGACGAGGCCCCGCTGGGCAGGTTCCCGGAGCGCGTCTGGGCGCTGATCATGAAGAGGACGAACGACAAGAGCAGCCAGGCGAAGATGGCGATGACGATCCACTTGATGACCCGGCCGGGGGTGAGCTTCTTCTTGGGCTCGCCTTCACGCGTACGCCGGAACGGGTTGCGCAGTCCGCGGCGGCCGCCGCCGTAGCGGTTGTAGTTGCCGTCGCCGCCCCGGGGCGGGACGAGCGGCTCGTCCTCGCCGCGCAGGCGCTCCTTCAGGCCGCGCGGGCCTGAGCGGTAGCGCTTGTAGGGGGGCTGTTCGAGGTTGCTCGGCATCTGCGCATATAGTGCCGGGTCATGCCGGCGCGTCGCACTATCGGCGTCGACATGGGCGGTTCAAAGCTGCTCGCGGGCGCCGTGGACACCGAGCTCTCGGTCCATGCCAGGACCCAGCGCCCGCTCCTCGGGCTCGACCAGGCGGCCCTCCTAGATGTAGCAGTTGAAGCTGTGGAGGAGGCTAAGGCGCTGGCCGACGGCGAGATCTCGGCCGTCGGGTTCGGGATCCCGTGCACATTTGACATGCGCACCGGGCGGGCGGTTCAGGCGGCCAACCTGCCCCTGGCCGACATCATGTTCGGCGACGTCATGACCGAGCGGCTGGGGCTGCCCGTGTTCGTTGATAACGACGCCAACCTGGCTGTCCTGGCCGAACACCGGGCGGGCGCGGGGGCGGGCTGCTCGGAGGTGGTGATGCTGACCATCGGGACGGGGATCGGGAGCGGGCTGGTCTTGGGGGGATCGCTTTACCGGGGGGCGATCGGCGCCGGGCCCGAGCTCGGTCACACGGTGATCGACTTGGACGGGCCGCCGTGCCAGGGGAATTGTCCGGGGCGGGGGTGCATCGAGGTGATGGCTTCAGGCACCGCGCTGGCCCGCGAGGCGGTGCGGATCGCCGGTGAGCGGCCCGACTCGGCGATGGCCGCGGCGCTGGCCGATGGCGAGGCCTTATTAGGCCCGCTGGTGACGGAGCTGGCCTACGACGGGGACGCGGGCGCGCTTGAAGTGCTGTCGCTCATCGGAACCCGGCTGGGGGCGGCGCTGACCGGGATCGTCAACACCTTCAACCCGGAGGTTGTCGTCATCGGGGGCGGGGTGATGGCCGCCGGGGACCTGATCCTGTCGCCGGCGCGGGCCGTCGTGGCCGAGCGGGCGCTTGCCCCGGCGCGGGACTACGTGCGGATCGTGCCCGCGGCGTTCGGGGTCGAGGCGGGGATGGTGGGGGCGGCGGCGTTCGCGTTCGACGGGTTGTCCTCTTGAGCGGGCGGCTGATTGTTTGCCCGACGCCGATCGGGAATCTGGAGGACGTCACGCTGCGGGTGCTGGCCGCCCTGCGTGACGCCGATGTCGTGGCCTGCGAGGACACGCGGCGCACGCGGGTCCTGCTCGACCGCTACGGGGTCAAGGCGCGGCTGGTCAGCTACCACGAGCACAACGAGGCTCAGCGGGCGCGGGAGCTGGTCGGGCTGATGAGCGGCGGCTCGGTGGTGGCCTTGGTCTCCGACGCGGGGACGCCGTTGGTATCGGACCCCGGTTTCCTCCTGGTTCAGGCCTGCGTCGCGGCCGGCCTCGAGGTCGAGGTGCTGCCGGGGCCCTCGGCCGTCCTCTCGGCGCTCGTGGCCAGCGGGCTCCCGGCCGAGCGGTGGCGCTTCGTCGGGTTCCTGCCCCGCAAGCGCGGCGAGCTCGAGGGCGTGTTTCGCTCTCCGGAGACCGTGGTGGCGTTCGAGTCTCCGCGGCGGGTGGCGGCGTCGCTGCGGGTCCTGGCTTCGCTTGATCCCGAGCGGCCGGTGGTCGTGGCGCGTGAGCTGACCAAGGTGCACGAGGAGGTGGTGCGGGGGAGCGCCGCCTCGTTGGCCGGGCGGTTCGAGGCCTCGCCGCCGCGCGGCGAGGTGGCGGTCGTGGTCGGCGGCGCGGCTTCGGAGACGATGGATTCCGGGCCGGCTGTGGAGGCGGTGCGTCGCCTTGTCGAAGCCGGCGCTCGCCCGCGGGTCGCCGCCTCGGTGGTCGCAGAGCTGACGGGGCTCGGCGCCAACGAGCTCTACCGAAGCGTGGCGATTCGCTCCCACCCTTCGTGACAGATCCTCCGCGCTTCGCTGCGGGCTAGCCCGAGAAGCTCTTCATGAACTTGAACTGCTGCTTCGCCGTGCCACTCGAGAGCTGTTTGTTGGTAAGCCCGATCTCGTAGATCAGGCCGTTACGCACCTTGAGCACGAACGTCGCTCTCTTGGCCGGCGCCAAGTACCAGAAGTTCACGCCGATGTGGAACGGCTTCTCGGCGTGCAGGCGCTTGGCCACGCTCGCGATGAGCATCCCCGGCTTGACCCCTTCGAACGAGTAGAACGGGTTGGCCGTGAGCGCGATCACCAGCCGTCCGGCCAGCCGCCTTCGCTCGGCGGGGTGCAGCGATCGGAGCAACCGGCTGGAGGGTGTCGCGGCCCGGATCCCGAATCCCGCGTAGAGGCAGAAGTCGGTGAACCCGTAGGCGATCCGCTGGGAGCGCTTGAGCTTCTGCTTGGCCTGCTTGAGGGTCATGCCCAGCCCAAGCGGGCCGACCCGCGTGCCGGACAGCGCACCGCTCGGCCGCGGGCAGCCCAGCTGGGCGGGGTTGCCAACGAACACCCCGCGACTCGTGGCGGGCGATCCGCTGCCGCTGGCGTTCGATGCCACCACCGTGCAGGTCAGGGTGTCGGTCTCATCGGCGATCTCGACCACGTAGCTCTTGTTCGTCTGGCCCGTGATCGACTGGCCGTTCCGGTTCCAGCGATAGCTGTAGCTCGTGGGGTCGCCGGACCAGCTCCCCGTCGAGCAGCCGAGCGTGTCGCCGGGCTGCGGGGTGCCGGAGATCGTGGGCCCCGCGGTGTTGACCGGCACCGACCCCGTCGGCCCCGGGGCGCCCGGCGGCTGCTGTTCGACAGCGGGCTGGGCCTCGAAGGCGCCGATGTCACATACGCCGGGCGGGTCACCCGGATCCGGCCGCGGCTCGCCCCGCTCGTCGGTGGTGACGGTCACCCCTCTCGCGTCGGTGCATGAGCCCGCGTCGATCGTTGGGCTGCCTGCCTGCTCGGCCTGGGTCGGCAGAGTGACGCCGTTGGCGCTCAGACCGCCGTTGTTCCCCAGCGCGGCGAGCTTGGGCTCGGTGTTCGGCTGGTCGCCGGGGCCGGTCAGGTGGCAGGTGTTCGTGTTCTCGAGGTTGTGGCCGTCCGAGGTGAAGGTGCCGCTGTCACTTACGGTGCAGTTTCCGGCCGGGGTGGCCGAGTTGTCGGCGATGATCGAGTTGATCAGCGTGTAGTCGCCGTCGTCGTTTTCGATCGCGCCCCCGGCGGTGCTCGAGGAGTTCTCGGCGATCGTGCTGAGGCTGACTGTGGTGGCGGATTCGCTCCAGATCGCGCCGCCGCCGCTGTGGGGTCCGCCGCCGGCGGGGGCGATGGACAGCGTGTTGTCGCTGATCGTGCTGTTCTCGTAGCTCGACGACGAATCTCCCTCGTCATAGATCGCGCCGCCGCCGCTGTAGTCGCCGACGCCGCTCGGCGCGCTCAGGGAGTTCTGGGCGATCGTCGAGCCGGTCACGGCGATATCGGACCCGTCGTTGTAGAGCGCTCCGCCGCCGTTGTTGGTTGTGCCCTCCATCGTCAGCGTGTTGCCGTCGAGGATCGAGCCGCTCAGAGTCGTGTCGTCGCCGTCCTGGTAGATCGCGCCGCCGCCGTTGTTGGAGGTGCCGTTGGGCAGGCTCACCTGGTTGCCGTCGGCGGTGCTCGCGGTCATCGTGAGGTTGCTGCCGTCCTGGTAGATGCCACCGCCGCCGTTGTTGGAGCTGCCGTTGACGGTCAGCGTGTTGTTGTCCACGCCGCTGTTCTGCAGCGTGATGTCCGTGCCGTCGCCGTAGATCCCGCCGCCGCCGTTGTTGCTGGTCGCGTTCGGAGTGCCCAGGGTGACGGTGTTCTGGGTCACCTCGCTGCTCGAGAGGGTGAGCGTCCCGAGCTCATAGATCCCGCCGCCACCGTTGTTGGAGGTCGAGCCTTCCAGGTCCGCCTGGTTGCCGGAGATCGTGCTGTTGTTGAGCGTCAGGGTGCCGCTGCCGCTGTCGAAGTAGATGCCCGCGCCGCCGTTGTTCGTGCCCGCGGTGACCGTGGCCTTGTTGTTGGTCACGCTGGCCTCGGTGAGCGTCAGCGAGCCGTCGCTGACGTAGATTCCGCCGCCACCCCCGAGCGAGGCCGAGCCGCTGAACGCGCCGCCGGTGATCGTCAGGGCGTTGAGCTGGAGCGTTCCGCTTGAGAGGTTGACGGTGAGCACGTGCGCCGTCGTCCCGCCGCCGTCGAGCGTTGTGCTTCCGGCGCCCTGGCCGGTGATCGTCACCGGCTGGGTCACCGCCAGCGGGCCCTGGGTGAGCTTGAAGTCCCCGGCGGGGATGTCGACCGTGTCGCCCGCGCCGGCATCCGCCAGGGCGCCCCGCACCGAGCAGTTGTTGGCGCTGGGGCAGGCCGGCGTCGCGGGATCGAGCGTCGTTGTCACCTGCCACGTCGTAGCGCTGGCAACCGCCGGCGCTCCCAGGATCACCGCGACCACCGCGGCGACGATCCAGCCACTCCGTCGAGCCGTGCTCATCCCAGCCGTGCTGCGCATGCTGCCCCCTAGCTTTTGGTCCCCGGTTACGCGGCGGAAAGCCTATACCCGCAGCGACCGGTGGTAAAGGCGGACGGATAGCCTCTGAGCCTCGGCCATGTCCTTCTACATCACCACCGCCATCGACTATGTGAACGCGGAGCCGCACGTCGGTCACGCCTACGAGAAGATCGCCACCGACGTGCTGGCGCGGCACATGCGCCAGCGCGGCGAGGACGTGTTCTTCCTCACCGGGACCGACGAGCACGGCGAGCCGGTGGCCGACGCGGCGCGCGCCCAGGGGCTTGAGCCGCGTGAGCTCGCCGATCGCAACGCCGAGCGCTTCAAGCAGCTCGTGAAGACGCTCGACATCTCGAACGACTTCTTCGTCCGCACGACCGACCCCGAGCACGAGGCCAAGGTCCAGGAGGTGCTCCAGCGCGTGCACGACAACACGCACGTGTACAAGGGGCTCTACGAGGGGTGGTACTGCCCGCGCTGCGCCGACTTCAAGGTCGAGAACGAGATCCTGCCCGGCAACCTGTGCCCGATCCACGAGATCGAGCTGACCCGGGAGTCCGAGGAGAACTGGTTCTTTCGCCTGTCCGCCTTCGAGGGCCGGCTGCTGGAGCTCTACTCAGAGCAGCCGGACTTCGTCATGCCCGCGCACCACTACAACGAGGCCCGCGCGTTCATCGAGTCGGGGCTCCAGGACGTGTCGCTCTCCCGGGCGCACCTGAAGTGGGGCGTGACCGTCCCCTGGGATCCCAGCCAGGTCTTCTACGTGTGGTTCGACGCGCTTTTGAATTACTACACGGCGCTGAGTTACGCGCGCCCGGGGGAGGACCTGACCGCGGAGTTCTGGCCCGCCACCTACCACGTGATCGGCAAGGACATCCTCAAGTTCCACACCGTGTTCTGGCCGGCGCTGCTGATGGCGGCCGAGCTCCCGCTGCCCGAGCACGTCTTCGTCCACGGCTTCCTGCTCGGTTCGGACGGGCGGAAGATGAGCAAGTCGCTGGGCAACGTGCTCGATCCGTTCGCGGTCATCGACGCGTTCGGGACCGACGCGCTGCGCTTCTACCTGATGCGCGACGTCCCCTTCGGCTCCGACGGCGCCGTGGCCATGGAGTCGGCGCAGACCCGCTACGACACCGAGCTGGCCAACGAGTACGGGAACCTGGCCAGCCGGACAGTCGCCATGCTGAGCCGGTACCGCGACGGCGTGGTCCCGACGGCGGCCACCGATCCGGTGCTCCTGCGCGACTTCGATGTCCTGCCCTCCGAGGTGGCTGTGGTCATGGACCGTGCCGACCCGACCCGAGCGCTCGATCTGATCTGGCCGCGGGTCCGGCGCTTGAATCGCTACGTCGAGGAACGGGCGCCGTGGGAGCTGGCCCGCGATCCCGCCCAGGCGGAGCGGCTGGATGAGACGCTGGCCTCGCTGGCCGAGGGGCTCCGCGTGCTGACCGTCCTGCTCCATCCCTACATGCCGCAGACGACCCAGCGGCTGCTCGACGCGCTCGGCTCGCCCGACGTCGCGTTCGGGCGGGCGGTGTTCGCCGAGCGGGGGAGCGGAGCCGAGGTGGCCGAGCTCGAGCCGCTGTTCCCCAAGCGGTGATCGACAGCCACACCCATCTCGAAATGTGCGAGCCGCCGGACGCCGAGCTCGTCGCGGCCGCGGTCGCGGTCGGGGTGGAGCGGATCCTCACGATCGGCGTCGACGGCGCCTCGGGGCGCGCCGCGCTCCAGGCCGCCGAGGCGTTTCCCCAGGTCTACGCGGCCATCGGACGCCACCCCGGCGCGCTCGACGCTGGCTTTGACGAGGAGGATCTGGCCGAACTGGCGGCCCTGGCGGGGCACGAGCGCTGCGTGGCCATCGGCGAGACCGGGCTTGACTTCTACCGCGACGGCGCCCCGCCCGAGGAACAGGAGCGGGCCTTCCGGGCTCAGATCGAGCTGGCGCGTTCGCTGGACAAGCCGCTGGTCATCCACACGCGCGCGGCCGACGAGGACACGCTGCGCCTGCTGGAGTCCGAGGCCGACGGGCTCCGGGTGATCCTCCACTGCTTCTCGATGGCCGCGCGGATCGAGCAGTGCCTGGAGCACGAGGACTGGTGGTTCTCGTTCGCGGGCAACGTCACCTACCCGAGCGCGGGACCACTCCGGGAGGCGATGCTCCGGGTCCCGGCGGAACGCCTGCTCGTCGAGACCGACGCACCGTTCCTCTCGCCCCAGGTCGTGCGGGGTCAGCCGAACCAGCCGGCCAACGTTGTCCACACGGCGAAGGCTCTCGCGGTGGAGCGTCGGGTGAGCTTCGACGAGCTCGACGCCTCGGTGACGGCGAGTGCGGCGGCCGTATTCGGATGGTGAGCTCGCCTCGGCGATCGAGGGCCCTGGGCCAGAACTTCCTGGTCGACCGCAACATCCTGTCCGTCATCGAGCGCCTGGCCTCATTGTCGGCCGACGACGTGGTCCTGGAGATCGGCGGGGGCCTCGGCGTCCTGTCCGAGCGGCTGGCGCCGCTGGTCCGCCATCTGCATGTGATCGAGGTCGATCGGAGTCTGGAGGAACCGCTGCGGGAGGCGCTGGCGGCCTTCGGTGATGTGTCGCTCCACATGGGCGACGCGCTGGCGCTCGATCTGCCCGCACTCGACCCGCCCCCCACTCGCGTGGTCGCGAACCTCCCCTACGGGATCGCCGCGACCGTGATCCTGAAGACGATCGAGGAGCTGGGAACGGTGGAGCGCTGGCTGGCCATGGTCCAGCGCGAGGTGGGGGAGCGGCTGGCCGCCGCCCCGGGCACGCCCGCCTACGGCGCGCCATCGGTCCTGGCCCAGCTGAGCTGCGAGGTGCGGGTGGCCCGCGCCGTCAGTCGGAACGTGTTCCGGCCCGTCCCGCGCGTCGATTCGGTGCTCGTCGAGCTCCGGCGCGTGCGCCCGGCGGCCGAGCCCGCCCTGCGGCGGCTCGTCCACGACGCCTTCGCCCACCGGCGCAAGGCGCTGGCCGGGTCGCTGGCGCTGGCCCCGGACGCTCTGCCGGGAGTCCGTGAGGCGGCGCGGGCGGCGCTGGTCGAGCTGGGGCATCCCGCCGACGCGCGGGCGGAGCGCCTGGCGCCGGAGGAGTTTCGGGAACTGGCGCTGAGGCTCTCGCGGTGAGGCTCCGCGAGCCGGCGCCGGGCAAGATCAACCTGTGCCTGTTCCTCGGCCCGCTGCGGGCTGACGGCCGCCACGAGCTGGTCACCGTCTATGAGTCGGTGTCGCTGGCCGACGAGCTGGTCATCTCCGACGGCGCGGTGGACGAGGTGCTGGCGCCGGGCGTCGAGGGGCCGAACCTGGTCGCCGACGCGCTGGCCGGGCTCCGTCGCCTGGGCTGGCAGGCGCCGCCGCTCCGAGTCGAGATCGAGAAGCGGATCCCGGTGGCGGCCGGGATGGGGGGCGGCTCGGCCGACGCCGCGGCCCTGCTCCGCGTCGCCCCGCGCCTGGCCCCGGTCAGCGCCGATGGGGTGGCGGGACTGGCGGCGCAGCTCGGCGCCGACGTCCCGGCCCAGCTGAGTCCCGGGGTGGCCCTGGGGACCGGGGCGGGCGAGGTCGTCTCGGTGCGCCCGGCGCTCGCCGAGCACGCGCTGGTCATCGTGCCGCAGGCGATTGGTGTCTCGACGGCGGAGGTGTACCGGGAGGCCGACCGGCTCGGGCTGCCGCGGCCGGCGGACGAGCTGTCGGCGCTGAGCGAACGGGTCGGCGCCGCACTCGGGCCGGGGGTTCGATTCCCGGATGAGCTCGTGGTCAATGACCTCCAGCCCGCATCCGTCGCGCTGGCCCCGGCGATTTCGCCCCTTCTCGAGACTCTGCTGCAGGCCGGGGCCGATGCCGCGCTCGTCTGCGGATCAGGCCCCACCGTGGCGGGGATCGTCTGGGGTCAGGACGCGGGTGGGCGGGCCGAGGCGCTGGCGCGGGAGCTCGACGGCGGCGGGTTCACGGCGTGGGCAGCGACTCCGGTGAGCTCTCCAGCGCCTCACTAGCCGGCTCGTCTCCGAGCAGCGCGATGTGATCCGAGGCCCGGCGCCCCACCTGGATCGAATCCATCTGCGAGGGTCGCTGCAGGAGCGTCCACATCCCGTCCTTGCCGCGGCTGATCGCCCGGCGGTCGGCCAGCTGACCGAGCGCGGTGCTCACCGTCTGACGGCGGGCGCCGACGATGTTGGCCAGGATCTCCCCGGTCAGTCTGGGGATGCGGATCTTCCAGCCCTCGCCGGCATCCTCGCCCCAGCGATCGGCGAAGTGCCAGAGGGCCAGGAGGAGGCGGTCCTCAACCCGGACGGCCTGGCGCAGCGCGGCCTGGAGAAGCAGGGAATCGGCGCGCCGGGAGCCGCGCTCGAGCACCACCGCGACGATCTCCGGCCACGGGCGCACGCGCAAGGCGAAGTCTCGATCGAGGACGGCAAGCTGCGACGGGGCCAGGACCTCCCAGCGCATCTCAGGCGCGTGGGTCCGGCTGGTCGGACGCCGCCAGGGCCGGATCAGATCCCGGGGTCCGAGGAGCTCGGTCGAGCCGACCTGGCCGAAGCGCATGTGGCGGGCGATCAGTCCGTCGAGCACGAGCAGGCCGAGATGCCCGTGCGTCGCGCGCTCCTCGAAGTCCGGCGCCCACAGCCTGGGCTCGAGCCTCAGGAGCGGCGCGATGGCCTGGGCCACGGCGGCCTCGAGCATGCTCGGGCTGAGCTGCGAGGCCAGCTCCGGATCCGCCTCCAGGACGCGGACCATCTCGACTGGCGATCCGCCCCGAGCGTTGACCGTCTCGACTCCCGACATCGCTTCTCCCGCGCGTCAGATTGTTGACAGCTACTTATCGGAGCCGCCGACGGAGTTTCTGAATTCCGACTCTTTCCGTGCCGGATCTCAGGCTACCGATCGCCGCTGACGATCCTCAACGGCATCTCCACACGCACCGGCGGCGGGTGCGGAGGAGATCAAGAGATCGAGGGTGTCCAGGGTGCCGTTGGCGCGGTACCCGCAGCGGCAAGGAAGAGGAGCTGAACAGGCAGATGGCTAGGCTGGCCGAGTTGACCGGAGGCATGGGGCGAATTGCCCGCGCCCTGATGCTCGCCTGCCTGTGCGGCGTTATCGCCGCGCCGTCGGCCCTGGCGTCGAACGAGACCTTCGTCAACGAGACGTTCGCCGGCGCCACCACCGCCTCGCCCAACTGGATCGTCCCGTCCACGCCCACGGGCACGAACGCCGTCTGTCTCACCGCCGGGACCGCGGGCGGAACCCCGGTGCCCGGCTGCCCCTCGGCCACCGATAGCCCCGGCTCAGGCGCGCTTCGCTTCACCACGCCGACGAAGACGGAGGAGGGCGGGCTCGTCTACGGCCTGAGCATCCCCACCACGGACGGCTTCGACGCGACGTTCCAGAGCTATCAGTACGGGCCCTGGGGGTCGGGCTACAACCGAGGCGCGGACGGGATCTCGTTCTTCTTTGCCGCCGCCAACCCCGCCGACCCCGAGGGACCGGCGTCGATCGGCCAGCCCGGAGGCGAGCTCGGGTACTCGGGTTCCTCGAGCCAGCCGGGTCTCAGCTATGGCTACCTCGGCATCGGCCTCGACGTCTATGGCAACTACGCCAACACCGCCTTCGAGGGCACCGGCTGCACCGATCCCGCCTGGGATTCGGCCAAGGTCTTCCCGGACAACGTGTCGGTCCGCGGACCCGGGAGCGGCACCGTCGGCTACTGCATGCTGAACAGCACGGAGGCGACGGGCGGGCTGCCGTCGGGGACGACGCTTGACGGGGGCACCGCCGGCACGCGTTCCTCCTCGCGCGTTCCGGTCGAGGTCGTCTTCAACCCCAGTAGCTCCACCGTCTACACCACCTCGGGTCTGACCGTCCCCGCCGGCGAGTACGAGGTGGCCTTTACCCCGATCGGCGGCACGCAGCAGATCCTGTCCGGGCCGCTGCCGAACCTCACCACCTCTAACCCGGGGATCCCCGCCTCCTGGATCAACCCGGCGACGGGGATCCCCTATCAGGTGACCTTTGGCTGGACCGGATCGACGGGGGGTGACATCGAGTACCACGAGGTCAACAACGTGAGCGTCGCCACGGTGAGCGGCACCCCGCCCGCGCTCACGGTGGGGGTGAGCGACAACGCGTACGGCTATCCCACCCAGGGCTCGACGATGAACTACGACGTCAACGTGGCCAACCAGCTCGGGAGCGACAGCGATCCCGGCCCGATCGATGTCACCGACAACGTCCCGGCCGGCGAGACCCCCTCGTCGACCGGCCTGGGCACGAATGGCTGGACCTGCTCGATCGCGGGCCAGAAGGTGTCCTGCAGCTACCCCGGTCCCCTGGCCGGCGGCGCTGCCCTCCCGCAGCTCGTGGTCCCGGTCACGGTCGACGCCAATCCGGGGACCAGCCTGACCAACACCGTCATCGCTTCCTCGGATGACAGTGACCCCGGGAGCGGCCAGGAGACCGTGACCGTGGAGCCGGCGCCCGTGAACGTCACGCCTCCGAGCCTCTACGGAACCCCGCAGGACGGCCAGACGCTCAGCGCCGGCGAGGGAGCCTGGAGCTACTCGCCCAGCTCGTACTCGTATCAGTGGTACGACTGTCCCGCGGCCGGCGCCGGCACGACCGTCCCGACCGCGAGCTGCTCGCTGATCCCGGGCGCCGGGGGCGCGACCTACACCCTGACTCCGGCCGACGTCGGTCAGGCCGTCGAGGTTGCGGTGACGGCGACTAACCCGGACGGCACGAGCGGACCCGTGCTCTCGCCGGCGACGGCGGTGGTCACGCCGGGTCCGGCGGCCGCGGTCACGGTCACGCTCAGCCAGCCGGCGATCACCGCCGACGGGAGCTCGGAGACGGTGGCCAAGGCGCTGGTCACCGATGACTGGGGCGTCCCCGTGCCCGGCGATACGGTCGACTTCTCGAGCTCAGGCGCCCAGTCCGTGGGCTCGACGACCGACAACGGCGATGGCACCTACCAGGCGGTGATCACCTCGACCACGGCGACCGGGGCGGCCACGATCACGGCCGTCGACGAATCGATGTCGCGGCAGCCGAGCGGGGGCGCGACCCTCACCCAGACCCCCGGGCCAGCCGCGCAGGTGGCGTTGAGTCTGTCTCCGGCCACGATCACCGCCGACGGGACGTCGAGTTCGACCGCGACCGCGACGGTTACCGACGCCTACGGCAACCCCGTGGCGGATCCGGCCGGCGACGTCGTGTTCAGCGCTGGCGATGTCGGCGGGGCCGCAGCGCCGTCGGTGACCGCGACCTCGGCGGGCGCGCAGCCGGGGACCTACCTGGCCACGGTCACGTCCACCGAACAGGCCGGGACCTCCCTGATCGCCGCCACCGACAGCTTGACCGGCGCCTCGAACCAGGAGTCGCTGACCCAGGCACCCGGCCCCGCCACGTTTGTCAGCGTCAGCCTCGCGCACCCGTCGATCACCGCCAACGGGAGCTCCCAGACCCAGGCCACGGTGACGGTGAGAGACCAGTACGGCAACCCGGTCTCCGGCGACGACGTGACTCTGGGAAGTGATGGTGGCCAGAGCATCGGGCCGGTCACGCCGGGGTCTGATCCCGGCACCTACCTGGCCACGATCACCTCATCGACGACGGCCGGCACGTCGACGATTACGGCTAGCGATGGCAGCACCAGCGAGCAGCCCTCCGGCGAGGTCACGCTCACGCAGGTGGCGGGGCCGGCGGCTCAGCTCGCGCTTTCGCTCAGCCCCAGCTCGCTGGTGGCCGACGGCCATTCCAGCTCGGTGGCCACGGCCACGGTGACCGATGCCTACGGCAACCCGGTGTCCGGCGACCCGGTGACGATCACCAGTGACGGCGGCCAGTCGGTCAGCCCCGTGAGCCCGGGGCATGATCCCGGAACCTACCTCGCCACGATCACCTCGACGGCGGCCGCCGGCACCTCGACGATCACGGCGACCGACGCCTCGGCCACGCCGGCCGTCGCCTCGGCCGCGTCGCTGACCCAGGTCGACGGACCCGGCGACCATGTCGCGGTTGCCCTCGCTCCCGGCTCGATCACCGCCAACGGTACGTCGGGCACGCTGGTCACCGCGACCGTGACCGACGCGAATGGCAATCCGGTGTCCGGCGACGACGTCGTGTTCACGAGCTCCGGCGGCCAGAAGATCGGGCCCGTCTCCGCGGGCTCGGCGCCCGGGACCTATACGGCCCTCGTCACCTCGACGACCCAGGCGGGGGCGGCCACGATCACCGCCGCCGACACGAGCGTGGCGGGCAGCCCCTCGGGTCAGACGTCTCTGACCCAGAAGCCCGGGGCACCGGCCCAAATGGTCGTGTCCCTGGCCCCGAGCTCGGTCCTGGCCGACGGCGTCTCGACCACGCTGGCCACGATCAAGGTGACCGACAAGTACGGAAACCCGGTCTCAGGTGATCCGGTCAAGCTCACGACCACGGGCGGCCAGGAGATCGGCCCGGTGACGCCGACGGGCGCTCCGGGGACCTACAGCGCCATGGTCACCGCGACCAACATGCCGGGCACCTCCACGATCACGGCCAGCGACGGCCCGCTCAGCCAGGAGGTGACGCTGATCCAGCAGGATCCCCAGACCAGCGCCGATCAGCGGTTGCCGACGATCCAGATCGACACGCCCGCCGATGGCGGCGTGTACCTCCTGCACCAGCACATCCGCGCCGCCTACTCGTGCACCGACCCCCTCGGCGTGACGGACATCCTGAGCTGTGCCGGGCCAACTGCGGTGGGCCAGCTGATCGACACCCGTGAGCTCGGAACGCACGCCTTCGCCGTCACCGCTGTGAATCGGGCCGGCGAGATCGTTCGGGTCAAAGCCCACTACATGGTCGTGTCCGCGCTGCCACCGCCGCCGCATCCGATCGTCTTTCTCGCCGGCGCGCTGCGGCTGAGCCAGGGAAGCGTGTTCGTCCCGATCGGCTGCCGGTCGCCCACGGACCGCTGCCGCGGCGGGGTGACGCTGCGGATGACCCTGATCAGCAAGTCGCCCTCCGGTCAGGTCAGCTACGGGTTCGTGAAGGTGGGCTTCCACCGCTACTCGCTCCTGGCCTTCCACAAGCGCGTGGTCAGAGTCAGGCTCACGCAGCTGGGTCTTCAGACCTACGCCCCTGGCCTGCCACTGCCGACGATCATCCTGGCCGTCAAGGAGCTCGGCGGGGCGCCGCGAAGCATCGTCGTCAACTAGGCGCTCCATCATCCACGGCTTGCGGCACAATTGCCGCAGGCATGAGCAACACGGAGATCACGTATCTGGTCGGGGCCTGCCTCGGCGTGTTCGGCCTGGCCGCCTTCTGCGCACTCGTCCTGGCCCCTGCGATCACGGCCTACCGCCGGCCGCTGGAGCGGGTGGCCGTCGTGATCCTGTCGGTCTACGTGCTGGCCGCGCTCGTCGGGGTGGGGATCGTCGTCGGAGCCCTCGTGGTCCTCGAATGGCCGCGGGTTTTCTAAGCGACTAGATTGGCCGCGTGGCCGACCGCGTGCACGAGAGCTCGCTGGGCGCTCGGGGACTCGACGCCTTCGGAGCCATCACCGATGCCGTCGAGGCCGGCGCCGGCCTGCCGGAGATCCTGCGCGCCGCGGCCCGGGCGCTCGACGCGAGCCTGATCCTGATCGATCGCTCGGCCACGGTGCTCGCCGTGGCGGCGCGTTCCCCGGCGGACGAGCGCTCGCTGATGCGCGACTCCGACGACGTGACGACGATCGAGCTCAAGGTGGCCGACGCGTCCGTGGGGACGCTGCGGATGCGCACGCGCGATCAGGCCCCGGACGCGTCCGTGCTCCGGCTCGTGAGCACGCTGATCGCCTCCGAGATGGAGCGCACGCGCGCCCCTGAGCGGGCCTCCGAGGAGGTGTCCACGAGCTTTCAGCGCGCCGTGCTGGAGGGGCGGATCGCCGATCGCGACGACCTGATCGCCCGTGGGCGGGAGCTCGGGATCGACCTGGGGGAGGGAGGCAGCGTGATCGTCGCCCGCGGTCATCCGCGGAAGGCGACCGAGGACGACTGGCGCCGGCGGCTGTTCGCGCTGGCCCTGCGCGGGGCGCGCTCGGTCGCGCCGGGGGCGATCGGGGCCCCGACCTCGGAGGACGTCGACGAGGTGGTCGTGCTCGTCGGCGATCGCGATGGCGAGGTGGGGCGGAGGGTTTCGGCGGCGATCCTGCGTGAACTCGAGGCCGGGCTGCCTGGCTTCGCCTTTGCCCTCGGGCGCAGCCGCCATGCCGCCGATCCGTTGGAGCTCGCGCGCGCCTCCAGCGAGGCGATGCTCGCCGTCAACGTCGTCGAAGGCGACGACGAGCGCACCGAGCTCCCGTTCGCCGAGACCGGGACCTACCAGCTGCTCCTGCCCTACATGCGCGACCCGTCCGAGCTCCACCGCTTCTACGACGAGACGGTGCGGCCGCTCGTCGCCTATGACGAGCAGTACGAGACCGACCTGCTGGGGACGCTGGCCACGTTCCTGGACTGCGACGCCAACGTCAACGCCACCGCCTCGCGCCTGTTCACCCACCGCCACACGATCCGCTACCGGTTCGAGCGGGTGCGTGAGCTCACGGGGCTCGAGGTGTCCTCCAGCGATGGCCGCGAAAAGCTCTCGCTCGGCCTCAAGGCAATGCGGGTCCTGGGGATCGCGGCTCCTCGGGGTCCGGCCACCGAGCCCGGAGCCGGGGGCGGACGCGTGCCGCGGTAGGCCGAGCCGCGGCCCGTTCGGCTGCCGGCTCCGTCAGGGCTCGCTCCACCCGCTGCGCCACGAGCTCACCCGCCACGCGCATCGGCTCGGTGCTCCCCGCCGCCTGCGAGAGCACGAACGCGCCCTCCAGCGCGGCGAGGAATCCGACGGCGAGCTCACGGGCGGTGGTTGGGTCGAGGCCAGCCCGGCGGAATCGTTCCGTTCCGAGGGCGATCCAGCTCTCGAACACCTCGGCGCAGGCCTCGCGGAGCGTCTCGCTCGTGCTCACCGCCTCGAGCGCGACGGTGGCGATCGGGCAGCCCTCCTCGTAGTCGCTTTCCTCCAGGGCGTCAGCGGCGCCGTTGAAGAAGTTCCGCACGGCGGTGACGACGTCGGGCGCCGGGTCGAAGATGGCGGGGACGAGCTCGCCGTAGAGGGCTCCCGAGGTGCGCACGGTGGCCGCGCCCAGCTCCTCCTTGCCCCCGGGAAAGAAGTGGTAGAGCGAGCCGAACGGTGCCTTGGCCGCCGTGACGATCTGCTTCACGCCGGTGGCCGAGTAGCCCTGGCGCCGGAAGAGCTCGGCGCTCGTCTCGATGATCCGGTCCTTGGTGGTTGACATAAGGCGCTCTCCACGGCCCGCCAGCGCGGGCGCCCACGGTGCGGGTTGCCGTTCTCGCCGGTTTCGGTAGCTTACTCGCTAGAGCGATCAATCTAGAAGGAGGGTCGGATGTTGTCCTGGCTCGTAAAGCAGTTGATTTCTCGCCTGATGGCCCGGAACCGGGGCGGGGACATCCGGGCCACCCTGCTCCTTGACGCCCCGGATCTGACCTTTGTCTTCCCGGGGCGGAACTCGTGGTCGGGAACCTTTCAGAGCCGTGACGCCCATCGCCGGTGGCTCGAGCGCCTCGTGCGCGCGGGGGTCAAGACCGATGTCGACGAGGTCGTGGCCGGCGGTTTCCCGTGGCGGATGACCGCATGCATCCGCGGCCGCTCGTGGTGCGATACCCCCAGCGGCGAGCGGATCTATGACAACCGGTATGTGATCTGGGCCAAGCTCCGCTGGGGCCGGCTGCAGGAATACGAGGTCTACGAGGACACCGAGAAGGCGCAGGCGCTCGATGACTACTTCGAGGCCCACGAGCCGGCGCTGATGGCGGACTACCCGAAGCCGGCGATCCCCGCGGGATAGCATCGCCGCGCGATGGCGATCGGGATCATCACCGGCTCGGGCACCTACGCGCTGCCTGAGTTCGGTGAGGCCGAGGCGCTTGACGTCGCGACGCCCTTTGGCGCCTGTGCCGTCACCCGCGGGCACTTCGGTGGCGTCGAGGCTCTCCACCTCTCACGCCACGGCCCGGGACACGCTCGTCTCTCAAACCACGTAACGCATCGGGCGAACATCTGGGCGCTGAAGGAACTGGGGGCCGAGGCGGTCATCGGGTGCACGGCCTGCGGTGCGGTCGACCCGTCGCTGGAGCTGGGATCGCTCGTCGTCTTCGACGACCTCCACTTCATCTCCAACCGCCTGCCTGACGGCTCGCTCTGCACCTTCTTTGCCGAGCCGGGCGATCCGCAGAGGGCGCACTGGATCCTCCACGGGGGCCCATTCTCGGCCGATGTCCGCCGCGCCCTCGTCGAGGCGAGCGCTGCGGCCGGCCACCCGGCGCGGGATCGCGGCACCTACGGGCACGTCGACGGCCCTCGCTTCAACACGCCGGCCGAGATCGCTCAGCTCGCCGGTTGCGGCGTCACCGCGGTCAGCCAGACCGGCGGCCCTGAGACCGTGCTGTGCGGCGAGCTCGAGCTCCCGTTCGCGCTGGTCGGGTTCGTCACCGACTACGCCAACCAGGTGCGGCCGGGCGAGCCCACGCCCGTCGAGACCCTGATCGAGCTGATGGGGCGGAGCACGGCGATCTTCGCCGACGTCCTGCGGAGGGCGCTCCCCCGCCTCGAGGAGGCCGCACCGAGGCCGGTGGGGACCGTCTATCGGTTCAGCCCTGAGTAGCGGGCCGCGGAAGTCGGAGGGGCGCGGAAGTCGGAGTAAGCGGGTTCGGCAAGCCCTGTAGCGAAGGGCGATTTGCGCCGAACGTCCGTCCAGATCGTCAAGTCAGCGGTCCCAATAGTCGATACGTGCTGACGAGATCGATCAGCGGCTCCCCGGCGACGCCGGGTGCCCCCCGGCGGCAGGGGCGGAGAGCAAGGAATGGATACGACGGGATCGCAGGACTCACATTCGAGTGCAGGTGGCCTGGCTCGGGCAAAGGGCAGCCGCCAGCGGCTGCGCGCGCGGTCGCGATTCCTGCGCCGGCTGAGCCGCGAGGAGCACGGTTTCGGGCTCATCGAGGTCTTGGCCAGCGCCCTCATCGTTGCCCTGCTCGCCGGGGCGATCGCCACGGCACTGATCTCGGGTGCCGATACCTCCTCGGACCAGCAGGCGCGGGCCCGTGCCGCCGCCCTGGCCCAGCTGGATCAGGAGCGGATGAAGGGACTCTCAGCGGTGCAGCTGACCGCTCTGGCGCCCGCCTCCGGCGCCTCGTGCGGCCAGACGCGGACCGTGACGCTCGGCGGCATCTCCTACACGATCTGCTCGACCGCCAACTTCCTCAACGCCACCGGTGGCTCCGCCTGCGGGTCGACCGGCGCCGGGGCTGCCGCCTACTACGAGGTCATCTCGTCCGTGAACTGGACGAACAACCGGCGCACCCCGGTGGTGACCGAAAGCCAGATCACCCCACCTGCCGGCGGGACCCTGCTCACCCAGACCGAGGACCAGACCGGCGCGGCGCTCCCAGGCGTCGGCGTGACGGCCACTCCGGTGAGTGGAACCGGGACCACGGGTTCCGCCTCGGGAACGACCGACGCCGCCGGGTGCGCGATCTTCGGTGGCCTCGACACCGGCGACTACACACTCGCGCTCACCGATGCGGGCTACGTCAATCCTCAGGACCAGCCGGCCAACCCGCTTGACATCTCCGCCACCGTGACCAGCACGGGCACCGCCACTCCCAGCAGCGGCAACCCGATCATGCTGGGCCTCGCCGGGACTTTCAACGCCAACTTCTGGGGCGCCACTGCCTCGGGCCAGACGTCGACGACCTCCGGGGTCTACACCTCGCAGCCGGCGGATGCCGTCTCGTGGTACGGCGTCGGGAGCGCGAACTCGATGGCGGCCTATCAGTGCCAGCTCTACAGCGGGTCGACTTGTCCGGCGAGCTCAAGCACGACCCAGACCCCCGGCACGACGATCCCCTCGTCAGGGACAGAAACCCTGTTCCCGTTCGCCTTCCTCGGCCCCCCGGTCAGCTACACCGACAACTACCACGTCTGGGCCGGTCCCTGCCGCCAGATGGAACCGCCGTCGACCATTGACAGCTTCAGCGTGAATCCCGGCTCGAGCCAGACGATGGCGATCCAGGAGCCGACGATGTGGCTCGAGGTGACCCAAGGCGGCACGCAGGTTGCCCCGACGGATATCTACTTCAAGTTCACCAGTACGAGCGGAACCTCGTGCACGGACCAGTGGTCCACGCCGGTATCGACCACCGCGGGGACCGCTGGCAGCAACGCGCTGGCCGATCCGGGCCAACCGTTTGCGAGCACCGCGACCTCCGGCTCGAGCGCGAGTGCCTCCACCCAGACCGGGACGCTGTCCGTGTGCGCCGACTACACCAAGGGCGGGACGAAGTACTACGGCACAGCTAGTGGCCTGACGAACACCAGCTTCACGGGGCTGCCGAGCTCGGCAACGACGCTGGCTCTCACCAACACCTATTACGGCGGCTCGGGCACGTGGTGCTCGAACCAGAGCAACTTTTGAGCGTGCGTGACCGTCTTATGAGCGCCATCAGAGAGGAATCCGGGTTCACCCTGATCGAGATGCTCGTGACCATCCTGATGGGCATGCTCATCCTGAGTGCGCTGGTCACCATCATGATCACGACGCTTGACCAGACCACGCGGTACTTCAGCAAGATCGACGCGACGCAGCACGCGCGCGTGGGTGTGGAGCAGATTGAGAACGAGCTTCACTCGGCCTGCGTCACCGACAACGTGACCCCGGTGCTGACGGGGAGTACGGGCACCACGCTCCAGTTCGTAAGCCAGTACGGGACTTCAGCCTCCCTGACCCCGGTCGAGCACGTCATCTCATGGAACTCCTCAACCGGAGTACTAACCGACGCCACATACGCGGAGACGGGCGTCACCATCAATTCGAGTGGCGTGCCGGTCTACACGTTTTCGACCACGGCGTCGAATACCCGCACCGTCCTCATCAACGTGACTGAGACCGGAACCACGCCGATCTTCGAGTACTTCAAATATCAGGTCCCCACCAACTCGTCCAATCAGCCATATACGGCGCCGGACGGAAACGACTACGAGATGCTCATCGATGGAACCAACGCCATACCGGGCACCAGCACGGTGCCCGCCGCCCAGCCCCTGACGACGCCGCTTTCAAGCTCGGACGCCTCGTTGACCTCCGAGGTGATGATCAACATGACGGTAGGTCCCTCGGGCGGCACCGGTGAAAACATCCACCTCAACCCTGGCGACGCTGCCGATGCCGTCTCAGACGGCGTCGTCCTCCGCCTGACCCCGGCCGCTAACGAGGCCGGCAACGGAGCCGTATTCCTGCCCTGCCAATGATCATGAGAACCTCGCTTACCTCCACCTTGAACCACCTGCGCCAGCGGATCAGCGATGAGCGCGGCTTCACCATGCTTGCCACGCTGATGATCATGGTCGTCACGACGGTCCTCGTCGGAGCTCTGTTTTTGGCCCTCAACGGCGACGCCAAGCTGAGCCAGCACGACCTGGACAGCAAACGCGCGTACAACGCCGCCGAGGCGGGTGCCAATGCGTACCTGTATCAGCTCAACCAGAACCCCAACTACTGGGCCAACTGCTCAAACGACGACGTGAGCCAGACTCAGGTGCCCGGAACCTCGCCGCCCGAGTACTACTCCTACAAGGTGATTCCGGCCAACGGCTACACCACATGCACCAGCAACACCATCGCGGCCTTCATCGACGAGACGACCGGCAGCCTGCGCATGGAATTCACCGGGTACTCCGGAAACCCGTCCGTTCAACGAACGATCGTCGCCCAGTACAGGAAGCTCACCCCCCTGGATTTCGCCTGGTACACCGTTTACGAATCGGTGGACAGCAGCATCCCCGGGACCCCCTCCTCGGGCTGTAACATCTTTTATCGCGCCGGACGAAACTCCAGCTGCAACATCAACTGGATCACTGGGGACACCGTGAACGGTCCGATGTACACCCAGGACCAGTATTTGATCGACGGCTCGCCGACCTTCGGGGGTAGCGCCAGCGACAAGATCGAAAGCCTGGCGCCCGCGCCCAGCGGCTCCGGCAGCGGGAACTACATCTGTTCTGGGGACAACTGCGGGGGCCTGAGCCTGGTGGGCACGGCGGTCCCGAACGCCCCGCTGGTTCCGCTGCCTTCCGATAACACGCAGCTGCTTACGGATGCCACGAACTACGGCCAGACGTTCACCGGTACGACCAAGATTTACCTCAACGGAACTACGGCCACCGTGTGGAACTGTCCGACCACTACATCCAGCGGCTGCACGACGTCGACCAGTGTGGATTTGACCCAGTACCCGCTGATCTACATCGAGAACGGAGCGGGCTGCAAGCTCGCTCAATACAGCCCCAGCGGGACGACCTACACGACGACATCCGGGGGGATGCCCACCGGATGCGCCGGCGATGCCTACATCTACGGCAATTACACGACCCCGGTGACGATCGCCGCCGCCAACGACATTGTCATCGACGGCAACGTCACGACCACGGAATCCGGAGGTGTGCCCACCGGCGGGGCCACGCTCGGGCTGGTGGCCAACCAGTACATCCGCGTCATGCACGGCTGCACCTACTCCTACAGCGGAAACGGGACCAACGTCTCCAGCTCAACCCAGGGTGGGGATCCCGCATCCTTCAACACTCTCGACATCGACGCCGCGATCCTCACGCTCGACCATTCCTTCATCGTCGATAACTATGACTGCGGATCACCGCTGAGCACGCTCACCGTCCATGGAGCCATCGCCCAGTACTACCGCGGTGTGGTCGGGACGGTTGGCGGCAGCGGCGACGCCACCACCAACGCCACCGGCTATCTGAAGAGCTACAACTACGACCGCCGGCTGGCCTACCTGCTCCCGCCCTACCTGTTCGACATCTCCACCGGCGGCTGGGAGGTCGAACGCGAGACCCTCTGTACGGCGAACGGCACCGGCGCGGCGGCCTGCTGAGCCTGGTTCCGGCGGCCGGCCGGAGCCAAACTCTCTCGCTTCGTCGATACTGATCTGGCAGCCTCAACCGGGGCCGGTTCGAACCCAGATTTCGGGCGGCTACCGTAAGGTGGGATCCCCGATCGCGGGGAGGCGCATTTCCTCGTGAAATGCCTGCAAATCGCAGTATGGGGAGTGGTGTAATCGGTAGCCCGCCGGCCTTTGGAGTCGCGAGGTCCAGGTTCGAGTCCTGGCTCCCCAGTCTTTCCGTCCGAACGACCAGCGAACATATGTTCGTGAGGTCATTTCCTCCCCCGTTTTCCGAAGCCGCTGCTCGGGCGGCGATAGCAGCATCCACATGCTGGGCCGATGCCCTGCGGAAGCTCGGATACGAGGCAAAGGGTGCGAACTACCGCACGCTGCAGCGCTGGGCGAAACGATGGGAAATCTCAACCGATCATTTCGACCCGCACGTCGGGCGGCGGCGGGCTGGCGTCAGTCGGCGGTTCCCGCTCGAGCAGGTGCTGGTTGAAAACTCGACGTATACCCGCGGAACCCTCAAGACGCGGTTGCTGAGTACGGGACTGAAGCGGGCGATCTGTGAGCTGTGTGGCCAGGGTGAGAAGTGGAAGGGGAAACAGATGTCGATGGTTCTTGATCACATCAACGGGATCTCGAATGACCACCGGTTGGAAAACCTCCGGATTGTGTGCCCCAACTGTGCCGCGACGCTTGACACGCACTGTGGCCGGAATCTGCCGCGTGAGCGGATTTGCGGAGGCTGCGGGGACTCGTTCGTGCCGACCCACATTCGACACCGGTATTGCTCTCAAGACTGCTGGGGCAAGGTGGCCGCCGACCTCTACCGAGGCACGGCGCACCCCGAGACGCGCAAGGTCGAGCGCCCCTCCTACGACCAGCTGAAGGCCGACCTCGCGGTCATGAGCTTCGTCGCCGTCGGTCGCCAGTACGGCGTCACGGACAACGCGGTGCGCAAATGGCTGCGCTGGTATGAGCGCCAGGAGCAGCGGGAAGGAGCCGGCCCGGGTACGTCCGACGAACAAGCTGCCTGATTGATCCCCTACGCTAACCCCGTGGCTGCGCCAGTCGTCGTGATCATGGCTGCGGGGGAGGGGACGCGGATGCGCTCGGACACGCCCAAGCTGCTGCACGACCTGTGCGGGCGGCCGATGATCGCGTGGACGGTGGCCGCGGCCCGGGAGGCCGGGGCCGAGCGGGTCATCCTCGTCGAGAGCCCCGGGCGCGAGCTCGAGGCGGTGCTCGGCGAGAGCGTTGAGTTCGCGGTTCAGGAGCAGCCGCGGGGCACCGCGGACGCCGTCAAGGCGGCCGGGCCCCAGCTCGAGGGTGCCGAGACGGTGGTCGTGCTCAACGGAGACCACCCCCTGATCACCGCCGCGACGATCCGAGGGCTGGCCGAGGCCCACGAGCGCTCGGGCGCCGCCGCGACGATCGCCACCGCCGTGCTCGAGGACCCGACCGGCTACGGCCGCGTCGTGCGCGCCCCCGACGGCACCGTCGAGAAGGTGGTGGAGACGAAGGCCGACGGCGATGCCACCGAGCTCGAACTCCACATTCGGGAGGTCAACACCGGCTTCTATGCCTTCGACGCCCGTGAGCTGCTCTCTGCCCTCCAGCGTGTCCAGAGCAACAACGCCCAGGGTGAGCTCTACCTGCCCGACGTCCTGCCGATCCTCCGCCAGGACGAGCGCACCGTCCAGGCACACGAGATCACCGACCGCGGCTCGATGGTCGGAATCAACGACCGAGTCGCCCTGGCCCACGCCCGAGCGATCGCCCAGCAGCGGATCCACGAGCGGCTGATGCGGGCGGGAGCCACGATCGTCAATCCCGGCGCGACGATCATCGATGTCGAGGTCGAGGTGGGCCGCGACTCGGTCATCGCCCCCTTCACGAGCCTCCACGGCCGGACGAGGATCGGCTCCGGGAGCACGATCGGCCCCGCCAGCACCCTGATCGACACCAGCGTCGGCGACAACTCGGCCGTCATCCACTCCTACGCCAAGGAGGCGGCGATCGCCGATCGAGTCAGCGTGGGGCCATTCGCCTACCTGCGTCCCGGCACCATCCTCCGCGACGGCTCGAAGGCGGGGACGTTCGTCGAGATCAAGAACTCCGATGTCGGCGCCGGGTCCAAGGTCCCGCACCTGTCCTACATCGGGGATGCCGACATCGGGGAGGGGACGAACCTCGGTGCCAGCACGATCACGGCCAACTACGACGGCTACCGCAAGCACCGCACGACGATCGGTGACCGGGTCAAGACAAGCGTCGACACCACCTTCATCGCGCCCGTGAGCATCGGCGATGAGGCCTACACGGCGGCCGGGTCGGTGATCACCAAGGACGTGCCGCCGGGCGCCCTCGGCGTGGCCCGGGCCCGGCAGCAGAACATCGACGGCTACGCCGACCGTCGCAAAGAGCGGGAAGAGCAGGCAAGAGATGGCGCCAAGGCGCCCGAGTCGGAAGAATCACGTCAGCCGTCGAACCTAAACTCAGAGCGACCATGAGCCTCCTGATGCCGGAGCCCACGACGCCGAGCACACTTCGGCACGAGTACAGCAAGCGCCTGATGCTGGTCTCCGGGCGTGCCAACCCGGGTCTGGCGGCACGGATCGGCTCGAAGCTCGGGGTCGAGCTCTCGCCGATGACGCTCAAGACGTTCTCCGACGGCGAGGTCTACTGTCGCTATCAGGAGTCGGTCCGGGGCGCCGACGTGTTCATCGTCCAGCCGATGTGCGGCAACGGCGATACCGGCCTGAGCGCCAACGACGCGCTGATCGAGCTGCTGGTGATGATCGACGCCGCCGTCGGCGGGTCCGCGCACCGGGTGATCGCCGTCACCCCCTGGTACGGCTACTCGCGCCAGGACAAGAAGTCGGCCCCGCGGGAGCCGATCAGCGCCCGCCTCGTGGCGCGCATGCTGGAGTCGGCGGGGATCGACCGGATCCTGACCATGGACCTGCACCAGGGCCAGATCCAGGGCTTCTTCCAGAAGCCATGCGACCACATGACGGCGATGTTCATGCTCACCCAGTACTTCGCCGACCTCAACCTCCAGGACCTGGTGATCGTGGCGCCGGACGCCGGCCGGGTGAAGTTGAACAAGCGGTTCGCCGCTCAGCTCGGCGCCGACCTGGCCATCCTCAACAAGGACCGCCCCGACCAGCAGGTGGCGGAGATCAGCTACGTGATCGGCGACGTGGCCGGCAAGACCGCGGTTCTCGTCGACGACATCATCGACACCGCGGGGACGCTGAAGGCGGCGGCCCGGGCCGTCTATGACGCCGGGGCCAAGCGCGTCTACGCAGCGGCGACCCACGGCATCTTCTCGGGCAACGCCTGGGAGAACTTGGCCTCGGCCGACTTCGAGCAGATCGTCGTGACCGACACGATTCCGCTCCCGCCCGGAGCGCCGGAGAACGTCCGGGTGCTCTCGTGCGCCGACCTGCTCACGAGCTCGATCCGCCAGATCTTCACCGACGGCTCGGTGAGCGACGTGTTCGGCGGCGAGAACCAGCTCTTCTAGTGGACGCGGCAGGGCCGCCGGGCGACGCGGCGCCGCATGGGGCCGGCGCTGAACCCTCGAGCAGCCGGGTCGCGGCCGAGCTGATGGCGCTCCTGGGGCTGAGCGAGGAGGAGCTCTGCCAGATCCTCGACGCCGACCCGCTGACCCTCCTCTCCGGGCAGCTCGAGCACCGCCCGGAGCTCCAGATCCTCATGAGCCTGGTCCAGGAGGCCTACCAGCACGCAGGCGGATCGGTCCTCCAGCGCTGGGTCCGGTCGACCGGGCCATCCGGCCGGCCGCTCGATGCCCTGCTGCGGCGCGACTTCGCCAGCTTTGAGGACGCGCTCGCCGATCTCAGCGAGCGCGGCTTCGTCGTGCGCGGCGGGGGATGAGCCGGTGGGCGAGCCCTTCCGGCACCAGCTCCGGGTCCGCTACGCCGAGTGCGACCCCCAGGGCGTGGTCTTCAACGCCCACTACCTGGCCTACCTCGACACGAACATCAACGAGCTCATGCGGACCGCTCTCGGGAGCTATCAGGCGATGCTCGACCGCGGCGTCGACATCGTGGTCGCGGAGGCGCAGCTTCGGTTTCGCGCCGCCGCGCACTTCGAGGAGGTGCTGACGCTCGAGATCGGGGTGACCCGCCTGGGTGAGTCGAGCATCACAACTCGGCATCGGATCAGCCGGGACGGCCAGCCCGTGGCCGAAGGGATGCTTCGCCACGTGATGGTCGAGCGTCAGACCCTGACCAAGACGCCGATCCCCGCTTGGCTGCGCGACCGGCTCGCCCCCTGGACGATCGACGACGAAGAGGCGCTGGCTTAGGAGTTCTTCTTCGGCTCGGCCGGCTTGCCCGGCCACACCCCGGTCAGATGATGAAACGCCTCAGCGGCCATGCGGTCAGCGGCAGCCGCGACCGCGGACATCGTCGCCGCCTCGAGCGCCGCCGCCCCCACGACCTTGGACATGGGCGCCTCGGGAGCCGTGGGCTTGGGCGGCTCGGCCCGGTCAACGCGAGACCAGAGCCCACGGAAGATCGCCTTGCCGATCCGCGCTGCGATCAGACCGGCGATGAGCGAGAACGGCTTGTAGAGGAGCTTCATTTGTCCGGGAGGCTATCCAGCCGGGGCGACGATTTATCCAGCTGGAGGCGCAAAACGCCGATTAATTAGGTAATCAGTTAAGCCACCAACGACATCAGGGCAGGACCGTGCACGAAGAGCAACCGTTTGCCAACGAAGACGCAGCCGAAGAGCTGCTCCGGCGTGCCCTGCTCGACGAGTCCGCCGCCGTCGCCGTTTCGCTCCGGGTCGGCGGCCTGCCGGTCAGCGAGGCCGTCACCGTCATCTTCCACGGCCGCCGTGACCTCGGCACCCTCCAGACCTACGTGACCACCGGCAGCCTCGGCGCCGGTACGACAGTCGCGGCCGGCGACCTGCTGCGCGTCCCCTGCGACCTGGACCTGGCCGACGCCGAGGATCGTTCCGAGGCGGAGCACCTCTACCTGGAGCAGGCGACCGCCCTGCGCGACGCCCTCGTTGGCGCCGACGTCGTCCTCGACGTGTGGCGGGAGCCGTTGCAGGACCTTCTCGGGGCGGCAATCGCCGTCGACCACTCGGTCGAGCTCGGGGTCCGGCTACCGGCCCCGCGCTTGCTCCCCACCGCGCTCGTGGCCCGGGACTCTCAGCTCCTCGTCACTCCCGTCTGCAGCGCCCGAACCCTGGCCGAGGGCAAGCCGCCGATGGGCATCGCCTGCGCCCAGCAGGACATCACCCGGGTCTATCCCCTGGCCGACGACCCCGCCCGCTGCGTGGAGGACTTCCTCGAGCTGGCGGCTGAGCACGCGCGGGCCCTGGCCGAGCGGCTCGACCATCAGGAAGCCTCGGTCGAGCGCTTCCTAGAGCTCCAGTAGCCCAGCCCGGCCACTAGCCTGGCCCGGCGTGCGCCGTCTCCGCCTGTTCCTGCTCATCGTGGTGGGCCTGGTCGTCTTCCTGGCCGTCAGCGCCGTTCTGGCGCGAGTCCTCAGCGTCGACGACGCCGAACGGAACGCCATCACCTCCCTGATCCAAGCCGAGGCCCGCGGCGACGCCGGCGTGATGACCAGGCAGATCCTCGACTGCGCTGAGAACCCGGGTTGCCAGCGGCGGGTGGCGCAGGACGCCGCCAAGCTCCGCCGCACCGGCGCGGTCAAGATCCTCACCCTCAGCTCGTCCGCGGGCTTCTCGCTCGGCTCCACGCTCGGCACGTCTCGCGTTGCCTGGCGTGCCGGCAGCGCCCTGCCCGTGGTTCAGTGCGTACGGGTCCGCCGCGCCGGGAACGCGCTCCGCGGCCTACACATCCAGCTGCTCGAGATCAGCCTGCGCATCAACAGCCAAGCCAACTGCCCGGCGCGCTACTAGAACGAGCTGGTGCGGACCGGCTCGCGGACCGGCTCACGCGCCGGGCGGCGCTCGCGCCGCGGCAGCAGGTCACCCAGCCGGCGGTGGTCACGCAGCCGCACCGAGGCGGGAGCCGCATCCGGCAGCGGCAGGCCACCCTGGGGAGCGTCCTCCGGAGACGTGGGCGGACGCCTCGGCCCGCGGCCCCAGCCGTCATCGGACTCGCCGTCGGTGCGCGGCGGCAACTCGGGTCCGTTGCGCAGCGCAGGAAAGATCAGAGCCGCCGCACACACCAACCCCAGGAGGTGCATCCCGGCGACCATGAGCATCAGCTCCACGTCGCCTGACATAGATAGAGGCTACCTCACGTCGCGCGGGTTGAACACGAATTTTTCGGTCTGGCGGAAGACCAGGCCACGCGTGGCTCAGGCGCCTCGCTACCATCGCCTGGCCATGGCCACGACCCAAGGAACAGGACTTTCCGTCGAGCTCCGGGAGCCCTCGGGATCCCGTGGCGCGCGCCGTCTCCGCCGGACCGGCAAGGTTCCCGGCGTCGTCTACGGAGGCGGCGAGGAGCCGGTCAGCTTCGCCGTGGATGCCCGTCTGCTCCGGCAGACGCTGGCCCACGCCGGCGCGGTGATCGACCTGAGCGTCGACGGAGGCACTACCCCTGTGGTGCTCAAGGAGATCATCCGCCACCCGGTGACCGGCGAGACCGTGCACATCGACCTCCTCCGTGTCGACCTCACCCAAGCGATCCAGACCACGGTCGTCGTTGAACTCACCGGCGCCGAGGACGCGCCCGGGGTCAAGGAGGGCGGCGTGCTCGAGCAGGTCAGTCGCGAGGTGACGATCGAGGCGCTCCCGACGGACATCCCCGACTCGATCAGCCACGACGTCTCGAGCGCCGAGATGAACGACACGATCACCCTGGAGGCGCTGAGGATGCCCTCCGGCGTGACGCTGGTCGACGACCCTGAGACGACGCTCGCCACAATCACTCCGCCTCGGCTCCAGGTCGAGGAGGAGCCCGAGATCGAGGAGGAGACCGAGCTCGTGGGCGAGGGCGAGGGCGAGGAGGGCGCCGAGGGCGCCGAGGCCGAGGGCGAGGCCCCCGCCGAGGGCGAGGGCGAGAGCGGCGGCGAGTAGCCGCGCCGGCGGACCGGACTCGTGCGGCTGCCGGGCCGGGCCGGGCCTGTCGACTGGCTGATCGTCGGTCTCGGGAACCCGGGATCCGAATACCAGGGGACGCCCCACAACGTCGGCTTCGCGGTGGCCGATCAGCTCCGCGAGCGCTGGGGCCTACCTAAGCCGAAGGCCAAGTACCGGGGACTGCTCACCGAGGGCCGGACGGGGCCGGGGGGTCCACGGGTGGCCATTCTGGAGCCCCAGACCTACATGAACGAGGCCGGGAAGTCCGTCGGTCCCGCCCGGGGCGCGCTCAAGGTCGACCTCGACCGGGTGCTCGTGCTCCACGATGAGATCGACCTGCCCTTCGGGGAGATCCGGGCCCGCATGGGCGGCGGGCTGGCCGGCCACAACGGCCTGAAGTCGCTTCGCCAGGCCCTCGGCTCACCCGATTTCGCCCGCGTCCGGATCGGCGTCGGACGGCCCCCAACCACCGATCCCGACCGCGTGGCGGCGTATGTACTGGGACGCTTCCGGGAGCCGCGAGACGCGGTCGAGGCGCTGATCGATCGGGCCGCCGATACGGCCGAGCGTGTCGTCCTCAGCGGCGAGGCGCCGACCTAGACTGAATCGTCGGATGCTGCGCACGCTTCTCACGCACACCGACGAAGATCCTCAGACCGATGCCCTGGCCCGCGAAGGCGGCCGCGCGTTCGTCTCCCAGTCGCTGCGGGCCTACCTGATCGCGGCCCTGCTCGACCGCGATCCTGAGCGTCCTGCCATCGTCGTGGCCGGCGATGACCGCGCGGCGCGGGACCTGGCCGGGGGGCTCCGGGCCTGGCTTGAGCCGAGGACAGTTCGCTACTACCCCAGCCGCGGCGTCACCTACGAGTCGCACCTGGTCCCGCCGCCGCACCTGACGGGCCTGCGCATCGCCGCCCTCGACGCGCTCAGCGAGGGCGCGCCGGTCGTCGTGGTGAGCGCCATCGCCCTGTCGGAGAAGGTGCCTGATCCGGCGCTCCGCCCCCACGGCTTCACGCTGCGCAGCGGAGAGCTGATCGAGCTGGACGAAGTCGCCAGTGACCTTGTCGCCGCCGGCTACGAGCGGGTCGATCAGGTCGAGGACCGAGGCCAGTTCGCCATCCGCGGCGGGCTGCTCGACGTCTTTCCCGCCACCGAGGACAGGGCCGTGCGGGCCGAGCTGTTCGGGGATGAGATCGAATCCCTGCGCTGGTTCTCGACCTTCACCCAGCGCTCGCTGGGCGACGCCGAGCTGGTCGAAGTCGCCCCGGCCGCCGAGCTGGCCGAGGAGCACCGGGAGCTGGCCGAGATCGCCGCCCTCGAACGGCCCGAGGACCGGCCCGACATCTCCGAGCTCTTGCCCGTCAATGACTTCCATCCCTTCCTCGAGCTGGCGCCCGCCGAGGCGAGCATCCTGATCGCCGCCGAGGAGGACGTCACCCCCGCCCTGGCCGACCACTGGCAGGACGTGACCGTCGCCTTCCACGACCAGGACGCGCACCACGTCTACTGCCCTCCGGACCAGATCGACCGCACGCTGAGCGAGCGGGCCCAGATCCGCCTCTCCAGCATCGACCAGGACCAGCCCTTCAGCTTCCGCGCCCAGGCCGCGGACATCCAGGCCCGGGGGATCCGCGAGGCCGAGCCCGAGCTCGAGAAGCTCTCCCGCTCCGGCTATGAGACGGTCGTCGCCTTCGCCCGCCACGGCGAGGGCGAGCGCTTCGCCTACAACCTCGGGCGGCTGAAGGTGGATTGGCTCGACGGGCAGCCGCCCGCCAAGGCCAGCGGCCGGATCATGCTCACCCAGGCCCGGCTCCAGACCGGCTTCATCGCCCCGCAGTTCCACCTGGCCGTCATCCCCGAGCACCGGCTCCTGCACCGCCGGCGCCCCGCCCCCGCCCGCCCTGAGAAACGGCGCGGCGTCCTGCGGAGCTTCGCCGATCTGCGCACCGGAGACATCGTCGTCCACGAGGACCACGGCGTCGCCCGCTTCGCCGGGTTCGACACCAAGACGATCGCCAACGTCACCCGGGACTACCTGTACCTCGAGTACGCCGGCTCGGACCGCGTGTTCGTCCCCGTCGACCAGCTGGCCAAGATCAGCCGCTACGTCGGCGCGGGCGGGGAGCATCCCACCCTCTCAAAGCTCGGCGGCTCACGCTGGGAGACGATGAAGGCGCGGGCCCGGCGCGCGGCCCAGGAGCTGGCCGGCGAGCTCCTCAACCTCTACGCCGAGCGCCGTCGCCGTGAGGGCCACGCCTTCCCGCCGGACACCGACTGGCAGCGCGAGTTCGAGGACAACTTCCCCTACAACGAGACGCCCGATCAGCGCGATGCCATCGATCTGGTCAAGGTCGACATGGAGTCATCGCGGCCGATGGACCGGCTGATCTGCGGCGACGTCGGCTACGGCAAGACCGAGGTGGCGCTGCGGGCGGCGTTCAAATGCGCCCAGGACGGCAAGCAGGTGATGGTCCTCGCCCCGACGACGATTCTGGCCCAGCAGCACTTCGGCACCTTCTCCGAGCGGCTCAAGGACTACCCGGTGACGATCGAGCACGTGTCCCGCTTCCGCTCGGCGGCCGAGCAACGCGAGGCGGTCAGGCGCTTCGCCACCGGCGAGGTCGACATCCTGATCGGGACGCACCGGCTTCTCTCACGTGATGTGCGACCCAAGGACCTCGGGCTGCTGATCGTCGATGAGGAGCAGCGCTTCGGGGTCAAGCAGAAGGAGCTTCTGCGCCAGCTCAAGCTCCGCGTCGACGTGATCGCGATGAGCGCCACGCCGATCCCGCGCACCCTCCAGATGTCGCTGGCCGGGGTCAGGGACATCAGCGTGATCGAGACCCCGCCCGAGGGGCGGCGCCCGATCAAGACCTACGTCGGCGAGTACGACGAGCAGCTCGTCAAACAGGCGCTGGAGCGGGAGCATTCCCGCGGCGGCCAGGGCTTCTTCATGCACAACCGGGTGGAGACGATCGACGAGACGGCCGAGCGGCTGCGCGCCCTGTGCCCCGACATGCGCTTTGAGGTGGCCCACGGGCAGCTCGACGAGAAGACGCTCGAGGAACGGATGCTCCGCTTCCTGCGCGGCGAGGCCGACGTGCTCGTGTGCACGAGCATCATCGAGTCAGGCATTGACATCCCCCAGGCCAACACGCTGATCGTCGAGCGCGCCGACACCTTCGGCTTGGCCCAGCTCTACCAGATCCGCGGCCGCGTGGGTCGCTCCAAGGATCGTGCCTACGCCTACCTGATGTACCCCAGCTCGGCCGCCCTGACGGGCGAGGCGGCCCAGCGGCTCTCCGCCCTCTCGGACTACACCGAGCTCGGGGCCGGCTTCAAGATCGCCATGCGCGACCTCGAGATCCGCGGCGCCGGCAACCTGCTCGGGGACGAGCAATCGGGTCACGTGGCCGCGCTCGGCTTCGAGCTCTACATGCAGATGCTCGACGAGGCCGTAGCCGCGGCGGCCGACGGCGCCGCCTCGGATGAGGAGTGGGAGCCGGTGCGCCTCGATGTCAACGTCGACGCCTACGTGCCGGCTGACTACATCCCCTACGAGCAGGCCAAGATCGACGTCCACCGCCGCATCGCCGCCGCCCGTGAGGTGGCCGATCTCGTCCTTCTCCGGGAAGAGCTGGAGGACCGCTTCGGCGACCCGCCGGAGCCGCTGCTCAATCTGATCTCGCTCCAGCAGGCGCGGATCAAGCTGGGCCAGGTGGGCGCTACGGCGGTCAGCTTCCGCGGCGACCGGCTGGCCGTGACGCCGATCGAGCTCGACTCGGTCCGCGCCAAGCGCGTACGCCAGGAGATCCCCACGGCGCTTTATGAATCCGGCAAGGCGCAGCTCTCGATGCGCGTCCCCGATGACCCACATAAGCGGTTTCCCGCCGTGGTCAGGGCGGCCGACGTGCTCCTGGCCGTGACCCGCGAGGCGGCGGAGGAACCGGCCGCGGCATAGGATCCGCGGGGTGCCCATCTACGACGTAGGCGGCAAGGTCGCGCTGATCACCGGCGGCGCCCGGGGGATCGGCTTCGGGATCGCCCAGGCTCTCTACCGCCGTGGCGCCTCGATCGCGCTCGTGGACCTCGACCAGGCGCAGGTCAGCGCCGCCGCGGCTCGCCTCGGCGACCGGGCGGTCGGGCTGGCCGCTGACGTGACCGACCGGGCGGCGATCGACGCCGCCGTCGCCGCCACGGTGGAGCGCTTTGGTGGCATCGACATCGTCGTCGCCAACGCCGGGATCGCGCCCGCCCCGGCCTCGATTCGGCTCATGCCGAGCGAGGAGTTCGAGCGCGTGATCGAGGTCAACCTGCTCGGCGTCTACCGGACCGTCCACGCCGGGCTCGGGCAGATTGTGGCCCGGCAGGGTCAGGCGGTCGTCGTCTCCAGCGTCTACGCCTTCATGAACGGCATCCTGCTCTCCCCCTACGCCGTGGCCAAGGCCGGGGTGGAGCAGCTGGGCCGGGCGCTTCGCCTTGAGCTCTCGCCCCACGGTGCGAGCGCCACCGTGGCCTACTTCGGGTTCGTGGACACCGAGATGGTCCGCCAGGGGATGGAGCAGCGCCAGCGCCAGCGCGGAACCGACGAGGAGCTCATGCCCGCCTTCCTGCGCAAGCGAATCTCGCCGGCACAGGCCGGGGAGGCGGTGGCGGCGGGAATCGAGGAGCGCAAGCCCCGGGTGATCGCGCCCCGCTGGTGGGCGCCCCCGTCGGTCCTCCGCGGCGTGCTCAACCCGCTCATGGATTCCGCCGGGGAGAAGAGCTCACGCGTCCACGACGAGGTCCGCCAGGCCGAGGCCGAGCGGGGCAGCTGACTCTTCACTCCCTCTTAGCTGACTCTCGCTACCATCGGCCGCTCTCATGCGGAAGCACCTGAGAAGGGTCACGGCGCTCGGCGCCTTTTTTGTGCTCGCGGTCGGCATCGCGGCGTGTGGATCCGGGGTCCCCGGAAACTCGGTGGCCGTGGTCGCCGGCAACCCGATCACGACGCAGGCGTTCAACCACTGGATGTATGTGGCGGCCAAGAGCCAGGCGGCCTCGAACCCCGGCTCGCCGGTGATCGTCCCCACCGACCCGCCGCAGTTCAACGGCTGCGTGACCCAGGTCCGGCACCAGATCCCCAGCCTGGCCAAGACCTCGGCCAAGGAGCTGCGGGCCGACTGCAAGCAGCTCTTCACCTCGCTCTCAAGCACGGTGATGGACTTCCTGATCAAGGGCTACTGGTATCAGGCCGAAGCGGCGCGGGACCACATTAAGGTCACCAACGCTCAGGTCCAGAAGGCCTTCGACGCCGCCAAGAACTCGCAGTTCCCCACGGCATCGCAGTATCAGAACTTCCTCAGCGAGACCGGCCAGACCCAGGCCGACATCCTCTTCCGCTTCCGGATCAACACGATCTTCCAGAAGCTCATCGCCAAGCACCAGACCACGGTCACCTCCGCCGATATCCAGCGCTATTACAACCAGCATCAATCCGAATTCGGGACGCCCGAGACCCGCGACATCCGGATCGTGCTGACCAAGACGGCGGCCCAGGCCAACGCGGCCAAGAAGGCCCTCCAGTCCGGGCAGAGCTGGAACAAGGTGGCCAAGCAGTACTCGATCGATCCGACCTCCAAGGACAGCGGCGGGCTGCTCGTCAACGTGACCAAGGGCCAAGAGGACGCCGCGCTCGACAGCGCCGCCTTCTCGGCCCCGGAGAACAAGCTCCTGGGCCCGGTCAAGGGCCAGTTCGGCTACTACGTCTTCGACGTGACCAAGATCACCGCGGCCAAGAAGCAGTCGCTGGCCCAGGCGACGGCCCTGATCCGCCAGACGCTGGTCGGCCAGGGCCAGACCAACGCCCAGAACGCGATCAACAAGACCGCCAGCTCGCACTGGCGCTCGCAGACGAGCTGTCGCACGGCCTACGCCATGGCCGACTGCAGCGGCTACAAGGCACCCACCGGCACCACCGGCACCAGCGGCGCGACCGGGTGAGCGCCGGGGCCGCCTCCCGCGGGTGAGCGCCGGGGACGAGACAACCCAGGCGCTGGGTCGGCTCGACGCCATCACCCGCCGGCTCCGCGTCGAATGCCCGTGGGACCGCGAGCAGGACGAGCGCTCGATCGTCCCCCATACGGTCGAGGAGGCCTACGAGCTGGCCGACGCGGCGCACCGCCGCGACGACGGGAAGCTCCTCGACGAGCTGGGGGACGTGCTCTTCCAGGTCTACTTCCTCTCGCTCCTGCTCGAGGAGCGGGGGGCGGGCGACCTGGCTCGCGTGGCCGAGCACGTGACCGAGAAGCTGATCCGGCGCCACCCCCACGTGTTCGGCGAGGCCGAGGCCTCAACCGCGGCCCAGGTCCTGCGCAACTGGGACGAGATCAAATCCTCGGAAGCGGGGCGCGAGCCGGGGCTGTTCGGCGAGGTGCCGGAGAACCTGCCCGCGCCGCTCTATGCCCGCAAGGTTCAGCGCCGGGCGGCCTCGAGCGGATTTGACTTCCCGGACGTCGAGCCGGTGATCGACGCGGCCCGGGAGGAGCTCGACGAGCTGGAGGCGGCGAGCGGCTCCGAGGAGCGCTTTCACGAGGTGGGGGACCTGCTCTTCGCGGTGGTCAACATTGCCCGCAAGTTCAAGGTCGACCCGGAGCTGTCGCTGCGCGCGGCGGCCGATCGCTTCCGGGCTCGGGTCAGCACCGGAGCCGAGCTGGCCGCATTGGAGGGCCGAAGCTGGAACGATCTGCGCCCGGATGAGCAGCTGTCCTACTACCTGCGGGCTCGCCTAGCCCAGGGAGACACGTGAGCCAGATCGAGCACGTCCACGCGCGCCAGATCCTCGACAGCCGGGGCAACCCGACCGTCGAGGTCGAGCTCAGCCTGCGCTCCGGGGCCTGGGGCCGGGCGGCGGTTCCCTCCGGCGCCTCGACGGGCGAGTTCGAGGCGACCGAGCTCCGGGACGGCGGCTCACAGTGGAACGGCAAAGGCGTGAGCGCCGCCGTGGCCAACGTCAACGGCGAGATCGCCGAGGCCGTCCAGGGTATGGACGCCGCCGGCCAGGCCGCACTCGATCGCCTGCTCATAAATCTCGACGGCACACCGAACAAGTCGCGCCTGGGCGCCAACGCCATCCTCGCCGTATCGCTGGCCGCCGCCCACGCCGCCGCCGCCGAGGAGCGGCTGCCCCTGTGGCGCTACCTGGGCGGCGAGACCGCCCACATCATGCCCGTCCCGATGATGAACGTCCTCAACGGGGGCGCCCACGCCGACAACCTGATCGATTTCCAGGAGTTCATGATCGTCCCCGTCGGGGCCTCGAGTTTCGCCGAGGCGCTGCGGATGGGCGCCGAGGTGTTCCATCGCCTCAAGGAGACGCTGCATGCCCGGGGGACGTCGACCGCGGTCGGCGACGAGGGCGGATTCGCTCCCGATCTCGAGTCCAACGAGCAGGCGCTGGAGGTCCTGATCGAGGGGATCCAGGCCGCCGGCTACGAGCCCGGCGAGCAGGTGGCGATCGCGCTGGACCCGGCGGTCTCGGAAATCCACCGCGACGAGGGCTACGTGCTGGAGAGCGAGGACCGGACGCTGTCCTCCGAGGAGCTAGTCGGCTACTGGGAGGATCTGGTTGGCCGCTATCCCGTCATCTCGCTCGAGGACGGCATGGACGAGGAGGACTGGGAGGGCTGGGCCGCGCTGACGCAGCGGCTGGGCGAGCGGCTGCAGCTCGTGGGCGATGATCTGTTCGTGACCAACACCGAGCGCCTGCGCCGCGGCATCGACTCCGGGGTGGCCAACGCGATTCTCATCAAGGTCAATCAGATCGGGACCCTGACCGAGACCCTGGCGGCTATCCGGCTGGCCCGGGAGAACGGTTACGCGGCGGTCATGTCCCACCGCTCGGGTGAGACCGAGGACGTGACGATCGCCGATCTGGCCGTGGCCACCGGCTGCGGGCAGATCAAGACGGGGGCGCCGTCGCGGACCGATCGGGTGGCCAAGTACAACCAGCTCCTGCGGATCGAGGAAGCCCTCGGGGAGGACGCCACCTACCCGGGGCGGGGGGCGTTCCGGGGGTAGGGCTGCGGTGGCGCCGAAGCGGTGGGGCCGCTTTGGCGATTAGCCAACCTACGAGGGCTTACACACCGGGGCGTCTGGGCTTGGCCCGCGGTTGAGCTACGTTCCTCAAGTGCTCATCGAGGGACTCGATCACGTCCAGGTCGCGGCGCCGCCCGGATGTGAGGACGACGCGCGGAGCTTCTACCGCGAGCTCCTCGGGCTGGTCGAGGTGGAGAAGCCGCGTGCCTTGCGGGCCCGCGGCGGGGTCTGGTTTCAGGCTGGCCACCAACAGCTCCACGTGGGGGTTGAGGAGTCGTTTGCGCCGGCGAGAAAGGCTCACCCCGCGCTTCGGGTGCGCCCGGATGGGCTCGACCAGCTGGCCGAGCGCCTGGAGTCGGCTGGCGCCAAGGTGCGCTGGGATGAGGCGCTGGACGGCGTCCGCCGCTTCTACTCGGAGGATCCCTGGGGCAACCGGATCGAGCTGCTGGCCGTGGCCTAGCGCAAAGCGAAACTTTTCTCCCAGAGCACCTCAGCAGGAAGGACTCTGCCCGCGTCGAACGAACCGCCAACGGATGCCGCCCGCGGGGACGAGAACCGCTGCGCCACGCCGACAGGCGCGCGGCGCCGTGCGTCCCCGCCCCCGGACGGCGGCAGCCAGGGAACCGCTGCGCATCCGCTGGGAGCGCGTGGGGCGGGTGCTCCTGGTCATCGTGCTGGCGGTGGTGGCGGGCCTGTACGTCCAGCAGGGCCTGGCCTTCCTCTCGGCCCATAGCCAGACCGCCCAGCAGAAGACGATCGTCCTGGGCCTGCGGCGTCAGAACGCCCAGCTGACGCGGCAGCAGAAGGCGCTGAACAACCCGGCCACGATCATGCGCTACGCCAGGCAGCTGGGCATGGTCCAGCCGGGCGAGCGCCCCTACGTGGTCACCGGGCTTCCGGGCAACTAAAGCCGGCCGGGTCCGCCGGGCTTCGTTGGGGCATCCTTAGCGCCGTGCGCTTTGACGAAGCCTTCGGACTCTGGCAGGAGGGACAGCGGCGGCTGCTGGCGGCCGAGCCGGCCGATCAACGGGCCCTGGAGCGGGTGGTGGACGAGCTCGTGGCCGAGCTTCGGCGCCGCCTGGGCGGCCCCTTCACGACCGATGAGCTGGCGCGTCTCTACGCCAGCGAGGGCACCGACTGGGCCTTCGCCGTGGCGACGCGGGTCGCGCCCGGGAATCCCGCCGCCTGGGACATGGAGACCGTCGTCGGTTCGGCTTTCGCCCGCTATGCCCGGGAGGCGAGCGACTACCGGATCCGGCAGACCGTGCTCGACGAGGACTAGGCAGTCAGCGCTCGAGGAGCGCTGGCTACTCGGCCTCGGAGCCGTTGTCCTCGCTCGTGCGCCGGATCACGATCTGATCCTCCTCGATCGTGACCTCGACCGGCCGGTGGCCGGCCCAATACTCGGCGTACACGGGGTCGTCCTGAACCGCGGGGTCGAGCCACAGGCCGTAACCCTCGTCGCCGTGGTCGAAGGTCGCCTCCAGGGCCTCGCCGGCCTTGCGGGTCCGGCGCCGGCCGCCCCGCCGGCCCCGGCGGCGCTTTGGCTTCTCGCCCGCGTCCTCGTCGGCCTCCTCGGCTGGCTCCTCCTCGGCCGCCCGGGCCTCCGCGGCCTCGAGCTCGGCCGCGATCAGGGCGTCGTCCTCGGCCCGGAGATCGATCTCGTCGTCGTAGTCGGCCGCGGCCACGCTGGCTCCATCCGGGACCTGGCCCTCCTCCAGCCCGTGCTCACGCTTGAAGGTCTGGATCTGCTGCACGGTGACATCGAGCTGGTGCGCGATCCAGGCGTCGGTCCGCCCCTGACGCACCCAGGCGCGGATTCGGTTGAGCTCTGGTCGAAGCGATTTACGTGCCACGTGAAGGCGTGAGACTAGTACAGGCTCGGCCTGAGGGCTGAGTCCCCCGGATGGCTCCGCGGGCGCAACGGCAAAATGGCCTTTGAGCGGCACCTTTAGCCTGGGGCCTGGACACTAGGACAGGCGTCCGCTCAAACCAAATTGACCATAAACATCTGTCCTACCATGGCGTCATTACCAACGACGGTCAAGCGTTGAGTAATCCGGGACCCAAGCGATATGCTGCCCGTCAGTTGGCCGAGTTGGGCCAGACCGACAAGCAACCGGGCTGGGTTCACAGACCTAAGTCAAGCAGGGAGGCGGAATTCCCATGTTGGTACTAACCCGGAAGTCGAACCAGAGCATCATGATCGGGGATGACATCGAGATCTCGGTCCTGGCGATCATGGGGGAGAAGGTCAGGATCGGAATCCAGGCCCCGAGGGACATCCCGGTCTTCCGCAAGGAGGTCTACCTCGAGATCCAGCAGGAACAGGTCTCAGGTGAGGGCAAGGGCGCACGCGAAGAGGTGGATGCGGCGCTTCACGGCCTCGGGGGAGAAAAGAGCTAGTCGCCGCGCCCCGTGCGTCGGGGGGCGCGGTCCTAACCCAGCAGGATGTAGAGCGTCTGGAACATGGCCACGGTGACGCCCACGGCGGTCACCACCAGGGCCAAGACGAGGATCCAGAAGCGCATCGAGCTGCGCTTGCGGGCGCGGACGCGACGCCGGACCCGCGTGCGCTGAACCGCGTGGCGGACCTGCTGCTGGGCCCGCGTCTGCTCCTGCTCCATCTCATCGAGGAACTCCTCCTCGAGCTCGGCCAAGCTCTGGCGCATCCGCATCGCGGCCATTACCGGGCCACCTTCTGGCCTTCGTAGACCTCGACGAAGTGCAGGTAGTTATCGGCGATCTGCGCCGCCGCGGCCTCGCGATCGAGCTCATCGGCCAGAAACGCCTTGAGCGCGTCCCACCAGATCGAGCGGCCGATGGCAAACCCGATGAAGCCCTCGACCGGCTGGGCGGCCTGGAGCCACTCCTCGACCTTTTCGGTCGAGGCGCCACGGCCCAGGACAACGCAGGTGACGCCCTCGCGTCCGGGTCCGGAGCGCGCGGCCTTGGCCAGCATCTCGTCGTCCTCGCGCTGGTCGACGCCCTCGATCTTCCAGATGTCGGCCTCGATGCCCGCCGCCTGAATGTTCTCGATGGACTCACGCATCAGGGCGGGCCGGAGCTCGGCGTCGTAGCGGTCGGTGTCGCCCTCGACGCTCTTGAGCTGACCGTCGGTGGCCGGAACCAGGAGCTCGAAGAGGAACTTCCGCCCGTTGTCGTGCAGCCAGTCGGACAGGCGTCGCAGCCGCTCCAGCTGGATCCGGTTCATCTCGGCGTCGCCGTCGGGGTTGTAGCGGACGAGGACTTTGGAAAAGTCCGGGTCGAACTTGTCGATGTGCTCGGCGAACTCGTCGCCGTACTCGAAGTCGAACTCCTCCTGGCCTGACTTCTCGACCGGCATGGCCAGCTTCAGCCCGTGCTCACGCGCCCGCTCCGGGATATCGGAGCCGAACTGCTCGTCGACCAGGACCCCCGTGGCCCCCGCCTCGGCGCCTCGCTTCACCGCCTCCAGCATCCCCTCGAAGATCAGCCGCTTGGCATCGGAGATCGTCTCGGTCTGCTCAGGCGTGGGATCGCCTTCGATCCCGAACATCTTCTTCTGAAACGACCCTCGATGGTCGAAGGCGAGGATGTAGAGCTTTCCTTGGTATCCCAGAGGCATCTGAACTCCTTGCTTTCGGCTGGGCGCTGAAGCCCAGTCTAGGGAGCCTAACCTCGTTAGGCTCCGACGCCCATGGAGCACCATTTCACCGGACCGGCGTACACGATCGGCATCGAGGAGGAGCTGATGATCCTCGATGCCAACTCGTTTGAGCTCGTCAACGCGATCGAGACCATGCTTGAGGCGACCGAGGCGGGGGAGATCAAGCCCGAGCTGATGGAGTCGGTGCTCGAGATCTCCACCGAGCCGTGCCGGACCGTCCACGAGGCGGGTCAGCAGCTGGGCCAGCTCCGTCACCAGGTCGGCCAGACCGCGGCGTCCAAGGGGCTGGCCATCGGCGCGGCGGGAACCCATCCGTTCGCGATGTGGGAGGACCAGCGGATCGTCGCCCGGCCGCGCTACCGGGACCTGATCTCGGCGCTGCGCTTCGTGGCCCGCCAAGAGCTCATCTTCGGGGTCCACGTTCACGTGGGAATCGACGATCCGGACAAGGCGATCCACGTCGCCAACGGGATGCGCGTCCACATGCCGATCCTGCTCGGATTGTCGGCCAACTCGCCCTTCTGGCGCGCCGATGTCACCGGCCTGGCCTCGGTCCGAACCCCGATCTTCCGGGCCTTCCCCCGGGTGGGGATCCCGCCCACCTACAAGGACTGGGCCGACTACGAGCAGCGGATCGAGTTCATGACGCGAGCCCGCGTGATCGAGGACTACACCTATCTGTGGCACGACGTGCGGCCCCATCCCAACTTCGGGACGGTCGAGGTCCGGGTGATGGATTCGCAAACCCACGTCGAGCACACGGTCGGCCTGGCGGCGCTCGTCCAGGGCCTCGTCAAGGAGCTCTCCGAGCATTACGAATCCGGCGAACACCTCTCCAGCTACCCCTTCGAGATGCTGGATGAGAACAAGTGGCTGGCCGCCCGCCACGGCCTGGAGGGCGAGCTGGTCGATCTGCCGAGCTCCGACCGGGTGGCCACCCGAGCCCTGGCCCACCGCCTGATCGAACGGATGCGACCGCACTGCCAGGACCTCGGCTCCGCCGATGAGCTCGAGGCGGTGGTCGACCTCCTTGACCGGGGCAACGGAGCCGCCCGCCAGGTCGTCGTCTACGAGGCCAACCACGACCTCCGCGAGGTCATGGCGGAGATTGTCGCCGCGACCGCTGTCTGACCGCGGCCGCCTCAAGACGGCGAATTCCAGGCCTTCTGGCGAGTCCAGAAGGCGGCTTTACAATCGATAAAGCGATGAGCACCGGTAACCCGGACCTGTTCGTCATCTGCCGAAGCTGCGGGTCCGAAGTGAGCCCGTACATCACCGAATGCCCCTATTGCGGCAACCGGTTGCGCAAGCGCGCGCCGAAGCTCGACCGCCACGGGCGGGTGACGGAAAAGCGCCGCCGTCCGCCGACTCCCTCGCTGCCTCGGCTCCGCCGCGGCGAGATCCCGGGCATCCGGGCCGAGTCGCGGCCCTACACGACGATCGCGCTCGTCCTCGCCGGCCTGGTGGGCTGCCTGCTCTGGCGCACAACCCTGTTTGGCCTCGACCAGGCCATCGTCGACGGAAAGCCCAGCTCGCAGTGGTGGCGCCTGATCACGGCGCCCTTCATCTACAGCAACGTCGGGATGGCGTTCGTCTGCCTGGGCGTGATCGCCCTCTACGGCTGGCTTCTGGAGCGCCGGCACGGACCGTTGCCCGTGCTGGCCCTGTTCGCCGTCGGGGCGGTGGGGGGGACCGCGGCCACGGCAGAGGCCTACAGCGCCCCGTTGGTACTCGGCGCAAACGGCGCCGCGCTGGCCCTGCTCTGCGCCTGGGCGATCCCGGACCTGATCAGCCTGCGCCGGGGCGAGGAGATCGACGGTGACCTCCTGGGGACGCTCGTCCTGGCCGTCGTGGTGGCGCTGATGCCGCTCGTCGTGCCCGGCGCGAGCTGGATCTCCGACGCCGTCGGAGTCCTGGGCGGCTTCGCCGTGGGGCTCCCGGTCGCCCTCACGCAGCCGGTCTAGAACCGCCGCTTAGCTGACGGCGATCGCCCCGGCCGGGCCTTCGGCCAGGCGCCCGATGACCGGGCCCGGCACCTCGCCCGCCCGCTCCGGCGCCACCGCCACGAGCAGCCCGCCGGAGGTCATCGCGTCGCACACGAGCCAGCGCCGCGCCTCGGGGACCCAGCCGGCAAAGCTCGTGAAGGTCTCGGCGTGGGCCCGGTTGCGCCGGGTTCCCCCGGCCACCGCCGCCTCCCCGGGGTCGGACAGGAGCTCAAGCACTCCGTCGATGGCCGGGACCGCCTCGGCGTCGACCTCGGCCGCGAGCCCGCTCGCCGACGCGAGCTCACGCAGATGCCCGAGCAGCCCGAAGCCGGTCACGTCGGTCATGGCGTGAGCCCCGGCGGCCCGCGCGGCCGCGGCCCCGGCACGGTTCAGCGTGCTCATCACCGCCACCGCCTCGGGCAACGGGGCGGGAAGCCCTCGCTTCACGGCGGTTGACACTGCCCCGGCACCGAGCGGCTTGGTCAGGACGAGCACGTCACCGAGGTGGCCCCCGGCGTTGGTGATGATCTCCGCCGGATGGACCGTCCCCATCACCGCCATGCCGAACTTGGGCTCGGCGTCCTCGATCGAATGGCCGCCGATGACCGCCACGGCGGCCGAGGCCGCGACCTCGGCGCCGCCGGCCAGGATCGAAGCCAGCACGTCCTCGCCCAGCTCGGCGAGCGAGAAGGCGACCAGGTTGAGCGCGCTCAGCGGGGTCGCCCCCATGGCGTAGACATCCGACAGCGCGTTGGCTGCGGCGATGCGGCCGAAGTCGAACGGGTCATCCACGATCGGGGTGAAGAAGTCGACCGTCTGGACGATGGCCAGGTCCTCCCGCACCTGGTACACGCCGGCGTCGTCGCTCGTGCCGAAGCCGACAAGCACGTTGGGATCGGCCACCGGGGCGAGCCGCTTAAGCAGCGGGGCGATGGCGGCGGCGGGAAGCTTGCAGCCGCAGCCGGCCCCGTGGGAGAGCGAGGTCAGCGTCACAGCCACCCACCTATGATCTCAGGCGCCGTTGCCTGCCCGCGCCTACACCGATGCCGAGCTGGAAGCCGCGGTGGCGGCGATCAGCGACCCTGCCGCCCTGAGCGAAGCCCAGGACATCGTGGCGCGGAGCGCTCCCTCACTTCAGCGGCTCCTGGCCGGAGCGCTGCACGAGGGCGGCTGGTTCAGCGCCGGCCACGACCAGGCGGTCCACGAGGCGGCGGGCACGGAGGACCCGGCCGAGCGGGAGCGGCTGCTGCAGACCCTGATCGCCGAGGAGACCCGACTGGGCATGCTGGTTGGCGTTGCGGTTGGATTCCAGTTGGCGCACGAGCTCGACCGATCGGGTGCGGGCGCCCCAGACCCCACAGACCAAGGAGACTGATCTAGACATGGAAGTGCGCTTCCTCGGCCACGCCTGCTTTGAACTCTCAGACGGCGACACCCGGGTTCTCATCGACCCGTTCCTGACCGGAAACCCCAAGGCCGCCGTGGCCGCCGACGACGTCAACCCGTCGGCCATCCTCCTCACCCACGGCCACGGGGATCACTTCGGCGACACGGTCGAGATCGCCAAGCGCACCGGCGCCCCCGTGGTCGCCATCGTCGAGATCGCGCGCGAGCTCGCCGAGGAGGGCATCGAGACCCACGATCCCAACATGGGCGGGACGGTGAAGTTCGACTGGGGCTGGGTCAAGGTGGTCCCGGCCTGGCACTCCTCGATGACGCCCAAGGGCACGGCCAGCACCCCCGCCGGCCTCGTCGTCTCGCTCGGCGAGACGGTCGTCTACCACCTCGGCGACACCTGCGCCTTCACCGACCTGCAGCTGGTGGGCAAGCGGACGCCGATCGACATCGCGCTCGTGCCGATCGGCGGCCACTACACGATGGACCGCGAGGAGGCAGTCGACGCGGTGGAGTTGATCGCCGCCACCACGGTGATCCCGTGTCACTACAACACGTTTCCCCTCATCGAGACCGACGTCGAGGCATTCAAATCCGACGTCGAGTCAAGCACCAGCTCGGAGGTAGTGGTCCTCGAGCCGGGGGAGTCCCACACCACGTGACCCACGCGATTGTGCTGATCCGGGCCGAGGCCTCGGCGATCGCCACCCTGGGAGGCGAGCTGGCCGACATCGAGGGGGTGGCCGAGGCCTATTCGGTCACCGGGGACTGGGACTTCGTGGCCATCCTGCGCCTGCGTGACCCGGATCAGCTGGCCCAGGTCGTGACGAGCCGGATCTCAGGGCTCCCCGGCGTCCAGCGGACCCAGACGATGGTCGCCTTCGAGGCCTTCAGCCGTCACGACCTCGAGGCGCTCTTCTCGATCGGGCAGTGAGCCGGCGGCCTGGAGAGCCTGGACGAAGCCCGCCTCCATGGCCTCGTAATTGAACGGCTTGACGGCTTCGCGCGCGGCCCCACCGAGACGCTCCCGGAGCCCGGCGTCGGTTAGCAGCCGGTCGATCGCCGCCGCCAGCGCGCCGGCATCGCCGGACGGCACGACGACGCCATTCACCTGATCCGAGACCAGCCCCCCGGCCACGGCCCCGACGCTGTCTGAGGCGATCACCGGACGCCCCTGGTGCATCGACTCGTTGCAGACGAGCCCCCAGGGCTCGCGGAAGCGCCGTGACGGCACCGACGCCAGCACCGTCAGCTCGCCCGCCGCATAGGCCGCGGCCAAGGCGGGCCGAGCCAGGGGCGGCACGAGGCGAACGCCCTCGGCCCCGGACGCCCGCGCCGCCAGGGGACCGTCGCCGATCAGAACCAGCGTCGCCTCGGAGCGCACCCGCGGCCACGCCTCGAGGAGCACCCCGACTCCCTTCTCTTCGATCAGCCGCCCCACGTAGATCACGAGCGGCCCCGAGCCGAGACCGTGGGCGGCGCGAAAGCGCTCGCGCTCCTCGCGCCCCACGACGCGGGCAAACAGCTCGGCCTCGACCGACTGCGGCGCGATGAACACGTCGCTGTCGCGCCCCCGGATCGAGGCCACGAAGCGGCGCACGTGCTCGCCGTAGGCCACGACCGCGTCGGCATGGCGGTAGATGTGCCGCGTCACCGGGCGCGCCAGGAGGTGCGTTATCGACCGAGGCTCGACCCACACCGAGGCCCAGAGGACAAACGGCTTGCCGCTCCGCCGCGCCCCGGCGTAGGCGGCGGGAAGGATCGCCCCACCCGCGAACGGCGCGATCACGGCGTCGTAATCACCGGCAACCACGAACGCCTCCCGCGGGCTGCGAAGCCGGCGGGCGGGGAACGGCGCCTCACCGAGCTGGCGATCGAGATCCCGAAACCAGCTCGGCGCGTAGCGCTCGCCGCCGCCGTAGCAGAGCACCTCAACTCGATGATGCTCGGCCAGCCGCTGGTAGAGCGGCATCCGGTAGCCGGTGAGGTAGTTGGTGATCAGCGCGATGGCCACGCCCGGGACGTTGGCAGAATCGCCGCGTGGTGATCGATTCCGCCGCCAGTGAGGACCGCCGCCGGCGGCCGGAGCTACCCGTCGCCCTCCCCGCGCTGCCCTCGGTCCTCGCCGTCAGCGCCCTCTGCCTGGGTCTCGTCGTCCTCGCCGACGCACTCATCCGCCACGAGTCGCACCCCACCGGCGATGAGCCGTTCTACCTCCGGATGGCGGCTCATCCGGGTGCGCCCCACGCCTTCCCCTACGCCTACCGGATCGCCGTCCCGTGGCTGGTCCACATCCTGCCCTTCTCCCACGTCGCGTCGTTCACGATCCTGGCCTGGCTGTCGATCGCCGCCGCCGGCGGAGCGCTCTACGCCCTCATCGGCGAGTTCGATGTCCGCCCCCGCCTGGCCCTCGGGCTCGTCGTCGGCTTCGTCCTCTCGCCGATCCTCCTTGTCGTCCTGCCCCGCCACGGGCAGAGCATCGATCCCGAGGCCACGCTGGTGATGGTGCTGGGAACGCTGTTCATCGTCCGCCGCCAGCGGGCGGCGCTGGCGGCGACTCTCCTCATCGGCGTGGCCGTCAAGGAAACCAGCCTCTTCTTGATTCCCTTCGCCTACGCGGTCTGGGCCGAGCGCCCTCTCGACCGCGATGCCCTGCGCGACACCCTGCTCGTGGCGGTGCTGCCCGTGGTCGCCTACGCGGTGATCCGGAGCTCAGTCACCGCGGTGGGAAGCCAGTACGTGAGCGGCGAGAGCGGCTCCTTCCTGCACGTCCGGCTCGACGTCCTGCACCGGTCCGTCTCGGAACTCCAGCTCCGGCGGCTCGCCTACACCTACGGAGTGCTGTGGCTGGTGGCGCCATTCGCGCTGCGCGACCTCCCCTTCGCCCGCCGCGGGCTCGTGCTGGTCGGGCTCTGCGTGCTCGCGATGACCGTCACCTACGACTCGCCCCGGATCATCTTCCTCGCCGCGCCGGTCTTCTACGTCGCCTCCGCCTGGGTCCTGCGTGGCCGCACCCGGCTCGCCGTGCTCACCGTGACCGCGGTCCTGGCCGTCGATATCGCCTACGGGATCTATCTCCAGGTCCACGGCGTCACCCACGGTCTCGACACGACCGTCAACCACCAGATCGTCGTGCGCTGAGTGCGGATCCTTCTCATCCACAACCGCTACCGGTGGCTGGGCGGCGAAGAGCGCGCGGTCGAGGACATCGCCGACCTGCTCACCCGGCGCGGCCACACGGTGGAGCGGCGCGAGCGCGCGAGCAGCGAGGTGGGGGGCACCCCGGCGGCGCGAAACCGGCGAGGGGGCGGGCTTGTACCCCGCGAGGTTGCCGCCCCCCTCCGTCGCCTCCGCGCCGACGTGGTTCACGCCCATAACGTCCACCCGCTGTTCGGCTGGCGGGCGCTGGCAGCGGCCCGCGCGGCCGGGGCGAGAACCGTGCTCCACGTCCACAACTTCCGCCTCTTCTGCGCCATCGCCGTCGCCTACCGCGACGGGGCGCCCTGCTACCGGTGCCGGGGCCGTGACACCGCCCCCGGCCTCCGTCTGCGCTGCCGCGGCTCGGTCGCCGAGGCCGCCGTCTACGCCGCCGCGCTGCACCTCCAGCAGCCGCACCTGTTCAAGGACACCGACCGGTTCATCGTCGTCAGCGCCGCCCACGGGGCCCGGCTGCGCGAGCTCGGCTTGCCGGCCGAGAAGACCTCGTCGCTGCCCAACTTCATCCCCACCCGCCAGTTCGCCCCCGCGTCGCGGGCGGGGGAGGGCAAGTTCGCGCTCGTGGCCGGCCGGCTCGTCGAGGAGAAGGGCTACGACACGGCGATCCGGGCGGCCCGCGCGGCCGGGGTCCCGCTGCTCGTCGCCGGCGAGGGGCCAGACGAGCCACGTCTGCGCGGCCTGGCCGCCGGCGGCGAGATCCGCTTCGCCGGGCTGCTGGCGCCCGCGGCGCTGGCCGCGGCGCGCCAGCAGGCGGCCGTGGTGCTCGTTCCCTCGCGCTGCGAAGAGGCCTGCCCGTACGCGGTGCTCGATGCCTTGGCGGCGGGGATCCCTGTGCTGGGCTCCAGCCGCGGCGGCGTGCCCGAGCTGATCGGCGCGGAGTCGGCCCTGGATCCCGAGGACCCGGACGCCTGGGCCGAGGCCCTGGCCGGGCTATGGGCCGACCCGGCACGGCGGGAGGCGTCCGGGAACGCGGCCCTCAACCGGGGCCGGGAGCGCCTGGGCGAGGAGCGCTACTACGAAGGGCTGATGGCGATCTACGCCGGGGCTTAGTAGCCGGCGGTGGGGCTCGTCGGATCCGTCGTGCCGGGGTTGGCGGCGGGCTCGGTCGCGGTGCTGCTCGTCTCATCGCCGGCACCGGGGTCACCGCTCGGATCCGGAATCGGAACCACCGGGCCGGTCGCCCCGGTCGGGCCGGTGGGTCCCGTCGCCCCGGTGTCGCTCGAGGATTGAGGCGTCGACGAGGTGGAAGTGCCGCCGGGGTACGCGGCGGTCGAGCTCACGGGCTGGCTCTGCGTGGTCAGCACCGTGCTGTCGGTCTCGGTGTCGGTGTGGCCGGCCGCGGCCTTGGTCTCGTCGACCCGCGTCTTGTCCTTGGTCAGCTTCTTGGTCGAGGTCTTCTCGGCCACCAGGGTCGTCGTCGGGGCCGGCTTGTGGGTCGGCTTGGGGTGATTCTTGCGCGCCTTGTGGTGAGCCCGGAGAGTCAAAGCGGCGGCCTTGGCATGGACCACCGGGGCTGCGCCGCCGGTGGCGTAGGTGTGGTTGCTCGTCACCGCCGCGGTGATGCCCGCGGTGTCGCTGTGATGAGTCCCGGTGTGGGTGGCCTCGACCGCGCCCGCGGTGACGAGGGCCGCCGCGGCCAGTCCGGCGGCCGCCTTGGTGGCCACGGCCCCGGCGCCGGCCGAGATGAGCCCGCCGACCGAGCCGAAGGTGGCCCCGCTCGTGCCGGCGGCGGCCGAGGCGGCCACTCCGGTCGCGCCCGCGCCCGCCGTGGCGCCGGTCGCGCCCGTGGCTCCGGCAGCTCCGGCGGCTGTGGCCCCGCTGCCGGTCCCCGCGGCTGAATGCGGCAAATGGGTCAGGAGCAGCTGGCGAAGCAGCGCCATCGGCCCGAGGGGGAGCAGCGCGGCCAGGGCCTTGTTGGTCTGCTTGAGCTGGCCCTGGAAGCTTGCGCACCGCCGGCACCCCTTGAGGTGACGGCGGACGAGCGGCGTCGGGCGCTTGGTCAGCCCCTCGGCCACCTCGCCGAGCTCGATCCGGACCTCATCGCAGGAGAGCTGCCGGGCTTCGGACGCCTCGGCGAGCGAGATCCGCGCCCGCACGAGGAGCGACTTGACGCCGGGCACGGTGGTGTCCATCGCCTCGGCGATCTGGTCGTAGGACATCGCGTCCATCTCCCTGAGCACGAGCGCGGTGCGCTGGGTCTCAGGCAGGGAGTGGATGTCGCCGACGAGAAGCCGGAACTGCTCGCGCTCGTGGACCTTGTCCGCGGTCGTGGCGCCGTGCTCGGAGTAGTGGATGTCCATCGAGTCGACCCCGATGGCCTGGATCCGGCGCAGGTGGTTGAGGCTCCGGTTGCGGGCGATCCGGTAGAGCCAGGGACGGACGTTGATCGGACGCTCGTCGGCCAGGATGGCGTTGAACGCCGCGGCCATGACCTCCTGGAGGACGTCCTCGGCATCCTCCTTGGAGCCCAGGAGGTGGCGGCAGAAGGCCAGCAGCCGCGAGTGGTAGCGCGCGACGAGGACCTCGAAGGCGGCGTTGTTGCCGCGGCGCAGGAGCGCGATCAGCCGTTCGTCTGACTGCAGACGCAGCAGCGGGGACCGGCCGTGCAGTCCCATCCCACCCGAATATCTAAGTGCTGAGACTTCCATGCGCGCAGGCAGGGGATCATCGCCAGAAGCAGGCTGATCCCGAGGATCAGGACACGGTAGCAGCGCATAAGTTGCGCCCAGGGCGCAGGTTTGCACGTCTTCCTGCGCTCTAACATTTCGCGCACGCCCGGGTAGACAAACTGGCAAAGTCCGCGCGCTTAAAACGCGCTGCTCGCAAGAGCGTTGCGGGTTCGAATCCCGCCCCGGGTATCCGCGCCGTGCCCCGGTCTCCGTCGCGCCGCCCAGCGTCGCCTCCTCGGCGCCGCAGCGCATCGGTTCCTGAACCTCTCAATCGACTGTCCGCAAGGGCCATTTCGGGTGTCGGTTCCCTTTTGACAGGGCGAATGACCCCTTGGTAGCGTCGATGACGGACTGTGCAGGGGAGCCACGTGCCCGCGTGCTCCGCAGCCCTGTACCCCCGAGGTGGGAGAGATCGATTGGGTAGGTCGCCGCGGTGAGCAACTCATCTTTGATCGGCCGAATCGCGGCCCTTGGCGCCGTGCTTATCGCCGTGGTCGTGGCGGGATTCCTCCTGCTCTCGTCGGGCTCGACCTACCAGGTCAAGGCGATCTTCGAGAACGCCAGCCAGATCGTCACCGGCGACCAGGTCGAGGTGGCCGGCAACTCGATCGGCAGCGTGTCCAACATCGCGCTGACGCCCGACGGCCGTGCCCAGCTCACGCTGACCATCAACGACTCGCAGTACACGCCCCTGCATCAGGGGACCCAGGCGATCATCCGCCAGCCCGGGCTGTCCTCGATCGCGGCCCGCTACGTCGATCTCAACCTGGGCGCGGCGAACGGACCGGAGATTCGTTCCGGCGGCTTTATCCCGCAGACTGCGACCCAGAGCGAGGTCGACCTCGACGAGCTCTTCAACTCGCTCAACGCCCAGACCCGCAAGGGGCTCCAGGACGTCTTTCAGGGCTCGGCCGCCTCCTATGCCGGCCGCGGGAAGCAGGCGCAGCTGGCCTGGGAGTATCTGAACCCGGCCATCGCCTCGAGCAGCCTGCTCTTCGAGGAGCTCAACCGTGACACGTCCAAGTTCACCCGCTTCATCGTCAACTCGAGCAACCTGGTCACCACCCTGGCCCAGCGCCAGAGCGACCTGAGCGGGCTCGTCTCGCACCTGTCGACCACCTTCAGCGCCCTGGCCACCCAGCAGACGGCGCTCGGCCAGTCGGTCCAGCGCCTCCCGCCCTTCATGCGCCTGGCCAACACCACGTTCGTCAACCTGCGCAACTCGCTCGTCGATTTGACGAACCTGGTCAACGCCACCAAGTCGGTGGCCAATCCGGCGCCCGGCTACCCGCGAGGCAAGCTCTACGCGCTCCTGCAGCAGCTCGAGCCGCTGGCCGTGGACGCAGTTCCCACGGTCAAGAACCTGAGTGGCGTGATCTCCAAGCCCGGTCCCGGCAACGACCTGATCGATCTGAACCATCTGTCGGTTCCGCTCGCCCAGGCCACCGTCGGCGGTGAGTTCGGTGAGCCGCTCGTCTACGCCGACGGCGCCTACCGCCAGGGCGCCTTCCCCGTCTCCACCGAGGCCTTCAACCAGTCCGTGCCTGAGCTGGCCGTGGCCCGGCCCTACGCCGTCGACCTCACCGGCTGGTTCGAGGGCTACTCGCATCCTGGCGTCTACGACGCCAACGGCGCCGTGAGCCGGATCGCCCCGGTGGTGGGTATTGGCTCGATTCAGAACGGCGCGCTGAACATCCTCGGCTCAAACCCGTTGAGCAACCTGCTCACCGACGCCACCGGCCGCCAGGGCTTCGCCAACAGCGTCCTGACCACCGGCCAGGGCGACCGCTGTCCCGGCTCGATGGAGCGGGGACCGACCGATCCGGGCAGCAGCGCGACCCAGGTCGAGTCTGGCTTCCCGTGCAACCAGAGCGAGGTGCCGACCGGGCAATGAGACGCATCATCGGCACCGCCGCCGTGCTGCTCGCCGCCGCCGGCTTCCTGTTCGTCGCCCTCGGGTCAAAGAGCGCCAACACCGGGGCGACGTACAAGATCGAGCTCAATAACGCCTTCGGTCTCGTCACCGGGTCTGACTTCAAGGTGGCGGGGGCCACGGTGGGGAAGATCACCGACATCGACCTCTGTGCGGCCGAGCACGACAAGCAGTGCCAGAGTCCGCTCGACGCCCTGATCACCGTCACGGTGAACGAGAAGGGCTTCGGCGCCTTCCATCACAACGCCTTCTGCCAGTCCCGCCCCCAGTCACTGATCGGCGAGTACTTCCTCGACTGCCCCAACCCCGGTACCTCGGGGCCGACGCTCAAGCAGGGCGCCACGATTCCGGTCAGCCAGACCCAGTCGACGATCCCCGCCGACCTGGTCCAGAACATCATGCGCCTGCCCTACCGGGAGCGCTTCTCGCTCATCATCAACGAGCTCGGCGCCGCCGTGGCCGCGCGCTCGCAGGATCTGGAGACCGCGCTCCAGCGCGGCGATCCGGCCCTGGCCGAGACCGACGCTCTGCTCTCGCTGCTGGCCGGCGACGCCAAGACGATCCGCGATCTCAACGTCAGCGCCAACAACGTGATCACGGCCCTGGCCAAGAACGACAAGCAGGTGCAGCGCTTCATCGTCGAGGCCAACGACACGGCCACCGATTCGGCCAGCTCGGCCGCCAACTCCAACTGCGCCGGCTCGACCCAGGCCAACTGCATCGCCGCCACCTGGAACAAGCTGCCTGCCTTCCTGCAGCAGCTGCGCCCGGCCATGCAGAAGCTGGGCGCGGCTGCCGACGCCCAGGACACCGTGTTCACCAACCTCAACGAGGCCTCCTCCAACCTCAACACCTTCTTCCACAAGCTGGTGCCGTTCTCCCAGCAGTCCGCGGTGTCGCTCGGGTGCGGCGAGTCGGGCGTGACCTCCTGTCCGGGCGGTGGCGCCTCGCTCGGCTCGGCCTCGAGCGTCGGCACCCCGGCGGTGAAGGCGGCCCTGCCCACGGTCCAGGCGCTGCGCCAGTTCACCGGCTCGTCGACCTGCCTGAGCCAGAACATGGCCATCGACAAGGCGGGCAAGAGCAGCGGCTTCAGCGAGAACTGCCTGCCTGAGCTGGGTCAGAACCTGGCCATCACCCTCCAGGCCCTGGACGCCTCGAAGCCGATCAACTACGGCGGCGGCCTGGTCGGCGACGGTCCGGTGGAGACCGATCAGCGCAGCCCGGGCGGAACCGGCTACACCGGGCTCCAGGGGCTCCTCGAGTACGTCTTCAACATCACCAACGCGATCAACACCTTCAGCACCTACGGCCACGAGCTGGCCGTCGACGGATTCGCAAGCTCGCAGTGCAGCCCCTACGCCACGCCGCAGTCGATCGCCAACAACATCGCCAGCTACGTGCAGTCCGGCGGCAACCTCAACACGTTCACCGGCGCCAACCCGCGCACCTGCTACGCGTTCCTCGGTCCCAACCAGCCCGGCGTCAACGAGACCGACCCGAGCGACCCGAGCGCCTGCGTCGCCGACCCCGGCGGCGCCCCGGTCGAGGGCTACGGGACCCACTACACCGGCCCCAAGACGAGCGCCTGCAAGCTCAGCTCGAGCACGTCCGCCGATCTACCCAACGACAAGAAGAGTGCCAAGTCGAGCGCTCCGGTCTCCACCGCCGCGGGAGGGGGCGGAGGCGGCTCGAGCGGGTCGGGATCGCCCGGCCTCAACCAGACCGTGAGCCAGATCGTCTCGCAGCTGAGCGGAGCCACCGGCGCCGCCTCGACGGCGACCAAGGCCACCAGCACCGCGGCAAACACGGCCGCCTCGGCCACGGGAAGCAGCCAGACCGGGAACTCGAGCTCCGGCGCCCAGACCCAGCAGCTCCTCAACTACCTGCTCTCGCCATGAGGAAGAACCTGCTCTCGCCATGAGGAAGACCTCGCAACCCGCCTTCGCCAACCCGGTGCTGATCGGGGCGGTCACCGTGCTCGTGGCGATCGTGGCCGTGTTCCTGGCCTACAACGCCGACACGGGGCTGCCCTTCGTGCCCACCCGCGAGCTCAAGGTCGAATTCCCCAGCGGTGCCGCGCTGGTGCCGGGCAACGACGTCCTCCAGGGCAGCTACCGGATCGGCCTGGTCTCGGATATGCATCCGATCGAGCTCTCGAACGGCACCGTGGGGGCGGAGGTGACCCTGCAGCTGAACGAGAGCCAGGGCAAGGTTCCGGTCGACTCGACGGCGACCATCCTCCCCCGTTCGCTGCTCGGCCTCAAGTACGTCGAGCTGAACTACGGGCACTCGAGCAAGGTGTACGCGGACGGCGGCGTCATGCCGGCGTCGCACACGACGGTGCCGGTGCAGTTCGACGACATCAACGACATGTTCGACGCCAAGACGCGGCCGGCGGTGCAGGAGAACCTGGCCGGTTATGGCGACGTGCTGACGGGGCGGGGATCGTCGCTCAACGACACGATCGCCAGCCTGCCCTCGCTGTTCGGAAACCTGCGCCCGGTGGCCGCCTACCTGTCCGATCCCCACACCCAGCTGACCCGGTTCCTCGGTGCCCTGAACGGGTTCTTCTCCACGATCTCGCCCGTCGCCCAGACCAACTCCAAGCTGTTCACCGACCAGGCGACGACGTTTGCCGCCATCTCGCAGAACCCGCGGGATCTGGAACAGACGATCAGCCAGTCCCCGCCCACGCTCGATGTCTCGACCGCGTCGCTCAAGGTGCAGCAGCCGTTCCTGTCCGATCTGACGACCTTCGCGGATTACATGGGACCGGCCACGGCCGAGCTGCGCGACGCGCTCCCCAACGTCAACCCGGCGCTCGAGGCCGGCGTAAAGGTGCTCCCGCGCACCCCGTCGATGAACCAGAAGCTCGAAGGCGTCCTCACCTCGCTCGGTTCGCTGGCCCGTGATCCGGGGACCAACGTCGCCGTCAACGGACTGGCCTCGACGGTCAACACGCTCGACCCGACGATCCGCTACCTGGGCCCGTACGTGACGGTGTGCAACGCCTGGAACTACATGTGGGTGGAGATCGCCGACCTCGTCTCCGAGCAGACGAACTTCGGCATGGCCCAGCGGGCGCTGCTCAACTTCGCCAACCAGCAGCAGGACAGCGTTGGCACGCTCCCCGCCGCCGGGCCCGCCGACGGTGAGGGCGTCCCGCCCGGGCAGCAGCCCGAATACCTGCACGGCCCGGCCTACGCGGGCGCGGTGGACAACCAGGGCAACGCCGACTGCGAGGCCGGGCAGCGCGGCTATCCCAAGCAGCTCAACCATCTCGATCCCAAGAACCGCGACCTCGATACCGACCAGCACACGCCGGGCGACCAGGGCCCCACCTGGACCGGCCTCTCCCGCGTCCCGCCGGGTGAGACCTGGACCCGCAATCCGAGCACCGGCCCCCAGACGACCTACGTGGCGGCGAATCCCTGATGCGTAAGCGCGGAGGCATGACCACCTTCAAGGCCGGCCTGATCGGGATCGTCGTCCTCGCCCTGATCTGCTACGGCGCGGTGACGAAGTTCGCCAACCCGTTCGCCAACCCTTACACGATCCACGCCATCTTCTCCAACGCCAACCAGCTCCATCCGGATTCGCTGGTCCGGATCGCCGGGATCAACGTGGGCAAGGTCCAGAGCGTCTCGCCGGTGACCGGCTGCAAGACCACGGCCCAGAGCGGACCCAACGCCCAGTGCTCGGCCGCCGACGTGACGATGACGATCCAGGGCAACGGGCTGCCCATCCATAAGGACGCCACCTTCTGGATCCGGCCCCGGATCTTCCTCGAGGGCAACTTCTTCGTCGACATCAGCCCGGGCAGCCCGGAGGCACCGGTGGCCCCGACCGGCTGGGTCTTCCCGATCCAGCAAGGAACCGAGCCGGTGCAGTTCGACCAGCTGCTCGACTCCCTGCAGCTGAACACGCGCTCGAACCTCCAGACGCTGCTCCAGCAGTACGGCTATGCGGTCAAGACATCCGGTCCTGACTACAACAAGTCGATCCAGTACTGGCTGCCCGCCTACGAGTACGGCTCGGAGGTCGCCCACGACACCCTGGGCGAGCAGCCGCACGACCTCAGCGACTGGATCAACTACGGCGGCACGGTCAACGGCGCGCTTGACACCCACCCCCAGAACCTCAAGAGCCTGGTCACCAACTTCAACACCACTGCGGGCGCCTTCGCCCGGGAGAACCAGGCCCTCCAGGCCGCCGTGGCCGAGCTCCCGCGCACCCTCCAGGTGGCGATCCCGGCGCTGAACGCCCTGCAGAGCGACCTGTGCTCCGGTTCCCAGGGGCCCAACTGCGCCCCCGGTCCGCTCCGCCAGTTCGCCAAGGCGCTGATCCCCGGCGTGCAGTCGACCGGGCCCATGATCGACGCCAGCCTGCCCTTCTTCACCCAGCTCCGGAAGCTCGTCGCGCCCTCCGAGCTCGGTGGATGCCCACGTGGCGTGACGAACCTGGCCAACTGCGGCCTCACGGCCAACCTGGCCAAGACGATCCCGGCCCTGGCCAAGCTCGATCAGGAGTCGATCCCGTTCATGAAGAACGAGGTCAGGCCGGCCTCGAATTGCCAGGTCAAGGTCATCCTCCCCTGGAGTCGTCTCTCCATCAACGACCCGAACTTCAACGCCAAGAACGGCTTCCCGCCGCAGCCGGTGTACGTCGAGGGCGTCGACTACCTCCCGGGCCTGGCCGGCGAGTCACGTAACTTCGACGCCAACGGCCCCTACGTCCGGGTCTTTCTCACCGGCGGGACGTTCACCTATTCGCTGTCGCCGGGCCTCTTCGGGACTGCGCTCAACCCGATCCAGGGCAGCCAGCCCGTGACCCCGCCGCTGCACTCGAGCGGCGATGGGGCACCGGCGCCGGTTTCACGTCCGCCGCTCGAGCCGAACGTCCCCTGCGAGAGCCAGCAGCAGATCACCGACCTGAGCGCGCCGCAGGGCGCCGCCCCGCAGCCCCTGGCCACGAGCACCAGCGCCCCCGCCGCGCTGGCCCGCAAGGACAGCGCCGGCCTGATCGAGCTCGGCCAGCTCGAGGACCAGGACAAGCAGGCCGGTCTGGGGACACGGATCACCAAGTCGATCCCGGGGATCAGGTAAGTCATGAAGCGCGCGATCCGCAACCACCTCACGGACTTCATCGCCATCCTCGTGCTGGTCATCCTGGCCGTGGTCGTCTCCGGCTACGTGCTCAGCCACGAGCGCCTCCAGCTGCCGTTCATCGGGACATCGCAGTACAAGCTCAACGCCGAGTTCTCGACCGGGCAGGCGCTGACTCCGGGGCAGGGCCAGACCGTGCGCGTATCCGGCGTCCAGGTCGGGGACATCGGCCAGGTCAAGCTCCAGGACGGGATGGCCCTCGTCCAGCTGGACATCGACACCAAGTACCGGCACCTGATCCACGAGGACTGGACGGCGCTGGTGCGGCCGCGGACCGGGCTCGACGACATGTTCATCGAGCTTCAGCCTCCGCCCGGGGGCAGCCACGCCCCGGTTGCCCCGGCCAATTACACGATCCCCATCTCCAACACCAACCCGGTCGTCAACCCGGACGAGATTTTGGCCTCGCTCGACGCCGACACGCGGGCCTACCTCGATCTGCTCGTCAACGGCGCCGGCGCGGGCCTGAAGGCGCCCGGTGGCGGCGAGCTGGCCGAGATCCTCAAGCGCTTCTTGCCCACCCACCGCTCGCTGGCCGAGCTCAACTCGGTCGTCGCCGAGCGGGGGGCCGCGCTGCGCTCGCTGATCCACTCGCTGAACGTGCTGAACGCCGCCCTGGCGGTCAAGCAGGGGCAGATCGTCCAGCTCGTCGACTCAAGCTCCAAGGTCTTCCAGGCCTGGGCCAGCGCCAACGGGAACGTGAGCCAGGCGGTGGCGGATCTGCCCGGAACCCTCCAGCAGACGACGACGACGCTCCAGAAGGTGCAGAAGTTCGCCGACATCGTGGCCCCGGCGACGCGGAACCTGATTCCCGCCGTGAGCGCGATCCCGGCTGCCAACGCGGCCACCGCGGCGCTGGCCAAGCCGATCACTCCGGTGCTCCGCAACCAGATCCGACCCTTCGTGACCGCGGCCAAGCCGCTCATCTACAACCTGCGCCCGGCCGCGCAGAACCTGGCCGCCGCGACCCCCAACCTGTCCAAGGTGTTCACGGTGCTCAACCACCTGTTCAACCAGCTCGGCTACTACCCAAGCGGCGGGCAGCACGGGTATCTGTGGTGGCTGGCCTGGGCCGACCACAACGCGCGCACCGTGTTCTCGACCCAGGACGCCAACGGCGACTTCCGCCAGCTCTTCATTCAGGCCAGCTGCGCCTCGCTGAGCCAGGTCGTCAATAACGTCCCCGGCTCTGAGTCGGTGCTCAACCTGACCGGGATCCTGACCAGCAACACGATCTGCCCGACCCAGGCCGCGGCCAACCGCGCCGCCTACGCGCGCTACACCCAGGAGCACCCGAACCTGGTCACGCAATCGGGGGCTCCCGCGGCCTCGACGCTCGAGAGCCCCGACTCGGCCAAGCAACTCTTCTATCCCAAGCTCCCCACCAACTGATGGCAACCGACAGCCCTCCTGTATCCCGCATCGCCACGATGGTCCTGTTCGCGCTCTCCTGCGTGGGGCTGCTGCTCTTCCTGTGGCTGTCCTTCGGCGGGACGATGCCGTTCAACCCCCAGGGCTACCGCGTCGAGATCGCCTTCCCCAGCGCCTATGACCTGGCCAACCAGGCCGACGTCCGCATCGCCGGGGTCTCGGTGGGCAAGGTCGTGGAGACCCAGCGCGACGCCAAGGACAACCGCACGCTGGCCACGATCCAGATCGACAACCAGTACGCGCCGCTGCGCAAGAACACCCAGGCCATCCTGCGTGAGAAGACGATCCTCGGCGAGACCTACGTCCAGTTGACTCCGGGGACGCCGCACTCGCCACCGCTGGCCGACGGCGGCCGCCTGCCCAATACCCAGGTGGTGCCCGCCACCCAGCTGAATCAGATCTTCGACACCTTCGACCCCACCACGCGCGCCGCCTTCCGCTCCTGGCAGCAGTCGATCGCCCAGGCGGTCACGGGCAACGACCAGAACCTCAACGACGTCCTGGGCAACCTGCCGCCGTTCGCGATCAACTTCACCCAGCTGCTCCAGGTGCTGAACATCCAGCACACCGCCGTCGTCTCCCTGGTCCAGAACGGCGGCACCACGTTCGCGGCCCTGAACCAGGATCCGGCCGCCCTGCGCAACCTGATCACCGCGGGCGACACGACGTTCGGAGAGCTGGCCCGGAACAACGTCGCCCTGGCCGACGTGTTCCACATCTTCCCGACCTTCCTCACCCAGTCGCGGCTGACGATGGCCGATCTGAAGACCTTCTCCGCCAACGCCGACCCGGTGATCCGCAACCTGATTCCGGTGGCCCAGAAGCTGAAGCCGACGCTGACCGCGGTCAACCAGCTCGCGCCCAGCCTGAGGACGCTGTTCGTCAAGCTGGGGCCGCTGGTCACGGCCTCCTCGACGGGGCTGCCGGCGACCGAGCGGATCATCAAGGGCCTCGGGCCGAACACGATGCTCGATCAGCTGGGACCGTTCCTGGAGCAGCTCAACCCGATCCTCGACTGGATCGGCGGACACCAGCAGCTCACCTCGGACTTCATCACCGACGGCGGGGCCAGCTTCTTCGCCCGCACCACCACCTTCGGCGGCAACGGCACCGGCCACTACCTGCGCCAGTTCGGCCCGAGCGGCCCGGAGACCCTATCCCTGGCCCCGAACCGGGATACCGACAACCGCGGCAACGTGTACCCGTCATCGCTCTGGCTGAGCCAGATCTTCAACGCCGGCGGGACCTTCCCGGGCGACTGGGGCCTGGCGGCCTGGGACTGCCGCAACACCGGCGGCGCCCACGGCTCGACCGACGCCGCCGCCGGTGGGCACCCGGCCTGCTGGACCCAGCCCACGCTCCCCGGCTCAAGCACCCAGTACAAGGTGCCGCCGATCAACTCGGCGACGTACTCGAGTAAGTAGTAAGGGGCGGCGCATGCGCCGCCCCTCCGGCCGGTGCATGCACCGGCCGGGCCACCCGCGCATGCGCGGGTGGGCTTTAGGCCAGCGCGCGCGAGCGGTGGTTGGTCCGGCCCTCGGCGACCAGGTGGGCCAAGAGCTTCTCGGCCAGCGGCCGGTCGCCGGTGATCTCGAGGCCGTCGCGGTCGTGCTCGGGCAGGAGCGCCTTGACCCAGTCCGAGCGGGTGCCCGTGACGCGGGCGTCGGGCTGGCGCGGCTCGCGCTCCTCGACGACGACGCCGACCGAGGAGACCGCGCAGCAGTAGGACAGGCGGAATTCGCCCTCATCGACGGCGAACTCGACCGTGCCGCTCGAGCCGTTGGCGGGAATCAGCCCCGGCGCGAGCCGGAAGATCGCGCTCACGTCGACCGTCTCTGAGTCGCGGGGCGGCCCCCAGGCCCATTCATAGCCCCACCGCGCCAGCTCGCCCAGCACGGGCATCAGCTCGCGCGCGCGCTCGGTCAACTCATATTCGACCCGCGGCGGCACCTCGCGATACCGCTTCCGGGTCAGCATCTCGTCCGCGACCATGCGATTCAGTCGGCTTCGTAACTGCTCAGTGGAAATCCCCGGCAGGACCCGCTGGAGCTCGACGAAGCGCCTTGGCCCGGCGGCGAGATCGCGGACGATCAGTAGCGTCCACTTGTCGCCCACCAAGTCCAGCGCCCGAGCATCCGGTGACCATTGGTCATACGGGTGCCGTTTCGGGGGTGGAACGTTAGGCATTACGCCTCCCCTGTTTTTCTACCTGGATAAGTCCGTCTTCCTGGACGTCCTCTCGCGATCGTCCAGTTTTAGATACTTCCCGCTGTACGTGGGTTTGCAACATCCAATCGGCATAAAGCAATTTCCCTGCAAATTGCCCCGAAGAACGGGCAAAAGGGGCCGATTGGAAAAGAGATCTAGATAGGCAGGGGACCGCGCCGGCCCCCGAAATCGCCCATCCGGGGCGTTAGCCGCGCCGGCAGGCGATCAGCAGGGCGAGACGAGCCCGGCCAGGATCTGCCCGTCGAGCGGGGTCGTCTCCTCGCCCTCCGGTTGGCGCTCGAGCGGCTCCGCCGTCAGCGTCGGCAGCGGCTCGAAATCTTCCACCTCGGAGCAGAGCTCGTCGAACTCGAGATGGTCCGGCGAAGGTGTGGCAACGGAAAGCTGCACCTCGTGAACCTCCTGCTCGCAGTCGTGAGAACGTCTCGATCCTACTGCCGAGCCTAAGCGCAGTGTTAGCGTCTTGGTCGTGGACACCGAAACGGAGGCCGGGACCCGGCTTCACGGCGGACGGCTGGTGGCGCGGCGGTTGCATGAGCACGGCATCACCACCCTGTTCACCCTCTCCGGCGGTCACCTGTTCTCGATCTACGATGGCGCCCGCGCCGAGGGGATCCGGCTGATCGACGTTCGCCACGAGCAGACGGCGGCCTTCGCCGCCGAGGGATGGGCCAAGGTGACGCGCCAGCTCGGCGCCTGCGCGCTGACCGCCGGTCCCGGCGTGATGAACGGGATGAGCGCTATCGCCGCCGCCTCGCTCAACCAGTCCCCGCTGCTCGTCCTCGGCGGCCGGGCTCCCCAGCAGCGCTGGGGTCAGGGCTCACTCCAGGAGATCGACCACGTCCCGATCGTCCGTCCGCTGGCCAAGATCGCCACCACCGCCGTGCTCACCGACGAGATCCCCGGGCTGCTCGACGTCGCGGTGCGGGCGGCGCTGTCCCCGCCCTCGGGACCGGCGTTCGTCGACTTCCCACTCGATCAGGTGTTCATGGAAGGCGCCGAGCCGCTGGCCGCGGCGCCCCCGCCGCCCGAGCCGTGGCGCGGTGACGGGGCGTCCGGACCGGACCTGTCGCGCGCGGCCGCCCTTCTGGCCGAGGCGGAGCGCCCGGTCATCATGGCCGGGACCGGGCTCTACTGGGGCCATGGGGAGAACGCGCTGCGGGTGCTCGCCGAGGAGCTCCGGATCCCCGTGTTCCTCAACGGCCTGGCCCGCGGCTGCCTGGCCGCCGATCACGAGCTCTTCTTCTCCCGCGCGCGGAGCACGGGCCTCGCGGGCGCCGACCTGGCGCTCGTGATCGGGGTCCCGCTCGACTTCCGCCTCGGCTTCGGCGCCGTCTTCGCCCCGGACGCCGACGTCGTCGCGATCGAGGCGGCCGAACCCGACCGGCGCTATCCGCGGACGCTGGCCGCCGAGCTCTACGGCGCGCTCCCGGCCACGCTCGACGCGCTGCGAGACGCGGCGCGGTCCCCGGAAGCGGACGTGGCCGATTTGCGCAACGAGTGGATCGCGTCCTTGCGTCGCCTGGAGACCGAGCGCCGGGAGGGTGAGCGGGGCGAGCTGTCGGATCCGCGGGCGCCGCTGCATCCGATGCGGATCTACGGCGAGCTGGCCCGGCTGCTCGACCGTGACGCGATCGTGGTTGGCGACGGCGGCGACTTCGTCTCCTACGCCGGGCGGGTCATCGACTGCTTCCAGCCCGGGTGTTGGGTCGATCCGGGACCGTTCGGGTGCCTGGGATCGGGCATGGGCTATGCCCTGGCGGCGAAGCTGGCCCGCCCCGACCGGCAGGTCGTGCTGCTCCTCGGCGACGGCGCCTTCGGCTTCTCCGGCATGGAGCTCGACACCCTCGCCCGCCACGGCGTGGCGGTGATGGCGGTGATGGGCAACAACGGCATCTGGGCCCTCGAAAAGCACCCGATGGAGGCGCTCTACGGCTACTCGGTCGTCGCCGACCTGCGCCCGGGCACCCGCTATGACCGGGTGGCCGAGGCGCTCGGGTGTCACGGCGAATTCGTCCAGACGGCGGACGAGCTCCGACCGGCCCTGGAGCGGGCCTTGGCCTCGGGTCAGCCGTCGCTGGTGAACGTGCTCACCGACCCGAGCGTGGCCTACCCGCGGCGGTCGAATCTGGCCTAGCTCGGCGGGCGGCGGCGCTGGCGTTGCTCGGTTCGCGGCGGCGCTGGCGTTGCTCGGTTCGCGGGGGCGCTGGCGTTGCTCGGTTCGCGGGGGCGCTGGCGGCCCTCGGTTCGCGGCGGCGCTGGCGGCCGGACCTAACTCGCCAACTACTCCGCTTTGCGCCGCTCCTCGGCACGTAGGGTCCGGAAAACGGACCCTGGCTGCCGCGCGAGCCCACATCGGGCGGTGATTGGCGGATTGGGTCCGCGAGCGCACGCTGCTTCCCGGCCCCGGGGCGACCCTTCCCGCCCATCGCTCGCCTCGGCGCCATCGGCTCAAGGACGGCGGTCGGCGAGTAAGGGTCGCCGGCGCGGCATCGCCCCACCGATAAGGCAAACCGCCCGCCACCGCACAACGAAAACCGCCCGCATTTCAGCGGGCGGCTTCCGATCCAGGTTTGGCCCAATCGGGACGGGCAGGGGTACGTGCCAGAAAGGGCCGGTTAGATTGGCTCGGACGGCGGGAGGCGCCGATGTCTGCGGCTTCGCCCGAGCCTATGTGTGGGGCTAGCAAAGCTTGCCCCGTCGGAATAATGACAGGAACGCACCGCCGCTGTCAAGAGGAACTTATTCAGACCTTCAAAAGTCCAGATTCCGGATAAACCTGTAGCCACGGGGGTTTTCCGCCACCGGTTCGTAAGAATCTCCGCAGCGAGAAGGCCTGAAACCCGACAGACTAAGATGGATTTTGATGGCCCGCGGGCTCTTCTCCTTTCCCAATCCGGTCAACGAGAAGGCCGCCCGCACGGTGGCGGCCGTTGTCTTCGTTCTCGCGGTGACAACGCTGGTTACCGGGGCTTACTGGCTGCTCATCCCGCTCGCCTACGGCTTCTGGGCCCGGGGTTCTGACCGGGCCCACGCTGAGCCCTCTGGGTTGGACGGCGCAGAACGTCCTCGCGCCCCGGCTGGGCCCGCGTAAGCCGGCCCCGGGACCGCCCAAGCGCTTCGCCCAGGGCATGGGCGCGGTGATCTCAACCGCCGCCCTCGTGGTCGGGCTGATCCTCGGCCATCACACCGCGGCCGATGTCCTGCTTGGCCTGCTCGTCATCGCCTCCGGGCTCGAGTCGATCTTCGCCTACTGCCTGGGCTGCCGGATCTTCGCCCTGCTCATGCGGGCCGGCCTGGTCCCGGACGAGGTGTGCGCTGAGTGCGCGGACATCCGCCTCCGCCTCGGCGCCGCCGGCCAGGCGCCGGGCTAGCCGTCGACCAGTCCGAGCGCGGCCCCGCGCAGGATGTCGTGCTCTGAGACCTCGACCTCGTTGAGCCCGAACAGCCGGAGCACCTCGGTCAGGATGATCACGCCGGCGACGATCGTCGGCGCCCGGTCGGGATGGAGCCCCGGGACCTGGCGGCGCTCGTCCAGCGGAATCGCGGCCAGCCGCTTCAGGATCTCCTCGCACTCGGATCGGGTCAGCCGGTAGCCGTGCACCTTCTCCGGGTCGTAGGGCTCGAGCTCCTGGGCGATGGCCCCGAGCGAGGTCGCCGTGCCGGCGACCGCGATCGCGTGCTCGACCGCTTGGCGCTGCTCCTCGGGCACCCCCTGACCTAGCGTCTCGCGCACGTCCGCGCGGGTCTCGTCGAGCTCCTCCTCGGTCGGGGGATCGTCGTGGATGTGGCGCTCGGTCTGGCGCACGACGCCCGCCTGGGTCGAGACGTGAAACGTCGCTTGGCGCCCGCGCCCGATCACGACCTCGGTCGAGCCGCCGCCGATGTCGACCACCACCGTGGGCGTTTCGTCGGCCGGGTCGCGCTCGCTCATCGCGCCCAGGAAGGTGAGCTCTGCCTCCTCGTCCCCGCTCAGCACGTGGGGCGTAAGCCCGTAGCGCGCCGCGACGGTGTCGGCGAACTCCCGCCCGTTGGCGGCGTCCCTGACCGCGCTGGTGAGGACGGCGATCTTGACCTGGGCGTCACGGCCGTCGATCAGCTCCCTGTACTTATCGAGGGTGGCGTAGACGCGGTCCATCGACGCCTCGGCCAGCCGGCCGTCGGCGTCGACGCCCGCGCCGAGCCGGGTCACGCTCGACTCACGCTCGAGCTCATCGGTGATCTGATCGCCCTCGCGGTCGCACACGAGCAGCCGGGTGGAGTTGGTGCCGATGTCGACGACCGCGATCCGGGTCATCCGACCGCCACCTGATGGGGCATCGGCTCGCCGGCCAGCGCCGCGAGCAGGTTGTCCACGGCCAGGTCGGCCATCCGCTCGCGCGTGTGGCGGGTGGCCGAGCCGATGTGGGGCACGACGATCAGGTGGGGCGCGCTGAGCAGCGGGTCGTCGGGAGGGAGCGGCTCGGGGTCGGTGACGTCGAGCGCCGCGCCGCCGATGACGCCGTCGTGGAGGGCTCGGCGGAGGGCTTCCTGGTCGACCACCCCGCCCCGAGCGGTGTTGACGAGGATCGCCGTCGGCTTCATCCGCTGGAGCGCGGCGGCGTCGATCAGGTGGTGGGTCTCCGGCGTGAGCGGCACGTGCAGGGAGACGAAGTCAGAGCGTTCGAGGAGGTCGGCCAGCTCTTCAGCGCTGCTGCTGGCGCCGGTGTGGAGCACGGGCATGTCGAAGCCCTTGGCCCGGCGCGCCACGGCCTGGCCGATCCGCCCGAACCCGATGATCCCCAGCGTCGCCCCGTGGACGTCGGTGCCGAGGTTGTGGGCCGGCTCCCAGGTCTGCGATTCGCCGGCTCTGACCTCCTCGATCCCCTCGGGCAGGCGCCGGGCGGCGGCGAGCAGGAGCGCGAAGGCGAGATCGGCCGTGGCGTCGGTGAGCACGTCCGGCGTGTTACCCACCGGGATGCCGCGCGCGGCGGCCGCCTCCAGGTCGATGTTGTCGTAGCCGACGGCGTAGTTGGAGATCGCCTGCAGGTGCGACGCGGCCGCGATCAGCTCGGCGTCGACGCGGTCAGAGAGGAGGCTGAGCAGTCCCTCGGCCTCCCGGACGTGCTCGAGCAGCTCCTCGTAGCTCGGCGGCACGCGCTCCCGCCACACCTCCACCTGATGCACCTCCCGCAGCCGCCCCAGCGCGGGTCCGGGGAGCTCTCGGGTGACGAAGCAGCGGGCCACGGGCGGGGATTCTCGCCGATCCCGCGCCCGTGCAAGGCGCCCGAGCGCTTATGCGCTCTCGACGGCTACTTCCTGCTGGGCCGTGGCGCGGCGGGGGGAGATCGAGGGCAGGCCGAAGAGCGCGACCGCCGCCCCGGCGGCGGCAAACACGCCGGCGACCACGAACGCGAGCTCGAAGCCGCTGGTCAGGGCCACGTGCAGGATGTGCGGCGAGGCGTGGGCGCCGGCCGCCTTGACCTGCTCGTTGGTCTTGCTCGTGGCCACCGCGGCCAGCACCGCGAGCCCCAGGGCGCCTCCGACCATGCGCGCGGTGTTGACGATCCCCGAGGCGAGCCCGGCCTCGTGCGAGGGGACTCCGCTCACGGCGGCGATGGTGCCTGAGACGAAGGCGAGGCCGATGCCGAAGGCCACGAGCAGCGAGGGGATGAGCAGCTCGCCCGCGTAGGTCCCCCCGGCCGAGATGCCATTGAGGAGCAGGAGGCCGATGGCCTGGAGCGCCATCCCGAAGACGAGTAGGCGCTTATACCCGACGCGGCCGACCAGGCGTGAGGCGATCGTCGATCCCGCGATGATCGAGAGCGTCATGGGCAGGAACGTCAGGCCGGTTCTCAGCGGCGAGAAGTCCTGCACCTCCTGGAGATAGAGGGTGAGGAAGTACCACATGGCAAAGGACGCGGCGCCGATCGTGAAGACGATCAGGTTCGCGGCCGTGAGCGTCCTCGACTTGAAGATCCGCAGCGGCATCAGGGGCGCGCTGGCAAACCTGCCCTCGATGGCCAGGAACAGGCCGACGAGGATGACGCCGACGGCCAGCGTGGCGATCGTCTGCGGCGAGCCCCACCCGATCGTCCCGGTGCGGACGATCCCGAGCACGAGCAGGGTCAGACCGAGCGTGGCCGAGACGGCGCCCCGCAGGTCGAAGCTGCGCCTCTGGCTCGTGTCGCGCAGCGCGGCCACGTAGTACTGGGTCAGGAGCGCGGCGCCCAGGCCGATGGGCAGGTTGATGAAGAAGATCCAGCGCCAGCTGAGCGCCTGGGTGAGGATCCCGCCCAAGAGGACGCCGGCGGCGCCGCCGGCGCCACCCATGGCGCCCCAGATCCCGACGGCGCGGTTGCGCGCCGCGCCTTCCCGGAACGTGTGGGTGAGGATCGACAGCGAGGCGGGGGCGATCACCGCGGCCGATAGCCCCTGGACCGCCCGGGCCGCGATCAGCGTGACCCGCGAGTCAGCCACCCCGCAGACGAGCGAGGTGAGGGCGAACAGCGTGAGCCCGGCCACGAAGACTCGGCGGCGTCCCAACAGGTCGGCGGCGCGCCCGCCGAGGAGGAGGAAGCCGCCGAAGGTCACCGTGTAGGCGTTGACCACCCACTGCAGGTCGGTCTCGGAGAAGTGGAGCGCGTTGCCGATCGACGGCAGCGCGACGTTGACGACGGAGACATCGAGGATGACCATGAACTGGGCCAGGCAGGCCAGGATGAGGGTGGCCCTGAGGTGGCGATGCTCGGGCTCGGCGGGTGCCGCGCCCTGAGCCGGCCGGACGCTCCGCTCCGCCGGGCACGCGCCGGCCGCGGGCCGGCGGGACCGTTGCCTGCCTTGACGTTCAGTGGTTGTCTCCGTCGCCATAAGCCTCCTCAGATCGAGTACGATGACTATCGAACATCGTAGCAAAAGTTCGATGGGCGTCGTACAATGGGAGGAGTAATGGAGACGTTTTCGGTACACAGCGCGGCGGGGGCCGAGGAGATTGCGCCGCTCGAGCATCCACCTCGGGATGCGCTGACTCTGGCCGAGATCCTGCACGCGCTGAGCGACCCGATGCGCCTGCGCATCGTGGTCGAGCTGGCCGCCGGCGGGGGGGAGCGGACGTGCAACAGCTTCAACCTGCCGATCGTCAAGTCGACCTGCACGCACCACTTCCGGGTGCTGCGTGAATCTGGCCTGATCCGCCAGCGGGTCGCGGGGACCAAGCGCGTGAACTCTTTGCGCCGCGACGACATCGAGGCCCGCTTCCCCGGGCTGCTCGACGCGGTGCTGGCCGGCTACGAGCCGGCCGAGTAGGCCCCGGCCCCTCCGGTGGCGGCGCCCTGGCGGCTGCGCCCTCGGAACATCGACTCCCAGATGTCGGTCAAGAACAGCGCCGCCAGCATGACCAGGAACGGATCGATCGGGGCACGGAAGCGGATGAATCCGCTCACGAAAAGGGTGGTCAGAAGGCTCAGCGGGACGAGCCAGAACCACCTCGGCACCCGCCGCGCGGCTCGGATGAGGAGGCCGCCCAGCGCCAGCACCTCGAGCAACGGCGCCGAGTTCATGAGCGCCAGCGCCGGGGCGAGCGGAATGTCGGTGTTGGCCAGGTTGTTGCGCGCCAAGCGGATCTCCGCCACGTCGAACATGCGGATGGCGTTCCAGTAGGCCACCTTGAGCACGTAGGCCGGATGGCTTGCGATTTCCTGGAAGGCCTGGGCCTGGAGGTGACTTCCGTACGTCGGCTCGTTCCAGCGTTCCCGCCGCGCGGTCTGCAGGATCCGCGCGTATTCAGGTGAGGCACCGTGCTCGGCCTCGATCCAGTTGGCGGGAAAGCGCGTGCTGGCGCGTGAGACCTGGTTATAGGTTCCGGCCAGCGTGTAGCCGCTCTCGTCCGATATCGGGATGAACCGACCGAACACGACCGCGTTGCGAATCGTCCATGGCGCGATCGTCAGCCCGGCGGCGAGGATCACCACCGCCGGCGCGACCCAGCTCCTCGGCCGGCGCCACGCGGTATGCGGGAGGAACGCGAGCGCAAACGGGATCAGCAGGATGAGGGCGTTCGTCCGCGTGAGCGCGGCCAGGCCGACGAGCACCCCGGTGAGGATCGCCCACCGGATCGGTCGGGGGCTCGTCCGGGCCTCCAGGGCCGCCAGCACCGCCGCCAGAATCAGCGGAACGACCAGCGCCTCGGAGATCAATGCCGTGCTCAGCACAACCAGCGGAGGGGCGACGGCCGCGATCCCGAGGGCGACCATGGCCACGCGCCGGCCCCAGAGGCGAAACGCGATCAGCGTGATCAGGGCGACCGATGCGAGGCCCAGACAGGCTCCCACCAGCCGTCCGGCCGCCGGGTCCGGGTGTCCGGCGAACACGTAGACGGCGGCCAGGAGGAAGGGGTAGGCGGGTGGCCGAAACGCACTCGGTCCCCCGCCCGGGGCTCGATTGGTGGGTGGATAGCCGTGGCCGCCGGCGATCGAGGCGGCGCTGCGGTTGAAATCGCTGGGGTCGAGCGTGAGCTTCGTGTGCCAGGTCAGCGCCACCAGCAGCACCCGGAGCGCCAGTGCGATCGCCAGCCAGATCCAGACGCTTGTCGGAACCCTCGTTAGGTGCGATCTGAGCCGGGGCAGCGTAGACGCCGGCGCGACGCGCCAGCCGCTCTGCCCAGTCCCGGCTCTGGCCATCGCGGGATCGTAGGGTCGATCGACGGTCGAGGCGACGGATGGAGCGCCGGCGAGTCAGTAGGCGTCGTCGTAGGCGTCGTCATCGTCGTCGTCGTTGTCGTCGAGGCGCACCTTGTTCGGCAGCGCCTCGGGAGGCAGGTCCTCGGCGAACACCCAGCCCGGCGGCGGCTCGTCGATCTGGACGATCATGCACGCCTTCTCCTCGTGCCAGAGGAGCCGGATGCAGGTGTAGCCATACTCGACCTCGTCGGGCTGGGGCAGCCCGTGGTCGTCGAGCATGGCGCGGGCGCTCTGTTCGGCGGCGATCTTCTCACGCAGTGTGGCCATGCCCGCATGGTGCAGCCAGGCCCTGCTACGAAACAAGACTCGGTTGTTCCAACTTCTTCACACGAGCGCTAAAATCGTGCGTCCACCGCGGGGTGGAGCAGTCTGGTAGCTCGTCGGGCTCATAACCCGAAGGTCGCGGGTTCGAATCCCGCCCCCGCTATCCCGGCCGACAAGGCGTACGGACGGGCTAACCGCCCGGCACACCGGCCGACCGAGACCTCAAGGGCCACCGCACGGTGGCCTTTGTCGTTCTCGCCCCCGCCAACCGGGGGGATCGCGTCGGTCGGCCTGTAACCCCCGGTTCCCCGGCGTCAATATCGGCACATCACCGTTCTCGGTCAGCAGACGCAGGATCGGGCGCGTCGATGACGCGATCGAGGTGTCTCCTCCGGCTGTCCACGCGATACCCCCGGAGTTCGCGCAACTGGTAGGGGATCACCCGCTCGTCTACGTTCCGATTGCCGCGGCCGCTCATCTCGACCGTCCGCGGAAGTTGCCCACGCCCGATCTATCTAGCCGCCCAGGCTCGGGTGCTCGGCGGCGGTGGCAGCGGGAACGGACCGATGACGGCATCGGGGTTGTCACCGTAGCTGAGCCAGCTGGCGATCGGCCGCTGAACGCCGACCCCCGGTCGGTTGTAGTCGCAGACCCCGGTGGGGAAGGCCTGGCGGAGTTCGGCCTGTTCGGCCGCGGTGAAGCTCACCGAGTAATCGCGGAAGTTCAGCGGCTTCAGGCCGCACTTCAGGGCGGGCATCGACAGTGGCTCCCCGGCCACCAGACGGGGGTTCGAAGCCACCGGGTAGACGGTGCCGCACTGCCCGGTACCCGGGTCGGTGAGGGTCTGGTTCAAGAGGTCGGTAGCCGACAGGTAGCAGCCGTCACTCAACCCGGACGGCCTGTCGTCGAGGACCTTCTGCTGGGCGTCGCGATGCGAATGATCGTTCTCGATGTTGGTCAGCCAGGCGTCCATTTCCGCCAGTTCGTAGGTGTCGGCCGCGCCGATCTCCGCCGCCGTGGGCTCGGTCTCGATGATCACCTGGTTGCCGTCGGTCCCGTTGGCCCCGAGCATCCGGGCGCGGATGATGAACGACCAGTCGGTGGTGTGGATGTCGTTTCCGAAGCCGAGGAAATCGAGGTCGAGGCGCTGGTCGATGACGGGTGTCGTGCGCAGCCCGAGTGACCCGCTGTTGACCAGGTCGTCGGCGTAGACAGCACGCAGTGCCTTCAAGCTCGCCTCGGTTCGCTGCGGAACCGGCGCGCCGGCGTAGTTCATCCCGCCGATGTCCGCGTTGAGGGTGGCGAACTGAGCCGGCGTGATGGCCCCCGAGTTCAGAGCGGCAAGCCCATATTGCACGCCGACATTGTCAAGCGGGCTGTTGGGGAAGCCGGTGGTGGGATCGACCCCGAGCTGGTTGACGATCTGCTCGTCGGAGTTGCAGATGATCCCGCCCGGGTTCGACGGGCTCCACTGCTCGGCGGGTGGGATGATCGCCGGGTTGCAGCTGCCGGTGGCGGTCGCCCGGTTCGCGAACGTGTCATCCCAGGACACGCAGGTGGTGTAGTCGTTGTAGCCGGCGATGGCGGTCTTCTCCGCGGTCGTGAACGACGATCCCGGCCCGGCGAAGAACGAGTCGAGCAGCCTGCAGTCGGTGACCGGCCCCGCGGTGGTCAGCGGGTCGGGGAACGAGATGCTCGGGACGATGCCGTCCAGGATCCCGGGATAGGAATCAGCGATCTCGTACTGCTGAATCGCGCCGCCTGAGCCGCCCCAGCCGATGGTGAACTGCGTCGGCCCGTAGGTGTCGATGAAGTGCTCCTTCACCATCATCGCGGCCTCGGCCGAGATGATTGTCGAGCAATCTTGGTCGAGCACGTTGAGGGTCGATGACGCCACGGCGTAACCCAGCGAGAGGAACTGATCGTCGAGCACCCCGCCCGTCGCGGTGCCCTGGGTGTAGCCGGAGTTGCAGCCGCCACCGAAGGTGTAGATGAGCTTGCCGTTCCAGCTCGTGTCGGGCTTTAGCGGGGATGGGGCCTGCCCGTCGTACAGGGCCGCCATCTGGTAGACGGCCCGGTCGATCACTCCGGTCTCAATCCGCACGACATACGGCACGCTCTGCCCATTCACCGTCGCCGTCGCCGCATCAGCCGGAACGCTCGCGGGATCGGCCAGCGGCACGAACGCCCCGGAGGTGTTCTTGTACACGTACGAGACGACCGTCGGTGCGAAGCAGTCAGGCGGGCTCGAGGCCGCGAGCCCGAAGGTCGTCGTCTGGCAGACGAACGGAAGCTGTTGCTTGCCGGAGAAGACCGGCCCGTTGACCGAGTGGTCAACGACGTCAAGCGACGAGGCGAAGCGTCGGCCCACGGAAGCGACGAGCCGGTTAGGACCGATCGCCAGGCCGGTGACCAGCCCGAGCAGGCTCCCGTCGGGCTGCCGCTGGAAGCTGGACGTGACGTCCTGGCCATTCGAGGAGATCCGCACATCGGCGGGGTCGACCCCCTTGCCGAGATCGGCTCGCACCAGCACTTCGCCGCCGCTGACCAGTTCCGGGCGCGGGTTGGACACGGAGACCAGAGTGAGACGCGGGTGCCCCCAGCCGTGATCGTGCCCCCGGGCCGCAACGGCGCCCGGCGCGAGCACGAGCGCGAGCACCAAGCTTGCCCCCAAACAACCCAGGAGCCGGCCTCGCGCCAGGCGTGATCCCTCAGAGAACGACCCGTGCCTACGGATCCCACTGGTCAACATCGCGCCACCACCTCACTCCCCTCGCATGCCCTCCCGGGCCGCCTGCTCAGCCGACCCTACTCGGCGCGGTGCGTCATGTCCACCATTCGCGGATATTCAGAAACGACGGCCCGCCCTGGGGGTCATGCCCAGCGGTGCCGCGGCGCACGAAGTGATCGATCGCCTCGCCTTCGTTGTGCCTTCGTTCGCCCCATGTACGACGGTGACCGGGCATGTTGCATGCTTCAACGCCGCCATTCGACGTGCTGCCACCCACCCCGCCACTAGCAAGTCCGTTTCGGGCGTGAACGGGCGGGGAAGCTCAGAGAGGCACGCGGGCCCCGTCGGTCTCAGCCGCCCCGTGATATCTGCAGTTTCTTGATCATGAGCTACGCAATCGGCATCGGCGTCCGCCGGGTCTCGGACATAGTCAGTTCTCCCGGCTGGCTGGCCTACGCGGTGATCGGCGTGGTCATCCTCGCCGCATGTGTGGCTCTGTGGCTGGCGGCAGCCTCCGAGCGCCGTCGCGGGGACGATTCACCTGACTCCGACTGGGGTGGAGGACGGCGAGGCCCCGCCGGCGGCCCGACGCCGCCCACCTCTCCGCCCGACCTCGAGCCCGAGTGGTGGCCGGAGTTCGAGCGTGAGCTCGCCGCCTACGCGGATCGCCGTCTCGTTCGAACCTAGGGGGAATCAGCCCTCACATAGGATCCGCCTATGCCTCGTCTCGATGGGAAGGTCGCCCTGATCACCGGCGCCGGCTCGGGGCTCGGCAAGGAGATGGCGATCCTGTTCGCCGCCGAGGGAGCCCAGGTCGTGGTCAATGACATCGACGCCGCGGCCGGTGAGCGCACGGTCTCGGAGATCGGCCCGGAGGCGACGTTCGTCGCCGGTGACGTCTCACAGGACGCCTCGACGCGGGAGGTCTTCGAAGCCGTCCGGAGCACCCACGGCCGGCTCGATATCAGCGTCCACAACGCAGGGATCATGGATCCCCGCGATGAGGGGGTGACCGAGACCCCGCTTAAGGTCTGGGACCAGGTCATCGCGGTCAATCTCACCGGGGTGTTCCTGTCCTGCCGGCACGCCGTGCCGCTGATGCTGGACACCGACGGGACGGGGTCGCTCATCAACATCGCCTCGTTCGTGGCCCTGATGGGCGCCGCCGCGCCTCAGATCGCCTACACGACGAGCAAGGGCGGCGTGCTCGCGATGACGCGGGAGATCGCGGTGCAGTACGCGCGCCACGGCATCCGCGCCAACGCGATCTGCCCCGGACCCGTCCGCACCCCGCTGTTCGAGTATCTGATCTCGGACGCCCAGAAGCGCGCCAACCGGCTCAACCACATTCCGGCCGGCCGGTTCGGCGAGCCGCAGGACATCGCCAAGGCGGCGCTGTATCTGGCCAGCGATGACGCGGCCTGGGTGACGGGGACCGAGTTCCTGGTCGACGGCGGAATCACCGCCGCGTACTTGACCGAGCCCTGAGCGGGGCCCGGCTCAGTGCAGCTCGAGGTACTCCTCGCGCTCCCAGTCGGTGACGTGATCGGCGAAGCGCTGGAGCTCGTAGCGACGCATCGCGGCGTAGGCGGTGACGAACTCCTGGCCCAGCATGTCGACGATCTTGGCGTCGGCCTCAAGGGCTGAGAGCGACTCCTCGACCGTGGTGGGCAGCTTCGGCTTGGACTCGTCCTCCTCGGCCGGGCGCTGGGCCGGCGCTTCCAGCTCTAGCTCGTCGGCGATCCCGAGCAGCCCGGCGCCGAGCAGCCCGGCGCTGGCCAGGTACGGGTTCGAGAGCCCCGTCGGCGCGCGGTTCTCGACGTGCTTGTTCTTGACGTCGCCGCCCTTGACGCGAATGAAGGCGCTGCGGTCCTCGAGCCCCCAGGAGACGTTGGTGGGAGAGAAGGTATGGGTCCGGCGCCGCTTCAGGCAGTTGATCGTGGGGGCGAGCAGGGTGTAGATCGAGCGCGCGTGGCGGAGCTGGCCGGCGATGAAGCTCCGGCCGACGGGCGAGAGGCCCCATTCGTGGGCGTCGTCGGACATGGCGTTCTCGCCACCCTCGCGGTGGAGCAGCCCGATGTGGTTGTGGGCGCCGCAACCGGCCGAGTCCTCGAACGGCTTCGACATGAAGGTGGCGAGCAGCCCCTCCTGGTGAGCCAGCTCCTTGGCCGCGTTCTTGAAGCTGAAGGCGGCGTCGGGGCCGGCCAGGCCGCTCGAGGGGCCGAACACGATCTCCCATTGGGAGCCGGCGTACTCGCAGTTGGCGGTGATGATGTCGATCCCGAACTGGCGCGTCTCGGCGACGATCCGCTCGATCGCCGGTACCCACGTGTTCCGCACCGTGTTGAAGATGTGGTAGCCCTCAAACAGGGGCTCCTTGGTCTGCGCGTCGAGCAGGTAGAACTCGGGCTCGACGCCGATCAGCGGCTCGTAGCCGAGCTCCCGGCAGCGGGTCAGCACCCGCCGGAAGACCTGCCGGGGCGCCGCCCCCAGGGGGGTGCCGTCATCCCAGAAGGCATCGCAGATCATCCGCCCTGTGGCCTTGGCCCAGGGGACGATCGCGGCGGTGCTCGGATCGGGCTTCAGGCGCTGGTCGGCGTACCCGATCTCCTCGTTGTAGAGCGTCCCCGGGACGACGTCGGAGCGAGTGTCGAGCACGACCGTCCCGCCGTACATGTTCAGCCCATCGGCGGCGAAGCGCGGCGCGTGCTCGATCGGTACGAGCTTGGAGCGGCTCTCGCCGTGCATGTCCGGGAGCTCGAAGCGGACGTTGCGGATTCCCTGCTCGCGCCAGGTGGACAGGACCTCCTCGGCGCTGGCCGACTGCTCTTCGGCGATGGTCATCTCGGTGTCTCTCCTCCCGTGCAGTTATCCCACATCTGGCTGGCCAGCCCAAGCCCGGCGATCAGTTCCTCCACCGCCGGGACCGCCTCCGGGACGGCCACGGCCAGGATCCCGCCGCCCCGTCCGTCGCCCCGGAGCAGGGCGGCGGCCAGCGCCGCGGGGGGCTGGAGATGCACCCCGTTCCACCCCAGCGACGGATATGAGTCCCGGACGATCACGAGCGCTCCGCCGTGACCGCGCACCACCTGGACGAGTTCGACGAAGTGCCCGACGTCCCACTCCGCCGCCGGCGCCCCGTCGCCGGGCTCGTCTCCCGCCAGTACCGATAGCAGTGACTCGATGGGCGGCCGGCTCCCCCACAGCAGGCCGGTCTGGAGGTTGGCCAGGAGCCGCGCGTCCAAAGAGCGACCGCGGAGGACCATCTGCTCCACCACGCTCGCGCTCCAGTCCCCGCTCGCCGGCACGCAGCGCAGGCGGCCGCCCGAGAGCTCGGCGATCGCCGCCGCCAAGCCCGCGGCCGAGGTGCCCGCCCGCGACTCGTCAACCCGTGGAAGCTCGAACCGATAGTCGCGGCGGTTCACCGCGCCGGGCGGCACCTGCGGCCCGAGCTCGCGCTCGGGAAGCTCCGTCCCCGCGTGCAGGGCAACCAGATCCTGGTCGAGGGGATCGTCCGCCCCGCCGGCCTCGCGGAGGATCCGGGCGGCGTGAAACGGCCCGCACAGGTTGTCCTTCTGCTGGGCCTCCGCGACGGCGCTCACCACCTCACTTGACCAGGGCATAGCGCTCCGCCGCAGCGTGGAGGGCGTGAAACAGGCGGCTGCGCTCGTCGGCCTCGGGGTGCCACTGGACGCCGAGCGTCCAGCCGCCCGAGCTGGTCTCGATCGCCTCGATCACCCCGTCGGCCGAGCGCCCGGTGACCACGAGCCCGTCGCCGAGCCGACCCACGGCCTGATGGTGATGACAGCGGGCAACGTGTCGCTCCTCGCCCGCCGCCTGGGCCGCGAGCGACCCGGGCTCGAGCTGGACCACGTGGTCGGTGCCCTCGAAGCTCCCGAGCGCCTTGCGGTGAGGATGGTTGCCGTCCTCAGCGCCGAGGCTCTGCTGAAGCGTGCCGCCGAGGGCGACGTTGAGGATCTGCATGCCGCGGCACACGCCCAGAACCGGAAGCTCGCGGGCCAGCGCCCCCAAGAGCAAGGCGATCTCGAACTCGTCGCGCTCCGGGTAGGTGGCCTCGGTCTCCGGAGCCCGCGGCTCGCCGTAGAGCGCGGGCTCGATGTCGGCGCCGCCGATGAGCAGGAGCGCGTCGATCCGCTCGAGCAGTTCGACCGGGGCGCGGGAGTCGACCGGCAGGAGCACGGCGACCGCGCCGGTGCGCTGCACCGAGGCGACGTAGGAGTCCGCCACCAGGTGCGCCGGCTGATCCCAGAACGCCCAGCGCGCCTGTTCGCGCACGGCACAGATTCCGATCACCGGCTCAGACGGCACGTTCGTAGCGCTCGCGCTCCCAGTCGCTGACCGACTCCCGCCAGGCCGCGAGCTCCCAGGCGCGCGAGGTCCGGTAGTAGTCGCAGAACGTCTCGCCGATCAGGCGGCGGAAGCCTTCGTCGCGGTCGAAGGCGATCAGCGCGGACTCGAGCGACCCCGGCAGCGCCGGCAGGTCGGTGCGCTCCGAGGCGTCACCCTCGATCGGCGCCGGCGGCGTGGCGCCACGGGCCATCCCGTCGGCCGCCGACACGGCCAGCGCGGCCAGGGCCAGATACGGATTGGCGTCGGCGCCGGGGCGCCGGCACTCGATCCGCCACCGTTCGGGCCGCGCCCCCCGGATCGCCCGCACGGCGCAGGAGCGGTTCTCGAGCCCCCAGCTCACGTTCACGGGCGCGAACCAGCCCGGGACGAGCCGCTTGTAGGAGTTGATCGTCGGACACAGCATCAGCGACGCGGCCCCCAGGTGCTCAAGCACGCCCGCGATCGCGGCGCTGAACGGTGCCGGCAGCTCGTCGGACTCGCCGGCGCCGAACGCGTTCACGCCGTCGGCCCAGCACGACAGGTGGACGTGCCCGCTCGAGCCCTCCTCGCCCGGCTTGGTCTTGGCCAGAAAGCTCGCGTGCAGCCCCATCGAGGCGGCGACCTCCCGGACTGCGAGCTTGACGAACACGGCATCGTCGGCGGCGCGCAGGCCCTCTCGGGCGGCGAGGTTCAGCTCGAGCAGCCCCGGCCCGGCCTCGGTGTGGACGGCCGAGAGCTCGACCCCGAGCGCCTCGAGCGCCGGAACGAGCTGGGCCACGAAGCGCTCGAAGCGGGAGATCTCGCTCAGGCTGTAGCTGAGCCCGCTGGACAGGGGCGCGTCATCGCCGTCGCGCAGCCGCACCTCGTACTCGAAGGCGGCCATCGTCTCGTAGCCCTGGGCGGCAATCTGCTCCAGCGCGCCCCGGAGCGTCTCACGTGAGGACAGCTCGCAGCGGCTGCCGTCCGGCCACGCCGGAGTGCACAGGCAGATGCGCCATCCCGGCAGCCAGGAGAGCTCGCGCAGGGTGGCGAGATCGGGCTGGACGACGAGGTCGCCCGCCCCCGAGCGGATCCCGAAGCGCTCGTAGTCGGTGATCGGAGTATCCGTCGGGTCGAGCGCCAGGAGCAGGTCGGTCATCACCGCGCCGCCCTCGACTGCGGCCTCGAACGCGTCCGGTCGGAGCGCCTTGCCGCGGACCGAGCCGTTGACGTCGGGCATGCCCAGGAGCACGAACTCACCCGCGGCGGGCGCTCCGCCGCCGGCGCCGCTGGCGCGCGGGAGGTCGGAGAGCGAGGTCACGCCGACGCCCCCGCGAGCGAGGACTTGACGGCCCGCTCGACGTCGGCCACCGCGGCGGCGAAGCGCTCGACCATCTCACCGAGCTCGGCGTCGGTGGCGATGAAGGCCGGGGCGAGCAGGGTCTGATCTCCGGTGAAGCCGTCGGCGGTCGAGTGTGACGAGGTGACGAGCACGCCGTGCTCAAACGCCGTGTCGTCGATCAGCGCGGCGGCGTCGAGCTCGTCGGGCAGGAGCGACTCGCCGTCGCGGGGGTCGACGAACTCGACCCCGAGCAGGAAGCCCCGGCCGCGCACCTCGCGGACGATCTCGAAGCCGGCCAGCGCCTGCTCGAGCTCCTCGCGCAGCGATGGGCCCCGGCCGCGGACGCGCTCGAGCAGGCCGCGCTCAACTAACGCATCGAGCACCGCCAGCCCGACCGCGCAGGGGAGCGGCGCCCCGTCCCAGGTGTGGCCGTGCTCGAAGTTCCGCGAGCCGGCGGCCAGCGCATCGAACACCTCAGCCGTGCACAGGGTCGCGGCCAGCGGCGCGTAGCCGGCGCCGAGGCCCTTGCCCCCCGTGACCACGTCGGGCTCGATCGGCACCTGCTGGGAGGCGAACCAACTCCCCGTCCGGCCCATCCCGGTGACCACCTCGTCGAAGCAGATCAGGAAGCCGTGCTCGCGGCGGCGGGCCTCGAGCCCCTGCCAGAAGCTCTCCGGCGGGGTGTAGCCGGGCAGCGCCGCCGCGCTCACCGGCTCGCACATGAAGGCGGCCACGGTCTCCGGGCCCGCCGCCTTAAGCAGGCGGTCGAGCTCCTCGAGCGCCGCCTGCCCCGAGGGATCAAAGCGCCACGTCGCCGGCGCGATGTGCAGGTGATCGGGGAGGTATTCGCCGTAGGGGCGCTGGAGGCTCGGGCGGCCGGTCAGCGCGAGCGCCCCGAACAGCGCCCCGTGGTAGGCCTGGGCGGGCGAGATGATCCGCCACCGACCCGCCTCGCCCCGGTCGACGTGGTACTGGCGGATCAGGCGGAGCGCCGTCTCGTTGGCCTCAGAGCCGCCGGAGACGAAGCGCACGCGCGCCATCTCGGGCGCCGTCAGCTCGATCAGCCGGTCGGCCAGGAGCTCCTGCGGCTCATTGGTGAAGTGGTGGTTATAGACATAGGAGATCCGCTCCGCCTGGGCGCGGGCGGCCTCGACGATCGACTCATCGCCGTGGCCCAGGCACGCCACCATCGCGCCCCCCGAGCAGGCGTCGAGCACCTCGAAGCCGTCGCTCGTGTAGAGCCGTACGCCCTGGCCCCGCTCGACGTTGGGGTAGGCCAGGTCGAGGAAGCGGGGGAAGACGTGAGTCTCCTCGGCGGTGATCACGTCGCCGGCCTCCTCCGGATCGCCGTCATCAGCGCCTTCACACTCAGCTCACTGGCGGCCACGTGGAGATCCATCGCGTGCTCGGCGGCGTCGGCATCGCGGGCCTCGATCGCGCTCAGGATCGCCTCGTGCTCGCCCCCCAGCCGGCGGTGCCAGGTGTCGGACTCCGGCAGGAGGCTCATGACGTCGTTGAGGCGCAGCCGCACGTCCTCGATCGCACCGAGCAGGAACCGGTTGCGGGCGGCGCGCGCGACGGCGAGATGAAACTCGGTGTCGTGGCGCATGTAGTCGGGCTCGCTGACCGCCTCGGCCATGCCGGCGATGGCACGTGACATCGCCGTCAGATCCACGCGCCGGCGCGTGCGCGCCGCCTCCCGGGCCACGCGGGGCTCGATCACCCGGCGATAGGCCAGCACCTCCTCGAGTTCCTCGCGCGCGCGGGCCACCCGCGCCAGGAGCTCGTCCATCGCGTCGGTGTCCGCCTCGGGCTCGGAGACGAAGGTACCGCCGTGGCGGCCGCGCCGGGCCTCGACCAGGCGGTCGGCCTCGAGCAGGCGCAGGGCGTGCTGGATGGTCGGCCGGCCGACCCCAAAGGTGACGGCGAGCTCACGCTCAGGGGGGAGCGACTCGCCCGGGGCGATCAGCCGCAGGGCGATATGGCGGCGCACCTGCTCGGCCACGTACTCGTGGGCGCGCACCTGCTGGACGGGGGCGAAGCCCACGTTCGGCTCAACCGCCACGCACGGCCCCCTCGAGCTCCTGAGCCCGGGCCAGGAAGCCGTCGAACAGGCGCCAGGCCGCGGCCCGGGTCTCGCCGGCGCGCTCGTAGGTCTCCTCGAGCAGGCGGTCGGGGTCGACGCCCTCCTGGTCGAGCTCGTGCCGGTACACCGCGACCCACGAGTCCATGATCTCCGGGGTCACCTCGGGATGGAACTGGAGCCCGAGGCTGCGGCCGAGCGTGAAGGCCTGCGGACCGGCGGGGCTGTCGGCGATCAGCGACGCACCCGGGGGGGCGGTGAAGGTATCGAAGTGCCACTGAAACCACGGCCCGTTTGGAACCAGCGCGGTCTCGCGGCTGCGCACGGGCAGCCATCCGATCTCGGCTACTTCGCCGCGGTAGGAACGGCCCCCGAGCAGCCGGGCCAGCAACTGGCCGCCGAAGCAGATGCCGAGCACCGGAACGTCGGCCTCCGTGGCCGCCAGCAGCAGCCGCTTCTCCCGCTCCAGCCACGGAATCGAGTCATCGAAGGCGGCGAACTCGGACCCGAGCGAGACGATCATCCCGTAGTCGCGGGGGTCGACCTCGCGCTCCTCGACGTCGATCCGGTAGGTGTCCTGGTCGGCGCCGCGCTCCTGGAGCCACTGGTGGACGTAGCCGCCCGGGGTCGGCTGCTCGTGCTGGACGACGAGGGCGCGGAGGGTCACGGCGCGGGCACCATCAGCTCGCGCTCGACGCCGGCCGCCACCTGGCGCACCACCTCCACAAAGCGGGTCACCATCTCGTCGAGCTCCTCATCGGAGGTGGTGAAGGGCGGCGCGAACAGGCTCTGGTCGCCGGCGTAGCCGTCGCCCGTGGGCTGCGTCGAGAGGATCACCAGCCCGGCCTCGAGCGCGGCGTCGTCGATCCGACCCGCCACCCCGAGCTCGGCGGGCAGGAACGACTCGCCGTCGCGGGGGTCGACGTACTCGATCCCGAGCAGGAAGCCGTGGCCGCGCACCTCGCGCACCATGTCCACGTCCTGGAGCGCCTGGGCCAGCTCGGCCCGCAGTTGCGCACCGCGGCGATCGACCCGCTCGATCAGGCCCTCGCGGCGGAGCGCGTCGATCACCGCGATCCCGACCGCGCAGGGGAGCGGCGCCCCGTCCCAGGTGTGGCCGAGGGAGAACTTCCGTGATCCCGCCGCCACCGCCTCATACACGCGCTCGTGGCAGATCGTGGCTCCGATCGCCGCGTAACCCGCGCCGAGCCCCTTGGCGGTGGCGATCACGTCGGGGACGAAGGGCAGCCGATCGGCGGCGAACCAGCTGCCGGTGCGCCCCATCCCGGTCACGACCTCGTCAAAGCAGATGAGGAAGCCATGGCGCTCGCGGCGCTCGGCCAGCCCCTCCCAGAAGCGCTTCGGTGGGGTGTAGGCGGGGAGCGCGGCGGCGCTGATGGCCTCGCAGAAGAAGGCGGCCACGTTCTCGGGGCCGGCCTGCTCGAGCACCCGGTCGAGCGCGGCCAGCGCCTCCTCCCCCGTGGGGTCAAACCGCCAGGTGCTGGGCGGGATGTGGGGCAGCTCGTGCAGGTAGGGGGTGAGCGGGCCCTTGAGGCCGGCCCGGCCGGTGAGGGCGAGCGTCGCCATCGTCGGCCCGTGGTAGGCCTGGGCGGGGGAGACGACGATCCAGCGGCCGGGCTCGCCGCGCTCGACGTGGTAGCTCCGGGCCATCCGGAGCGCGCACTCGTTGGCCTCGGCGCCCCCGGTGACGAAGTGAACGCGCTCCAGCCCTGCCGGTGCGACCGCGGTCAGCTCCGCGGCCAGCTGCTCCTGGGCCGGGTTGGTCAGCCGCTCGTTGTGCAGGAAGGCGAGCTTCTGGGCCTGCGCCCGGGCGGCCTCGATCAGGTCCTGGCGCCCGTGCCCCAGGGTCAGCGCCATCGAACCGCCGCTCATCGCATCGAGATAGCGCCGCCCGCCCGCGTCCTGCACCCACACGCCGTCGCCGGAGACGATCATCGGATAGCGCCGATCGAACTCGGGGGCCAGCACGTGGCTGTCCGCGACATCGACGACCGCCGCCCCCTCACTAAAAGGTCTCATTTCTGGTCCTTATACCAGTAGAGTTGGCCGATGTCGAGCAGCCGAGCGTAGAGGAGGGTCCGCGGTGGCAACGAGCAGCGAGACGATGTTGAAGGTCGTGGAGCCGGCGACCGAGGAGGTGCTGGCCGAGTTCCCGCACGCCGGTGCCGAGGAGACCGACGCGGCCGTCGCCCGCGCCAAGGCCGCCTTCCCCGCCTGGCGCGAGGTCACCCCCGGCGACCGGGCGGCGCTGCTGCTCCGGCTGGCCGACGCGATCGAGGCCCGGTCCGAGGACCTCGCCGTGCTCGAGGCGCGTAACGTGGGCAAGCCGATCGGCGATGCCCGCGGCGAGGTGGGGATGGTGGTCGAGACCTTCCGCTACTACGCCGGCGCGCCCGAGCGGCTGCTCGGGGACACGATCCCCGTGGCCGGTGGGGTCGACCTGACCTTCCGCGAGCCCCTCGGCGTGGTCGGGATGATCGTGCCCTGGAACTTCCCCCTCCCGATCGCCTGCTGGAAGGTCGCGCCGGCGCTGGCCGCCGGCAACACGATCGTGCTGAAGCCGGCCGAGCTGACCCCGCTCACCGCGATCGAGCTCGAGCAGATCGCGCTTGAGGCGGGGCTCCCCGAGGGCGTGCTGAACGTCGTCGTCGGGCCCGGACGGGTGGTCGGCGAACGCCTGGTCGAGCATCCCGACGTGGCCAAGGTCGCGTTCACCGGCTCGACCGCGGTCGGGCGGCGGATCGGCGCGCTCGCCTCGCAGCAGATCAAGCGGATCACGCTTGAGCTGGGGGGCAAGTCGGCCAACCTGATCTTCGCCGACGCCGACCTCGAGCGCGCCGCCGCGGCGGCGCCGCTGGCCGTGTTCGGGAACGCCGGCCAGGACTGCTGCGCGCGCAGCCGGATCCTCGTCGAGCGCTCGGTGCTCGATCGCTTCATGTCCTCGCTCGAGGACGCGATCGACGCCCTCCGGGTGGGCGACCCGCTCGACGAGGAGACCCAGATGGGCCCGTTGATCACCGCCGACCAGCGTGAGAAGGTGGCCTCCTTCGTCGACGCCGATGCCCCGGTGGCGATCCGCGGGAGCGCCCCCGACGGCGCCGGCTTCTGGTTTGCCCCTACCGTGCTCTGCCCGGTCTCCAACGAGGACCGCGCCGCCCGCGAGGAGATCTTCGGGCCCGTCGCGGCGGTGATCCCGTTCGAGGATGAGGAGCAGGCGATCCGGCTGGCCAACGACACGATCTACGGCCTCAGCGGCTCGATCTGGACCAGCAACGGCGCCCGGGCGCTCCGCGTCGCCCGCGCGCTGGAGGCGGGAACCCTGTCGGTCAACTCCAACACCTCGGTCCGGGTCACGACCCCGTTCGGCGGCTTCAAGCAGTCGGGGATCGGGCGCGAGCTCGGCCCCCACGCGCTGGAGCACTACACCGAGCTGAAGAACGTCTATGTGTCGACCACGTAGGGGACAGCGCCCACCGCGACACGCATCTGCCGCGCGGCGATCCGTGTGACGTTTCTGTCGTCCCGCGAAATCAACGTCGCGAAGGCGGCATTCGTGTAACGGGTATCCCGCTTTCTCGCCACGAGTTGGGGGCGTTGGGCGACCTGGAGAGTTCGTGTTGTGGGGAGGTGGGGCGGGGCGGGCTCATCCGAGCGAGGTCGTTGAGTGACGGCTCGGGAGCGACCATTTCGCGCATGAGCGTGCTCGGCGTTCGGCGCTGATTAGCGTTTTGGCCGCCCTGGCGACCATTTCGCTAATGAGCGCGGGCAACGAAGCGAGCTTTGTAGCGATATGGCTGCTGCCGCGCGAGAGCCGGCAGGCCTCCGGGCGGCGCGCGGCGGCCCCGCCTCACGACAGCGCCCCTCTCGGCCCCGGCGGACGTCAACCGCTTGCCGCCACACCCCACGGAGCGGATACCCGTTCCGTGTAACACGCGCGGTGCTGGCGAAGGCGAGTTAGGTGGCGCGAAGGCTCGCTCAAAACAGCGGCCGTAGCGCCGCATAGAGCTGCCGGTAGCGCCCATACGCCTCGGCGTACACGGCCTGGCGCTCCGGATCAGGAAGCACCGCCTCTCGCCGCGGGCTCGCCATGGCAAGAACCGCCGAGGCGACATCGGGATACACCCCGGCGCCGGCGGCGGCGAGCATCGCGGCGCCCCGGGCCGTCGTCTCGACGTCCTCAGGCCGGGTCACCGGCAGGCCCGTGACATCGGCCCGGATCTGCAAAAGCAAGTCCCCCCGCGCCCCGCCGGCCACGCACACGAGCTCGGTCGGCTCGAGCCCCGCCTCGCACATCGCGTCGACGACGTCACGCAGCGCGAACGCGTTCCCCTCCAGCAGAGCCCGCGCCAGGTGCGGCCGGCCATGCGCCGAGGTCAACCCGAACCAGGCGGCGCGCGCGGAAGCGTTCCACTCCGGCGCGGTGGCCCCGGCCAGCGCCGGGAGCCACAAAACGCCGCCCGCCCCCGGTGGCACGCCCGCCGCCCCGTCGTTCAGCACCTGGTAGACGTCGGCCCCCGTCGCGGCGGCCCGCGCCGACTCCGAGGATCCGAGCTCGTCGCGAAACCAGCGATAGGCGCCCCCGGAGAGCCAGCCCGGGTTCTCGAGCAGCCACTGCCCGGGGCTCGCGTGCGGGTGCGCCTCGGTCACCTGCCCGGGGTCGAGGGCCGGCTCGGCGACCACGGCGCACACCGGCTCGGCCGTCCCGAGCACATCGCACACCGACCCCGGCTCGTTCACCCCCGCCCCCAGCGTGGCCGCCATCTCATCGCCGCAGCCGAGGACGACGAGCGTCGAGGCGTCGAGCCCGGCCGCCTCGCGCAGCCACGGCGCCACGGGTCCGAGGACCTCGTGGGCCCCCCGGATCGGGGCCAGCATCTCCGGCTCGACCTCGAAGGCCGCGCAGGCGAGCGGCGACCAAGCGCCGCTGGCCAGCTCGAGGAGCATCGACGAGGAGGCGTTGGAGGGGTCGACCGCGAGCTCGCCGGCCGCGCGCCAGGCGACGAACGAGCCCGGGAGCAGAAGCCAGCGCGCCGAGGCGTGCTCGGCGCCCCGGTGCCGGCGATGCCAGGCCATCTTCGCCGCCACGTGGCCGGGGTCGAGATTGCACCCGGTCAGCTCGCGCAGGCGGGCGGGATCGATCCGGTCAGCCGCCTCAGCGCACTCCGCCCCGGCGCGCCGGTCCATCCAGATGAGCGCCGGCCCGACCGGGTCCCCGTCGGCGTCTGTCGCCACGAGCCCGTCGAGCTGGGACCCGAAGGCGATCGCCCGCAGCGGCGCCGGCGCCGCGGCGCGGCGCACCTCGCCGAGCGCCTGCGCGACGGCGCCCAGCCACTCGGTCGGATCCTGCTCGGCCCAGCCGGGATACGGATAGGACAGGGAGTGGGGGACGTAGGAAATCGCCGCCGTGGCGCCGTCGGGCGCGATCGCCTGGGCGCAGGTGCCCTGCGAGCCGACGTCGACGCCCACGACCAGCTCGTCGCTCACGGAGCTCCTCAGGCGGGGCCCCGCCGGTAGACGCTGACCTCAAAGGCGTTGGCCAGGTGGTGCTCGATCGACACGAGCGCGACCTCGCCGAGCACGGTGCTGTCGACCTGAAACAGCGTCAGGAGCAGCGAGCGCGCCGGCACCTCGAGCAGCCGGGCAAGCGAGGCCGGGGCCAGCGCGGGGGAGATCGAGGCCACGCCATGATGGATCGGCAACCCCTGCTCGGCCAGCGCGGCGTAGACCGAGCCCTCGCCGAGGGCGGACAAATCAGACGGATCGAGCACCTCCTGCCGGCACCAGTCGGTGCTGACGACGACGCGGCGCCCGTTGGCCGTGCGCACGCGGCGCAGCACGCTGAGCGGCGTGCCCGGTTCGATCCCGAAGGCGGCGGCGACGTCCTCGGGCGCCCCCTCGCTGGCCGCCCGCTCGTCCACCGTCCCGGGGTCGAGGCCGGCGGCGGCGATCATCTCCGAGACCCCGAAGTTCCGGCTCAGGTCGTTGCGCAGGACCGGGCGCTCGGCGACGTAGGTGCCCGAGCCGTGCATCCGCTGGAGCAGGCCGTCGGTCTCGAGCATGGCGATGGCGCCGCGCAGGGAACTCCGCGACACCCCAAGGCTGCGCGCCAGCTTGGGCTCGCTGGGGAGGCGTGACCCGGCGGAGAACTCGCCGCGCACCAGCCGCTCGCGCAGCGTCTCGGCGATCCGGTGGCGGAGCGATTCACGGCTCGAGGTGGCCATCTCAGGAACTCAGGGCTCCACGACGATCTTCAGCACGCCCCCTGAGCGAATCCGGTTGAACGCCTCGGGCGCGCCCTCGAGGTCGACCACGTCGGAGATCACCCCCCGCAGCCCGCCGACGTCGTCGGCCAGCATGTCCAGCGCGTGGACCTGGTCGCGGTGGCGCGAGGCGTAGGAGCCGTGGACCTGGACCTCGCCGTAGTGGAGGATGTTGGACGGGAACTGGATGTGGGTCGTCCCCTTGGGCAGCCCGCCGAAGAAGAGGACGCGTCCCCGCGGGGCGGCCATGTCCATCGCCTGCTCCTGGGCGGCGCCGCTCGAGCAGGCGACGATCACCACATCGGCGCCGATCTCGTCCGTGGCCGCGCGGACCGCCGCCGTCCCGTCCCCATTGGAGACGTCGACGTAATCGAGCCGCTCGTCGCCGAGGATCTCCCGCGCCAGCTCCAGCCGGTCGCGCGCCGACTCCAAAAGCATGACCCGCCCCGCCCCCTCCAAGCGCGAAATCGCGGCGTGCGCGGTCCCCACCGGCCCGGCTCCGATCACCACGACCGTGTCATCGAGGCCCACGCCGATGTCCTTGTGGCCGCAGATCGCGTCGGACAGGGGATCGGTGAAGGTGGCCTCGGCATCGGAGAGCCCGCCGGGGATCGCGAACAGGTTCTTGAGCGCGATCTGGGGGATGGCCACGAGCTCGGCGTAGGCACCCTGGTAGTCGAAGCCCATCAGCTCGTGGCGGACGCACAGGTGCTCGTTCCCGGTCCGGCACATGCGACAGGCCCCGCACCACAGGGTCGAGATGCAGTGCACGTGGTCGCCGAGCTTGAGGCCCATCGTCTCCAGCTCACGCGAGGCCTCGGGGCCGATCTCGATCAGCTCGCCGCTGATCTCGTGCCCGAGGACCCAGGGCGGCGAGATCCGGCGGTCGCCATTGAAGAAGGCGCGCACATCGGTGCCGCAGATCCCGCATGCGGTGACGCGCAGCAGCACGCCGTCCCCGGGACAGGTGGCGTCGGGGACCTCCCCGACGCTCATCGCCCCCGGGCCGTCCCAGATCGCTGCGCGCATCCCTCTCTCTCCTTAAAACTGCCGTTGACGGCCCCGAACTCCTCAGGCTAAGATAGCGTAGTTGTCGGACAACTTGGGGTGTGAGCTGACCGAGTTCATTTTCATGCTGACCCGGGATGACCGGACGATTGCCGACGCACGAGCCGTGTATGAGTCGGTGGCCGCGAGTGGCATCAGCCACGTGGGCTGCAAGGACCTGGGGCTCCCGCGCGACGAGCTCACGCGGCTCATGGACGACATCCGCGCCAACGGGCACACGAGCTATCTCGAGGTGGTCTCCGAGACCGAGGCGGCGACGCTTGAGTCCGCTCGCGTGGCGGCGGAGATCGGCCCCGACTATCTGATCGGGGGCACGCTGGTCGAGCCGGTGCAGGAGATCATCGCGGGCACCGAGCTCCAGTTCTTCCCCTACATCGGGCGTGTGATCGACCACCCGTGCCTGCTGCGCGGGACGCTCCAGGAGATCACGGACGACGCCCGGCGGGTCGAGCAGCTCGGCGTGGCCGGGATCAACCTGCTCGCCTACCGCTACGACGGCGATGTCGACGCGCTCGTCGAGGCCGTCGTCGGGGCGACCGCGCTGCCGGTGATCGCTGCCGGCTCGGTCGACTCGGCGGAGCGGATCCGGGCCCTGGCCGAGCGCGGCGTGTGGGCGTTCACGATCGGCACCGCGGCGCTCGACGGAAAGCTGGTTCCCGACGGATCGCTCGCGGAGCAGCTCCGCTACGGCCTCGAGGCAGCCGGCGGAGTCAAGGCATGAAATCGGCGGTGGAGGCGTCCTCTCTGATGTACCCAACCAACGAGGTGACGACATGACCGCCGAAGAGCAGCGCCTACGTGAGGACCTGGCCGACCTGGCCGCATCCGAGCAGGGCCGGAAACTGCTCCAGCTGAGCCTGCGCGGGCTCGGCCGGGGCGAGCACGAGCTCACGGCTGGGTGCTGGGTCAAGCGCGGAATCGCCGGCTGCCTGTTCCAGCACGCCTACTGGGAGGGCGTGCGCGAGGGCATCTTCGCCGACGAGGGGCGACCCGGGGACTGGATCGGGAGCTTCGTCGGCGCCCACGACTACGGGATCGTGATCCGGGCCATCGCGTCCTTTGACCGGCTGGCCCGAACTGATTATTCGGACGTCGAGCCGCGGACGCTCAGGCCGGCCAAGGTCCGCCTTCGGCAGAGCGAATGGAATGCCGCCGTCGAGCGGGTGCTCGTGGCGGTTCTGGACGGGACGGACAGTGGCAACTCAAGCGACAAACACGCGGTGTCAGTGACCACGTAACACGGAGGAGACCAAGGTGAGCACAATCAGTCCAGGCGGGGTGGGAGAGCACCACGAGGGGATGCTCCCCGTGGTGGAGAGCATCGACGTTGGCCAGCGCGAGGACATCCACAAGCTGCGCGCCGGGGCGGTGGGTCTGGTCGGTGTGCTGTTTCTCACCGTCACGGGATCGGCGCCGATCTCGGCCATGCTGTTCAACACGCCGATCTCGGTTGGCTACGGGAACGGGCTCGGGACGCCCGCCGGCTTCATCGTGGCCGGGGTCGTGCTCACCATCTTCGGGGTGGGCTATGTCGCCATGTCGCGCAAGGTGACCACGGCGGGCGGCTTCTACAGCTTCATCAGCCACGGCCTGAACCGCGAGCTGGGGATGGCCAGCGGGTTGCTGATGGTGTCCGCCTACAGCGTGTTTGAGGTCTCGCTGGTGGGCGGGTTCGCCTACTTCGCCCAGCTGAAACTCCACCACTACGGAGTCAACATCCAGTGGTACTGGTGCGGGTTCTTCATGATCGCGCTGATCGCGGCCCTGACCTACTTCGACGTCCGGATCTCGGCCCGCATCCTCGGGATCGCGCTGCTGTGCGAGGTCCTCACCCTGTTGGTGTTCGACATCGTCATCTTCACCCAGGCCTCCCATAACGTCAGCGCCGCCGCCATCAACCCGGCCAACGCGTTCAAGAGCTATCCTGGCGGCCACGTCGCCGGCGCCACGATCGCGGCCGGAGCCTGGTCGATCGGCCTCTTCTTCGCCTTCTGGTCCTGGGTCGGCTGGGAGATGGCCCCCAACTACGGGGAGGAGTCGAGAAACCCCAGAAAGAACGTCCCCCGGGCGCTGTACATCTCGGTGATCGGGCTCATGATCTTCTACACGATCACCTCGTGGGCCGGCCTCAGCGGCTACCACTCGGTTGACGCCGCGGCGTCGGTGGCCCAGAACAACGCCGCGAACTTCTTCTTCCTGCCCGCGCATCACTTCGCCGGCGCGTTCCTGCAGGGGTGCCTGAGCTGGTTCATCATCACGGGCTCGTTCGCCTGCGGGATGGCCTTCCACAACACGACGGCGCGCTACATGTACTCGCTCGGGCGCGAGCGGATCCTGCCCGCGGCGCTGGGCCGGACCCACCACAAGTGGAAGAGCGCCCACATCGCCTCGACGACGCAGTCGGTCATCGCGGCGCTGATCCTGCTCGCCTTCGCGCTGTTCGCGGCCGTCGACCCGAAGCTCGGCTCGGCGGACTCGGTCGGCTATCTCCAGGTCTACGGCCTGATGGCCGTCATGGGCGTGGTCTCGATCCTGGCCATCCAGGCGCTGGTCTCGCTGGCCATCTGGAACTACTTCCGCACCCACCACAAGGAGGAGCACCACTGGTGGACGACGATCAGCGCGCCGTTGCTCTCGTTGGTCAGCCAGGCCATCGTCCTCTACCTGGCCATCAAGCACCTGAGCTTCCTGGGCTCGGGCTACAGCTACGCCAAGTGGCTGTGCTGGGCCGACCTGCTGATCTTCCTCGGTGGGCTCGGCTACGCCTTCTATCTCAAGCGCAACGACCGGGCCAAGTACGAGACCGTGGGCCGGATGATCAACCAGGGGCTCGACACGGTCTGAGCGCATCGTGGTGTTCGGGGGCGCGCATGCGCGCCCCCGCCGCCCGGTGCATGCACCGGGCGGGGCCGGGCCGCATGCGGCCCGGCCTTCCCTGAAAAAACGTGCGTCTCGCTCACGGGTGGGGATTCGGGCGCACGTTGTGTGCTCTATAGGACCCAAACGTGCGTCTCGATCGCGGGCCGCACACGAGGCGCACTTTTTTAGTGCCAGACCTCCATGTGCCGGCGGTGGGTGTCGAGGTAGGCCCCGGGGCGGAAGTGGTGGTCGTAGAACTCGAGGTCGATGTGCTGGGCCTGGAGGAAGTTCATCACCCACACGCTCGGCACCGTGCCCGGGAACTTGCCCCAGGTCTCGAGCGTGTACTGGCACTGGAGGGTCACGCAGGCGCGGAAGCGTTCGTCGTGGGGCTCGGCGGCGGCGCGGACCCGGCGCGAGTCCTGCCACGGCCCCGGCGTGTCCGGGTGATACGGGCCGCCGGGGCCGAACTTGCGCTCGCAGAAGGCGTCGACCGCGGCGGCCATGGTCGGGAAGTGGGGCGGGCAGAAGGCGTGGAAGGTTCCGTCGGTCCGCCCGGTGGGGTTCGGGGTGCCCCAGCGCTCGTCGGTGTCGTAGCGGAAGCCGAGGCCCGGGACCTCGGGGTTCCCCGAGGCTCCGAGCAGTGCCATGTGCTCGATGCCGTCAAACGACCATCCGCCAAGCCCCATGGCCTGGAGCAGCAGGGCGCCGTTGTAGCTGGAGGTCATGAGCTCGGCCGAGGCCTCGGTGAGCGAGTACTGCTCGACGAAGGACAGCGGGACCGGCGCCTCGAGGTCGACCAGATCGCCGAACGCCTCGATTCCGGGGATCGGGCGCTGGTTGATGTCGTCGTAGAGGCAGTAGCCGTTCTGGGTGAAGAAGCACAGGTTGGCGATGTGGTGCTGGGCGATGTCGGCGATCGGGATCGCGAGCAGCGAGCCGGGCTCGTTGGCGATCCACGTGTTGTGGCCCTCGAGGTAGGGCTCCTCACGCGGGAGGTGGAGGCGCGTGCCCGACAGCTTTTGCACGCGGTCGCGGTGGCGCGCGAGCATCAGCTCCACCGTCACCTCCTCGGTGGCCGGATCGACGAGCGCCCCGGCGTCGCGGGTGGGGAGGAAGTAGAGCCCGGAGTCGTCGGTGAAGAAGAGCTCCGAGGTGTGAAAGCCCGCCGCCGAGGGGAAGGTGCGGCCCGCGGCGGCGGCGTTGTAGTTGGCCAGCGCGGGGGCGTAGCGGGCGTGGCGCGTGATCCCGTAGTGCCAGCCCGTCGTGCCCGTCATCACGGCCAGGATCAGGAGCGTCTCGAGCTCGGAGAGGGGGAGATGCTCGTGCTTGGATTTGTAGGTAAGGGGCCCGTCGGGGATCTCGCCGCCGAGCGGAAAGCGCCGCGACCGGCGCCCGAAGATCGCCTCCAGCAGCGGGAAGCTGCTCAGCGCGGCGAGCGCGTCAGCTTGTCTTTGGGGGTCCACGGCGCGCGCTCCTGGGAGCGCCCCACGCAGCAGTTGCGCCCGGCGGCAGACACCCAGCGATCCGCCCACCTCACGGCGCGGATGAGTCTGCGGGCGATAGGGGGTCGCGGCATCGGTCCTGGGGGGACAGTACCGTCCGATAAGTGCCCGAGACGGTGCGCGTGATTCGGGGCGAGCACGAGGAGACCTACCTCATCGCCGAAGAGCAGGGCGACGGGACGCTGCTGCTGCGCCCGCAGCCCCCGGCGCCGGCCGTGCCGCCGACCCCTCGCCCGCAGCCGCCAACGCCCGACGCGGCGACCGACGCGGTCCTCGAGGTCCAGGGCCTGACCGTCGCCTACGGGGCCAAGGTGGCCGTCTCGGAGGTCAGCTTCCGGATCGCGCGGGGGGAGATCTTCGGTCTCCTGGGTCCGAACGGAGCTGGCAAGACGAGCACGCTGAGCGCGGTCGAGGGCCTGCTCAAGCCTCGGACCGGAACCGTGCTCGTCGACGGCATGGATATCCGCCGTGATCCGGGGCCAGCCAAGGCGCGGATGGGGGTGCAGCTCCAGGCGACGAGCTTCCAGGCTGAACTGACGATCAATCAGATCATCGAGCTCTATGCCGGGCTCTACGGGGTGAGGTTGTCCGATGAGGAGGTCACGGGAAAGCTGCGGGAGACGGGGCTGGGCGCCGAGGCCGATAAGCCGTTCAAGCAGCTCTCAGGCGGGCAGCAGCAGCGCCTATCCCTGCAGATCGCGGTGATTCACGATCCCGTTCTGCTCCTCCTCGACGAGCCGACGGCGGGCCTCGATCCGCAGTCTCGCCGACAGCTGTGGGGGCGGATCGAGCATCTGCGCCAGGAGGGCGGCAGCATCCTCCTGACCACGCACTCGATGGAGGAGGCCCAGGCGGTGTGCGACCGCGTCGCCATCATCGACCACGGCACGCTGCTGACCGCGGAGACGCCGCGCAATTTGATCGAGAAGCACAAGGACGATCCGCGGGTGCGCGCCGTCGCGCACGGCGCGGTCACACTGGAAGACGTATTCATTGGACTCACCGGGAGCGAGGTCCGTGACTAGCCTCGAACGCTCGTCCGCGCCGCCGCCGCTGTCGGTCGTGTTCAGGTCGCTCTTCCGGGCGGACTTCCAGGTCTTTCTCAAGCACCGCCGGGCGCTGGTCGTCAGTGCGCTGCTGCCGCTGTTCCTGCTCCTCAGCACCAACGGGGTCAAGGCGAGCCACAAGTTCGGCGGGGCGGTGTACATCGTCGGCCTGGCCATCGCCTACGGACTGGCCGCCACCTCGATCGTCGGCTACGCCCTGACCGTCGCGCGCGACCGCGAGAAGGGCGTCTTCCAGCGCTTGCGGGTCACCCCCGCCCCCACCTGGACGATCATGACCAGCCGCCTGGCCATCCAGGCGGTGGCCAACCTGATCCTGTCGCTGTTCGTGGTCATCGTGGGCGGCCGGATCCACAACCTCTCGCTCTCGTTCGGTCAGTACCTCCTGGCGCTGCTCGTGGCCGAGCTGGGGGGAGCCGTGTTCCTGAGCATCGCCCAGGCTCTGGTCGGGTTGGTCCGCTCAGCCGACACCGTCCAGGCGGTGGCGCGGGTACTGCTCGCCATCCTGATCCTGCTGGGCACGCTCGGCCAGAGCGGTGCCCTGGGCACTACCTGGGGAGACATCGCGCGCTGGAGCCCGGTGGGGGTGGTCATGACCCTGTTCGCCGGCGTCCTCGGCGTGCACGGCTGGAGCACCCAGGACACCGAGGCGCTGGCGGCCTGCTTCGGCTACGTCGTCGCGTTCGGCGGGGTGGGTATCGCCTGGTTTCAGTGGGACGCGCGCTGAGGTCCGGTCAGCCTGGGCGCGAGCTGGTCGAGAAACGGGAACATACGGGGCGTTTCTCGCCCAGGTCCTGTGGCGGGTCCTGAGATCGACCGCGGCAGACCGCTGGGCGGCCTCGATTTGTAACTAAGTTGGAACACCCACCGGGGGTGGAACTCGGGCGCCAGATGCTCTTACCCACATGGCGTCTAGCGAAGCGACCGATCAGGTCGAGGAATTCACCATCGGGATCCTCCGCGCCGGATCGATGCTGTTCGGAGTTGCGTCGGATCTCATTGAGGACCTTCCTGAGGACGCGTTTCCGGGCGAGGACACGGCCGCCGTCGTCATCGAGATGCTCGTCGGCACGATTCGCACGGCGGTGGAAAGTGCGGATCCCCAGGACCTGGAACGCGCCACCGAGCTGCTCGCGATGGCGTGCGATCGCGTTCTCGAACACCTACGTCTCGCGGTGGCACTGCGCCAGCGGATGGACGCCGGGGACGGGGATGGCCAAGCTCGCATCTTTGGCTGAACCGGAGCCGCCTCGCCGCGGGTCAGGTGCGTCGTGGGCGGTGGTGAGGACGGCTACGTTCGACCGCTGGCTTGCTGGCCTCGATAGTGAGCGAGCAGCTCAGGTGAAAGCAGGGCTTCGGCGGGTCGCCGCCGCCGGTCCTGTCCTCGGGCGACCGCGTGTCGACACGATCAGGGGCTCGCGAGTCCACGTCGTAGGCCAAGCGTGGGTGCCGGCGATTGGCAATCCGGCGCCTCTGATCCCTCGCTGGCGATCCTTACTCGGCAGCGTCGTCCTTGTCCTCGACCTCGTGCACGACGAGGACCGGGCAGGGGGAGTGCTTCAAGAGATCCTTCGACGTGCTGCCTTCGATCCGGGCTCGGATACCGCCCAGGCCACGTGAGCCGACGACGATCGCCAGGGCGTCCCGCTCACGCGCCAGCCTGAGGATCGTCCTGGCCGCGCTGCCCTCGTCCGGCAGGGCGAGTGGTTCCGCCTCCAGCCCGAGCGATTGCGCCAGCGTGGCCCCCTCGGTCGAGACGCGGTTCGCGTGCTCGTGGACGGCGCTATCGAGCTCCCTTGCCGTCTCCGGGTCGACCATCGGCCTGACCCCCAGGCCGTCGGTCGGCGCCAGGATCGGCGCCGTGTACGCCAGCCCCTCCTCCCACACAGTGACGACGAGGATGCGGCACGAGCCGACGAGCTTGGCCGAATCAACGATCGCCTGGCGGGACGCGGGCGAGCCGTCGTAGGCGATGACTACCGTTCCCCCGCCAACGTCGCTACTAGCCATGACTCTCCTCCGTTCTCTGAGCTCGTCGCTCCACCTATCTTCGCGCGCGTGACAAGCCGTCGCACGCTGCTCATCGCGCTTGCCGCGCTCACGCTGGCGGGCTGCGGCCAGGCCGCGCCAAGCAGCACCGCCGGCACCGCACCTGCGACCACGGCACAGGCGCCGTCAACCGACGCGCCCCACGGCCGCTCAGAACGCCAGCGGACGGCCACGAACGGCCTCGCCTACTCGACCGCATCCGCCCAACGCGTCCAGGCCCAGCCTCCGCCCGGCGCCTGCCACGCGATGGGCACCGGCCCCTACTCCCGCCCCGATCCGCACTGCACCCCGGGCGCGCTCGATCCGGCGATCACCCAGGCCAACATCCACCAGACGATTTGCGTGAAAGGCTGGACCTCGACCGTCCGCCCGCCTGAACAGGTCACCGAGACCGAGAAGGCGCGGAGCTTGGCCGCTTACGGCGATGGTGGCCCCATGAGCGGCTACGAGTACGACCACCTCGTCCCGCTCGAGCTGGGCGGCGCGGTCAACGACCCCAGGAACCTATGGCCCGAGCCGGGCGCGTCGCCGAACCCCAAGGACGCGGTCGAGGACGAGCTCAACCAGAAGGTGTGCGACGGGCAGATGACGCTCGCCGACGCGCAACGCGCGATCGCCGCCAACTGGGTGGCGCTCGCCGCCCGCGCGCCGGCACCGACCACGGCCTCGTCATCCGCCGCTCACTGCTCGGCCACCGCCTCGTACTCGAGCGCCTACGGCGACTTCGACGTCTACGTCCACTCCAACCAGCCCAGCCAGACGGTGACGGTCAGCGACAGCTCGGGGCGCTCGGCGATCTGGCGCACCGACAGCTCCGGCTACGCCGACGTCTACTTCAAAGCCCCACGCTCGGTCTCCGGCGAGCCCGTGCAGGTGAAGGTCGGATCTGCCTCCTGTCGCACCACCCTCTAGGGCACCCCAGATCCACAGGAAATCCTCAGATTCGGGCTCGATAATGATCATGTGAGCGACACTGATGGTCCGGTGCGCGTGCTGGTGGTCGACGACGAACCGAACATCGTCGACTTCGTGTCGATGGCGCTGCGTCACAACGGCTTCGAGGTCGCGCAGGCCGACAGCGGCGCGGGGGCGCTGGCCAGCGTGCGCGATTGGCATCCGAACGTCCTCGTCCTCGACGTCATGCTCCCCGACATCGACGGCTTTGAGGTGGCGAGGCGGCTCGCCGCCGAGCGGGTTGACGTGCCGATCCTGTTCCTGACCGCGCGTGACGCCACGACCGACAAGGTGTGGGGTCTCACCGCGGGGGGTGGCGACTACGTCACCAAGCCCTTCAGCCTCGAGGAGCTGATGGCGCGGCTGCGCAACGTGGTCCGTCGCAACGGCGCCGGCGCGGAGTTCAGCGGCCGGCTGACCTTCGAGGATCTCGAACTCGACGAGGAGACACGTGAGGTCTCACGGGCGGGGCGGCCGATCGAGCTCACGGCGACCGAGTTCCGACTGCTGCACTACTTCATGACCAACCCGCGGCGCGTCCTCACCCGGCAGCAGCTTCTGGAACGGGTGTGGAGCTACGACTTCGCCGGTGACGCCCGCGTGCTGGAGACGTACGTGAGCTACCTGCGCAAGAAGATCGACGCCGACGGGCCGCCACTGCTTCACACAATTCGCGGGGTGGGTTACTCGTTGCGGCTGCCAAGGACATGACCATGTCGCTGAGGACCCGGCTGCTCATGAGCATCCTGCTGCTCATCGCCACTGCGCTCGTGCTCTCGGCCTTTGCCATCTACTACGAGCAGCGTTCCTACCTCTACGGCCGCGCCGATCAGAGCGTCGAGGCGGCGGCGGCGCCGATGACCTACGCCCTGGGCCTCGACGCTCGGCTCCTGACCGTCAGCCCGAAGGTCCGTCACCTGACGCGCGACGTGCACGCCGTCTCGTCCCAGTACCGCAAGGGCCTGGTCGGATTCGTCCCCTCGGGCGCCTTCGGGGAGTTCGTCGGCCCGACCGGGAACGTCCTCCGGGGTCCGATCCTCACGAGCTACGACACGCGCACCCGGGTGCGGCCGGCGATTCCCGCTCGTGTCCTGCAGGCGGCCCAGTCGTCCGGGACGCCCAAGCTCTACACCGTCGCCTCGATACCCAAGTCCAAGATCCGCTTCCGCGTCGCCGTCGTGCCGCTCGACTCGGGAGCCGGCGCGGTCGCGGTGGCGATTCCCCTCCGGGACACCGATGAGGCGCTCGACCGCCTGGTCCTCGTCGAGGTGATCGTCGTGGCGGCTGTTCTGATCGCGCTGACCGGGCTCGGGTGGGTGGTCATCCGCCTCGCTCTCCGCCCGCTGGACGCGATGAGCCGAGTGGCCAACGAGATCAGCGAAGGAGACCTATCGCGGCGGGTCACCCCGTCGACGACCCGCACCGAGATCGGTCGTCTGGGTCTGTCGCTCAACCGGATGCTCGTGCGGATCGAGGACGCGTTCGCCGGGCGGGCGCGCAGCGAAGAGCGCCAGCGCCAATTCCTGCTCGACGCCTCGCATGAGCTGCGGACTCCGCTGGCCTCGATCCGGGGCTACGCGGAGCTGTTCCGATTGGGTCCGGCGCGCAATCCCGAGCTCCTTGAGCGGGCCATGTCGCGGATCGAGTCCGAGGCCGCCCGGATGGGCGTGCTCGTCGAAGACCTGCTGGCCCTGGCGCGGCTGGACGAACTCCCGAAATCTCGCCGGGTGCCAGTCGACATGGGCGAACTCGTCGTCGGGGCCGTCGCCGATGCCCGCGCCGCGGCGCCCGGGCGCCCGATCTCGCTGACCAGCGCCGATGCCGTCGAGGTGCTCGGCGACCCGGACGGCCTGCGTCAGGTCCTGAACAACCTCTTGAGCAACGCCGTCACCCACACGCCCCCGGACACCCCGGTCGAGGTTTCCGTCTCCCGTGAGGGTCCGCAGGCCGTGCTCGAGGTGCGCGATCACGGACTCGGGCTGCCCGTGGACGCCGAGGAGCAGGTGTTTGAGCGCTTCTGGCGTGCCGAGGCGGGGAGGACCCGCGACGACGGTGGATCGGGCCTCGGCCTCTCGATCGTGCACGCGATCGTCGAGGCCCACGACGGCACCGTGCAGGCGGCCAATCGCCCCACCGGCGGCGCGCTCTTCACGGTGAGGCTCCCGGCCGCTCCGCCTGGGGCCCCCGCGCCCGACGCGGCCGACCGCGGCACATCGGCCTCGGCCGAGACGGCCGGGCGTCGCTAGCCGCCCCGCGGACTCAGGAAATTCTCAGGCTTCTCCCGGCCCGGCCTCAGGCATGCGAGCGAGATTTTCCCTGGGGTGTCACGCTTCCTTCTCATCGCCCTCCGGAAACGGCGCGCGCGATCAATCGTCCTGATCGGCTGTCTGGCGCTGGCGGCGTGGTCGCTCCTGGCCTCGCTATTGCCGGGCGGGTCCGGCGACGTCCTGTTGGCCCTCGGCCTGGGCGCTGACGCGCTCGCGCTCGGTGGCCTAACCGCGTTGGCGCTGAGCCGGCGGCGCGCCTCGGCTTCGCTCGCTGGCGCAGCCAGGCGGCACGATTCCCACGACGAGCTCGCCGCCGCCCGGCACCTTGTCGACCGCTACGGGGAGGACTCGATCTCGCCCTTCATCGTGAGGCCCGACAAGGCCTATGCCTTCGCCGCCGGCGGTGTCATCAGCTACCGGGTCTTCGGTCGCACGGCGGTCGTCTCGGGTGATCCGGTCGCGCCGGCCGGGGCGGCTCCGGCGGTCGCGGCGAGGTTCCTCGACACGGCCCGCGCTCATGGCTGGGACGTCGCCGTCTACGGCGCGTCAGAGGCTCAGCTCCAGACCTACCACCGGCTCGGCCTGCGCTCGATGTGCGTCGGCGAGGAAGCGGTGGTCCGCCCGGAGAACTTCAGCCTCGACGGGCGGCCGGTGCGCAAGCTGCGCCAGTCGGTCCACCGCGTAGAGCGTCGCGGCTGGCAAATCGTCGCCTTCGACGGGATCGACATCGACCTGGTGACCGAGGCCGAGATCGAGGCGCTCGAGACCCGCTGGCGCGCTCAGCGGCCGCGCCTGCTCGGCTTCGCCATGAGCATGGGGCCGTACGAGGCGGGGATCCGCCCCCGCGACCTCTACCTGCTTGCGCGCTCGCCCGAGGGAGCCCTGACCGCGGCGATGCACTTCGTCGCGCACCGCGGCAAGCTGTCGCTGGCCACGATGCGCCGGGTGGGGGAGAACCCCAACGGGCTCAACGAGGCGCTCGTGTGCCGCGCCATCGAGGTGGCGCGTGAGCGCGGCGTCAGCGAGGTCAGCCTCAACTACGCCGGGCTGGCGCACGTGATTCGCGGCAGAGCGTCGGGAGGTTGGCTGCGCCGAGGCGCGATCGGGATCGCGACTGCCGTTCTGGGCCGGCGCTTTCAGATGGAGCGCCTCATCCGCTTCAACGACAAGTTCGCCCCCCAGTGGCGCCCCCGCTACCTCGTCTATCCATCGCGCCGTGCCCTCCCGAGAACCATTTATCGCGTGCTCCAGGCCGAGGGCTATCTGGGGCGGCGCTGGGACTCGAGGCGGCCAGTGCCGCCGGTCAGCGCGCCGCGCTCCGAGCCCGTGCCCTCCTCGGTCCGGGCCTACGTCTCCGGGCGGTGACCCGGATGCGCCGCCGAATTTTCTGGCGCCTGCTGGCGATCCTCGTGATCGCGGGCACGGTTGCCGCCGGGCTGATCGGGACCTACAGCTACGGTCAGGCGTATTGGGTGCACCGGGGGTTCGCGCCGGTCAAGCGGTTCCCACATGCGCGCCCCGGACGTCTGGAGACGGTGCATTTCTACTCCCGGGCGCTCCACCGGATGGCCGACTACCTCGTCTACCTCCCGGGCGGCTACAGCCGGGCTCAGCGCTATCCGGTCTACTACCTGCTCCACGGCGCGCCGGGAAGCCCCAGGGACTTCATCAGCGTTGTCGGCCTCGACGTGCGGCTGGCCAACCGGATCAGCGAGCACCAGCTGCGCCCGATGCTGCTCGTGATGCCCGACGGCCGCATCAGCAGCTCGTTCTCGGATTCCGAGTGGGCCAACACGCCGGCGGGACATTTCGAAAGCTACGTGCTCAACGTCGTCCGCGACGTCGACACCCGCTTCTCGGCCATCCCGTCTCGCAGCGCTCGCGTAATCGCGGGCTATTCCGCCGGCGCCTACGGCGCCCTGAACATCGCGCTCCATCACCCGGAGGTGTTTGAGAACGTCCAGTCCTGGTCCGGGTACTACATCCAGACGCGGAAGTTCAGCGCTGTCTTCCGTGACGCGAGCGGCGCGGCGCTGGCCTATAACAGCCCGCTGGAGTACGCGCAGACTACGCGGCTGCGCCGGGCGCTGGAGCGCTATCCGCTGCGGGTGTACATGTTCACCGGGCGCCACGACCCCGACGGCCGCAGGATCGGCGCCATGGCCCGCGCCCTGCGGCGCAGCGGAGCCATCGCCACCTACAACCTGTTCCCCGGGGGTCACGACTGGGAGGTCTGGTACGACCAGGTCGATTCGATGATGCTGCGGGCCTCGAGGATGGTGAGCCACCCGCTGCCGCCATCCGTCTCCAGACTTGCTGCCGCTACCCGGCTGGCCGGCTCGGGGCCGGAGCGGCACGCGCTCCCGGCGCCGGCGCGCCGCTTCGACGCGGGTCGGCCTGGCGCGCGCGCGGGGTTGGCGCCGCGGGGCGGCGGACTGCCGGCTTCGGCGTGGCTCGGGCTGCTGCTCGCCATCGGCTCGGCAGCACTCATCAACCTCGGCTTCATGCTCCAGCAGCGGGGCCTCGTGCGAGGCAGCGGCGACGGCCTGCGGGCGTGGCTCGGGGCGCTGCGCAGCCGCACCTGGCTGGCCGGGCAGGGGCTCGGGTGGCTCGGCTTCCTGGTCCAGATCGTCGCGGTGGCCCTGGCTCCCCTGTCGCTCGTTCAGGCCTTCGCGGCCGGGGGGCTGGCCCTCTCGGTTCCGCTCGGGGCAGGGATCTTCGGCTACCGGGTGCCCCGGCTTCAGGTGATCGCGGTCGTGGCCATGGCGGCCAGCCTGGCCCTGCTCCCCATCGGCGTGCCACGGCCGGGCGGCGGGATCGCGACCGCGGCGCTCGTCTGGGCGAGCGCGGCGGCGGTGGCGGGCGGAGCGGTCATCTACAACCACGGAGGAGCGGGGAAGGCGATCGCGGCCGGACTCTTCTACGGCGTGGCCGACGCGGCCATCAAAGCCGTATCGCTGGGCGTACGCGCGCACGGCACGTCGAGTCTCTTCACCGGCTGGACTCTGGTCGCCGCCGGGATGACGTTCGTCGGTTTCCTCGCCTTCCAGGCGGCGCTGCGCCGGTCAAACGCGATCAGCTCCATCTCGCTGATGACGGGCCTCGCCACTCTCACTGCGCTCGTGTTCGGGCTGGCTGCGTTCGGCGAGTCGCTCGGCTCACGCCCGCTCATCACCGGCCTCCATCTGCTCGCGATCGCGATCGTGCTCGCGTGCGTGCCGGTTCTGGCCGGGGCGGAGTCGGGCGCCTCGGTGGACTGGCGGCGGGCCTTCCGCGGTGGCTGGGGATCGCTGGCGGCGCTGCTCCGCGGGGTGGTGGCGAGCGTTGGGGTCGGCTTCGCGGTGATCTTTGCCGTCCTGACCGGGACCGGCCTGCTCTACGGCCTGCGCGGCCTGGGCTGGCTGGCCGCCGGCCCGCGGCTCGGCGACGCCCTCCCGCTGCTCCAGCTGGCGGGGTTTGACGGCCAGCCGCTGGCCCGGGTGGCGGCCGCCTGGCTGCTCGCCGGAGTCGTCTTGGGGCTGGTCCTGATCCGCGTCCGGCCGTCGGCCCGCGTGGTGGTCGTGGCTGGGTTCGGGCTGTTGCTGGTGCTGTTCGCCTCCGAGGCGTCATTTGCCCTGGCGCGGAACCTCCGGCTGAGCGCCGTGCTCGCCGACCGGGTCCCGGGTTCCGGCGCGTGGTTCGAGGGCGTGCTCTTGGCCGCCGGGGCCGCGCTGCCGGGGATGGTGCATGGTTGGCTGCGGATAGCCCAGCGCGCGGTTCGGCCGCCGTTCGGCGGCCTGCACGCGCGCTTGCAGGATGGTGAGCTGCTTACACGACCTTGACCGGCTCGCCGCTACCGTGAGCGAGGGTGCGTGCCCCCGCTGTTTCGTTTGCGCTCCTGTTGATCCTGGGTGTCTCGATTGCGCACGCCGCTCTGGTGCGGCGCGGGCATCGCCGGCGTGCGGTCTCGCCGCGACCCGTCGCCCACGCGTCGGCGGCTCCGAGCACGGTGTCGATGACCTGTTCCTCACCCTCGCTGGGGGGAAAGCTGCCGGCGCTCGTCTACCTCCCCGCGGGATACGGAGAGACCACGCAGCGCTTCCCGGTCATCTATCTCCTGCACGGACTTCCCGCCGGACCGCAGACGTATACCGAGAGCGGCTTCGTGGCCAACGTCGTGGCCAGCGGATCGCGCCCGGCGATCGTCGTCGCCCCCCAGGGAGCGCGCACGGAGAACAGCGACCCGGAGTACCTCGACGTTGGGCCCACCGAGAACTGGCCCCAGGCGTTTTCCCGCGACCTGACCCGATGCATCGACACGCACTTCCTCACCATCGCCAAGCGCTCAGGCCGAGCGCTGATCGGCTTCTCGGCCGGCGGTTTTGGCGCTATGAACATCGGTCTGCGCCATCTCGACACCTTCGGGGCCATCGAGTCCTGGAGCGGCTACTTCGAGGCCACGGACCCGAGCGGCCTGCACATCCTCAACCTCGGCTCCGCGGCGGCCAACGCGGCCGCTCGCGCCCCCCGGGGCGCGGTCCTCGCCCGGTCGCTGGCCCGCGACCCGGCG
>Ga0335074_10000164_pt1 | contig 107283 bp, 95 predicted proteins | sample Lox_Sample_23_FD_206715 | JGI IMG/M metagenome (GOLD analysis project Ga0335074, IMG submission 206715) | Soil microbial communities from Loxahatchee National Wildlife Refuge, Florida, United States - Lox_Sample_2.3 | ecosystem: Environmental > Terrestrial > Soil > Wetlands | place: USA... | reverse complement strand
ATCTCAACGCTCTTCGCCAACGCAGGCATACCGAACCTCCATCATCGCTGGACCCAACCAGCGACGAGTTCGGCAAAGACTACGACACCCCTTCAACCACCAACGAACTTCACAGACGAACCACTAGCATGCCGGGGTCGTATCGACTGGCGTGCGCGCCGGGTTCAGCTTTCGCGCGCCCAGGGAACCGTGCCAGCCCGCCACGAGCAACAGCGAACGTACCCTTGTCCACGCAGGGCGCGCGTTCGATCTCTCGGACTTGTATATGCTCCCCGTGTCGGGGAGGCATCGGCTCATTCGATTCACAGGGATGCTACGTGGATTCAGTTCCATTCATTGACCTGAGTTGCCCTCGCTCGGCTGGGCAGATCATCCGGTCCACATTGAGGCTATACGGCGACTATCCGTGGTTGTTCTTGGTCCTCGCGGCGGCAGCGGTGGCGCCGTGGGAGTTGGTTCGGCTGGCCGTGACGGGCGGCGGACCATTCGGGCATATCCATCACGAGAGCTTCTTGGAGCGACAGTCCCTCACCGTGATCGATTTGCTACTCATCAGCCCTCTGATATCGGCGATGCACGTCCACGCGGTCGCGGTCATCGGGGAGCGGCAGCGCGCCCGTCTCGGAAGTGTGGCGCGAAGCGGAGTGCGCGTTCTGCCTGTCGTTGGCGTCGCAGCACTCGTTGCAGGCATCGCAACGGACATCGGTTTTCTGGCGCTGCTGATCCCAGGCATTCTGCTTGCGATCCGTTTCTCAGTTGTCGCGCAAGCAGCGGCCGTCGAGCGGCCGGGAGTGCGCGCGGCATTGAGACGAAGCTGGCAGTTGACCCGCACTCACGGATGGCACGTACTATCGCTGTACCTGATTATCGGCACACTCTTTCTTGGAGTGGCCTTCGGCGCTCTAGCTCTCACGACCGGCACAGGCGCGCGTCCGGGCGAAGTAGCGGCTGGCATAGTAATCGACACGATCATCTTCTCGTTCGGGGCACTCGCCACTGCGCTCCTGTACTTCGACCTCGTGTCTCGTCAAGAGGAGAGCGCACCGAGCGCTTACAGTACGCCGGCGGGATCGCCTGCTTGAGGGGCTTGAGCGAACGGGCGATGCTCACAGCATGCCTACTCGGATCAGAGCAGTTGTATCGGGTCGCCGACGCCGCAGCGCTTCATCGCTATCGGGATCTCGGTCGACCGAAGACGAAGCGTGGCAGTGATCCGGCGTTCAAGGCCCGAATCCGATGGCTACACGAACATGGAGTGATCGCGGATGAGCGCTCACCCCAATGGGAAGGCTTCCGGGAGCTTCGCAACGACAGTTCCAACCCCGATATGCCGTCGGTGTTCACGCCAGGCAATGCCTATATGGTGCTGCGCGCCATCGCCGAGTGCGTAAGCGCGCTCTACGCTCCACCAGCGCTACGACGGGGAGGGATGAGCGAATCGCTCAGTGGTGGAGATTCGGCATCGAAAGAGCGCCGATGACACTTCCCGCGGAGACCGGGCCGCATCTTGCCCCCGATCGCCTCTCCGTTTGGCCGATGGAGGGTGGGCGCTACGGGCTCGACGCCACCTACCACGGTAGGACCGGCTTCGAGCGAGCGGAAGCGCAGCGGCAGCGTCTCCAGGCCGCGAATCTCCGTGCGTCGGTGCGACAGGAGCTTGGCGACGACTGGACGCTCCGCCTCGGGCCGTTGACCCACAGCGCCGCGTGGACCGCCATCGAAGCCTTCCTCGGCTCTCCGGGCGGGTAGGCGACTGCGTTCATGCTGCCAGTGCTCGCCGTGGGTTTCGTGTCGCGCTTCGTGAAGCCACCAGCGCCGAGAAGTTTCCATAGCGTTTCCATAAACGGCCGGCGCGGCCCGCGAGCGGCGCTAAAAGCCCATAGAATGGTGCTCTGGGGCCATAGCTCAGCTGGGAGAGCGCCTGCTTTGCAAGCAGGAGGTCGGCGGTTCGATCCCGCCTGGCTCCACTGCGATAGTTCGCGTTTCAGTTCGCAATTTGAGCCGGTTTACCGCGTAACCGCCGGAAATCGAGGTTTCCAGGGGTCGCGGTGGCCGGTTCATGCCCGAAGTGCGTGCCGGGGTCGGCGTTCGCGGGCTTAGAGACGCGAAAGCGCCCAGGGGTCGTCCTGGGCGCTCCGGTTGCTGCTCTCTGTTGCTCGCCCGCCTCGCTCAAGCGAGGATGGGCGGGGGGAGGTCCGAGGGTGGCTTGCCGATCTTGAAGCCGAGTGCGATGGCTGCTGGACCGTAGCTGCCGGTCAGCCCGAGGAAGCCTCGTTCGTCACGTAGCTTCTCGGCCTTCTGTTTGCCGTGCCACTGGAATCGGAACCCGAGCGTGTCCAAACCAGAGCAGACAAGAACAATTCGGGCGAGATAGGACATCTATCGCCAGATATCGGCGTCCTTCGCAGACTTCCGTCCGGACCCCGCCGTAGCCTTTAATCATGGCTACTGGACGCGGACCCCGACGGCACCGAGACGTCTTGGACAGGTTGATCGCTTCAATCGTCGCTGGCTCGATTGAGACAGGCGAGATGCTGCCAAGAGAGGTCGATCTGATGGAGGAACACGACGTAAGTCGTGGCGTCGCGCGCGAAACCGTGAAAGCACTCGAAGAGCGTGGCCTAGTGTGGGTCAAGCACGGCATTGGTTCGTTCGTCAATTCCCCTGACAAGTGGAATACGGCTCACCCAGACGTTATGAGAGCCCTAATCGACGGTAACGAGCACGACGCAATTGTGCGCGAGAGCGACCTGTGCTGGACGTGGCATGTCGAAAAGGCGACGGAGCAAGCCACCCTACGCGGAAGCCTGCGATGGATAACTCGTATGAGGGAAGCTGTTGGGACGATGGACGTCATATACGCATCGCGTACCCAGGCTGCGGGGTGGGGCGAAATCGCGAAGCCGTTTTATGCTGCTCTGTTCATGGCCACCGAGAACCGGCCCTTTAGGGGTGGCGCTATGGTGAGTGTTCTCCCGCTCTTGTCGCTGATGCCAACGCAACTCACGGATGCGGCTTACGTCCGCGAGAGGGTGCTCCCCGCGTATCGTAAGCTCGTGTATGCCATTGAGTCCGGGGAAACCGAGAAGTCCGATGCGCAGCTACAAGTGGTATTCGAACTCGAAGGTCGTGGGAAAGATGAACACCCCGGCCCAGACTTTGGATCGCTGCCTGTTGCGGCGTAGCCTCATGCAGCCCCATCGACACGGCTCTCATGCACGAGCACACCGTCGATGATCCACTCCCACGTTGTGCCCGCCGAGACGACTTCTCGCTGCTTTGCGTCAACACTCGGCAAATCCATCGAGTAGTTATCCGCCCCAGACCAGTAGGCTCGCCACAAGCGCTCGATCCCCTCCTGATCTAGCATCGCTCGCGCGTATGCATGTCGCGCGAGTGAGACGATTTCCATGTTGACGCGTGTGGTGCGCCACGCGCTCTCGACCTTGAACCGCTGCACCGTGTTTAGAGGCCAGCTCTGTCCCCACTCGGCGTTGACCGCCTTGCACGTCTCCAGTGAGTCGAACGCATAGATGCCAGTCAGACGCGACGGCGCATTCTTGAAGAACGCGCGGCGCGTAAGCTCGGCGTCGTACTCGACCCGATAGCCGTTGATCGTTCCGACCGCGAACGGAGACATGAAGCCGATCGAGGCCGACGGGTTGGGCACGAACGGCAGAAAGTCTGCGGTTCCGTTCGCGTACGAGGCCGCGAACGCGGGGTCTTGGAGTTCGCCCAGAGCCGGCGATGTGTATCGACCAGTGATCTGCAAGTTCATCACCGCCATCGGGTTGTGCGGGCTGACGAACACGTAGACCCACTCGGGCAGTATCGGCGCTGAGGCCATAGCGGCATCCTCGCATGAGCCAGCGGTCTGAGGCGGCGCGCGCAAAACCCGCATGAAGCGCGTCCAATCCGGGCGGGTGCAAGCGTCCAAACGAACTGGAAAGCGCCTCGAATCTGGCTCCACGACGTAATTGCGAAGTGTCCCACTGATCTGTTCGGCGCGCAAACCACGGGTGCGCCGACGCGGTAGGTGGGCAGGATCTCGTTGCGGCTGTTGACGCGTAGCTCTGCGACGAGGATCGCGAGGAGTGCCTTGGCTTGCTCGGGCTCGCCGTGGGCGATGGTGTGATCGAGCTGGTCAGCGACGGCGCGGAGTGCATCTGCGTCTGGTGTCGCTGGCGTGTCTGTGGCTAAGTTCGTGGGCGAGTGCTTGGTCTTGGTCGTGGAGAGCGTCCAGGCGTGCCTTGAGCGTGGTCAGGCGCTCGTTGAAGTGCGCGGCGTTGAGGTCGCCGGCCTCGAAGGCGTCTTGGTAGCGGTCGATCGCTCGTTCGGAGCGGCTGATCTCCTTGGCGAGCGAGGCGCGTTGTTCTGCGAGGGCGGTGCGGTCGGAGTCACCGCTCGCGGCGGCCTGCTCGATGGCGTCGCGGATGAGACCGCCGTCGCGGTAGATACTGGTGAGCTGTGTGAGGATCGCGGTCTCTAGCTTCTCGCGGGGGATGCGTTCGCCGTCGCAGCTTTTTCGTCCGAGCTTTTGGCGGCCGGAGCAGGCGTAGTAGTGGTAGGTGCCGCCGTTGCCCTTGGCGGACATGCCGACGTATGCGCGGCGGCAGCGCCCGCACCACACGAGTCCTGTGAGTAGGAACTCAGCGCGGCTTGCCGCGCGCATCGCCAGATCCTCCCCGCGCTGTTCAGTAGCGCTTGCGCGCGGTCGAAGGTGTCCTGGCCGATCAGCGGCTCGTGCAGACCGGGAAAGGTCTGGTCGCGCCAGTGGACACGGCTCCCAACCCGCAGGCCCCGCCGACCCTCGCGGTAATGGCGCAGCAGCAGCCGCATCGCCGTCCAGAACGCGCCCATCAGATGCTCCTCGGACACGATCGGCCGGCGCATCAGCACCACGATCCCGATCGCCTCGTTCACCAGCTCCTCAAGAACATCATCCGGGACGCCACCCGTGTCCGGACGCGCACCCGCGGCCCGTAGCAGCCCGGGGCGCTGAGCCTGCAACGCCAGCGCCACCTCCCCCGAAGACCACGCCCCGCGACGCCACGGCGCCCGCAAACGCCGCACCGACCCGGCCCGCCGCGAACGCGCCAGCAACACCCAAGAACCAGATGTCTCGATAGCGCCCATCAACCTTTAATCCAGGCTACACCCCACAAGCACCAACGGATATCCCTGCGCACGCCCTCGCCGAGAGGCACTTACCCGCTGTCGGCGAGGAGCCCTGCTGGGCATCATGCGCCCGGCGGCCTTATCCACTTGCAGACTGAGTGTGCTTTCGGCACCCACAGGACCTATACTCTTGCCATCAACGACGTCTCCGAAATCGTACGACAGCTTTCCCGCGTCGGCGTAGGTGGATGGCTTGTAAGCGACTACGCCGGTAGCAACCCGGTGCTGCAGTATCTGCTTGGGAGGCGTCTGTTTCTAACGCGCCGCGCATTCCTGTTGATCTCCGAGGAGGGTGCGCGTCTGCTCGTGAGTCGCGTCGATGCCGTACCTGAGGTCAGGGAACTGCCCGGGTGCGTGGTGGAGACCTACACGAGCTGGGTGGAGCTCGGCGACTGGCTTGCTGCGCATGTGACACCGCTGAGGGTGGTAGCAATGGAGTATTCGCCGGACGGCGCGCTGCCGGCGATGTCACGGGTCGATGGCGGGACCCTTGATCTCGTCCACCATCTCGGCGTGGATGTGCGCTCGTCGGCCGAGCTGTTCCAGCTAGCGGTCGGTGCGTGGAGTGAGCGCAACCTGGCCTCGCACCGCAGTGCGATGCGGCATGCAGCGGAGATCATGCAGCTGGCGTTTGCCTTCGCTGGCGACCGTGTGCACGGTGGTCACGTGTGCACCGAGCACGATGTTCAATCGTTTATTCTGCGGGAGTTCGGGAAGCGCGGCTTGATCAGCGAGGATCCGCCTATTGTCGCGGCGAACGCACACAGCGGCGACCCTCACTACGAGCCGTCACCCTCGGGCAGTGCAGAGTTGGCGGCCCGCGACTGGGTGCTGATCGACTTGTGGTGTCGCGAGCGCTCCGAGCAGGCGGTGTTTGCAGATATCACCTGGGTAGGATTCCTCGGCGACCAAGTGCCTGAGGAGCACCGCGGCGTGTTCGACGTGGTGGCGGGTGCACGCGACGGGGTTGTACGGGTTTTGCGTGAGCGTTTCGCTGCCGGCACGCCGGTGCTGGGGTTCGAACTGGACGACGTAGCGCGCCGGCATATCGCGGACGCCGGTATGGCCGACCGGTTCGTGCACCGCACCGGCCATTCGCTGGGGGCTGATGGCTCGTTGCACGGGCTCACCGCTAACCTTGATGATCTCGAGACGCACGACTCGCGTCCGATCATCGATGGCGTCGGATTCACAGTCGAGCCGGGGATATATCTGCCGTCATTTGGGGTGCGGCTGGAGATCAATGTTTACATGGGTGCGAACGGGCCTGAGATCACTTCTCCGGTGCAGGAGGCACCGTACCTCGTGCCAGTGGGCTAGCGCCTCATCTAGGATAAACGACTGCCTCAAAACGAACCCATCGAAGTGGACGCGGCCCGTGCCGGCATGGTTTTTGGTTCTGGCTCGGAGGTCGATGATCTCAGCCGAGACGCAATGCGCTGTCAGACGCGGCTCAGCGCATTGCGTAGGAAGTCGACCTGTAGGAGCAGCAGGTTCTCCGCCACTTCAGGCTGGGGCGTGATGTGGGTGACGCCGGAGAGCGGCAGCACGGAGTGTGGCCGGCCTGCTTCAAGCAGCCTACGTGAGAGCGAGAAAGTGTGGGCGACGACGACATTGTCGTCGGTGAGCCCGTGGATCAACAGCAGCGGCCGCTGCAGTGCCGGCGCGTCGTCGAGCAGCGACGACGCATCGTAGACCGACCGATGCCGGCGGTCGGGATCAATGCCGAGATAACGCTCGGTGTAGTGGGTGTCGTACAGCCGCCAGTCAGTGACGGGGGCGCCTGCAACGGCGGCGTGAAAGACGTCTGGCCGACGCAAGACCGCAAGCGCGGCGAGATAGCCTCCGAACGACCAGCCGCGGATCGCGACGCGTCCCAAGTCGAGATCGAACTGACGGGCGAGCTCTTGCAGGCTCGTGATCTGATCCTCCAGCGGCGGTCCGGCGAGGTCACGGTGGACCGCCCTGCTCCATGCGCGGCCCCGACCGGGGGTTCCGCGCCCGTCGGTGACGATCACAGCGAAGCCTTGGTCGGCCAGCCATTGTGCCTCCCGCCAGCCTGCTCCGGCGACGAGCACGCGTTGATGTCCGGGGCCGCCGTAGGGGTCGAGCAGCACTGGGAGCGGTGTCCCAGGCTGGTGGTCTTTAGGCAAGACGAGCCCGACGCGCAGGTCGCGCTCGCCGACAGTCATCAGCTGGACGTGCGGATTGACGACGGGCGTCTCCGCGCGTGAGAGGAAGAGGTGGTTTCCGGTCATCCAGCGGACGCCGTCGTTATCAGGTCCGCTTGAGCCGAGGACAAGGGTCTCGGCGCCCGCTGCCGCTGTGTGCACGCCGGGTGTCGCGGTGAGCTGTGTCAGTCGGCCGTTTTCCTGCCAGCGCCAGACGTGCACTTCGGTTGGATCGCTGCTAGCTGTGAACAGCACAGCGGTCTCGTCGGCGTCGAGGACGCCGCTTACCTCAAGCCCGGGCGGTGTGACCGGGCGGTCGGCGACGAGCAAGGTGGCGGTGTCGCCGACTGTCGCAACGGTCACGAGCCGGCCGCCGGACAGGCGCCGCGGGGTGCCGGGCGCCCGCTCAACCCATGCATTGTCGCTTAGTTCTCCGGCCAGGGTGCTCGCGCCCGTTTCGGGATCTATCGAGAGGATGACTAGTCGCCGCTGGTCGCGGGTCTGAACAGCGATGAGCGGACCATGTGCATCCCACCGGGCGGCCTGGAGGTACGGGAACGCCCGTCGGTCCCAGTGGACATTGACCGGTCCTGCGCCGTCGAGCGACACTAGATGCAAGCTGACCGCCGCGTTGGATGATCCTGCGCGAGGGTAGCGGACCATCCGTGGCGGAGCTTGTGGTGTAGCTGCATCGCTGATCCACCAGCGTTGAACGGGCGTCTCGTCTACCCGTGCGACGAGCAGCGTGGCGCCGTCGGGCGCCCACCAGTAGCCGCGTTCGCGTCCCATCTCCTCCGCGGCGATGAACTCGGCGAGCCCCCATGTCACAGTCTCAGTGTCCTCGCCCGCCAGCCGCTGGATGCGACCGTCGGCGATGCACACCACGTAGAGTGCACGCTGGTGCACGAAGGCGACGTGAGTGCCGGCGGCGTTCGGCCGCGGCTCGAGGATCGGCCGCGGGGTGTCCAGCGGGCGGCTCTCGCCGTTTTGAAGGTCGGTCACACAGAGCGCTCCGCCGAGTGCGAACGTCGCAATGCTTGCGTGGGCATCGATCGAATATGCGACAATCCCTTGGGCAGTCTCACGCTTTCGCTCGCGTCGTGCCAGCTCCTCGGGCGGTTGCCGCTCGGGCCAGGCGGCGTGGGCGTGTAGTGCGGCCGGGTCGGCGACGAGACGCTCCTGGTCGTCTGCAGGGTCGTAGACCCAGAGGGCTGTAAGAGGGTCATCGCCTGCGCGCGAGCGCAGGAACACGACCCGGTTACCGTTGGCCGCCACCCGAAAGTCGCGTGGTGCGCCCAGCGTGTAGTTGCGTGTGCGAGCCTTCTGGCGCGGATAGCTGTCGGCCATAGCTGGATCTTCGGGCCTTACGACCGTGTAATCGCGAGGGACGCGACCGCCGTGCGGTCGGCAGTTCAACGCGCGATTATCGTTCCTCGCGGTCGCCTGGGGGTTGCCCGCCTTGGTCGGGTTTGCTCTCGACCGGCAGCCATGGAGCTTGGTCGCCGAGCAGAAACCGCTTATGGTCGTCGACCTTCTCGAAGTCAACGAAGCGCTCACTGAAATCGTCCTCGTCCCAGTGGACGTGCGGTCCGGGGATTTGCGTGGAGGAAAGGGTTGGAGCGTTCGGCCGGGTAGCGCTGCCGCGGCGACGCTCGATGCCGCCCATATGTCGCTGGGCTGTGACGGCAACGGGGCCGTCGTCGGTGAGAATAAATGTGTCCTCGAGGCGGATTCCGCCAATGTCGGGAATGTAGATGCCGGGCTCGACGGTTACGACGTTGCCGGCCGCGAGCTCTCCGTGACATCCTTGTCCGAGGAATGGCCGCTCGTGTATCTCAAGACCGAGGTTATGGCCGCACGGATGCACGATGAACTGCTCAAGGTCGTACGCGGCGAGGACGTCGCGTGCAGCCGCGTCGACCACTTCGCGGGGTGTGCCAGGGTTGAGCGACGCAACAGCAGCGTCATAGGCCTGCCGCACGTGCTCGTAGTGGTCCTCGAGCTCGGGGGGGAGCTCGCCCCACCAGAGTGTCCGTGTAAGGTCTGCCTTATACCCGTCAATCTCGGCGCCGAAGTCCATGACGACGAGCGTATTCTCCTCGATGCGGGCTCTGCTCGGCCGCGAGTGTGCGAGGGCGGTCCTCTCGGCTGTCGCGACGATCGGCTCGAATGCTGCGCGCTCCGCGCCGATGGCGATCATCTGCTGCCAGATGAACTCGGCTGCCTGCAGCTCGGTCCAGCCGAGCGGCTCAGCGGCGATGAGATCCTCAAGGGCGGCGTCGGTGATCGCTGCCGCAGCGCTGATTCGTGCGATCTCGCCCGCGTCCTTGATGAGCCTTTGCTCCAAGACGATGTCGTCCGCCGGTACCAGCTTATGGCCGGCGAGCTCGCTGGCCAGTCGTTTGTACTCGGCCATCGTAACGTTGTCGGCTTCGATCACGAGGGGAGCGCTGCTCGGCAGGGATTGCTTGATCGTCATGGCAGCGAGGTGTGGCAGGATCACCTCGGCTCCCTCTTGTACGAGGTGCGGTGCGCTGATCGTGTGAACCGCTCGTGTGCGATAGCGCCCGTCCGCAATGAGAGCGAGCCGGTCGGGTAGTACGAGCAGGCCGGTCGAGACTCCCGTGAAGCCAGTGAGATAGCGGATATTGGCCGCGCTAGATACGAGCATCGCCTCTGCGTTGTGCTCTTTTTCAAGCGTTGCCCTAAGCCGTGCGACGCGGCTTCTGACGTCCCCGTAGGCGATGCCACGGAGACGGGGGGTGCGGTCAGTCATGTCTGCTCACCGGGTGGCTAAGCCTATCCTGATTGATGGCGGCTCGCTGAACTGCGGTCTGGGAACGTTTCGCGGGCTACGCGAGCGAAGTTGTTCCACCGCACCTTCTCCAGCTCTGCCTGGTCGAGACCGGATCGCGAGAGGCGATCTTCGATCTCCATCCACTGCTCAGGCGGACAGAACCTTGGTGTGATGCGCGCCTTGCTCGTCTGGTCGGAAAACAGAGCTGGGGAGGTTGCGATCAGCCGGTCGAGATCGTTACGGTCGTAGACGTAGTCGAGGCCGATGCCGACGTGGTCGATGCCGGCGATCTCGACGACGTGAAGTATGTTGGCACAGATCGCGGCTGGCAGGTCGTCGCTCCCAAGGAATGCTGACACCCCGCTGATGCCGACGACGCCGCCGGTCGAGGCGGCGGCGCGGATCTGATCGTCGCTGATATTGCGCGGGTGGTCGGTGAGTGCGCGACAGTTCGAGTGCGAGAAGACGACTGGGCGGCTGCTTAGCGTGCACATGTCGAGCGAGGTCTGCAACGAGCAGTGCGAGGCGTCAACGATGACGCCGAGCGCGTTTTGTCGTCTTACTAGTTCGCGTCCGAAGCGCGAGAGGCCGTGGTGGGGCGGGTCGTAGCAGCCGCCTCCTGCAGCGTTTTCGCGGTTGTAGACGGGCAGCATGCTTCGCATGCCGAGCTCGGTGAGGCGCTCGAGGGCGTGCAGATCACCGCAGAGAACGTCGGCTCCCTCTATGTCGAAATAAACGACGAGTGGCGTGGCGTCGCTGGCCTCTGTGGGGGCGGCAGCGAGGTTGGCGACGCTATCGCCTGATGTGGCGAGCTCGGCTGCGAGTCGCTCTAGTGTCGCAATTGTAGCCTGTGGCGACATACCATCGAAACCCACGTTGACAGCGACTGCGCGGCAGCCGGCTTGGCGGTGGCGGGACAGTTCGTGCAGCGATGCGGGTCGGGCGAGCGGCAGGCAGGCGTGAGCGTCCCAGAAGGGACGTGTACGACCCGACGGTGGCTTATTTGATGCGGATTGCCCCACTTGTTGCGTGGCGGAGGATTTCGCGCTCGGCGTCAGCGGGATCCATCGGTTTGTTGGTGAGGATCGCGGCGCCTGCGGCGGGGTTGGAATCGTGGTCGTAGGACATCCAGATCCCGGGGATCACCTCGGCGTTTGTAGGGATCCGGTTGAAGAAGCGGTAGACGAGATACTCCTTGTGGCTAGTGGCGTCGAGCTCGATCAGGAGCTGGTTGCCCTCGATCCGCAACGTCCCCTTGTAGGAGATCTCCTTCTGGTTGTCGCTTGTCGCGCCGGCTGGTATATGCCAGAAGTCGGCGCGTCGTACACCGCTGCGCAAGCCCCGCCGGATGGCGAGCTTTGACTGCCTGAGGGTGCGGTGTCCTTGTCGGTAGCTGAGGTGGTACTCCCACCACACGCCGAGGTAGTGGTCCTTTCGCAACAGACGGAAGGGATAGAGGAGGATCCCGCCGTACTGGTCGATGGCGGTTCCTGCCAGTGCTCCGAGCGCGAGCACGATGATCCAACTCGGTTGTCCGCTCGGGTCAGCTGTGTGGGGATGTTCGACGGCTTGCCGTAGTGCCGTGATCGGGGCGAGCTGAATCGCCGTTGCAAGAGTGTGGAGATCATTCATAGAGGAACTGCCCGTTGGCGTGCGTCACGTGCTCGATAGTGTCGTAGCGCCCTCCCATTGCTATGTAGACGCCAGGCGGGGCAGACTGCGCAACGGCAAACGCAAACCCGAAGTTGAAACTGGCCTCCGCAGGTGAGAAACGGCCGGGACGGAAGGCCCCAAAGAAGACGGCCGTCACGTCGTTGGGGAGTGTGCCATCGACACGGGCTTGGGCAACCGCGGATGCAGTGACAAGCAGCGTGTCGGTGCCGTGGCTGACAAGGAGCCGTCTCAGGTCGTGCTCTACGATATAGGCGAGAAGCCTAGAGCGGTCGGCGTCGTCGAGCACGAGGCTGTCTTTGCGCAAGAGTGGCACGATCGGGAGTTCCTCTGCCATTCGGAGTTGCGGCATGATCCAACTGACGAACGGGTCGACGACCTCGAGCGCGGCGCTCTCGACTATGTAGTCCTTGTCGATGGTTCCTCCCATCGCGATCGCGATCACCTGGCTTGCAGGAGACATGCTCGAAATCACCTCACTATTGGACTAGGTCGCTGAGCTTCGTTGGGTCGTCGAGCTGCTCAAGTATCGCGGCGTCGCGCACCAGCGGTTGCGTTCTTGGTGGCACGTAGAGGGTGACCATCGCCCCAAACGTGGGTGCGGCGGCTGCGAGTTCGTTCAACGGGCCGGTCCAGTGCTGGGATGTGCGATTACCTTGCACTTCGAGCACCGTCACAACGTGCGAGAGACCATGTGTAGCCGCGAGGCGGTTGACGAGCTGCTCAAGCCGCCTCGGCGAGCTTGGCCTGGTGCTGTGAAGGCGCGTTTCAAGCTGGCTTGCCTGGAAGATCAGGAGCGCCGCCGAAGGGTCCAAGGCGCGGTCGTAAACGAGTAGCTCGGTGGCCTCGTGCACTTGGAGGGCTACTGGACCCGGGTCGAGGCCGAGTTCAGCGATGATCGCATCGATCGAGGAAATGCCGGGGTACACAGCTGTAGTGACGGCAAACTGTCGAGCGCCCGCGAGTAGCATGCTAGTCAGCGTGGAAAAGATGGTCGGGTGACCGTAAAGAGCGACGACGACGGGAGGGTCTTGAGCGGCATGCGAAACCACTCGCGCCGCCATGCGATAGTAGGTCTCAAGACGGGAGGTCCCTGTCGCGTAGAAGCTCGACAGTGAGGTCAGCGGTGCCCCGTGGTAGGCGAGGAACCGGACGGTCTCCGGCTCGTCATGGAGATAGTAGACGTGCCGACAACCGTCGAGCACAGCCTCAACCTCGCGGGTCATGTGCCCGAGCCGGAGGCCGAGACCGACCAAGTTCAGCGCCGGGTCCACCGGTGGATCAGCCGTCTACAAACCGGTATCCGCCACCCTTCAGGTGACGTTGGCGACAGACTTGAAGGCGCGTCTGAGGTAGGACTCGATGTTAGCCTCTGTAGGCTCGTCAGCGGTCTGAACGCTCCGACGGCCAACGGCGGACGATAGGTTCGGGCCGTCGACTGCCGCCGCGAAGTTCGGGCCGTCGACTGCCGCCGCGAAGTTCGGGCCGTCGACTGCCGCCGCGAAGTTCGGGCCGTCGACTGCCGCCGCGAAGTTCGGGCCGTCGACTGCCGCCGCGAAGTTGGGGCCTGTGGCCCGGCTGCCGTCGTGAGCTGACATACGCCTCCCGCCTGTCGTTGTTAGCTGGCTCAAGAATCCTACTCGGTTTTCCACTAAGTGGACGTCTCGCCGAGCGTTGTGAGCGCCGAAAACTCGATCTTGAGCGCCGGGGAGCGCGTGCCCGCTGCGATTTCGCGCCTATGGTGCGTCGCACCGTCAAGTGGACGAACGCCGACAGTACAAACCCGAGCGCCCTGCGCTCGAGATCCTCGTGCTGAGCCTATGATCCTGCTCGGCTGCGGCACCCGGCTGCTGATGCGTCCGATCCGCGGTCAGTGGCGGAGTACGTTGACCCGTATTGAGCCGCGGTGACGGCATCGGCGTACACACGCACTTCGGCATCGACCCAGAGTCGCCGCCGAATCGCTCACGGTCATCGACGCGATCGACGTGGCGCTCGTCAGTGCCCGCCGGCTGGGGAGAGATCAGCGCGAACCCGGGATCCCGTGAGGGAGACGAGCTCGCCGTCCGTGCCCGCTAGTGGGTCGTCCATGAACGTTGCGCCCGAAACGTGTTGGTCATGCGGAGATCAGCAGGTGACGCTCGGCCTTGAGTAGGCGTTGGTCGCGGTGGGGTCCGTTGCGGTAGCGGATGTGGTCGGCCATCGCCTTGGCGAGCGTGGCCCAGTCGGGGTAGTCGGCGTTCTTGATGACGAACTCGCCGATGCCCCAGAAGTGGCACTCGATGCGGTTCAGGAAGCTCGCGTAGGTGGGCGTGAAGACGAGCTCGACGTTGCTGGTGGTAGCCCATTCGCGGATCGGCTGGGTGTTGTGGGTGGAGAGGTTGTCGGCGACCAGGTAGACCCGTAGTTTGGGGTCGTAGCGCATCCGGATCTGGCGGTAGTAGGAGAGCACCTCGCCGCTGTTCTCGTGCTCGCGCAGGCGTCCGTGCAGGCGATCGGCGTGGATGTCGTAGTCGCCGAACAGGTAGCGCACCCCGTTGGGCTTCTTGTAGGTCGCCCTGAGCCGCTCTGGGCGCTTCGCCTGCGCCCAGCCCGAGCCGTGGTGGGGGATCAGCCCGATCGGGCCCATCTCATCGAAACAGACGACGCTCCGTCCTCGGGCTTGGCTCTGTAGAGCGATAGAACACGCTCGGCCTTCTCAGCGAAGCACGGGTCTGGGCTCCACTTCCACGAGCGGGTGCGCTGGTGGGAGAGCCCCACGCCGATCAGCGTCTGGCGCAGCGCCTCCTCGCAGAGGAAGATGCCCATTGTCGCCAGGTGCTCGCGCAGCTTGGCAAGCGACCAGCGCGACAGCGGGACGCCCTGCGTGTCGGGACGGGCGCGCGCGAGCGAGATCACCCGGTCGCGCTGCGCGGGCGTCGTCTTCTTCGGGCGCCCGCCCCGATAGTCAGGGTCCAGCGAACTGAACCCTTTCTCGTTGAACGCGTGGATCACCTTGCGCACATGCGACTCATCGCTGCGCACCACGGCCGCGATCTGCGGCGCCGACATCCCAGTCGAGGACGCCAGCACGATCATCGCCCGCTGACGCTTGGACTGGTACTTGGCGCGCCTGGAGATCGACTTCAGACGAGCACCCTCCTCCAGCGAGAGATCGCGCACGAACACCTCCGGCGGACGCATAACCACCTCCTGGCTCGAAAACATGCGTCCTAGTTCGCCACCGACAGCGAGTTTCCGGTCAAACGTTCATGGACGACCCACTAGCCATCGGTGATCGTGCGCGCTACCATGGGGCGCGAAGACCCTGGAACGGTCCCTGTGCAGTCCCCTCGGGGACGGGCCAAACCGCCGGGGTTTCATTCGTCCCGGCTACGTCGGCTCGCCGGGCGCTACTACGCGTCACACGACCCCGACCGCCGGCTCCGCCATCAGCGCTTGGTTTGCGCACAGAGCAGTTTCGCCCACTGGCAAACTGCCTGGAAATAGGCAGGTTTTGAGGTTTTGATCGGTGCGGGTGGGTGCGATCGTCGGCGTCCGCTGGGTGTCTCGCATGGTTTGTGCCCATTTGTGCCCAATGGCGCTGATGACGAGCAACCTCTGCGCCCCTCGGCCGCACGAGGGACTACGCGGCTCATCCGGCATGCTTGTGGATGGCTGTGTGCCTGGATGTTGACGTCGAGGGCAAGGGGTTCGACGCCGCGCTCATTGACGAGCGGCGGGTGCTGATGCTCTCTGGCGGGCGGCGCCGCAGCGCGGTGCTCAATCTCGCTGAAGGTGAGCGGCCGAAGGTCGTTGCGATCATAGCCCTTGATGCTGCGCGCCCACCGGACAGAGTGCTCGCGCTGGTGAGCGCCGACTAGCTCCCCGCGATCCCCGCCGAGCTCTCCCCCACTCGCTGCGGCGCACGTTCGCGTCGCTGCTCTACCTCCGCGGCGAGAACCCCGTCTACGTCATGCACCAGATGGGGCACGCCGACCCCAAGCTCGCGCTACGCATCCACACCAAGGTCATCGGCGAGCAGCGCCGCCGCGGCCCCGGAGCCCGGCTCGTCAGCGTGCTCGACGGGACACGATGGACCGAGGCCCAGGCCGCATCCCACACCAGTGAGACGCTGGGGATCTCGGTAGGATGAGCTTGTCATGCCCGCCAAACGACAGCCAGCCTCACAACGCTCGATATCCCCGAACGGGAACGCACAGCCGCCAATCGATTGGCGCTCGCGCATACACAAGCCCACCGAGACGGACCCGAAGAAGCGCGCAGAATCGGTCGAACGCGCGGCTACACGCATCAAGACGACCGCGCGCATCGACACCATCACTCTCGGCCGGGAATAGCTGACGCGTGGCCGTGCCCGGCCGTCGGCCGCTGCCGCGCGGCGTGTTCGCCTTCGATGCTCCCGGGTGGGAGCCGCCAGAGGCCGTGGTGCTCGACACCAACGTCGTCGCTGAGGCTCTGCTACCCAACCAGCCCGAGCACATCGTCTGTCGGGCGGTTCTGCGGCGATTCGCCACGGCAGGCACCGCCGTTGTGTTCAACCGCCTGCTCGAGATCGAGTTGTGGGAGGCCGTCTTCAATCTCGCTCTACGCGAGCGCCACCCTCGCAAGAACATCCGCCACGTCCGCTACGACAACCGCGTCAGACCACGCGCTGCGCGCCTCTTGCGACAGGCCCAGCAGGCGTGGCAGGACGGCGTCTTGGCGCCGCTCGCCTGGTCGCGGATCGAGATGAACGAGGTCGCCGAGGACGTGCCCAAGCTGATGCAGGACTACGGTCTGCAGTCCTACGACGCCGTACACGCCGCCACGCTGCTCGACAGCGAAATCACCGACTTCATCACACGCGACGCCGGATTCGCGGCCCTCCCGCCCACCGCCGCCACGCTACACACGACACACGCACGAGTCGCAGGCACCCGCGCGCGCCGACGACGATCGTCGTAGCGGCATCCAGCGATGCCGCGACTGTGCGATCAACCCCTAGCGTCGAGCCGCCGACGCTGGCGGCGATTGCTGAGCCATTTGATCGTGTCCTCGATGGCGAGAAGAACGATGACGAACGTGGCGTTATCGGTGGTCGCTTCCGTGCTATGGCCCGTAGCTGCTCCGACCACGCACACGATGACAACGGCCGCGACGTACCAACACCATCGCGGCTGCCGCTCAAGAACGGCGTCGAAGCGGTGCGGAACGGCGTCTTGCGCCATCAGGGCAAGCCCTAGTCCGACCGCCAGGCCCATGAAGCCGCGGAGCTCGTATCCGGCGACGGGGAGCGCCAGCGCCAGCAGTGCGAGCATGAACGCATCAAGAGGCCGTTCAATCGACCGCAGCTTGTGCATTGCTCGGAACTTCATCACACGCACTCTTGCGCCCGTCGCAGGCTATGTCAAGCTGCGTGGCGGCCTGAGCAGACCCGAGATGCGGGGTGATGTGGCAGGAGCTGATGGGGGTGGCGTGCGAGTAGCGCCTGAGGCAGCTCGTCGCCTCGATGCGGGCTCTCTTGCCCTCGGCTTCCTTGCGCCAGATAGACGAGTGCTCAAGGTCCCGGTATACGGCGATGACCTCCCTGCGAGCGTCCGCGTGGAGATCGCCGAGCCGCGGCGCCGAGATCGGGATCTCCTTCGTGAGTAACTTGTGACCAGCGAACTCGAGGATTGCGCAAAAGCCCTCTACATCCTGAACCCATTCGCCTCCTTCCCTGACCACAAACGCCGGTCGGTCAGGCTAGCGGGCCGCTTGCGTGGTCGCCTCACCAGCCGCGATTGCCTCGGCGTTCGCGGTGCTCTGGTCCCAGCGCGCTCCACCCGGCTGGAAGGTATTGCTCCAACTCCTCGAGTGTGACCTCGAGCAGCTCGGGGGCGGTCGGAGCCTCTTTGAGGGGATCGAGCCGCAGCGCGAACTCGCGTGCCCAACCGAGCCATCGGATGGTCTCGTCCGAAGAACCGTGGGTTGCTTCGGCCGCATCGCAGTACTGGTGGATGCGTTCGGCTTCGTGCCAAGCGTCGGTCTGCCGTCTGAGGTTGGCAGCGCGCTGATCCTCGAGCAGCTGGTCAGCTGCGCGGTCCATGAATCCCAGCCATGTTCGCTTTCGCTGCTCAGCCTCACCCTTGGCGACTTCGGCGGCGCGCTCGGCAGCGGCACGGCGATCCTCGGCGTCGTGTTGAGCTTCGACGATCCGGTCTTCGATCTCGCGGAACAGGTGGGGGAGCCGGTCCTCAAGGCTCCACGATTGGCGATCGGTGAAGCACGATTGGCGTCCGCCGTAGACGTGCCCCCCGGGATTGAGCTCGAGGACGAGTTGTCCGGTGGCGTCGGCGTCGTAGGGTCCCCTGGGGATCTGCCTGTCGCGGTAGACGAGCGAATCGCGCGAGACGTTGCGGTAGCGGTGCACTTCCTCCTCCCATGGTCCCCGCGTGTGGACGCCCTTCTCTTGCAGACGGAGCCGAAACCAGTGCTCGTCGGTCTCGATCATGAGGTGGCCGTCCTTGGTGCCAGTCCAGCTTTCGCGTCCATAGCCGTTCTTGGATGTCGAGGAGCCCTCGACCGTCCAGCCGCGGCGCTCGGCCTCCTTCGCGATCGTGTCGATGATTCGGACGGCCCTTTGCAGTTGCGTGCGCGAGATCTCGTGACGGTCGACCTGCCCGCGGAAGTGGCGGGCGGCGGAGTGGTAGCGCGCTACACGCTCGGGCACCTGCACGTCCTGGAGGGCCGCTCGCTTGTAGCTGCGGCCGGACGCGTCCTCGAGGCGGATCTCGAGCTCGCGCTCCACGACCGCGACAGTGAGGCGCTTTCCGTCGGGTACCTTGCCGTGACGCGTGGCGAGGCGCGCGCGGTTCTCGTAGTCGATGCCATCTCGGCTGCACCAGCCGCGCCGCGGAACTTTGAGGATTCCGTCGGCGGCGATCACGTCGGTGACGAGCTGCTCGGTCACCGAGATGTTTGCTTCTCGTGGGGCCGGGGGATTTGGTCCGTCTACGGCTGCCAGGTACTCGTTTCCTGCTGCGGTGATCTTGGCTGTCCAGCTTGCGCCGTGTCCCGACGTCTGTACGAAGCCGCGGTTTCGGAGCGCGGCGGCCGAGATCCGATGGAAGTCGTCCTGCATCACGCTGTGTGGGCAGCCGTTGGCGATCCACCGGAGGATCTCAACCTGCTTCTCGGTGAGCGTCTTTCGCTGCGCCACGACGAGTTCATAGCAATGAGGAAGCGGCGAATGGGGCCTCTACTGCCCATCTTGCGGACATGGCGCGACGCACTTCCTCAATCGGCAGGCGGGTTTCGGTTGACGCGGCGCGGGGTCGCGAGGTGTGGGCGGGAGTCAGCGGGCTATCTGAGCCCCAGGTTGAGGAGCCGATAACCCATCGCGATCTCGGAGACTTCGAACTGGGAGGCGAGCTCGGCTGTTGAGCGCTCGGCCGCGTTGGCCTCAGCTAGGAGTCTTCGGGGCATTGGGAGGTCGGCCGCGAATTCGTTTGCTGCGCGCCCGAGTCTGTAGTCCTGAGCGGGCTGCGCGCCGTCAGAGAGGCTTAGATGGAAGCGCTCCGTGTGACCCAGCAGATGATGCCCCAGCTCGTGGCAGAGGCTGAAGTGTCTCGTTGGGACGTGCCCGTCGTTTACGGCGATGAGTGCTCCCTCGCTCATCTCGACCAACAGCCCGGAGAGGGCATCTGGAAGCTCTTTCCGATGAACGAGGACACCACAGTCTGAGATGAGCTCTTCCACGGGTACCGGTGGGCCTTGAACGCCGGCCGCTTCAAGTAGCTCATTCGCTGCGTTCACCGAGAACCTGCTCGACGCGTGAGACGCTCTCCGGGAACGCCCGGTGTAGCTGTGCGACCCAGAGCCGGTCGTACTTGCGGTCGAATAGCGCCCGCCAGAAGGCGAACGACAAGCCGGCCACGATCCGGCCTCGCGTAGGGAGCTTGCCCTCGCGCCGGACCCGTTCGACCGTCTCGGCCACGCGTCGACGTGAGGCCTCGTTGAGGATCGCGGGATCCGTCAGCCACGTCGCGGCCGGTTCGATACCGATTGGCTCGGTTCGGCATGCAGTGGTCGGACCAGTTGGGGTGCGGTCCTTGCGAGACATGCCTCGGACCCCGTCACGGCCAGGGGAGGCCGAGCGTTCGCGCCGTGGTGCCGAGCTTCGTGATCGGCCGGCGAGGGTTTGTCGGCAAGGGCTGGGGGTCGTGGGCGCGGCCTTGGCCGTGTAGATCCCTACGGAGCGCGAAGCGGATGATGACCTAGAGATTGCCGCCTACAAGCTGGAGGAAGCGGCGCGTACGGTCCTCGCTCGGGTCCTCGAGCACAACGCCGGGTGTGCCCTGCTCGACCACGCGTCCATCGTCCATGAAGACCACCCAGTCGGCCACCTCGCGCGCGAACCGGAGCTCGTGCGTCACTGCGATCATCGTCATGCCGGCATCGGCGAGCCCGCGCATGACGGCGAGGATGCCTGACACCATCTCCGGATCGAGCGCGGAGGTCGGCTCGTCGAACAGCATCAGCCGCGGCCGGATGGCCAGAGCGCGCGCGATCGCCACACGCTGCTGCTGCCCGCCCGAGAGGCGCAACGGGATCTCGTGAATGTGGCCCGAGAGTCCCACTGCGTTGAGCAGCAGCTCGGCACGCTTCTGCGACGAAGTAGCTGACTCCCCGTAAACACGCCTCGGACCTAGCATCACGTTCTCGATTGCCGAAAGATGCTCGAACAAGTTGAAATGCTGAAAGACCATCCCGATGCGCGCGTGTGACCTCGCGCGTGCGACATCGCGCGTCGGACGCACCGCACCGTCGGCCTCCTCGTAGCCGATGAGCCTGCCCGCGACCCGGATTGCGCCCGCGTCGAGCGCGTCGAGGTGGTTGACGAGCCGCAGGAGCGTACTCTTGCCCGACCCGCTCGGCCCCATGATCACAACAACCTCGCCAGCGCGCACCTCGAGGTCAATGCCGCGCAGAACCTCACGCGAGCCGTACGCCTTCCACACCTCCGTGAACTGCACAAAGGGCGTGCCACGCGGAAGCTCGTCAAGACCATCGCGCTCGATCGCGGTCTTGATGCGCTCGGACTGAACGTCCCCGGTGATGAACGCGCTGCTCGCGGGTGTGCCGGCATGTGCCCGTTCGGGATCGACCGACCGCCCAGGATCGAAGTGTCGCTCGAGCAATGCCTGGCCAAGCGTCATCATCGAAGTGACCACCAGATAGAGCAGCGCGGCAGCAGCAAAGACCGCGAAGTATTCGAAGTTCGCAGCGACGATCTCCTGGCTGCGCAGCATCAACTCGTTGACCGCGATGACGGACGCCAACGAGGTCGCCTTGACGAGATTGATCGCTTCGTTCCCCAGGGGCGGGACGATCGCGCGCATCGCCTGCGGCAGGACGACGAACCGCATCGAGGACAGCCGTCTCATGCCGAGTGACTCCGCTGCGAGCGTCTGCGTCGGGCTCACGGCCAGGATGCCGCCCCGAATGATCTCCGACATGAAGGCGGCCTCGTTCAGGGAGAAGCCAACAAAAGCCGTGTACAGCGGGCTGAGCGTGATGCCGTCCGTCGGCAGCACCGTGTAGAGCACCACCAGTTGCAAGAGCAGCGGCGTACCGCGGACGAACCAGACGTAGGCAGCCGCCGCCACGCGAAGTGGCGGCAGACGCGACAGGCGCGCCATCGCGAGACCGAAGCCGAGCACGAGCCCTGCAGCCATCGCCACCGCCGTGATCTCGATGGCGATGAGCACGCCCGCGAGCAGATAGCGATCTGTCGCGTACCGCAGCACATTGGACATAGGGTGTCAGTGGAGCGAGTACGCAGAGATCTGTTGGTCGGCGCGAAGCCCCCACTTCTTCAGCAGGCGCACGACCGTGCCGTTCGCCTCGAGCACCTTGATCGCCGCGAGGTTGGCCGCGAGAAGCTGGTGCTCATCCTTGTTGACGCCGACTCCGATCGTCAGCCCGTTGGGGATCGCGAACGCGTTCTCCACCTTGGCGGGAAAGCGCTTGGCGACCGTCTCTGCATACGCGGAATCGGCAAGGAACGCGTCGGCCCGACCTGTGAGAACGGCCTGGATGGCAAGGCTGTTGTCGTTGTAGATGGTGAGGTCCACAGACGGCCTGCCCCTCGCACGGCACCTCTTCGACTGCGCTTCTACCAGCGGCACCTCGACAGCACCTACGACCTGGGCATCGACCCTCCCGCAGAGATCTTCCAGTGAAGTGATGTGCTTTGGGTTGCCCTTGCGCACAATGCTGCCGGTGAAGCTGCTCATGAACACGTTGAAGTTGATCTCACGTGCGCGTTCGGGCGTCGCGTAGACTGATGAATTCACGAGGTTGGCGCGACCCGACTGCACGGCGGGGATCATCGCGCCGAAGTCCTGGTAGACCTGCCAATGGTATTTGACACCGAGGCAGCGCGTCCAAGCGGCGACGAAGTCGGCATCGAAGCCGACGATCGTGCCCGGAGCGTTGGCGTTCACAAAGATATACGGCGGCGACAGCGGAGAGACCGCGATGCTCAGCGTTTTGCCGACTTCGGGATACTTCGACGCCGTCTGATTGGGAGCGCATCCCTTGAGGGAGATCACGCCGACATCGGCCTTCGGAACGTTCAACGACGTATCGGTCGAGGGACCCGAGCCCGAGCAGCCGGCCAGTGAGAGGATGGCCGCTGCCGCGACGAACTGCCAGCCACGGTGACGATTCGAGCGCACTGGGACTCCCCTCGTCCACGAGCGCGCGGTCCCAACCCCCTGCGGGCCGTCGCTCCCCTGCATTCTGAGTCCCATCGTGACCCCCTTCGCAGTCCCCGAGAACCGAATGACTCTAAGACTTGCATTCGGTTCGGATGGAAGCAGCGATGGGCGACGGGCTCGCGGCGGGCTTCCGACGTGACTTGGTGACGGCCGGGGAGCACAGGAGAGCCCCGCCTGAGCCGGGCTCTCCCTGCTTGTGCGCACTCGGGGCGCGGTGCGGGTTCGCGCCGCTCACCCGGCGAGCTCGACCAGCTCGAACTCAATGAGGTCTCGCTCGACGAACGGCAGCTTTCCCAGACGCTGCTCTGCGGCGGCTGCGTCGGTGTCCTCGAGCAGCAGGATCGCTCCCGACCGGTCCCGTCGCAGGAACGAGTCGAGGATGAATCCGTCCTCGCGCCACTGCGCAACCACGCGCTGCTCCTCGGGAACATGTGGAGTGACGTCGGGGCCTGTGAGTTTTCCGATTGCCAGGATCTTCATGGTTAACTCCTTTGGGTTGGGGTTGTGGGGGAGGGCAGCCTCCCGGTTTGGATGTGTCAGCCAGCAGGCGCGAGCGCCGGCTGTGGCTGACGGACCGCGGTCTTGGCGACGGCCGCGGAGAGCTCGTTGCGGCGGACCAGCGCGAAGATGGCTGGGACCGCGAGCAGCCCGATTGCGCCGAGCACCCACAGCGCCTGCTGGAAGCCGCCGGTGAGCGACGCGGGCAATGTGTGGCCGGCGTGAAGCAGCGCGTGGGTGTGGCTGGCGGCGACGCTCGAGGCGATCGCGACCCCGATCGCCCCGCCGAGCTGCTGGCTGGTGTTCAGCAGGCCCGACGCCAGACCGGCGCGGTGCTCCTCGACGCCCGCCAGGGCGGCGATCGAGATCGGGATGAACGCGAACGCGGTCCCCGCGCCGGCGACCACGAACGGCCCGAGCAGGTTCGCCGCAAAGTGACCGTCGACGGGCACCTGTGTCGCCCACAGCACCCCGGCGCCGATCAGCGTCATCCCGACCGCCATCACGAGCTTCGCCCCGCCGCGGGTGACAAGCGCCTGCGAGAGCCCCGCGAGCGCGACCGAGGTCAGCGACGCGGCCAACCACGCCACCCCGGTCTGCAGCGCGCTGTAGTGCAGCACGTCCTGCATGTACAGGGTGCCGACGAAGATGAACGCGAAGAAGCTGCCGCCCAACAGCAGCCCCGCCACATTCGCGCCGGCGAGCGTCCGCAAGCGGAAGATCGACAGCGGCAGGATGGGGTCCTTCGCCCGCGCCTCGACCACGACGAACGCCACCAGCAGCGCCACAGACGCCGCCAGCACCGCGATCGTCCTCGTCGCGCCCCAGCCGTACTGCGGGGCCTGGGAGATCGCATCGACTGCGAGTACGAGCCCGCCGGTGCCAGCGAGCGCACCAGCTGCGTCAAACCGCCGACCGACAGTAGCGAGCCGGCTCTCCGGCACGATCCGCGGCGCCAACAGCAGCGCTGCCGTCCCGATCGGGACGTTCAGGTAGAAGATGTACTGCCAGCCGGCGTAGCGGGTGAGCAGCCCGCCGACGATGCACCCGACGGTCGCCCCGCCCGCACCGAGCCCGCCCCAGATCCCGAGCGCCTTGTTGCGCTCGGCCCCCTCGGCGAACATGTTCATCACGATCGACAGGGCAGCGGGCAGCATGATCGCCGCGCCGATCCCCTGCACCGCCCGGCTTGCGATCAGGAACACGTCGCTGCTCGCCAGGCCGCACGCCAGCGACGCTGCGGTGAACAACGCCAAGCCGGCCATCAGCACGCGGCGGCGGCCGAGCAGGTCCGCCGCGCGGCCGCCCAGCAAGAGGAAGCCGCCGAACGTGAGCGCGTAAGCGGTCGCGACCCACTGCAGGTTGGTCTCCGAGAAGTGCAGCGCGCGGCCGATCGTCGGCAGCGACACGTTCACGATCGTCAGGTCGACGATCGTCATGAAGTACGCCACCGCGAGCAGTGCGAACGCGCGCCAGCGATTGATATGGGGTGATGTCGTGGTCATTCGTTCTCCAGTCGTGAGTCGGTTGCCGGTCATGGCCCGTCGCACGATCAAACGACCGCGAGCGCCAAGACTCATCGGTGCCGCGCGATCTACGTGCCCGCCGAGGAGCCTGCGATCGCGATTAGTTCAGGCGGCGACGGTCGTTTGACCGGGCATGACGACCAACCGAGACCCCGGATGGATCGATGAGGACCGCGGCTTGCTCGCCGCGGCGCGGCGCGGCGACGAGCACGCCTTCGGGCGACTGATCGAGCACCACAGAGGAGGGCTCGAGCTCTACTGCGAGCTGATGCTCGGCTGCCCCGCGAGAGCCCACCAAGCGGTGCACGAGACGCTGCTGCGCGGGTGGCGCGAGCTCGACCGTGTCGACCCCCATGCGCCGGCGCGGATCTGGCTCTATAGGCTAGCCACCGGCGTTTGTCTGGAAGATCCCGACCGGACCGATTAGTTTCGGTGCCCACGACCGTTGGACCAGTCGAGAGACCATGACGGATAGCCAAGCACGACCACCCGCCGGCGAACAGAGCGCTCTCCTGAAGGCCGCGCAATCGGGCGATCAGCAAGCCTTCGGCCAGCTGGTCGAGCCCTACCGTCGGGCGCTCACGATCCACAGCTACCGGATGCTCGGCTCTCCCCACGACGCCGAAGACATCGTCCAGGAGACGCTTCTGCGCGCATGGCGCAACCTGGCGAGCTACGAGCCGCGCGCGCCGCTTTCGAGCTGGCTCTATCGGATCGCGACGAACGCCTCGCTCGACGAGATCGAGCGGCGACCGCGCCGCCCGCAGCCGGTTGAGCCCTACCCGGACACGCCACTCGCGGACGCGGATGCCCCGACGCATGACCCGGCCGCCCGCTACGCGCTGCGCGAGGGATTGGAGCTCGGGCTGCTCACGGCGATCCAACAGCTCCCAGGCCGCCAGCGCGCCGTCCTGATCCTGCGCGACGTGCTGGGCTGGACCTCGCCCGAAGTGGCAGACCTACTCGAGACCAGCGTCGCAGCGGTCAACAGCACGCTTCAGCGGGCGCGCGCGACGATCGACGAGCGCCTCCCCCCGGCCGGTCCGGTACCCGCCGCCGAGGACGAGCGTGAGCTGCTTCACCGATACGTGCAGGCGTTCACAAACGACGACGTCGACGGGCTCGTGGCGCTCCTGCGAGAGGATGCGGTCCTGCGCATGCCGCCGCAGCCGGCGGTCATCGGCGCGGATGCGATCGCCAGGTTCTTCCGCTGGGCGGCGCCGGGTGAAACGTTCGCGAACTTCCACCACACCCCCACGCGGGCGAACGGGCGCCCGGCGGTGGCGATCTACACGCGGTCCGCCACCGGCGAGCTCATCCCTCACGGCGTCTCCGTGCTGGTGATCGAGGGCGGCCAGATCGTCGGCATCGAAGCGTTCGTCGACCCGGCGCTGCCGGCGCGATTCGCGGGCGCCGCGCGCTGACGGTGCGGGTCGCTCACGCCTCGATCAGCCGGCTTTGCAGCGATCCGTCCGCACCGAGGAAGATCGCGCGTGCGCCGACCGGCCCGCCGGCGTCCACGGTCAGCTCGGCGCCGTCGAAGCGGAACGACGCGAGCGTGGAGGGTGCACCGAGCAGCTGCAGCGAACCACACGCGAGCGAGAAGGCGTGGTGCACGTGTCCGCTGAGGACCGCCCGCACGTGCGGGCGGGCGGCGAGGCTCGAGAGCAGGCGCGCGGCGTGCTCGAGTCCGAACCACGGGTGACTGGTCGGCGCCACTGGCGGGTGGTGGACGGCCAGCAGCGTCGGCCGGCTGTCGCGTGCGTCGAGCAGCGACTCGAGCGCCGCCACGTCAATCGAGCCTTGGATCTCGCCCGCGATCGAGCTGTCAAGGCCGACCACCCGCCAGCCGCCGAGCTCGACCGGCGTCCAGTCGCCGAAGCTCGCCCGCTGCACGCCCGCGCCGTCGTGGTTGCCGGGGATGGCCAGGACCGGCGCGCCCAAGCCGTCGAGGAGCTGTCTCACTCGCGCCAGCGCCGCAGGCTCACCATCGTCGCACTGATCGCCGCTGAGCACCACCAGATCCACGCCGGCCAGCTCGCGACGGCACGCCTCGAGCACGCGCGTCAGCCTGTGCTCCGGGTCATGTCCGTACACCTCGCGCCCATCCGCTCGCAGGTGAATGTCGGCCAGTTGAAGGATCGTCGTGCCCAACCGCTCCTCGCGATCCGTGCTTGGCCATCGCGCACGGCCAGTGGATGAACAAGTCTCGGCCACCGGCGACGCAGGCTACCGGTCGCGCGCACAGGCACGCTCCCGCGACACCGCGCCCCAGTCGGGGCGCGGTGCCCGAGGCGGAGCTCCGCGCGGTCTAGCTCGACGAGTTGCCTTCCGTGGCTTGCGAGGCAGCGAAGCCTTCGCCTCGCGGGCCTTCCGGGGCACCCGGTGGGGGCGGTCCTTCGCCCGCCTGCTTGATGACCGGGCCCGAACCTCCGACGGCCTTGTGGATCTGGAGCTTGGGTTCGTGTTCGGCGTCGAAGGCGCTGACCGTCGTGCCCGACGGGCTCTGCACGACGGTTACGGTGTCGCCCGATTTGATGTCGGACAGCACGGCCTTTTCGCCGTTGCGGTACACGGTGGCGTCGCTGGGGATCGTGAGCGTGACGGTCTTGTACGTCGCGCTCTTGGTGCCCTCGGTGATCGTGAGTTGTTCCCCGGATAGCGAGGAGAACGTCCCACGGTCCATCGTCACCGTTTCGAAGCCGCCTTTTTCGTTCGGCACGACCGATTCGGAGTGCACGGGCGGGCCGGCGGCGTCGCCGGGGATGCCGATCGCGAACCCAGGGCCGATCGCCATCCCAGACTTGATCGCCCCGCCCCTGGCGGCGTGCGCCGCGCGCCCCTTCGTCGTGTGATTCGTGGACGCCGAGCTCTCGGCGATGCCGGCGGCGGCGCCGACGAGCGCGCACGTGGCGCCGACGGCCACGCTCCGCATGATGGTCGGTCCCTTCATTGGTGCTCCCTTCGTGGTTGTAGTGGTCCACCCTCAGGACCCGTACCAGGAAGGATCGGATGGCGAACTGAGGCTTACCTACGCAACTGCTGAGAGGCAGCTAAGAAAGGGCTATCGGGGTGCTCCACGGCTGTCGTCCGATGCACGTAGGAGGCGTCGTGTCAGCGACCGGCGCTCGCCGCGCGGGCTCGCCGCACGCAGGAGCGAATCGGCGTATCGTGTCCAGTCGCGTTTACGATGCAGCGCATCGTCCGCCAGCCCGGACCGAGGAGGAGAGATGAAGCGTGTGAGCGTGTTCCTTGCCGTCGTTGCCGCGTTCGGCGTGGCCGCGGCGTCAGCTGCGTGGGCGTCGGCCCCGGAATACGGGGTGTGCGTGCCGATGAAGAAAGGCGCCTATGAAGTCGCCAGCTGCGAAGTGATCGTTGGCAAGAAGGGGAAGGAAAGGGGCCTGTACGAATGGCATCCGGCGGGCACGTGCTATGCGATGAAGAAGGGCTACTACACCGAAGGCGAATGCAAGACGGTGGCTGAGAAAAAGGGCAAACCGGACCACAAAGGCGGCTTTGAACTCGCGCCGACGCCCACCTACACCTCGGTGACAGGCGCGGTGCGCATGACCTTTGCTCCCCCGCTCGCGGGTGAAGCGACGTGCGACGCCGGCAGCGACGAAGGCCAGGTCTTGGGGCCGAAAAGTGGCGCCGAGCTTGTGCAGCTGACCGGCTGTGAAATGCGCGGTGAGAAGTGTGAGAACACCTCGACCGCCGGCGAAATCTCCTCCAACGAGCTCGAAACCACACTGATCGAACCGCGCGGCGGCACGGCGGCTGAGGAACTCGCCAACGCACACGGCGCGGGCGCTCCGTACAGCGTCGAGTTCTTCTGCGAACAGATCGGCTACTTCAGGACCAAGGGCTCGCTCGCCGGGCGCCTCACCCCCGTCGACGTGATGAGCGCGAGCTTGCAGACCGTGTTCGAAGCAGGCTACGGGCAGCAGCTCGTAACCGAATACTCTGAAACCGGCGCCCCTGGGAGCTGGACGGGTGAAGCGGATGGCGCCGCCGGCGAAGCTGCCACGGAAGAGCTCTTGAGCGCCACGAGCACCAACTCCGCAGCCATCGAGGTGAAGGTCATCTAGCGGGGCCACCAACGGGAAAGGACGGGAGATGACGCACGCGTCGGGTACAGGCCGCAGGGTGCCACACGAGGCACGGATCATGTTGCTGCTCGCCTGCGTCTGCGCGGCAGCGGCGGCGGCGGCTTTGCGCCCGCCCAGCGCCGGCGCCTTCACCGCCGGCAGCTGTCCGAACAGCGGCGCCCCACGTGCCGCGGTGGCCTGGGGCGGGAACTCCACGGGAGAGCTCGGGCTCGGCTACCGCACCTCGTCGGAAGGCACGCCGTCCACCGTCCTCGGGCTCGACGAAGTCAAGGAAGTCCAGCCCGGCTTCCAGTCCACGGTCGCGCTGCTCGAGAACTGCACGCTCGTGTCCTGGGGAAAGCCCTTCCAGGGCGGGCTCGGCGACGGCAAACCCGGCATCCAGGCGAAACCTGTGCCGGTCGGCTACTGGACCGGCCCGATCGGCCAGAAGGAATGGCATGCCCTCGAAGACGTCAAGCAGGTCTCGATCGAGAACGGCGACGAACCTCACGGGATGGCCCTCCAGTACAACGGCACGGTTTGGACTTGGGGCGCGGGGGAATTCGGCGAGCGCGGGAACGGTGAAAAAGACTGGCCCACGGTCGCGCACCTCGACGAACCCGAGATCTCCAAGCCTCGCGACCAGCCGGCCCAGATCGGCTTGAGCGAAATCGAACAGATCGGCGCCGGCAGCAAGCAGGACTACGCGCTCGGCGGACCGGGCAAAGAGGTGTGGGCGTGGGGCGAAGACGCGGGCGGGCAGCTCGGCGTCGACGATCCGGAAGCAGAAAAGGAATGCCACGGCCTGCCGTCGCCGAAAAAGTCTGTCCCCTGCGTTTTGACGCCGCTCGTCGTCAAAACGAGCGGCCTGGAAGAACTCACGGGCGTCGAAAAGATCGCGGTCGGCGAGGGTACCACCTACGCGCTGCGCGATGGGGGCAAAGAACTCCTCGGCTGGGGCTCCAACAAGGGCGGCCAGCTGATGGACCTGCCTGAAGAACAGGTCACGCTCGCGACCAAGCTGCCGTGGACACCGTCGTCTCGGATCGTGGAAATCTCCGCCGGCGACGGCACCGCGTTCGCGCGGCTCGCAAACGGGACCGTGTACGCCTGGGGCGGCGACGAGGACGGCCAGCTCGGCTTCTCGCCGGAAGCGATGCCGGAAGTCTGTCCGGACAAGGAAAAATGCACGCGCAAACCAATCGAAATCCCCGCGCTGGAAGACGTGGTGCAGATCGCGCCCGGAGACCAGCACACGTACGTGATCAAAGAAGAACTCGCAGAAGAAAAGCGCGTGATCTACGCGTTCGGGAAAGCCGGCGAACTGCTAGGCCTCGGCAGCAAGGGAGAAGCGCTCAAAGGGCCGCTCTCTACGCCCACCCCGATCGAAGGGCTGCCCTCGGTCGCCACGGTCGCCGCCGGTCGTACGATCGGGGCAGCTGTGCTCGAAGGCTCTGGCCCCGCGCCCGCGGTGAGCACGCACCTCGTCCCCGGAGAGGCCGGCATCGCGATCGAATGGGGAGCGCTCGCCGAAGCCTACGACCTGATCTGGTCTCCGGCTGGGGGCAAGCAGTCAGGATCGCGGGAAACGACGTGCGACCCAGGGCAACCGGGCGGAATCCGGTGTGGGGGCGAGGACGAAGTGCTGCACCTCGCGCCCGAGACATACCTCTTCCAGCTGTACGCCGGGCCCGAGGAACAGAATGGCAATTGGAAGAGCAAACTCGCCTCGAAGAGGTACAGCGTGAGCCGCAAGCCGGAAGCCCCAGTCGGGGCGCCGCTAGAACTCACCGCGCCTGAAATCGAAGCAGCCGTCGAAGGGGAAGGACAGGCGGAAGAATATCTCGCGCAAGTCGGCCACGCGGTGAAGGTCAAGGAAGGCACGTGGAGCAGCGAAAGCCCAGTGACGCAAACGCGTCAGTGGTTGAGATGCGAAGGGTACGGAGTCGCAGGCGCGGAAGGCGCACTGGGCGAAGAATGCAAACCGATCGAAGGGGCAACCGGCACCACCTACGAACCGACGGAAGCAGACATCGGTCACACGCTGGTCGTGGAAGAAAAAGCGGCGAACGAAAAGAGCGACGCTGGCTACCCCACGGTCGCCAAGAGCGAACCGGTGATCGTGCGCGGCACCGAGCCGGACGAAGGCAACAACTCCGAACCGGCGGGGGAAGACCCACCGGTTCTGCCGGCAGCGCCGACAGACGAAGTCGCCCCGGAGATCGGGGGGCCGACGACCGTCCTCGAGGGGGAAACACTGACGCTCAAACCAGGTGTGTGGTCAGACGAACTCGTGCCGTCGTTGAGCAACGACAAGTGGTACCGCTGCCGCGACGCGATCACGGACGAAACCGAAGAAGGAGAAGAAGAAGAACTCGGTTCGAGCTGCGAACTCATCCGCGAACCCGCAGTCGAAGGACAGGAAGCGCTAGCCCACGAGGGTTTGACCTATGCGACAAGGCCCGCCGACATCGGCTACTACATCGAGGCGGCCGAAAGAGCGGGCAACTCGGGCGGGTACGGGTCGCTGCGGACGAGCCCCGTCGAGGTCGAAGCGAGCACCCCTCCCGTGCTCGAATCCCCGCGCCCGAGCATCGCCTTTCCCGAACCCGAAGGGCTGAAGATGCGGTTCAACGACGTACAGGTCGAACAGGTTCTGACGGCGCGCCCCGGAAAGTGGAGTAACAGCCCCACCTCCTACGACTACCTGTGGGAAAGGTGCTCGGCGGGCGCGTGCAAAGAAATCACCGAAGGCACCAGCAAACACAAGAAGCCGGCCACCAAGGAACACTACACCGTCAGCGCGGCAGACAGAGAAAGCACGATCAGGCTCAGCGTGACCGCGAAGAACGGCGCCGGCGCGAGCGAACCCGCGTACGCCGAAACCGTCACGGTGCCACCCACGCCTGGAGAACCCTCGAAACAGGCGCCGCCGACGATCACGGGCGCTGATGGACATTCGCTCTCCGCTCACCAGGGCACGCGGGTGAGCGCGACCCAGGGGGTGTGGACGCTCCCCGCAGCGGGCTACGCCTATCTGGAGAAGATCGAAGATCAGTGGCGGCGCTGCACGGTCGAAGCCGGCGAGGAAACGTGTTCGACGGTCGCAAAGACCGGCACGACCAGCCGCTGCGCGATCGTCGGCGGGCAGTCCGTCGAATGCGCCTGCGAATCGGAAGGCCCGGCGCTGTGCGCCTGCGGGTCCAGCGACGAACGCGAATGCGCGACGAAAGGCGAAACGCCGGGCACGACGTATGGGCTCACGAGCGAAGACGTGGGAAGCAAGCTCCGCGTCAGGGAAACCATGGAGATACCGGGTACGAGCAGCACCGCTGAACCGACGAGCAGCGAATGGGTGGAAGCGCTGGGCGAAGTGCCTGTCTCCACCTCCGTGCCCAAGATCGAAGGTGTCGCCAAGCAGGGCGACACGCTGACGGAGATTCACGGCAAGTGGAAAAACGAACCGACCGGGTACAGCTACCAGTGGCTGCGGTGCAGCAGCGGATGCGAAACGATCCCGGGCGCCACGCAGCAGACCTATACCGTGACCGCGGAAGACATAGGCCTCGCGCTCGCGGTCGAAGAAATCGCCTCGAACGCAACAGGCCCAAGTCAAGCGGCCCGCTCGGAACCGACGCCCACGGTCCTCCCGCACCAACCGGTGCTCGAATCGGCGCCGACCGTCAGCGGCGTGGACCAGCAGGGACACCCGCTGACGGCGTCGACTGGAGCGTGGGCGTACTCGCCCACCAGCTACCACTACCAGTGGCTTCGGTGCGCGCCCGAATCCTCTGAATGCGCGAATATCGGCGGCGCCAACGGACCCGAATACGAGCTGCAGCACGCCGACGTTGGCAGCAGCGTGCGCGTGCGAGTGATCGCCGAAAACGCGGGCGGAGGGGGTCGCGCCGAATCGGAATCGACGGCGCCGGTCACGGTTGGATCTCCGCTGATCGAAAGGGTCACGCCCGACAGCGGCCCTCCGGGCGGCGGCACGATCGTCGTGATCAGCGGCCAGAACCTAGGCGAAGCCAGCGCGGTCGAATTCGGCTTCTGGCCGGCGACCAGCTTCGAATCGACCCCGACCTCGATCACGGCGGTGGTCCCACCGGGGACGACCGGCACGGTGAGCGTGACGGTCACCACCCGCCACGGCGGCGCGAGCGCGAGCAGCGAAGCTGACCTGTTCAGCTACGTTCCCGCACCCAACATCACGGCCGTCCAGCCGGCGAAGGGCTCCCCCGCGGGCGGCGGCACGGTGACGATCAGCGGCGAAGGCCTCGGCGAAGCGACCACGGTGTCGTTCGGGCAAGAACCCGCGACGAGCTTCACGGTGCTCTCGCCGAGCTCGATCGAAGCCGTCGCGCCCGCAGGTGCGGCGGGCACGGTCGAACTGTCGGTCACGACCCCCTCCGGCACGAGCGCGCGGAGCGCGCACGACGGCTACACCTACGTGGGGCCGCCGACGGTGACGCGTGTCGAACCGGACGAGGGCGCGACCGCCGGGGGCCAGGTGGTGACGATCAGCGGCGAATGGCTCGAAGAAGCATCGACGGTGAGCTTCGGCGGGCAGCCCGGCACGATCAAGGCGGACTCCGCCACCACGATCACCGCCGAAGCCCCGCCCGGTGGCGCCGGCACCACGAACGTCACCGTCACCACCCCCTACGGCACGAGCGCGACGGGCGGACACGACAGCTTCACCTACGTCGCCCCGCCGGTCGTGAGCAAGGTCGAACCGGCCAAGGGCGCGGTCGCGGGCGGGACGACGACGACGATCGCCGGCGAAGGCTTCGGCGGGGTGGGCGAAGTGACGAACGTGAGCTTCGCGGGCAAGAGCGCGGAAATCGAGTCCTACTCCGCCACCTCGCTGGTCGTCAAGGCTCCCGCGGGGACGGGCACCGCGGACATCACCGTCACCACCCGCTACGGCGGCACGAGCGCCACCGGCGAACACGACAGGTTCACCTACGTCGGCTTGCCAGTCATCTCCGGCTTGACTCCCAACACCGGCAACGAAGAAGGCGGGACCACGGTCATCGTCACCGGCGAAAACCTCGCGGAAGCAAGCGAAGTGACGTTCGGCACGACCAAAGCCAGGAGCTTCAACGTGCTGTCCGCGAGCGCGATCGAAGCGGTGGCTCCCTTGCGCGGAAAACCGGGCACCGTGGAAATCTCCGTGACGACGCCGTACGGCCAGAGCGAGGCTGCCGCAGCCGACAAGTTCACCTACGGTCCGCCTCCGCACGTGGGAGGAATAAGTCCCTCGAGCGGCGCCGCGAGCGGCGGCACGCTGGTGGAAATCACAGGCAAAGAACTCAAAGGCGCGACGGTGGTGGAGTTCGGCGGCACCCCCGCCGAAATCGTGAGCCCCCCCGAAGGGGGCGAACTGGTCGTGCGCGCCCCCAGTGGCGTCGTCGGCGAAGTGCATGTGACCGTCACGACGCCCTACGGGACGAGCGCGACATCGGGCAAAGACCTCTTTACCTACAGGCCAAGGATCGCGAGCGTCACGCCCGACTCCGGCCCCGCGGCGGGCGGCACCGAAGTGAAGGTCACCGGAGCGGGGTTCGTGGCGGGCAGCGAACGAGCCGTGTTCGAGTTCGGCAGCACGCGGGCGACCGCTGTCAGCTGCGCTTCGAGCACCGAATGCACCATCACCTCGCCGAAACACAATGCAAACACGGTCGAAATAAGCGCGACCGTCGACGGCATCAGCAACCCCAACACAGCGGCGGCCGACTTCACGTTCAACGGCTAGGAGGGTTCGGCGGTGACCGGCAGCGGGACGCCCGCCACGTGGTAGGACCGCGTGCGCGTCTTCAGCATGGAGCCGGGCACGATGCTGGCGAGCGGCGTGCTGCCTGCGCTCGCGACCCTGGTCCCGCTGTGCTGCCTCGCCGCGGGGACGTGGCCGACACCTCACCGCGACGCTGTAGCCTTGCGCTCGCGTGCCGGCGCCCGCCATGATCCTAAAGCTGAGCATCCACCCAAAGCCGCTCGTCGAGGAGGCGCTGCTCCGTAGGCCACGCGAGGTGCTCGAGCTGGAGGATCTGCGGCTGTGGCGTGACTACTACTTCGAGCTGCCGGCGCAACCGGCGGCCGACGCGCTCGAGCGGCTGCGGAGCGCGCTGGAGGATGCGCGTGTCGAGACCGTCGTCGTCGGTCAGCCGCTCGCCGAGCACGCCGTGCAGGTGGCATACCTGCGGGGCATCGTCGACAACGAGAACGACTCGCTGGTAACGCTTTGCCGGCTCGTCGGCGTCGCTGCGACGGCCGCCAGGGTCGCCACCACGTACACGTCCGCGAGCCCCGAGCTCGCCGAGCGGGTGCGCGGGCGCCTGCTCAACCCCAGCATCGAGGAGCTGCACCTCGCCGAGCCCGGCTACACCAGGCTGCGCCCCGTCGGGGAAGCGCACGAACCGGCTCGCTACGATCTGCGCGAGCTCGACGACGCGGGCCTGGCGGCGGTCGGCCGCGAAGGGGGGCGCAACCTCGCGCTCGCGCAGATGCACGCGCTGCGCCACATTCAGCGCGAGCTCGATTTGGCGTTCCTCACCGACGTGCTGCTCGAGGCGGCGGACTCCCGCTGGAGCGATCACTGCATGCACACCACGTGGCTTTCGCTCGGCAATCTCCTCGGCCGGCTGCGTAGCGCGTCGGCCAACACCGGCAACGAGAACATCGTGAGCATGTTCGAGGACAACGCGGGGGTGTGGCGCTTTTACGACGGGTGGTCACTGGCGATCAAGGCGGAGACCCACAACGGCCCGTCCGCGGTCTCGGCCTACTTCGGGCAGCTCACCAAGATCGGCGGCGTGCTGCGCGACATCCTCGGCACGGGCCTGGGCGCCGACCCGATCGGCGTGTTCGAGTACACCGCCACCGGGCTGCCGACCGAGCGCGCGCCGGACCCCGAGCGACCGTCGCCCACGCAGATCGCCGTCGACACGATCAGGGCGGTGAAGGAGTACGGGAACACGTTCGGCGTGCCCATGATGTCCTCCCACATGACGTTCAACACCAACTACCGGGCCAAGCCGTTTGCGCTCGGTGGCAGCGTCGGCTTGATCCCGACGGAGCGCGCGGGACGGCGCCGTCCGGAGCCGGGCGATCTGCTCGTGCTGATCGGCGGCCTCACCGGCAACGACGGGATCCACGGCGCCTCCGCCAGCTCCACCGGGAGCGTGATGGATCACGCGTCCGTGCAGATCGGCTCGCCGCTCGAGCAGGTGAAGTTTCGCCAGGCGATCCTCGACCTGCGCGACGCAGATTGCCTGCGCGCCCTCACCGATCTGGGTGGCGCGGGACTCAACAGCGGCGTCGGGGAGCTGGGCGACCCAGGCGGCGTGTGGCTGAACACCGCCCTCGTCCCGCTGAAGACCTCCTCGCTGCCGACATGGGTCATCCTGCTCTCCGAGTCCCAGGAGCGGATGATCCTGGCAGTTCCGCGGGAGCGCATCGAGGCGGCGCGCGCGATCCTCGACCGCCACTTCGTGCGCAACACGGTCGTCGGCCGCTTCACAGGCGATGGCCGCTACACGGTCGTCCACGCGCCCGAGACCACGCAGGACGACATCGTCGCAGGCGCGCACCGCGAGCTGGCGGGCGACCCGAGCACGGGGTTCAGCGTGCCGTATGAGCTGTTGAGCTACCGCCCGCCGCAGATCACGGTGTCACCCGTCGCGGCGCCCCCAGGCCAAGCCTCCGCCTGGCCTCGGCTCACCGCCAGCTCGCCCGCGCAGACGCTCACCGCCATCCTCACCGACCCGGAGGTCGCCTCCCAGCGCTGGGCGAGCTCACAGTACGACAGCACCGTCCAAGGCCACACATTCTACGGGCCCACCGCCGGACGCATGCATGTAGCTACCTCCTGGTGGGCTGGCGCACCCCTGCCCGGCACGCCCAGGACGGTCGTCTTGGCCACGGCCTTCAACCCGTGGCTGTTTGAGATCGACCCGGTGCTCGCCACCCGGCAGATGTTCCTGAGCCTGCTCGGCAAGCTGGTGCTGGCGGGCGTCGCGCGCGAGGACATCTGCCTGTGCGACAACTTCTACACCCCCGATCGGGAGGCCGACGGCTTCGGCTGGCTGGTGGCGATGGTCGAGGAGCTGGGGCGCTTGGTGGAAGCGTTCGGCACGCCGCTGGTGTCCGGCAAGGACTCCTCTGCCGGCTCCGTGCTCACAGCCGAAGGGCTCGTCAGCGTACCGCCGGCGGTGTTCCTGTCCGCCGTCGGCAAGCTCGCCGACCACGCGCTCTTGCGGCGCAACGAGTGGCGCGAGCCGGGCAACGTGCTCGTGCGCATCGGCCCCGACACCAGCTCGCCTGCGGGCACCGTCGCCGCACGCGCCCTCGGCTTCGCCGCAGCGCCGCGGCTCGACGCGGTCGCGCCGGAGGGCTACCTGGACTACCTGCGCGCCCTTGCGGGGGCCGGCCCCGCGATCGTGAGCGGCCGCCCGATCGGGCCCGGCGGCGTCCTCGCGTGCCTGGCGCTGGGAGCGATCGCCTCCGATCTCGCCGTCGAGCTGGACCCCACGACCGCAGGCATCCAGGAGCTGCTCCACGAGCACCGCTGCGGCGCGATCGTGGAGGTCCCCGAGCGCCTGCTCGGCTCGCTACCGCCCGCGCTGGCCCCCCGGCCGGTCGCCCGCCTGCTCGACGGGCCGGGATCGCTGCAGCTCGCGCGGCAGGAGCTCCTCGAGCCCGCCGCGCTCGCGGGCTGGGCGCAGGCGTGGGAGGCGTCGCTGGCGTGAGCGTGCGTGTGAACATCCTCTACAGCCCAGGCACGAACTGCCAGCACGAGACGGCCTACGCGTTCCGCCGGGTGGGCGCCGAGCCGCGCATCCTGGCGCTCTCCGACCTGCTCGCCGGACGGGCACGCCTGCAGGACGCCGACATCGTCTGCCTGCCCGGCGGGTTCGCTTTTGGCGATCACTCGGGCGCCGGCAACGTCGCCGCCTGGTATCTGCGCACACAGCTGCAGGCCCAGCTGCAGGCAATCAAAGCCATGCCCACGATCTGCATTTGCAACGGCTTTCAGATCGCCGCGCGCGCGGGCATCTTTGGCGCCGTCTCGCTGGCGACCAACGGCAGTGGAACATTCCACAACGAGCCGCTGCAGGCACACCGGGTGGTGCAAGAGAACCAGAGCTTCTGGCTCGCGGGCCTGCGCGGCGAGACGCTTCGCTTTCCCTGCGCGCACGGCGAGGGCCGTTTTGTGTTCGACGACCGCAGCGGCTGGTCGCCTGCGCTGCTGTACCCCGACGGCGAGAACCCCGACGGCTCGAGCGAGGGCATCGCCGGCGTCACGACCCCCGATGGGCTGATGCTCGGGCTGATGAACCATCCCGAGCGCGCCCCACATTCGCCGCGCGTCCAGGAGCTGTTCGCCAACGGCGTGCGGGCAGTTCGCTGACGGGCGTCGAGGGCGCGCCCGGCTCGTGATCTCCCGCGGCGCCCCATCGCGAGAGGCAACAGCGAGCGCACGCGACGCGCAGCTGGGCCTGGCCGACGTGACCGCCTCGTCGGTGGCGAACATCGGCCCTGGGATCGACTTCTACTTCGCGTTTGGCGTGATCGCGGTGACCGCCGGCGTGGCCGCGCCGCTGACGATCATCGCGGCGGCCGTGGCAGTCGCCTTCCTGGCGTTCATCGCCGCGGAGTTCACCAAGATGGAGCCCTCGGCGGGCAGCTTCATCACCTACGTCGAGACGTCGCTGGGGCCCAGGGCGGGCGTGGTGACTGCGCTGCTCATCGCCGTCGGCTTCACAGTGGCCATCGCGGGCGTGTTCACGATGGCGGGCGGGATGATCTCGCTCACCCTCGAACACTACGTATCCTGGCATCCCTCCTGGCTGCCGATCGCAGTGGTGATGAGCTGCGGCGCGATCTGGCTGGCGCTGCGGGGCGCAAGCCTCTCCACGGCCGCAGTCGCCCTCGCGATGAGCGCGCAGGTGCTGATCATGGTCGCGGTGTGTGCCGTCGTGCTCGTCGACCAGCGCAATCACCTGACCGGCGCCCCGTTCTCCTGGTCGCACCTCGACAACGGTCTCTCCGGACTCTCCGCCGGATTCCCGCTGGCGCTGTACATGCTCATCGGGTGGGAAAACGCCCCGGCGCTGGCCGAGGAGACGCGCGACCCCCGCCGGACGATCCCCCGAGCGCTCTACGCAGCCCTCGCGTTCACCACCGCCCTGTTCGTCCTCTTCGCCTACACGACGATCACCGGCTTCCACTACGACACCTCGTCCATCGGTCGTGCCTCCGTGCCGTTCCTGGAAATGGCCGACCGCTACCTCGGGGGCCCTGCGGCCTTGGCGTGGCTCGCCGGCATCGCCTCGGTGCTGTGCACGCTGGTCGCCGCCGTGAACGCGCAAGCGCGCATGATCTTCGACGGCGGGCGCTCCGGGCTGCTGCCGTCGCCGCTCGGCAAGTCCCGGCCCCCCGGCGAGACGCCGGTCAACGCGCTGCTGGCGATGGCCTGCGTCGGCCTGGGGATCGTCGTGGTCTGGTGGCTCTGTCACGCCACCGGCCTGCTCGGCGGCAGCGACGATCCGGTCAACCTGTATGCGGAGTGCTCGACGATGGGGACCATCCTCGTGCTGTTCGTGTACGTGCTCACGGTCGTGTCGCTGCCCGTCTTCATGTGGCGCCACCACCGCGAGTCGTTCTCGGTCATCCGCCACGTGGGAATGCCCACACTCGGCATGCTGGCGCTGCTGATCCCGTTCGTCGAGCTGTTCGCGCCCGGCCAGCCCGTGCCCTACAGCGTCTTCCCATACCTGTCGCTTGCGCTGCTGATCGTGGCGTGCGTGGTGGCGCGGTACGTGGTGCGACGCAACCCGAAAGCGGGCGCCAGCGAGGGGGGCCCCGTGCCGGAGGCGTGAGCAAGCGCTCGTGTTGGTAGAACCCAGACGATGCCGTCCACTCGACCAACGCTTGGCCTGACGTTCGCGTCCGTCGCCACGGCGGTGGTGCTCGCCACCGCGGGCTACTGGTGCGCGACGGCGAGTGCCGGCTGGGGCTCGTTCGCAAACCCGCAGGCGGTGACCATCGTGGGCTACTCGGGCAGCGCGGAGGAGCCCTTCATCACGCCCGATGGTCGCTATCTGCTGTTCAACAGCGCCGAGTCGGAACCTGACTTCTCGCTGGAGTACGCAAGTCGTGTCAACGCGCAGACGTTCGAATATCAGGGCGAGATCGAAGGTGAAGCGGTCAACGAACCGGACGCCCTGTCAGGAACGCCGTCGCTGGATGAAGACGGCGAGCTGTACTTCGTCTCGGCTCCCCGCAGCTACTTCGAAACACTGTCGACCGTCTACACGGGCCACTTCTCCGCGGGGGTGGTGACGGGCGTTCACCTGGTGACGGGCGTCGCCGGCGAAAGCCTCGGCAAAATCGATTTCGACGTCGGCGTGAGCCCTGACGGCTCCACGCTGTATGTGAGCGTGGGCCAGTTCGGCGAAGGCGGTGGTCCCACGAGCGCCAGGATCGTGATGTTCGAACGCGATGGGAACGGCTTCGACCGCAGCCCTGACAGCGAAGCCATCATGCGGTCTGTGAACGAAACGGGCACGCTGGACTATGCGGCCGACCTCTCCTACGATGGCCTGGAACTGTTCTTCACCGCCGCGAGCCCTGCCGTGGGGCGCCCTCCGGCGATCTACCGCGCGACCCGCACGGGCCTGAACCAGCCATTCGGGGACGTGGAACGAATAGCCGCGATCACCGGCTTCGCCGAGGCTCCGTCGATCAGCGCCGATGGCAGCACGCTCTACTACCACGAACAGGTCGGCGACGAGTTCGTGATCAAGGCCGTTTCGCGCAACCTGGCTGGCCCTGCGCCGACGATCAAGAAGCTGTCGCCGCGAAAAGGCCCCGCAGCCGGTGGCACCTCGGTGACCATCACCGGCGCCAACTTCACTGGAGCCACATCGGTCGACTTTGGCGCGGCGCCAGCCGCGGAGGTCTCGGTCAACTCGGCAACCTCGATCACGGCCGTGTCCCCCGAAGCGGCCCCCGGCAAGGTGGCGGTGGACGTGACGACCGGCACCGGGACGAGCGCGCCATCATCTAAGGCCGTCTTCACGTTCAAGAAAGCCAAGCGATAGTGCCCCTGAGGAGGCCGAGCCATGCATCCCTTTCGCGCCGCAGTTGAAGCACAGGACCTCGACGGGCTGCTAGCGCTGCTCGCGGACGACGTCGAGTTCCGCAGCCCGATCGTGTTCAAGCCCTACCGCGGGCGCGCCGCCGTCGGCACGCTGCTCGCCGCCGTCGCGCGCGTGTTCGAAGACTTCGCCTACATACGCGAGATCGGCGCGCAGGACGCGCCCGACCACGCGCTCGTGTTCCGTGCGCGCGTCGGCGAGAAGCAGATCGAGGGCTGCGACTTCCTGCACCTCGACGAGCACGGCCGGGTCGACGAGCTCGTGGTGATGGTGCGCCCGCTGTCTGGCGCGCACGCGCTGGCGGAGGCCATGCAGGCCCAGCTCGCGCTCGCCGGACGCGGACAAAGCTAGACAGAAGGGGGTCCACCCTACTTTTCATCGCTTCACCCGCGTCCAGCTGAGCTCAGACTAGCGCACGGTGCTCACTCGGTGCGCTTGATCGCCGACGCCGAGACCATGCCGACTCCGCTCGGCACCCCCGCCGCGGGCGCCGCCGGCGCGGGGTGACGCACACGCTCGCCGGGCATGTGCGCGTGCGCGTGCTCCTCCTCGCTGACCGCGATCTCGTGCGCGGAGGCCGCCAGCGCGAGCTCGAGGCCGCGCTGGATCATCGGCAACGTCCCCGGCTGCGTGCGATGCATCATGTACAGGCGCGCGCCGCCCAGCAGCATGAACACCAGGAACAGGTACGGGAACAGGTTCACCGGCCACGGCGGCGCCGGGTAGAAGCTGCCGACGGTCGGCACCATCAGGCACGCGAACGCCGCCACCGCGATCAGCACGTGCTTGCCGCGCAGCTCGCCCAGCTTGCGCAGGTACATGGGCGCCGCCACCGTGATCATGAAGTACGCGAACAGGAAGCCGAACGCCGCCAGCGTGCCCGCGTCGTCGAAGATCGTCAGCGGGCTCGTGCCCGTGGCGTGCAGCACGAACGCGATCCCCAGGATCACCGCGCCGTAGGAGGCGAGCGCCACGTGGGGGGTCATGTTCTTGTGGTGCACCGCGTGCGCGCGCTCCGGCAGGAACCCGTGCCCCGCGAGCGGGAAGATGATGCGGGCGCCCGCGTTCAGGCACGAGAGCGACAGCGAGAAGAAGCTCACCATCGCGCCCAGCGCCACCGGCACGTGGAAGAAGGGGACGCTGTACGCCGAGGCGATGTTTGTCAGCGGCGTCGACAGCGAGCCCAGCGACACACCCATGTGGTGTGTGGCGAACACCTCGATGTAGCTCATGAACACCATGAACGCACCCGTGATCAGCAGGCTGCAGATCACCGCGCGGGGCACGTTGCGCAGCGGGTTCTTCGCCTCGCCGCCGAGCGCGGTCGCGCTCTCGAAGCCGACGAGACTGAAGATGCAGATCACGATCGCGAAGTCCATGCCTTTCAAGCTCACGCCCTGCAGCTTGAGCTGGGCCGTGTCCACCGAGAGCCCGTGACGAAACAGGATGACCGCGGCGAGGGCGAGGATGCAGGTGACCGACAGCGCCTCCAGCGCCAGCGTCAGCAGCGAAGACACGCGGATGTCCTTCCACGCGATCGTCAGGCACACCGCGCCGCTGATCGCAAACAGCACAAATGGGGAGACCGTTCCGTGGACGCCGATCCCGGACAGGAATTCCTGTGCGAAGATCGCAAAGCCGGCGAGCCCCGCGGTGGCGATCCCCCAGTAGGACCAGATCAACGACCAGCCGGACAGCACGCCTGCCGCCGGGCCAAGGCCGCGCGCGGTATATGCGTACATCGAGCCGGCCGTCGCCGAACGCCGTGCGAACTGATTGAGCCCCAGCACGACGAACAGCAGCATGATCGTGCCGAACAGGTACGCAGCCCACGTGCCTTGCCCGGCATCACCGAACGCCAGCGCGATGATCAACACCGCGGTCATCGTCGGTGAGATGACCGCGACCGACTGTGCCAGCAGTGGTGGGAAGCCAAGTGCGTGCGGGCGCAGCCGCGGCGAACTGGCGCCCGCGGCCGACTGGCTCGCGCTGGAAGACCGCCGTACGGCGGTACCGGTACTCATAACGGGTGGACCCCCTTGTTGTTATGTATGTGTGAACCCGCGTCATCTGCACGCGGAGGCGAGCCGGAAGTTAGGCGCGGGCTCGGCGCTTGCATATGGCCCGCTGGCCAACATCGAGCGGCGCATGTTGGACCCGCCCGCGCAAGCACCCACGCTAGCCTGTGCCAACGCCATGGCCGAGCTGACGGTGACCGGCCTGTACACCTACCCCGTGAAGTCCTGTGCAGGCGTATTGCAACAGCAGGCGCTCATCACGCCCAGGGGGGTTGCGCTCGACCGCGACTTCATGCTGGTCGACGAAGACGATGACTTCCTCTCCCAGCGCAAGGTTCCCGAGCTTGCGCTCATCCGCACAGCGATCGCCGCGGACGCGGTCACGCTCAGCGCCCCCGGCATGCCGGCCGCCGAGATCCCGCTGGCACTCGCGCCAGATGACGGCAGGCTGGTGCGCGCGACCGTGCACGGAAAGCCCGTCGCCGGTCAGCTCGTCGGCGAGGACCTCGACGACTGGTTCAGCGCCTTCCTGCCCGCTTACAAGCACCACCGTCGCTATCGACTGCTGCGCGTGCGCGAGGATCTGCCGCGCTACATCGGCGAGCGCTACCGGCTACCCGCCGCGTCCAACCGCGTCGGCTTCGCCGACGGCAGCGCCATGCTGCTGGCCAGCGAGCGCTCGCTCGCGCAGCTCAATGACGAGCTGGACGAGCCGGTGCCGATGAACCGCTTCCGCCCCAACATCGTCGTTGACGGCGCCGCGCTGGAGCCCTACGCAGAGGACCACTGGACGGAGCTGCGGATCGGTGCGCTGCACGCGCATGTGGTCAAGGCCTCCGACCGCTGCGTCACCACCGACGTCAACCAGGACACCGCCGTCACCGGCAAGGCCGTGCGCCGCGCGCTCACCACGCGCAAGGGAGTCAACGCCTACGACGAGTCCAACAAGGGCGTGTTCTTCGCGCAGAACCTCAATCACGTCTACACCCCTGGCGTGAGCATCGGCGTGGGGGACGCTGTGCAGGTGCTGGCGCGCAGCGCGCAGCCCAACGTCCACCTGGCCGCGCGCTCGCGCGGCGCCGTGCCGAGCGCTCGCTGAGCACGCGCACGGTCCGTAGCGGGCACGGTTGCGCGCGCGGCGCCCGCTCCACGGCCCCCGTGCTCTTCGGCTGCGCGCGCCCGTTTGTCATACGACGCTCACATTTGTGTCCGGCGTGAGTCCGAGCTGCGCCAACACTGTGCCTTTCTACGAATTTCCCTTGCCTTGACGCACACGCGCGGACTAGCGTGAGCATGTCCTGAAAAAGCGGCCCGGCGGTGCGCTAACACCCCGGGCCCGGCACCGAGTTGCTCAGCCTCGATGCCCGTCGATTGTCCCGCAGCGCCGCCATCTGCGACGTACAGTGGGGCGCGGCTGGGATCGGCGCATGCGCACTCGGCGCCCGAGCCAGAGGAGACGAGATGCCAGACTCGGAGTCCAACCCGCGCGCCACACCGGCCGACACACCGCCCGCCAGCGCCGCGCCGCCAGCTCGGCCACCCGACGAGCTCGTGCTCGCGGCGCTCGAGCGCGCCGCGCGCCACCAGGCACGCGAGACGCCTGCCGTGCCCGCGTGGACGCTGCTCGAGCACCTCGCCATCCCGCGACGCTCCGCCGCCGCGCGCCACGTCAGCGCGCGACTCGCCGCCATGCAAGCAAGCGGCTGGGTGCAGCGCTCGCGCCGCCATGGCGCGCCCACCTGGGAGCTCACCGCCGCCGGCGAGCGTCAGCTGCGCCGGGCGCGCGACAGCGGTGCCCTGGCGGCGCTGCCCGAGTCCCCACAGCACCGCACGTGGCGCATCGCGCACACCGCCGCCGAACAGGAGATCGAACGTTTCCGCGCGGACCTGCGCAGGCGCCTGGAGAGGGCTGCGCAGCTGCTCGACGCGCGCGAGCGCCCGCACTCCGACAGCTGGCTCGAGCTCGGCGAGGAACTGCAGCACGCCTGCCGGCGCCTGGCGTCGGCGAGCTACTGCCTACACGAGTGGGCCGAGCCGGACGACGCGCGCGCGGACATCGACGAGCACATCGAGCCCGGCGACGAGGCTCTCGACGCCCCCCAGCGCGCGCAGCGCCGGGCACGGCGAGCCGGCCGGCGCAACGTGCGCCTGTGGGATGAGCGGCGTTGATTCGACGAGCGTCGCCGATGACCCGTTGCGCTAGGGTCATCGACGAGGTGACGCGCTGACAGCCAGCCACGCCGGGGGCCACGCAGAGCACGGGCGTCCTGTGCCCGTGCCGACGCCCGTGTCCCAGTTCGAGGAGTGGGAGATCGCGTTGCACGGACGGCGCGTGATCTACCGGATCGCCGGCAGCGGACCGCCGATCGTGCTGATCCACGGGATGCTCAACTCCTCCAGCCACTGGCAGGCGGTGGCGCTGGACCTGGCGCGCGAGCACACGGTCATCGCGCCCGACCTGATCGGGCACGGCGACTCGGCGGCGCCGCGCGGCGACTACTCGCTCGGCGCGCACGCCGCCAGCATCCGCGACCTGCTGGCGGCGATCGGCATCGACCGCGCGAGCATCGTCGGGCACTCGCTGGGCGGTGGCGTGGCGATGCAGTTCTTCTACCAGTTCCCCCAACGCGTCGAGCGCCTGGTGCTGATCTCCAGCGGCGGGCTCGGACAGGACGTCAGCCCGCTGTTGCGCAGCGCCGCGCTGCCCGGCACCTCGGCGCTGCTCTCGCTGATCATCCAGCCGCGACTGCTGGGCGCCCTCGCGGGCGCCGGCCAGCGCCTGCGCGACCGCGCGCGCGCCAGCGGCGTGTACCTGCAGGCGATCGCGCGGGCGCTGCGACCGCTGGAGAACGCGGAAGCGCGCAGCGCGTTCCTGCACACGCTGCGCTCGGTGATCGACGTGCGCGGCCAGCGCGTCAGCGCGACCGACCGCCTGTACCTGCTCGAGACGATGCCCACGATGATCGTGTGGGGCGAGCGCGACAACACGATCCCGCTCGCCCACGGCCGGCGCGCGCACGAAGCGATTCCCCACAGCTTCTTCCACACGCTGCCGGGCGTCGCGCACTTCCCGCACCTCGAAGACCCCGACGGGCTCGCCGGCCTGCTGCGCGAGTTCATGCAGCAGACCCACCCTGGGCACATCGAGGACGGCGACTGGGGCGAGGTGCTCGCGCGCCGCTCACCGCGCTCGCGCCGTCAGGCCGTCGCGTAGCGCGCGTCAAGGCAGCTGACCGGCATGCTCACGCGGAGGCACCCGCCCGCCACGCCGGCGGGTAGGGCAGCGGGCTGAGCGTGCCTTCCAGCTGTGCGCGCATCGGCTCGAACGGCGGCGGCAGCGACAGCCCCTCGCCGAGGTGCGCCTCCTCCTCGTCCACCGCGAAGCCGGGGCCGATCGTCGCGATCTCAAACAGCACGCCGCTGGGCTCCACGAAATACACGGATTTGAAGTAGAAGCGTTCGATCACCGGCGTCGGACGCGCGCCCACCCCGACCACGCGCTCACGCCAGCGCTCGAGCTCCTCGGGCAGCGACGCAAACGCCACGTGGTGCACGGTGCCCGCACCCTGGCTGCGGTTGATCTCGGGAGGGGCGGGATCGTATGCATAGAACCCGCCCCTGCGCGCGCCGCGCACCTCCCAGTGCTCTCCCTCTCCCCGCTGAAAGCCTAGCGCCTCGCTGAGCAGTCGTTCGCTGCGCACCGGCGCGTTGCTGTACGCGCGCACGCCCTCGAAGCCTTGCAGCGCGTGCTCGCGCGGGATCTCCGGCGAGTCGGCCGTCAGCGGCTCGTCCTGGGCGTGCGTGGGCACGAACTCGTGCTCCAGGCCCTCGGGGTCCGCGAACAGCAGGCTGCCACCGGACAGCTCGGCCCTGACGCCGTTGGCGGACAGGCGCTCCTCCCAGAACTCCAGCGACTCGCTCGCGGCCACCCGCCAGATGATCCTGTGCACCATCCCCGCGCCGGCCACCCCGCGGGCGGCGCCTGGATACTCGAAGAACGTCAGGTCCATCCCCGGCGAGCCGTGCTCGTCGCCGTAGAACAGGTGATACATGCTCGGTTCGTCCTGGTTGACCGTGCGCTTGACCATCCGCAGGCCGAGCACGCCGGTGTAGAACTCGACGTTCCCAGCCGCGTCCCCCGTGATCGCACTGATGTGATGGATGCCCTCGAGTTGCATCGTGGTGCGCACAGCACTCTAGCCGGCGCGGCCCCATGCGATCATCGTGACGTGCACGATGGGTCGCTCATTCCGCGCTTCGGGCGCGCGCGGCGCGATCCTACGCTGGCGGTGCTCGAAGGCCTGCACCCGCTCAAGCACGCGCTGCGCTTCGACGCCGTCGTGCTGGAGATCGTCACTTCGGACCTCGCCAAGCTCGAGCGCCTGGCCGCCGCCCTCGCGCCCGACGTCGCCGAGCGCATGTGTGCGCGCGCGCTGGAGATTGACGCGGCGGTGTTCGCGCGCCTTGCTCCGCTCGCGCCTGCAACCGGGGTGATGGCGCTCGCCGAGCGCCCCTCGGTCGATGTCCACGCGGTGCTCACCGACCCGCGACCCGCGCCGGTGGTGCTGCTCGAGGACCCTCGCGACCTCGGCAACATGGGCGCGTGCGTACGCGTGGCCGCGGGCGCCGGCGCGGCGGGCGTGCTTACCACCGGCAGCCACAACCCCTGGCACCCCGATGCGCTGCGCGGGGCAGCCGGGCTGCACTTCGCGCTCGCGGTCGCGCGTCTGGAGGGGCTCGAGCGTCTCCACGGGCGCGAACCTCTCCACGGGCGCGAGCCTCTACACGGGCTCGACCGGCCGGTCTTCGCCGTCGACCCCGACGGCGAGCCGCTCGATCCGGCGCAGCTGCCGGCGCGCGCGCTGCTGGCGTTCGGCAGCGAGCGTCACGGCATCGGCGAGGAGCTGCTCGCGTGCGCGGACGCGCGCGTGAGCATCCCCATGCGCGCCGGCGTCTCCAGCCTCAACCTCGCCACTGCCGTCGCCGCCGTGCTGTTCGGTTGGCGCCTGTCCGCACGTGCGGTCACGCAGCTGCGCTGAGCGCTTCGACCCCGTCGAGCAGCAGCCAGTTGCCGCGCAGCGCCGCGCGCGCACACGCGAGCATGCGCTCGGCCGCGTCGTCGCCGTCGCTCTCGGCCATCAGCGCTGCGATCAGCTCACGCGCTGCGCGCGCGTGCTCGACGTCGCGCTGCTCGTGCACGCGGAAGTACTCGCTCGCCGGCCCTTCCGCGCTGTAGCCGTAGTGCGCGCTCAGCCCCGCGAGCTTCGTCGCCGAGATCTCCGGCTGGCTGGCCTCGATCGCGTACAGCACCGCCAGGCGCTCGAGCAGGTCGTGCCCAGCCTCCCACGCGCGCGCGCACGCCCGCGTTTGCGCGAGCGGCTCGCCCCCGGCGGGGGCGACCGCGCACGTGTCCGCCGGTGTGGGCGTGTGTGCCGGGACGTGCGCGTCCGCCGGCGCACAGGCGGCCGCGGCCGCCTGCTGGAACTGCCCCCACAGCTGGACGTGCGCCGCCTCCTCTTGCGCATGCGCGAGCAGCCCCGCGCGATGCGCCGCCGCCACAGGGCTCGATGCTGCCTGCTCGGCGGCGCTGTCTGCTGCCTGCGCGGAGGCACGCGCAAGCGCGAGTACCGCATGCTGGTACTCGCCGGCGTAGCGGGCCAGCTCCGCGGCGCTCAGCTCGCCTGCGCTCCAGCGCTGGTAGAAGGGGTGCTCGAGCACGTTGATCTCGGCGCGAGCCTGATCCAGCCTGGCGATCACGTCCATTGGGCGCTGCCTTTCTGTCGCGGGGTTTGGGGAATTGAGCAGGAGATGCGCTGCGTACGCGGAAACCTACGGAGTTAGCGAAGTCTTTGTCCCCAAGAGGGTGGACCGTCGTCCGGACGTTGTGCGAGGGTCTCGATTCGAGGGGTGGACCCCTACGAGGAGGGGTTGTGTTCGTAATCGTCGTCATCGCAGCGGCCCTCAGTGTGATGGGCCTCACCTTGATGTTCGTGCTCGCGCTGGGGCGCACGGCGGCAATCGCCGACGAAGAGGTCGATCGGATGCTTGCCCAGCGCCGCGAGCGGCCCACCGTCAGGGGCTACCGCCAGAGCTACGCGGGGTTCGCCCGCGCCCACTCGACGATCGCGCGCGAGTCGTCGATCACCGTGCCGTCGTCCAGCACCAGCGTGGGCACCCAGCGGTTGCCGGTCATCTCCTGCACCTCACGCCGCCCGCGCGTCTGGTTGAACACCCCCGGTAGCGGCGCAAACCCGTAGGACTTGATCACCTCCGGGTCGTGGCCCGCGTGCTTCAGCGCGTGGTAGGCGTTCGCGCACGGGTGCCCGCCGGGCCGCGGCGTGGGGAACGTCCCCCAGCAGACGTACAGCTTCACCTGGGCCACACCGGCGCGATCGCGTGCACAGCCGCGAGCCTATCCGATCGAGGCCGGCCACGGTTATGCTGGCTGCCGGCATGAGTGAGGTGGTGCGCACACCGCAGGAGGCGCTGGAGGGTCTCCCTGACTTTCCCTTCGCCGCGCACTTTCGCGAGGTGGACGGGCTACGCCTCGCGCACATCGACGAGGGCGAGGGCCAGCCCGTGGTGTTCTTCCACGGCGAGCCCACGTGGTCGTTTCTGTGGCGCAAGGTGATCCCGCCAGTGCGCGACGGCGGTTTTCGCTGCATCGCCCCCGACCTCGCGGGCTTCGGGCGCTCGGACAAGCCCACCGACATCGGCTTCTACACCTACGACCGCCACTGTGCGCTCGCCGGCACGCTGCTCGAGGAGCTCGACGTGCGCGGCGCGACGGTCGTGGTCCACGACTGGGGCGGGCCGATCGGACTGCGCCTGGCCGTCGAGCAGCGCGAGCGGGTCGAGCGCCTGGTGATCCTCGATACCGGGCTGTTCACCGGCCATCAGCGGATGAGCGACGCGTGGACCCTGTTTCGCGACTTCGTCGAGCGCACCGAGGATCTGCCGGTGGGCTTTCTCGTGCGCGGAGCGTGTAAGACCGACCCCGGCGACGAGGTGATCGCCGCCTACGACGCGCCTTATCCCGATGCGCCCTCCAAGGCGGGCGCGCGCGCGTTCCCGCTGCTCATACCCCGCACGCCCGAGGACCCAGGCGCGCCCGCCGGACAGCGGGTGCTCGACGCACTGAAGGGCGACGCGCGTCCAACGCTGATGCTGTGGGCCGACTCCGATCCGGTGCTGCCGCCCTCCACCGGCGAGCGCTTTGCGGCGGCGATCGGCCGCGAGCCGCCACGGCCGATCGAGAACGCCGGCCACTTCCTGCAGGAGGACCAGGGGCCGCTGATCGGCTCGCTGATCGCCGACTGGCTGACGGCGACCTGAGCGCAGCGTGCGCATCGGTGCACCGGCCGTGCGTGTCAGCGCATCGGTGCGCCAGCCGTGCGTGTCAGCGCGTCGGTGCGCCGGCCTCGGCGTGCGCGCGGGCGGGCGCCACGGCTCACTCCCCGGCTGACTGTGTGATGCGCTGGCGCTCGGGCGCCGGCTCCAGCGCGGGCTCGGAGTGCGCGGCGCGCAATTCATAGCCACGGCGCGCCTCGTGGTCGGCGCCGGCGAGCACGCGGTCGGCCTTCATCGCCCGCGCCATGCCCTCGGAGAGCGCCCGCGGCAGCAGGCTGCCGAGCGTGAACTGGCGCTTGGCGGACTTCGGCACCCACACGTCCACCGTGCCGTAGTGCAGCGCGTCCACGATCGCGTCGGCCACTTCTTCCGGCGTCAGGCTGTGCATCCCGCGTGCTTTGCCGAGGCCCGACCCGAGCTCGGTCTGCACGACGAACGGCATCACATAGCTGATGTCGACATGCGCGCCCATCAGATGCAGCTCGCCGCGCACGGCCTCGCTGAGGCCGACGACCGCGTGCTTGGTCGCCGAGTAGGTGGCGCCGCCGGGCGCGCCGAACTTGCCGGCCTGCGAGGAGATGTTGACGATGTGGCCGCGGTCGCGCGGGAGCATGCGCTCGAGCGCCAGCTTGGTGCCGAGGATCACACCGTGGAGGTTGATGTCGATCATCCGTCGCGCCGTCATGTCGTCCTCGTCGATGAAGCGTCCGATCGGCATGATCCCGGCGTTGTTCACGAGCACATCCAGCGGCCCCAGCTGCGCTTCGGCCTGGTCGAGGAACGCCGTGAACGAGCCCCTGTCGGTCACGTCCAACGCCAGCGCCACCGCGGTGGGGCCGAGCTCGGAGGCAGTCTGCGTGGCGGCCTGGAGGTCGACGTCGCCGATCGCCACGCGCATCCCCTGGCGCAGGAACGCCGCGGCGGTGGCGCGGCCGATGCCGCGCGCGGCGCCGGTGATCGCGGCTGTCTGGCCGGCGAGAATGCGGGGCTGCTTGGCCATCTATGTCCTCCTGGATTGCCGCTGGCGGAAATGCAAACGCAACGCTAGCGCGTTTGGCCACACGGCCAAGTGGTAGTAGTGTGGGTCCATGCCGTACTACAGGCATGAGGGTCAGCGCCTTGCCTACACGGAGTTCGGCGGCGGGCCCGCCGAGGTGACGGCGGAGGGGGTGCGCGGGCGTACGGCCCGCAGCGCACCGGCCAACGCCCGCACGCTGATCCTGCTGCACGGGCTGCTGCTTTCGCAGGAAATGCACCGCCCGCTGGCCGAAGCGCTGGCCGCGCGGGGCAACCGCGTGATCACGCTCGATCTGCTCGGTCATGGCCACTCCGATCGTCCGCGCGACATGTGGCGCTACTCGATGCCCACGTACGGCGCGCAGGTGATCGCGCTGATGGACCACCTGGGGATCGAGCAGGCGGTGGTGATGGGCACGTCGCTGGGCGCCAACGTCGCGCTGGAGGTCGCCTCCCAGCACCCTGGGCGGCTGCGCGGACTGGTGATCGAGATGCCCGTGCTCGACAACGGCCTGTTGTGGAGCGCGCTCACCTTCACACCGCTGCTGGTGGCGCTCACCTTCGGCGAGCCGGCGATGAAGCTGCTCGCGCGCGCCACCCGCGCGGTGCCACGCGGCGTGCTGCCGCACTACGGCAACGTGGTGCTCGACGTCGTGCGCCAGGAACCGGGGCCGAGCGGCGCGCTGCTGCAGGGGCTGTTCTTCGGCCGCATCGCCCCGCCGCGCAGCGAACGCGCCACGTTCACCACGCCCACGCTGGTGCTCGGCCACCCGCGCGACCCCGTGCACCCGTTCTCCGACGCCGACATGCTCGTGCGCGAGATGCCGGGCGCACGGCTGCTGGAAGCGAGCTCGGCGGTCGAGCTGCGCCTGCGCCCGGAGCGCCTGACGGGCGAGATCGCCGCGTTCGTGGACGAGGCGTGGGCGAAACCGGCCGCCAAAGCCGCGCCGCGCCGGGCGCCGGCCAAACGTCGCGCGAAACGCTAACTCGCCGGCGGGAACAGTTCGAGTTCGTTCACGTCCACGTGCCCCGGCGCCTGCGGGGTGCCGACGGCGGACTGCGGCGCCTTGCTGATCCACAGCGTGATGAACGTGAACGTCTTGCTCGATTCGCGCAGCGCGATGCGCAGGTGCTTCTTTTTCACCACCTTCTGCTTGCTCAGGGGCGTCCATTCCGGGCTGGTGATCGAGCTGGGCGCGGTCTGGGCGTCGGTGCCGTAGAACTGGATGGTCATGCCGGGCGTCGAGGTGATCAGCTGCGCGATCGCCACCTTCTGCTGGGACTTGAGGTCGATCAACAGGCCCTCGGCCATGCTCGGCGCCGTCGCCGGGTCGACCTGCGCGGTCCACGCGGTCGAAGGATCGTCGTCGATCGCCAGGCTGGGGTCGCCGAAGGTGCTCTTGGGCAGTTCGTAGGGGTTGTAGGTGGAGGCCGCGTCCGGGTCCAGGAGGATGGCCGTCTGCTGGGATTCTTCGCTGGTTTCGCCGGCCGTTTTCGAGCTCGGCGGCGTCGTGCTGGCCGGCGTCGTGCTCGTGGTGGTGGGGGTGCTGGCTTTCGTTGTGCTCGTGACTTTTCCGGTGCCGCGCGTGCCGCTCGGGGTGGGTGTGAGCGCGGTCAGCGGGATCTTCGGTGGTTTCACCCTGCCCAGGCCGAGCAGGCCTTTGGCCGCTTTCGGTGTCGTCGCCGTGGCGCCTGGCTTGGTCGGCGCCGGCGTACCTGCCGCGGTGCCGGGCGCGGTGGCCGTCGGCGTGGTCGCTTGCGCGACCGTCGTCGTCACCACGCGCGCCTTCGGCGCGCCCTTGTTCAGAGCGGCATATGCCGCCGCCGCCGCGCCGAGCGCGAGCACCAGCACGGCGGCGAGCACCGTGGCCGCTGAACGTGAGCCCACGAGCGCGAGGCTGCCGGGCGCGCCCTTGCCACAGTGCACACACCAGTCTTGGCCGCTCGCCAGCGGCGCGCCGCAGCCGGCGCACGCGCGCTCGGCGGGCGCGGAATCGACAGGCGACAGGGCCACGGTTGATGATTTTAGCCCCGTACGATGTTTCGCCCTGTCGGCTGCAGCTGCTGGTCGAGCTCGAGCTGCCAGTAGTAGCGCGTGAACGTCATGCCCGCCTGGAACTCGCCCACGTGCGCCGCCACGCGCTCGCCGGCCGCCAGGCGCACGATCAGCTCGGGGTAGGTGTGCCCCGGCAGCGCCGCATACATCGGCGCCGGGAAGGCGCCGCCGAAGCGCGTGTTCACGTCGGTGATGCCCAGCCCGATGTCCGGATCGCGGAACACCTGGATGGTCGCCGGCCCGGCGACGCGCAGCGCCTCCATCACCCGCCTGCCGAGCTCGATCAGCTCCTCGTCGTGGACCACCTGGCCCTTGATCGACTCGCCGCCGCGCGACTCGAGCATCGTGCGCGGGATCGCGTTCAGGCAGCGTCCGTCGCGATCGCCGAGGCAGTCGATCGACAGCTCTGGGCCGCCCATCGCGCGCTGGATCATCACCGGCTCCGCCCGCGGCGCGCCCTGCGGGCGCGCGCAGGCCGGGGCCTGCTGCACGTAGTCCACGAAGAAGCGCGCCTGCGCAGGGTCGTGGGCGAGATGGATCGAACGCGCCCCCGAGCCCCGGCGGGGCTTGACCATCACCGGATAGTCCAGGGCGTCCAGGTCGTCCTCGGGGAGGGCGGTGGGCGGCGAGGGCAGCCCGTGGCGCTGGAGCAGCAGGTGCGCCTCGTACTTGTCGTAGGTCGCGCGGGCGACCGCCGCGCTCGGCACCAGCGCGGGAAGCCGCCCCGCTTCCAGCGCGCGCGCCAGGACCTCGATGTCCAAGTCCGTCAGCGGCAGCACCACGCCGACTTCGTGCTGCTCGCACAGGCGTTGGAGCGCTGGCACATAGTCGGGATCGTCGACCAGCGGCACCGCGGCGCGCGCGTGCGCCGCGTACTGCGCGGGCGCCAGCGGCGAGGGGTCCGCGGCGACGGTGTGCGTCAGCGCCGCAAAGCACGAGACGATGTCGTAGCGCTTGCCCGCGCCGGTGAGCAGCACGGCGCGTGGCTTGGTGCTCATGTGCGCTCCTCTTTGAGCACCGTCGCTCGCATGCTGTGAAGCTGTGTTTCACAGTTTCTGTGAATCACAGCTGTCCCTCCCAGCCACCCGTCTCGCCCTTGTACAGGCCCGCGCCGCCGAGCACGATCGTCAGCGTGCGCCACACGATCTGCAGGTCCAGCGCCAGCGAGCGGTGCTCGATGTAGTACAGGTCCAGCTCGATCCGCTCCGGCCACGGCAGCGACGCGCGGCCGTGCACCTGCGCCCAGCCGGTGATGCCCGGCTTGATCGCCAGGCGCCCGCGCTGGCGTTCGGTGTACTGCGCCACCTGCACCGGCAGCGTCGGGCGCGGGCCGATCAGCGACATCTCTCCGCGCAACACGTTCAGCAGGTTGGGCAACTCATCCAGCGAGGTGCGGCGCAGCAGCGCGCCCACGCGGGTGATGCGCGCGTCGTGCTCGTTCACCGCGAGGCCCGCGCCGAGCCGCTCCGCGCCTTGCACCATCGTGCGCAGTTTCAGCACGTCGAACTCGCTGCCGTGCAGGCCGCTGCGCCGCTGGCGGAAGATCACCGGCCCTCGGCTCTCCAGGCGGATCGCCAGCATCGCCGCAGCCAGCACCGGCGCGGCCACGACGAGCGCGCAGGCGGACACGGCGATGTCGATCGCGCGGCGGGTCACGGCGGGGATTGTGGCAGCGGCCCGCCATGAGACGCACGCGAGCGAGTTCCTGGCCTCAGCGCGTCCCCTCCGCCGCCTCCCACGTGGCCTCGGTTCCGTGGCGCAGCCAGTCGCCGAGACCGGCCGCCAGCGAGGCCGTGGTGAGCACGTAGTAGCGGGCCACCAGCAGCCCCCGCCAGCGGATGCGCCCGGCGAGCCAGGCGCCGAGCAAGAGCGCGAGCTGCAGTCCCAGCGTCACCACGTACAGCGCGCGGATGGGGTGGGTGAGGTGGGCGGGGTGGGCGGGTCCCCAATCCCCCACGACGAGCGCTACGTTCAGCGCAAGCGCGAGCACGTGCAGCAGGGGCGTGGCATAGCGCAGCAACCGGTGGGAGAGGATCATCAGCGCGTACCCAGGCGGGTAGCCGCGCGGGGAGAGCATGCCGCCGCGGAGCACGATCGGCCAGGTGTGGCTGGCCATGCGCCGCTTGCGCGCGAACTCGCCGCCGAGCGACGGGACCATCTTCTCGCTGGAGAGCGCCGTCGGCACGTACACGGCGCGCAGGCCGCGCTTGACGACGTTGAATGGCAGCGACAGGTCGTGGCCCATCACGGCGTCCACGACGATATAGCTGTCGCGGCGCGTCGCGTAGATCGCCCCGTTGCCGCCGGTGACAGATGACAGGCGCGACTCGAACGCGCGGAGGGCCAGCTCGTAGCGCCAGTACAGGCCCTCCTGGTTGTCGTCCGTGCCCGCGTCGCCGTCCGCGTAGCGCACCTGGCCGCAGGCGTAGCCGACGCGCGGATCGTTGAACGCGCGCACCAGCTCGCGTGCGGCGTCTGCCCGCCACAGCGCGTTGGCGTCCGAGAAGGCCACGATCTCCCCGCTCGCGCGCTGCACGGCCGCATCCTGCGCGCGGACCTTGCCCGCGCGCGCCAGCTCCAGCACGAGATCCGCGCCGGCTTCCCTGGCCAGCGTCGCGGTCGCGTCCGTGCAGCCGTCGCACGCGACGATCACCTGCAGGCGCTCGCGCGGGTACTCCAGCGCGAGCGCGTTCGCCACCCGCGCCGCGATCACCGACTCCTCGTCGTGCGCCGCGACGATCAGCGACAGCTGCGGGAGCGTCGCGCCGTCGGGCGCTTGGGGCAGCGGGTCACGTCGGCGAAGGGGGAGCACACGTACGAGCGCCGCCAGCGCGACGGCGTAGCCGAGCTGCGTCCACACGATCAGCCCAACACAGATCCAGAATGCGACTTCGACAACGAGCACGAGCGGGATTCTCGCCGACCGCACGGCCAAGCCGGCCAGCGCGGCCCACGCGCGGCTGCGGCGACCACCACAGCCCAGGGCGGCGAGCACCCGCCGCGCTAGGCTGCGGACATGGACTACACGCTCAAGAATCTGCGCGAGACGCCCGACAGCGCGCCGAAGTTCGGCCTGGGCGAACTGGGCGAGGCGCACTTTCCGCGCGAAGCGCTCGACTGCAAGTCGACCGGGCTCGCCTACCACGTGCTCAAGCCCGGCAAGCGCCACCCGTTCGGCCACAAGCACAACCAGGCCGAGGAGGTCTACGTGATCCTCTCGGGCGGCGGGCGCATGCGCCTCGACGACGAGATCATGGAGGTCGGCGAGCTCGATGCGATCCGCGTGGCGCCGGCGGTCAAGCGGGGGTTCGAGGCGGGGCCGGAGGGGATGTCGATACTGGTGTTCGGCCCGCACTACGAGAGCGACGGCGAAATGCTCAAGGACTTCTGGACGGACTAGGCGCGCAGCTGCGCGTACAGCGCGAGCGTGCGCCGCGCGATCACCTCCCACGAATAAGGGCCGTCGGCCGCGTGGCGCGCCGCCGCGGCCATCGCCGTGAGCGCAGCCTTGGAGCCCAGCAACTCACGCAGCGCAGCGTGCAGGGCTGCGCTGTCGCCAGCGGGGAACGTGCGCGCGGCGCCTGTCGCCGCGACCTCGGGGAAGCCGCCCACGTCGCTCAGCAGCAGCGGCTTGGCGAACGCGAGCGCCGTGAACAGCACGCCGGACTGGTCGATCTCGCGGTAGGGCAGCACGACCAGGTCCGCACGGCGGAAGTACGCGGGCAGCTGTGCGTCGGCTACGAAGCGCGGCACGAAGCGCACGCCCGCGGGGGCCTCGGCTTCGAGCCTCGAGACATCCATGCGCGGCGCGCCCACCACCCACAGCTCCGCGTCCTCGATCCCACGCCACGCCTCGAGCAGCACCTCGAGGCCCTTGTACGGGCGCAGCAGGCCGAAGAACAGCACCACCGGCTTGTCCGTCGCGAACGGCGGCGGCATGTCCGCGCCGCCCTCGATCGCGTCGGCGAGGTGTGTGAAGGCGCCGTGTGGGATCACGTGCACGCGCCGCTCATCGACCCCCAGCTCGTCCGTCAGCCGCGCGCGGCCGTGCTGCGAGTGCACGATCACGGCGTCGAAGCGGTCGTACAGCCGCCGCTGCGCCGCCCGCTGCCCCGGCCACGCCTCGCGCGGGAGGATGTCGTGCGCGCTCAGCACCAGCGGACGTCGGGCGCCGACCGCGGAGCGGTCGCTGGGCAGCAACAGGCCGTCGAGATACTGGACGGCCAGCCACTGAAAGTGCACGACGTCGGCGGTGCGCGCCGCGCGCCGGTAGCGCAGCATGTCGGGCACGTGCTCCGCGAGCTTCACCGCGCGCCGGGCGCGCGCGTCGGCGATGTCGGCCGCCAGGCGGTAGAAGTGCTCGTGGCGCACATAGTTGTGCGGCGTGGCGACCATGCCGTGGAGGAAGTGGCTGGTGTACAGCTCGACCTGCGCACCCGCCGCGGCGAGCGCCTGGCAGAGGGCGTGGTCGTAGGGCGGCGTGTAGGCCGAGGGGTCGACGATGTGGACGCGCATGTCGGCGACCGCCGTGGTCTGGCGGGCGCCTAACGCCCGGCGAGCGGCCCCACGTAGCGCAGGAACGGGTCGATCTCGAGCGCGTGCCCGGTCGCGCGCTCGAGCAGCGGGATCGTGTCCAGCCGCCGCCCGTGGCGGTGCACGTGCTCGGCCAGCCACTCCTGGATCGCGCCCACCTCGCCCTTGCGCAGGTCTTGATCGCGCGGCCCGAGCTGTGCCTCCAGCGCCTCCCACAGCTGGGCGGCGATCAGGCAGCCGAGCGCGTAGCTGGGGAAGTAGCCGAAGCTGCCGGCGCCCCAGTGCACGTCTTGCAGGCAGCCGAGCGCGTCGGATGGGACCTCGATCCCGAGCAGCCGGCGCATCGCCTCACGCCAGGCGCCCGGCAGCTCGCTGGTTGGCAGCTCGCCTTCGATCAGCGCGAGCTCGAGCTCGAAGCGCGCGACGATGTGCAGCGGGTAGGTGAGTGGGTCGGCGGACACCCGCACCGGTGTGGCTTCGACGCCGACGAGCGCCGCGTGCAGCTCGGCGGGCGCGACCGCGAAGCCGCCGGCGGCGAGCTCCGCCGCGAGCACCTCGGCGAAGGCGGGGTGGCGCGCGACGTGGTTCTCCCACAACTTGCTCTGGGACTCGTGGATCGACATCGACGTGCCACCCCCCAGGTTGGTGCGCTCGAGCGCCGGATCGACCTGGCGCTCGTACAGCGCGTGGCCGTACTCGTGCAGCGAGCTGAGCAGCGACTCGACCTCACCGTCGCTGTAACGGGTCGTCAGGCGCGAGTCCCCCCTGCCCACCCATGCGGTGAAGGGGTGCGCGGACACGTCCACGCGCCAGCCGCGCGCGTCGACGCCGAGGCGTGCCAGCGTCCCCGCCACCGCGGCCTGCTGTGCGGCCACCGGCACGTGTATCGAGCGACGCGGCGAGTGCGCCCGCGCGTCCTCGACCATCGGCGCCAGCGCCCCCGCGAGCGCGCCGAACAGGCGGCGCAACTCCGCCGTGCTCAGCCCGTAGTCGTAGTCGGCGAGCAGCGCGTCGTAGGTGCTCTGCCCATCCTCGGCCACACACTCTCCGTAGGCGCGCGCGAGCTCCACGTTGCGCGTGAGCGCCGGCAGGAAGGCGGCGAAGTCGTCGTGCTCGCGCGCCACGCGCCAGCTCTCCTGGCCGGCGGCGCTCGCCTGCGCGAGCTCGGCGGCGAGCTCTTCGGGCACGCGGCGGGCGCGCTCCCAGTCGCGGCGGGCAAGGCGCACGACGTCCTGCTCCAGCGCGTCGATCCGCTCGCCCGCGCGCGCGCCGGCGTCGAGCTCGTCCAGCCAGGCGCCGATCTCCGGCGCGGTGGCGCGCTCGTGCGTGAGGCGCGCGAGCGCGCCCAACTGGTGTGCCCGCGCCTCGGCGCCGTCGGCGGGCATCATCACGAGCTGGTCCCAGCTGGTGAGCATCTCGATCGAGGCGAGGTCCGCGAGCTCGGCCAGGCGGCCGCGCAGCTGCTCCAAGGCTGTCATCGCGCTAGAGGGTATGCACGATCGTCCACCGACGCGGCGCGCGGACGTGCGCGCAGCTTGAAAGTAGGGTCTCGCGCGTGGACGAGCTCGAGCTCAGCTACTGCGTCGTGAACACCTCCCAGCGCGCGCTGCTGCTGCGCGGGCTCGACGCGATCGCGCGCGAGCGCGCGGCGCTGCCGTTCAAGACCGAGGTGCTGGTGCTCGACAACGGTTCGCGCGACGGCTCCGCGCAGGCGGCGCGCGCGCACGCGGCGGTGGATGAGACGCTCGCGCTGGACGAACGCCGCGGCAAGGCCGCCAACGACTCGGAGCTGCTGCGCCGCGCGCGCGGGCGCTACGCGCTGCTGCTCAACGAGGACTCCGAGCTGTGCGCCGGGGCGACGCTCGCGCTGTGGCAGGCGCTGCAGGCGCGCCCCGACGCGGCCTGCGCCGGGGCCAAGCTGCTGCGTCCCGACGGCAGCGCCCAGGCGTGCGCGTGGCGCTTCCCGAGGGTCGCCACCGCGCTGGCCGGCGCGCTGATGCTGCACCGGCTGTTGGTCGTGCAGAGCAAGGGGCAGCACACGCGCGAGGTCGACTGGTGCCAGTCCTCCGCGCTGCTCGTGCGCCGCACGGCCGCCGTGCAGGTCGGCTACCTCGACAGCGACTTCTTCGTGTACTCGGACGAGGTGGACTTTGCCCGGCGCCTGCGTGACGCCGGCTGGCGCAGCCTGTACGTGCCGCAGGCGCGCGCCGTGCACCACGAGCAGCTCGCCACCGGAGCGCTACCCGAGCGACGCATCGTCGAACTCGCGCGCGGACGCGACCTGTACATGCGCAAGCACCACTCCGCCGGCGCCGCGCGCGCCGTGCGCTGGCTAAGCGCGTGGAGCTACGCGCTGCGTGCGCTCGCCGCGCTCGTGCTCCCAGGGCACGACCCCCGCCGCTACCGGCGCCACGTCAGCGCGGCGCTGTGGCCAAATCGCGGCGAGGGCCTGCGCGAGGCGGCCGCGGCGTACAACCGCCAGGCGGCCGGTCAGGCGCGCTAGCCGTTCAGCTCGTCGACCACCGCGCCGACGACGTCCGGGTCGAGCTGCGTGCCGGCCACCCGGCGCAGCTCTGCGCACGCCTCGCGCGACGAGCGCGCGGGGCGGTAGGGGCGGTCGGTGACGATCGCGTCGTAGGTGTCGCACGCGGCGATGATGCGCGCCGCCAGGGGGATGCGCTCGCCGGCCAGGCCGTCCGGGTAGCCGCCGCCGTCCCAGCGCTCGTGGCTGGCGCGGACAGCCGGCGCGAGGTGCGCGAACGCGTCGATGCGCGCCACCAGATCGCCGCCGATGGCGGCGTGGCCGCGCATCGTCACCCACTCCTCGTCGGTCAGCGGACCGGGCTTCAGCAGGATCTCGCTGGGCACTGCCACCTTGCCGATGTCGTGCAGCATCGCCGCGTAGCGCACGTCGCGCGCGAGCGCGCCCGGCAGCGACATGCGCCGGGCGATGCGCTCGGCCAGCACCGCCACGTCCTCGCCGTGGCAGGCCGTGTAGTCGTCCTTCGCCTCAACCGTGCTCGTCAGCACCGCCAGCGCGGTCGTGAACGCGCTTTCGAGGTCCGCCAGCAGCCGCGCCCGGTGCACCGCCTCCCCGAAGCTCGACGCGATCGCCTCCACGAGCACCGCGTCGGCCTCCGCCAGCGCGCCGGGGTCGGTGGCCTCGATGTTCAGCACGCCCCACACCGCCCCGTCCACGAACACCGGCACCGCCAGCTCCGCGCGCGGGTCGGTGCTGGGGTCGCGCACGATGTAGTCGGGGTCGGTGCGCGTGTCGGCGATCAGCAGCGTGTGACCCGAGCGCGCGACCTTGCCGTTGACGCCCGTCGAGATGTGCTGCTCGGTGAGCAGGAACTCGGCCATCACCTCCGCGAGCGGGCCGCGGCCGGCCACCAGGCGTAGCACGCCGTCCTCGTCGAGGCGCTGGATCGCCGCCAGGTAGAAGGCGAACGTCTCGTGCAGCTCCTCCACCACCATCTGCGCGAGCTCGTCGATCTCGCTCGTGCTCGCCAGGCGGGCGGTGAGGCGGGCGGACAGCTGCAGCTGCTCGCGCAGATAGGCGACCTCGCCGGTGCGGGCCATGCTCTTGACGCGCGCGTCAGCGCGGTGGCGACGCAGCGCCTCAGCGCGGCGCCGGCGCTCCTTGGCGCCCGCCCGCTGGGAGTGTTTGGCAGCTATCTCCGGCACAGCAGGGCACGCATCGGCCACAAAAGCCGCATTCTTGAGCCAAGAATCGATTGTCTAGACATCCGACCACACGGTCGGCCCACCCTGGGCTCACAGGTCCTTCAGCGGATCCTCCGCGTATGCCTCGACCTCGCCGTGACCGGCGCGGAAGGCAGCCACCCGCCGGCGGGCGTCGGCCGCCAACGCGCGCGCCTGGGCGAGCTCGTGGGCGTGGAAGAAGCGCGTGGCGAGCAGCGCGATCGGCACGAGCGCAAGCCACGCCGCACGCGCCAGCAGGCCCACGAGGCCGTGGCTCGGCAACAGCAGCTCGCCCGACACCGCCACGCCGGCGAGGATCGCGGTCAGCTGCACCAGCCGGCGCCATTCGAAGCCGACCCTGAAGAGGCCGCGCGTGAGCAGGTACATGACCGCCAGCATCGCCGCGTACGCGCCACACAACGCGATGCCGGCGCCGGCGATGCCGAGCGCGGCGCCGCTCGCGGGCACCAGCACGAGCAGCAGCACGATGTTCACCGCGAGCCCGGCGGCGCCCGCGGGGTAGTTGCGCGAGGTCACACGCGCGCGCCCGGCGATCGCGACGAACACCAGGTACAAGCCGTACAGCGCCCACCCAAGCGCCAGCCACGGCAGCGCGCGGTAGGCGTCGAAGTACCTGTGCGCGGCCAGCAGCCGCACGATCCAGCGTCCCACCAGCGCCACCGCGCACACGACCACGCCGGTGGCCAGCGCGTAGTAGGTGGTGACGACGGAGTAAAGGCGCGCGGCTTCCTCGTCGCTGTCGATCGAGTAGGCCAGCGGCGGCCATGCGTACTGGAAGCCGCGCACCAGCACGAACACGACGGTGGCGAGCTTGATCGCGATCGCGTACTCGCCGGCGGCGCCTTTGGAGAAGACCCTGTACAGGTAGAAGCGGTCGGCCACCTGCAACGCGTACACGCTCGCATCGGCGGGCACGGTGGGCAGCCCGAAGCGCAGCATCGCGCGCAGGTCGGCCAGGCGCACGCGCAGCGACACGCGCGCGCGCAGCACCCACCAGAGGCCGAGCACCACGACCGCGGAGGCGCCGAAGTTGCCGAGCAGCAGGCCGCGCGCGCCCTGGTTTGCGAACACGACCAGCGCCACCGTGAACGCCACCGTCATCGCCACGTTCGCCCCCGACGCGTACACGTAGGCGCGCGCACGCGCATCCACACGCAGCTGCGCGTAGGCGATCTCCAGGTTGGTGAACGCCCACAGGCCCAGCACAGCGCAGTCGAACAGCAGCGGGTCGCGGATTCCCACGACCAGCAGCGACAGCGGTCCGGCGAAGACGACGGCCAGCAGCGACGCCAGCGTGGTCGTCCAGGCGACCGTGGCCGTGGCCGTGCGCGCGATCCGCTCGCGCCGCGCGAGGTCCTCGTCGTCGAAGTAGAAGCGGATGAAGGCTTCGCCGACGCCCACGCGCAGCAGGATGCTCACGAGGATCACCGCCGTCAGCAGCGTTTCGGCGACGCCGTACGCCTGGGTGCTCAGGTGGCGCGTGTACAGCGGCAGCATCAGCAGCGCCAGGCCCTTGGCGACGATTTCCCCGAACTGGTAGGCGGCCCCCGTCGTGACCAGCCGCTTGAGATGGCCGAGCACGGCTCAGACGCTGGCCGGGACGCCAGCCAGCCGTTCCTCGCTCGCCCGGCGGCCGTGCTGGCGGGCGAGGGCGACGCCGACCGCCAAGAGCGTCCACGTGAACGGGTCTTCGAGGAAGTCCGCGTAGGTCCACGTGTGCAGCACCAGCGCCGCGAAGCACGCCGCGATCGCGATGCGCGGCGGCGAGCGGCGGGCGTCGGCGAACAGCACCGCGAACGCGCTCACCAGCAGCGCCGCGTACATCGCCAGGCCGAGCACGCCCTGCTCGGCGGCCACCGTCACCGGGATCGTGTGTGACGCCGAGGTCGCGTTCACCGCGTCGCTCTTGCTGTTGCGCTTGTACTCGGTTTCAAACGAGCCCGAGCCGTAGCCCTCGAGCGGCCGTTTGGCGAACAGTTCCAGGCCCCCGCTCACCAGCGTGGTGCGCCCGCTGGTGGCGTTTGCGGCCGAGCCTTTCTGCCCCTTCAGCCCGAAGTGCAGGCTGGCGGGGGCGAGCGCCACGAACGCGAGCGCCAGCACGAGCAGCGTCGCCGCCAGGTACACCGCCGGGCGCACACCCCAGCACCAGGCGCCGAGCACCGCCAGGCCGAGCAAGAGCGCGGCGATGCTCGACTGCGAGAAGCTCGTCACGATCCCCGCGAGCAGCCACGCGAGCACCGCGCCGCCCGCGAGCGTCTCGCGGCGGACGCGGCGAGCGCCGGCGCCTGGCGCGCCGCGCGTCAGCACGACGACCATCACCGCGATCATCACCAGCGCCAGGAAGCGCCCGTAGATGCTCGGGTCGAAGAACACCGAGTTGACGCGGAAGTAGTTGGAGTATTGATCTGCGGCCACCACCTTGGGGTTCAACAGCAGCGACTTGCGGGCGTACTCGACGAAGCCCACGCCCGCGAAGATCACCGCCAGCGTCACCGCCACCGCGAGGCAGCGAGCGATCAGCCGGCGCGTCCAGCGCGCGTCGCGGAGCATCAGGAACAGCAGCGCGAACGGCAGGTAGAAGAAGACGATGTTCTCGAGCGCCTTCACGCGGTCGCTCGAGTAGCTCACCTGCAGCACGTACAGCGCGATCGTCGCCAGCAGGATGCATTCCAGGCCGCGCGGAGTCAGCCACGAGGATGCGCGCGTGAGGCTCGGGCGCGGCCCGCCCGCCCGCTCCCCCGCGTGATCCCAGTCCTCCACGCGCGCGCCGTCCACTGCGGGCCGCCAGCGCGCCAGCAGGCGCGGCAACAGCAGCGCGAGCGTGCCTGCAGCCACCACCAGGTACAGCGGCACGAGCAGGTTGACGGTGCGCCCGTCGGTGGCGATCGGCACCCGGAACGGCAGCGTGAACACCGCCAGCGGCGCCAATGCGTCAGGGTGCCGGCGGATCACCGGGACGAGCGCCGCGATCGCCACCAGCGCGACCGCCGCCAGCAGCGCGAGCGTGCCGGTGCTCGGCAGGCGCGTGGCGAGCGTCACGTTCACGGCGCCACCAGCGTGATGCTCGCGGTCGAGTACACGGGGCTGTGATGGCTGAGCTCGATGCGCACGCGGTATTCACCGGCGGGGGCGCGCGCGCCTTCGTTGAGCGGCTCGATAATCGGCAGCCCGTGCGGGCTGTGCGTGAGCGCGAAGCGCCGCGCGGTGCCGCGCCGCCCGTTCCAGCGCAGCGAGAAGGTCTTGTAGCGGGCGACCGGGTGCTCGCGCACGAGCGTCGCGACCGTGTTGCCGGCGGAGTCGATGATCGTCACGGTCACGGCTTCCGCGTGCTCGAGCTTGAAGCCGATCGCCGCTTCTTTGACATGCCCGCTCGGGTACGGCGAGAAGAACGGCGTGAGGTCGAATTCCTGCACGGCCGTCGGCGTGTGCTTGAGCCGTTGCGTGATCAGGAACGCCGCGAAGCACGCGAGCACCAGCGCCGCGAACACGATCCGCGCCAGGGGATCGGCGCCTGGGCGGGTGCTCGGCTGGACGGGCGCGACGTCGTGCGGCGGGGCAGGCGGGGAGGCGGGTGGGGCTGCGTTCTCCACGCGTGCGGTCGCCCCGTTCAATCCTCGCCGCCGAGCGCGAAGCGCTCGACGGTGTCCGAGCGCAGACCCAGCCGCAACGTCTCCAGCGAGAGCACGTCGGCGGGCGCGATGTTGCCGAGGTTGCACTCCGTGCCGAAGCGCTTGAGCAGCCACACCTGCTGCGCGCGCAGTGGCGCCTCGAAGATCAGGCGGTCGGGGTCGATCGCGTGCACGATCTCGTCGATCAGGCCCGTGCGCACCTCGCCGGTCGCCCGGTAGATGCCGGCGGTCCCCGACTCGCGCGCCTCGGCGATCACCTTCCACGCGCCGGCCTGCAGGTCGCGCTCGATCTGCTCGACCCACACGTACGGCGCCATGATGAAGTCGGTGTCCTTGCTGCCCACCTCGGCGAGCACGACGAACTCGCGCGACAGCCGTTCGATCAGCTCGCGCTTGCGCTCCCCCGGCAGCGGGATGGTGCCGTCGGAGACCTCCACGTGGCGCAGGCCCAGCTCGCGCAACCACGCGACCAGGCCGTCGACCCTTCCCTGGCGGATCGCCAGCTCGGTGAGCGTTCCGCCCAGCACGACCGGAATCTCGTTGTCGGCCAGCAGCCGCAGCTTGGGTCTGAGGTTGGCGCTCACCAGCGCCGTGCCCCAGCCGAGCTTGACGATGTCGATGACCTCGCCCGCGACCTCCAGCAGACCCTCCACCTCCGCCAGCGAGAGGCCGCTGTCGAGCACGTGCGTGATGCCGTGCTCGCGCGGCTTGACCGACCGCGGCGGGATGTCCAGGAAGGCGCCTATGGGTTCTGCCCGGCTCGGTCGGCGCCGACGATCACCACCACGTTCGCCGAGCCGGCGAGCGCGGTCACGCCCGCTTCGATGGGCAGCACGTGCGCGATTCCCAGCGAGCGTGCGACGGCCCCCGCTTCGGCCTGGTGGCCGCTGACGTACTCGACCACGCTCACCTGCCCGGAGCCTGGCGGACGCCCGCTCAAGGCCGTCGCCTGGGAGTAACCGCTCTGCTGCAGCGCGCTGGCCGTGCGGTGCGCAAGGCCTTCCACTTCGGTTGCGTTGAGCACCACCACGCTCGTTTCCGCCGGGCTGACCGCCGGCGTTTGCGCGGCGGTGGCGTGGTGCGCGTGCGTGCGTGAGCGCCCGTGCACGCTGCGCACGCTCGCCGCGTTGCTCGCGGTTCCGTGGTGGGAGGACCCGCCCACCGCGCCGATCGCAATTGCCGCCACAGCGCCCGCCACGACTGCCGCGCCCGCCAGCAGCACGAGCACGCGCGCTCGCCGCGGCGCCGGCCTGGCGGCGTACACCGAGCGCTCGCCCAGCGGCGGCGCGCTCGCCGCGCGGGCTTGGGTGGAGCTGGGTAGCGAGGTGCCCGGCGGGGGCGCCGGCGGGGGCGGGAGTCGCGCGGGCGTGCCTGCGGCGGCTGCCGGCACTCGGGGCGCCGCGCTGGGAGGCGCCGACGCGGCGGGCGCGGCGCTGGCAGGCGCCATGTTGGGGGGCGCGGCGCTGGGAGGCGCCGCGCTGGGAGGCGCCGACGCGGCGCTGGCAGGCGTCACAGCGGGGGGCGCGGAAGCGGACGCCGCCGCGCTGGCCGCTGCCGTGGCGGGCGGCGGCGGCACCGGCGCGCGCGGGTCGGCGACCGTGGGCGTGGGCGGACCGGCGGTGAGCGGGCGGCTCTGTGCGACGCCGGCCGCCGACACCGGGGCGCCGAGCGGTGTGGCCGGAGCGCCACCCGCGTTCACCGCCCGGCCCGTGGGCACTGCCATGGGCGTCGCCGGCGTGCCGGGGAGGCCGGACGGGGGCCTCGGCGTCCCGGTGGCCGGGGGCGGCACGCCCGGCGCCGGAGGGATGGGCGATGGGGCGCCCGACGCTGCCACGGGGACAGGGGACGGCATGCCTGGCGTCGCGGGCATCGCGCCGGGCACGGCTGGCGTCGCGGGCATGGCGCCGGGCACCCCCGCGACGCGCGTCGCGGGCGCGGCGGCAGCGGCGGCGGCTGCCGCGGGGGCTTGGATCGGCACGCCGCTTGGCGCCGCGCGCGCCGGCGGCCCGTGCCCTTGTGGATAGGCGCCCGGCGCCTGCGGCTGGACGCGCATGGCGGCGGAGGCGGTGACCCGCTGCTCGAGCTCGGCGGCGCGCTCGGGTGCGCGTCCGGCCCACTCGCGCAGGCGCTTGAGCTCGCGCGCCTGGGAGAAGACCAGCAGCGCGAGCAGCGCGATGCCCACGAGCGCGGCGAACGCTGCGATCGCGCCGATCTTCGTGAACGTGCTCGAAAGCGACAGCGCGAGCGGCAGCAAGCTCATGAAGGCTGGGAGTGTACGAGGGGGATGCTCGACTCGATGCCGGTGCGCTCCGCCGTGCCGTTGCCCAGCACGCGCGTGGGGGTCCCGTTGCGCTCGCTCTCGTGCGCCGGCGCGCCTGGCGTCCTGCGCGCTGCGACCAGCTCGGAGACCTTCGCCGCGAGTCCCGCCGCGTCGCCCTCCAACACCAAGAGGCCGATCTCCGCGAACATCGTCTCGACCTGGTCCGCCGCCAGCGGCTCGCGCTCGGCGAGCATGATCTTCTCCGCGGCGGTCGGCGTACGCCGCTCGTAGTCGTTGAACAGCTCCTCGTGCAGCTTCTCGCCCGGCCGGCGGCCGATGATCTCGACGTCGATGTCGCGGTCGGGGTCCAGCCCCGAGAGGTCGATCATCGCGCGGGCGAGCTCCACGATGCGCACGGGCTCGCCCATGTCCAGCACGAACACCTGCGCGCTGCGCCGCGGGCGCATGCGGGCGAGCGCGTCGTCCTCGGCGACGTCTTGGGAGAGGGAGAGCGAGCCGGAGCGGATGATCAGTTGCACGGCCTCGGGGATGGTCATGAAGTAGCGCGTCATGCGCTCGTCGGTGACCGTCACCGGGCCGCCGCGTTCGATCTGGCGGCGGAAGATCGGCACCACGCTGCCGGAGGAGCCGAGCACGTTGCCGAAGCGCACGGCCGAGTAGCACGTGTCGGGGAAGCGGGCGCCGGCGGCCTCGAGCGCGAACTCGGCGAGCGCCTTGGACGCGCCCATCACGGTGGCGGGCGCGACCGCCTTGTCGGTGGACACGAGCACGAAGCGCGCGACGCCGCTCTCGCCGGCCACCTGGGCGACCACGCGCGTGCCGATCGCGTTGTTGCGCACCGCCTCGACCGGGTTTTCCTCCATCAGGCCGACGTGCTTGTAGGCAGCCGCGTGGAACACGATCGCGGGCCGGTGTTCGGCGAACACCTCGCGCATGCGCTCGCCCTCCTTGCAGTCGGCCAGCACCGCCGCGAGCATCGACGCCGGCACGTGGCGCTCGTCCTGCAGCTCGCGCTGGATCGCGAACAGGTTGTCCTCCGCGTGGTCGAGCAGCACGATCCGGTAGGGCTCCACGCGCGCGATCTGGCGGCACAGCTCGGCGCCGACGGAGCCGCCGGCGCCGGTCACGAGCACGACCTGCCCGGCGAGATACGCGCCGACCTGCGCGAGCTCCATGTGCACGGGCTCACGGCCGAGCACGTCCTCCACGCGCACCTCGCGCATCTGCCTGGCGAGCGTGCCGCGCGTCTGCAGCAGCTCGAAGACGGTTGGCAGGGTGCGCACGGGAATGCCGCGCTCGCGACACTCGCGCACGATGCGCGCGCGCGTGGACCCCGGCGCGGAGGGGATCGCGATGATGACTTCGTCGGGCTCCGCCTCGTCGAGGATGCGCGGCAGGTCCGCCTCGGTGTCGCCCCGCACGCGCAGCCCTTCGATGCGCAGATGGCGCTTGGCGGGATCGTCGTCGAGGTAGCCCACGGGCGCGAGGCCGAGCTCGCGGTTGCGCATGATCTCGCGCGCCACCAGCCGCCCGCCCTCGCCGGCGCCGGCGATCAGCACGGTGCGCACGCTCCTGCCGTTGGCGCCGAACGCCGCCAGCGGCCGGCGCTCGTACAGGGAGCGCGCGAGCGCGCGCACGCCAACGAGAAACACGAGCGCGAGCAGCGCGAACAGCACGATCACGCCGTTGGGCAGCGCCACGGCCACGGCGCTCTCGCGCACGTGGTGGTGGATCGGCGTGGCGCCGGGGATCGGCACGTAGCGGTGCACCGGCCGCAGCACCTCGACGGCGGCGACCGACAGCAGCACGATCGCCACGACCGCGCGCACCACGGCCTCGTAGTCGCGCTGGCCGGCGTAGCGCCAGCGGCGCTGGTACACGCGCGCGATCACCAGCACCGGCAGGCTGCCGAGCAGCACCCACCAGATCGTGTCGGCGCGCAGCTGCGCGTATTCCCGCGGCGGCCCACTGTCGAAGCGCAGCTGGAAGGCGAGGTAGTACGCGGCCGCGACCAGAGCCCCGTCCACAGCGAGCTGTGGCAGCGAGTGACGGTGCAGGGGCAGGGCCGCCGAGCGGATCCGTCGGCGCATTGTGAGGATTGTATGCCGCAACGTGGACCTACAACCCCCGGTCAGCTCCCGTGTGGCGGCGAGAGCAGCAGCTCGACGAGCACGCGTGGGTCGCGGCGCACACGCTCGCCTGCGCGCGCGCCTCGCGCCTGAGCGCTGCCGCTGGCGGCGGTTGTCGAACGCGCGGCCAGCTCGAGCTCGCCGGCCGCGTGCAGGTTGCGCAGGCGTCCTTCGGCGATCAGGCGCTCGTCGACTGCGCCCAGGCGGCCTTGGAAGGTGGTGTAGACGGGCGTGCCCAGCGCAACCGCCTCGCGGTTCATCGTGCCGCCGGCGGAGATCACCAGGTCGGCGTAGGCGATCAACGACTGCGCGTCGATCGCGCGCTCGGGCACGACGAAGCCGCCCATCCGCGCCAGCTGCTCGCGTTGGGCGTCGACGCGCGGCAGCACGACCGTCTGCACGCCGTCACTGGCGCCCGACGCGCGCAGGCGCTCTAGCACCTGCGCGAACAGGTCGTTCTCAAAGCGGTGGTACAGCGACAGGATGGGCGGGGTGCGTACGACCACAATCGGCCGTGCGGGGTCGAGCGCCAGCTCGGCGAGCACGGCCTCCTCGGGCTCGAAGTCCGCCAGGTAGTACTCCTCCTTGAGCCCCTCGTACGCGCGCACCTTGCCGCGCGCACCGTAGCGATGCAGGCGCTCGGGCGGGATCGCCGCCGGCACGACCACAGCACGCGCCAGGCGGCAGTTGACGTGGTGCTGTATGGCCGCCCACTCGTAGTCGAACATCGTTGCGCTGGGGATTCCCAGCAGCGCCGCGGCGACGTTGACGTCGTTGGAGCTGTGCCCGAGCGCGATGTCGAAGCGCCTGCCGCGCGCGAAGCGCACGAGCGCGGCGGAGCGCGCGGCCAGGCCCGCTGCCTTGGCGGCGAGGCGCCCGCCGCGGTGCTGGCCGATGGTCGTGTGCTCGATCCCGAAGCGTTCGCACAGCTCGATCGTCTGCGCGAACTCGCGCGCGGTCACGTGCACGTCGTGTCCGTCGGCCCGCAGGAGCTCGATCAGCGGACGCATGACGAGCACGTGCGGGCTGTTGGTGAGGTCGATCCAGACGCGCATGGGCGGGACGGTATCGTTGCTCGGCCGATGCTCGTCCTCGCCTCGATCTCCGAAACGCTGGTCAACGAAAGCTCGCACTTCGTGCGCGACGCCGGGCTGCCGGGGATCTTCGCGCTGATGGCGATCTCCAGCGCGTGCATCCCGATCCCGTCGGAGATCGTGATGCTGTTCGCGGGCTTTGCCGTTGCCGACCCCGGTCAGAGCTCCTCCCACCACCACCTGACGCTGGTGGGCATCGTGCTCGCGGGGCTGCTGGGGACGATGGTCGGCTCGTGGATCGCGTACGCCGTCGGCCGCGGCGGGCGCCTGGAGTTGCTCGAACGCCACGGCGCCAAGCTGCACATCGGTCCCGCCCAGATTGGCCGTGCTGACCGGTGGTTCGCGCGCTACGGGGAGATAACCGTGCTGTTCGGGCGCCTGGTGCCACTGCTGCGGGCGTTCGTGTCGCTGCCGGCGGGCGTGTCGAAGATGCCGCTGGTGCGCTTCACCGTGTACTCGTTGATCGGCGCCGTCCCCTGGGTCCTCGGGCTGGCGCTCGCCGGCGAAGCGTTGGGCAGCGAATGGACGAGCGTGCGCAAGGGCTTCGAGTACGTCGACTACACGGTCGTCGTGCTGGTCGTCGTGGGCATCGCCTACGCGATCGTGCGCCGGCGCCGCGCGGCGGTCGCGGCGTCATCGTAGGTGGATGCGGTTGGCTGAGGGCGCCCTGCCGCGTCGCCATGCGCTTGCGCTGGGCCTCTTGCAGGGGCCTACCGAGCTGCTGCCGATCTCATCCTCCGCGCACACCGAGCTCGTGGCGTGGCTCGCGGGCTGGCCCTACGCGCACCTGCAGGGCGAGCGACGCAAGTCCTTCGAGGTGGCCCTGCACGTGGGCGCCGCGCTCGCGCTGGCGATCCACATGCGCGGCGAGCTGGCGCACGCAGCGCTGCACCTGAGCCGCCGCCGCGCGGGGGTGGTCGCGCTGTCGATCGCGCCGCCGGCGCTCGCCGGCTATGTGCTCGAGCGCCCGATCGAGCGGCGGCTGGGTGGTCCGCGCTCGATCGCCGCCGGCCTCGTGGCGGGCGCCCTGGCGATGGCGCTCGCCGACCGCCGCGCGGGGGAGCGAGCGGCGGAGGACGCGCATGCCGGCGACGGGCTCGCGCTCGGGCTCGCGCAGGCCGCGGCGCTGATCCCCGGCGTGTCGCGCAACGGGGCGACGCTCGCGGCGGCGCGGGCACGGCGCTTCGATCGCAGCGGCGCGCAGACGCTCTCCTGGCACGCGGCGCTGCCGGTGCTGCTCGGCGCCGGCGTGTTGCGGGGGGCACGCCTGCGCCGGGTTGGGCTCGCGCACGAAGAGCGCGCGGCGCTGGTGATCGGCAGCGCGAGCGCGCTGCTCTCCACGCTGGCGAGCGCGCGGCTGCTCGACCGCCGCCTGCGCGCCGGCCAGTCGCTGCTGGCGTGCTCGCTCTACCGCTGTGCGCTCGCCGCGCTCGTGCTATCGCGCGTAGCGCGTGAGACGACGCGCACAGCGAGTTAGCGCCGACCTGCGAGCGGCGCACAATAGAGGCGCATGACTTTGCTCGGGACCGTCATCGGCGGGCGCTATCGCCTGGAAGCTGAGATCGGGCGCGGCGGGATGTCCACCGTGTACCGCGCGTTCGACACGGTGCTCGAGCGCCCGGTGGCGATCAAGCTGATGCACCGTGAGATCGCCGCCGACTCCGACCAGCTGGAGCGCTTTCGCCGCGAGGCGCGCTCGGTCGCACAGCTCAGCCATCCGCACGTGGTGACCGTCATCGACGCCGGCGAGGAGCCGGCGCACGACGCCTATGTGGCGCACGACGCGCACACCAATGGCGCTGGGGGCGCGCCGTACATCGTGTTCGAGTACGTGCAGGGCCAGACGCTCAAGGACGTCATCCGCGAGCAGGGGCCGCTGGACATTCCCGAGGCGATCGCCTACGCGATCGAGATCGCGCGCGCGCTCGGCGCGGCGCACGAACGCCACATCGTGCACCGCGACGTCAAGCCGCACAACGTGCTCATCACCGACGAAGGCGCCGCCAAGATCACCGACTTCGGGATCGCGCGCACGCTCACCGAGGAAGGGCTGACGATGGCCGGACGCGTGCTCGGCACCACCGACTACGTCTCGCCCGAGCAGGCGCTCGGCCACCCGGTCACCGGCCAGTCGGACCTGTACTCGCTGGGCGTGGTGCTGTTCGAGATGCTCACCGGGCAGGTCCCGTTCCACGGCGATTCGCCGGTGGCGGTGGCGATGAAGCACGTGCGCGAGCAGATCCCCGACGTGCAGCAGCTGCGCCCCGAAATCTCGGCCGCCACCGCGGCGGTGCTCGATCGCGCCGTCTCCAAGGATCTCGCGCGCCGCTATCCCGACGCCGCCAGCATGGCCGCCGACCTGGAGGACGTGCTCGCCGTGGAGGCCGCGCGCAGCGGGCAGACGACGGGCGAGGTGACGAGCGTGCTGCGCACGCTGCCGGGACCGGCGCGCCGGCGCCTGCCCTGGCGGATGCGCCATCCCGCGCGCTGGCTCGCCTCGATCGCGGTGCTGATCGCGGTGGTGGCGACCACGCTCGCGGCGCTCGCCGGGCACACCCACCGCGGCCCTGGGCTCTCGCCGGGGATCGTCGCGCACGCGGGGCTCGTGCCCGTGCAACTCTCCAGCTCGGCCGCCAACAGCTACAACCCGTTCGGCACCGGCCCCGAAAACCGTGACCAGGTGGGCAACCTGGTGGACGGCGACCCCAACACCACGTGGAGCACCGAGCAGTACTACGAACGCGCGCTCGGCAAGCCCGGCACCGGCATCTACCTGGACGCCGCCCCCACGGTGCTCGCCAGGGCGCTGGAAATCCAGACCCCCACGCCGGGGTTCGCCGTGCAGGTGTACGTCGCCGACCGCATCGACCTCGAACTGCCGTACGGCAACTCCACGTCGCTGCGCGCGCGCGGCTGGCAGGGACCGGTGGGCGCGAGCGAATACGTCCACAGCGGCGAACGCATCGCCCTGAGGCTGTCGGGCCACTCGCATCGCTACTACCTGGTGTGGCTGACCTCGCTGCCAGCGGGCATGGAATCGGCGACGCTCAACGAGCTGACGCTGTTCAAGTAGGCTCCGCCGCCCGAGCCGCTCCGCCGGCCGCGCGCCCGCGGGGCGCGTCTCAGCCGGTGAGCGCGCGGCGGCGCGCGTGGCGCTCGAGGCCCAGACGGCACAGCCGGTCGAGCAGCTGCGGGTAGGGCACGCCGGAGGCATCGAGCAGCTTTGCGTACACGCTCGTGGGCGTGAAGCCGGGCATGGTGTTGAGCTCGTTGACCAGCACGCTGTCCCCGTCGACAAAGAAGTCCACGCGCGCGAGCCCCTCGCAGCCGGCAGCCAGGAAGGCGTCGGCAGCCAGGCGCGTCAGGCGTTCGCGGGCGGGCGGCGAGATCCCCGCGGGGATCTGCAGCTGCATCCCGCCGGGCACATACTTGGCCGCGTAGTCGTAGAAGTCGCCGGCGAACACGATCTCGCCCGCCTCCGACACGAACGCCAGCTCACCGGGCTCGCCTTCGCCGTCCAGCAGCCCCAGCACGCCGCACTCGACCTCCAGCCCGCCCGCCGCCGCCTCGATGATCGCCAGCTCGTCGTGGGCGAATGCCTGCTCGAGCGCCGCGCCGAGCGACTCGGCCTCGAGCACCTTGACGATGCCGACGGAGGAGCCGAGGTGCGCCGGCTTGACGAACACCGGCAGGCCCAGCTGCGCAGCCCGCGCGAGCACCTGGCCCGCTTCGTGGAGGAAGCGCTCGCGGCGCACCCCCAGGTAGTCCACCTGGGGGATTCCGCGCGCGGACATCAGCTCCTTGAACAGCACCTTGTCCAGGCACAGCGCCGAGGCGGCTACGCCGGCGCCGACGTAGGCCACGTCCAGCGTCTCCAGCACCCCCTGCACGGTGCCGTCCTCCCCGAACGGGCCGTGGAGCACCGGGAAGGCGACGTCGGCCCCCAACAGGCCGCCGGCCGGTGTGAGGCTGAGCTCACGCCCATCCGTGCGCCACGCGCCGTCGCGGCCGATCTCGACCCAGACGACCTCGTGGCCCGCTTCGATCAGCCCGTCGCGCACGGCCGCGCCGGAGGACAGCGACACCTCGTGCTCGGACGAGCGCCCGCCGGCGAGCACCACGACCGTGAGCATCATTCGCCGGCCGCGGCCGGCGGCGTGGTGGTGGTCGTGGTCGTCGTGGTGGTGGTGGTCGGCGTGCTCGTGGTCGGCGTGCTGGTGGTCGGCGTGACGGCCGCGCCGAGCACGATCGTCACGGTGGTCCCCTTGCGCGCGCGCGCCCCGCCCGCGGGGCTCTGTTCGAGCACGCTGCCCACCTGGGCGGCTTCGGTGCTTGGGCGCGACTGCGTCTGGACCTTGAAGCCGGCTTTGGTGAGCGCCGCCGACGCTTGCGCTTCGCTTTTGCCCTTGACTTCCGGCACCGTCACCTGCTTAGGCGCCTGCGCGACGGTCAGGTTGACCTTTTCGCCCGCGCGCGCGGAGCTGCCGGCGGCGAGGGATTGTGCGAGCACCGTCCCTGGGCTTTGCGTCGTGGAGACGCGCTTGCTGACCTTGCCGAGCGACAGTTCGGCGTTGGCCAGCGTCGCTTCGGCTGCTTCGAGGCTGCCCCCTGTCACGTCCGGCACGCGCACCGGTGGCGGGCCACTGGAGACGAGCAGCGTGATCAGCCGGCCTTCGCGCACTTCCGTTTCCGCCGGCGGCTGGGTGCCGATGACGACGCCGGCGGGGACGGTCTTGCTCGCTTCCAGCTTGGTTTGCGTGCGGTAGTGCGCATTGTGCAGCAGTTTCACCGCCTGCGCCGCCTGCTGGCCGGAGACGTCGAGCAACGGCGCGCTCGCGGGGCCACTGGAGACGACGACCTGCACCCGGCTGCCCTTCTTCACGTTGCTGCCGGCGAGCGGTGACTGGCTGATCACCGAGCCGGAGGGGACGGTGGGGCTGGCTGCCTGCGAGGCGACGGGCTCGAGGTTGGCGCTGTGCAGGGCGCTCAGTGCCGCCTGTTCGCGCTCGTTGACCACCGAGGGCACGCTCACCGTCCCGCCGGCGCTCTGCTGGGTGAGCACGAGCGCGACGGCCGCCGCGGCGATCACGAGCAGCGCCGGCAGCGTCCACGCGAGCACGCGCCCGAGCCGGCGGCGGCCGGCGGGGGGCGGCGCGCCGCTCTCGATCTCATAGCGACCGGTGTCCGGCTGGGCGAGCAGCAGCGAGCCGGCCCCGACGCGCGGCGGCGGTTGCGCAGGGGGATGGGCGCGGTGGATGTGGCCGTCGGCGAGCGTCGTTGCGGTCGCGCCCGACAGGGCGGGCAGCGCCTGGCGCTCGTGTTCGAGCGCGGCGATCAGCTCGTCGGCGTCGGCGTAGCGCTGGGCAGGGTCCTTGGCGAGCGCGCGCAGCACGACGGCGTCCAGCGAGGCGGGCAGGCCCGGCCGCAGCGCGCTCGGCGGGAGCGGCTCGGCGGAGACCTGCTTGAAGGCGATCGCCACCGCCGTCTCGCCCTCGAACGGCACGGCGCCGGTGAGCAGCTCGTACAGGATCACCCCGACCGAGTACAGGTCCGAGGCCGCGCTCACCATGTGCCCCTGCGCCTGCTCGGGCGACAGGTACTGGGCGGTGCCCATGATCGAGCCGGTGAGCGTCATGTCCGACGCGCCCGCGCGCGCGATCCCGAAGTCGGTCACGCGCGCGCGGCCCTCTTCGTCGAGGATCACGTTGTGGGGCTTCAGGTCGCGATGGATGACACCGCGGCGGTGCGCGAAGCGCGCGGCGCGCAGGATCTGTACGACGATGTCGATCGCCGCCGCCGGCTCGAGCGCGCCGCGTTCGCGCACGATCGTCTTCAGCGAACGTCCGGCGACGTACTCCATCGCGATGTAGTACGTGCCGTCCCACTCGCCGCGATCGAAGATCGCGACGATGTTCGGGTGCGACAGCCCCGCCGCGCTGGATGCCTCGCGCCGGAAGCGCTCGACGAACTCCTGGTCTTCGGCGAAGTGGTGGTGGAGCACCTTCACCGCCACCTGCCTGCCCAGCAGCTGGTCTTCGGCTAGGTACACGTCGGCCATGCCACCGGAGCCCAGGCGCGAGAGCACGCGGTAGCGGCCGTCGATGATCGTCTCGGGAGCGATCATTTGAGCAGGCTTTCGATGACTGCCCTGGCCACCGGCGCCGCGTACGTCGCGCCTTCGCCGGGGACCGCCTGCAGCGTCACCGCCAGCGCCACCCGCGGGTTGGCGGCGGGAGCGAAGGCGATGAACCACACGTTGTTGATGGCGTCGCCGAACTGCGTTTGGGCGGTGCCGGTCTTGCCCGCCACCTGGACGCCCGGGATCTGCGCCGCGGTGCCCGTGCCTTCGTTGACGACCGCTTCCATCATCGTCCGCACCGCACCGGCGGTCGATCGCTTCATCACCACGGATTGCACGCGCGGGGTGATCCGCTGCACGGTCGCGCCTTCGGCGTCGACGACCCGCTGGGTGAGGTGCGGGACCATCAGCGTGCCGTGGTTGGCGACCGCGGCTGCCACCTCGGCCATCTGCAGCGGCGTGACCTCGAGTTTGTCTTGGCCGATGCCCATGCGCCCGACGTCCACCTGCGGGCTGGTGGGCGCGACCACGCGTTCGCCTTCGTGCTCGCCGCTGACCGACATTTCCCGCGCCGGGTAGTCGAGTTGCGGCTCGCGGTCGAAGCCGAAGCGCTGCATGTAGCGCGCGAGCGTGCGCTTGCCGAGATGCTCGGCGACCTGGGCGTACACGGTGTTGACCGAGTGCACGAGCGCCGTCGTGAGCGTGATCGGCCCCCAGCTGAGGTCGTCGTCGTTGTGCAGCGGCACCCCCGAGACGAGGATCCCGTTTTCGCCGTTGACGATCGATTCGGGCGTGTACGCGCCGGTGTCGATGGCGGCGGTGGCGGTCACGATCTTGAAGGTCGAGCCCGGCGCGTAGCCGAACTGGGTCGCGCGGTTGACCTCCGAGCTGGTCGGCGGGTCGGCACGCATTTCGCGTTCCTGCTTGGCCTTGCGCGTCCGCGAGCGCAGCGCGTTGGGGTCGTAGCTGGGCGTGGAGGCCATCACCTGCACGGCGCCGCTGCGCGGTTCGATCGCCACCACCGCGCCGTCGTGTTCGCCGAGTGCGGCGACCGCGGCGCGCTGCGCGGCCGGCACGAGCGTGGTGATCACCTTCTCGCCCTGCGGTTCCTTGCCCTGCAGCTGGTTGAGCACGCTCTGCAGGTCTTGGCTGGTCTGTTCGCCGCTCAGTTCTTTGTTGCGATAGCGCTCCAGGCCGGCGTCGCCGAGATCTTCAGGCTGCAGGAAGTCGTAGCCGATCGGCGCCGCGAACAGCCGTCCGGTGGGGTAGAAGCGCTGGTAGGCCCCGCCCACTTCGCGCACGCTGTGCGCGAGCACGGTGCCGTCGGCGGCGAGGATCGCCCCGCGTTCGGTGCGCTCCTCGCGTAGCAGCGAGCGTTTGTTGAGCGGGTTTTCACGCAGCGACGACGCTTCGAACACCGTCCAGCGCGAGGTGAAGGCGATCAGCAGCGCGAACAGCAGCGCGACCAGCCCGTACAGCCGGACGATCGGGCGGTTCATGACGCGCGCCTCATTCGAGCTGTTCCAGTTCGAGGTTGTGGATCAGGTTGCCGGCGTCCCCTTCCGAGCGCAGCGAGTGGTCGAGCAGCGTGTGCCGCTGCTGCGCGCTGAGCGTGGAAGCGCTGACGCCGGAGACGTACTGGCTGCTGTACAGCGCGAGGTTGCCCGGCAGCTTGTACGGCAGGCCCTGATACAGCGTGACGAGCCCGCGCGAGTTGGTGCCGATGAAGTACACCGACTGCAGCGCCAGGTAGGCGGCCGAGGCCAGCAGCACGAGCACGATCGTGACGAACGCCAGCGCCCCGCTGTGCCGGAGGCGCGGGCGCGAGCGCCGGCCGGCTGGCTCGCGCGTGCGCGCGGGCGCAGCGCGTGGTGTGCGCCGCGCGGCTGTGGTAGGCGGCGAGCTCAGCGCGGTGCTCGATCGCGCGCTCGCGGACGCCGGTTCGGAGGGCGCAGGTTCGGAGGGCGCAGGTTCGGAGGGCGCAGGTTCGGAGGGCGCAGGTTGGGAGGCGGTTGACGGGAGCGCGTCCGCCGCGGTGACCGGCGGCAGGCCGACGATCGTGGCGCCGTCCGCCGCGGGAGCACCGTCGGCCACGTGCACCTCCTCCAAGCGCAGCAGGATCACCGTGATGTTGTCGCGTCCGCCGGCGTTGTTGGCGGCGGCGATCAGCGCCTCGCCCGCCTCGCGAAGCTTGGCGTGCGCGCGCAGCAGCGCCTGTATCTCGGGCTCGGAGAGCATCGTGGTGAGACCGTCCGAGCACAGCAGGTAGACGTCGTTTGCGCGGGCGCGGAAGGAGCGCGTGTCCACCTCGACGGCGTCCTCGGGCCCGAGCGCGCGCGTGATCACCGATCGCTGCGGGTGTTCGACTGCCTCCTCGGGCGTGAGCCGGCCCTGGCGCATGAGCTCATCGACCAGCGAGTGGTCGTCGGTGAGGCGCAGGAGCTCCCCGTCGCGCAGGCAGTACGCGCGGCTGTCGCCGACGTGCGCGATCGCCACCTCTTGCTCGCCGACGTATACGGCGGTGAGCGTCGTGCCCATGCCGGCCTGTTCGGCGTTGGCGTGGGAGAGCGCGTGGATGCGCGCGTTGGCCGCCTGCGCGAGCGAGGACAGCTCGAGCTCGGGGTGCGAGCCGTCGGCGAGGCCCGTCTGGAAGGACTCGACGGCGATGCGCGAGGCGACCTCGCCGGCCTGCGCGCCGCCCATGCCGTCGGCGACCACGAACAGCGGCGCACGCGCGAGCAGCGAGTCCTCGTTGGCGCGCCGCTGACGTCCGGTGTCGCTGGCGGCGTACTGTTCGGCAACACGCAGCATGGGGCGTCAGTCGACCTCGAAGGTGAATTCGCTCTCGCCGATGCGCAGCCGGTCGCCGGGGTACAGCGGCCGCGGGCTCTCCAGCAGCTCCTCGTTGAGATAGGTGCCGTTGGTGGAGCCGAGGTCTTCGATCACAACCGTGTTGCCCTGCTCGTACACGCGCGCGTGGCGGGAGGAGGCGAACGGGTCCTCGAGGCGGATCGCCGCGCGGTCGCCGCGGCCGAGCACGAGATCGCCGTCGAGATCGTAGATCATGCCCGGATCATGCCCAGGCGCACGATCGATCACCAGCCGCGGTGCGCGGTGCGCGAGGTCCGCGCTGGCGATCGCTGAGGCGGAGTACATGCCGGTTGCATCCGGGGGAATCGCTTCGCCCGCTCCCTGCGCGGGTTGCCACTCCGCGCCGCGGACGGACTGCGCTGCGGCGCCACCGCGCAGGTCGCGCCTGGCGCTGCGCGCGATCCACAGCAGGAACAGGTAGAGGACTGCCAGGAAGCCGAACTTCAAGGCGACCGACACAGGCGCCAGCGTGTTCATGAGACTTCGAAGACGATCTCCGTCGAGCCGAGCTCCATGCGATCACCTGGCCGCAGCGTGTGCACGCCGCGGAGCTCCTGGCCGTTCACGCGCACGCCGTTGGTGGAGCCCAGGTCGGCGAGTGTCCAGCCGCCGGGGCCGGGGCGGATCTCCGCGTGCCGGCGCGAGACACCGGCGTCGTCGAGCACCACGTCGCAGTCGCGGCTGCGCCCAAGCGTGCCTCCCTCCGGGGGTACCAGCAGGCGCCGTCCACCGAGCGCGAGCAGCGCCCGCTGCACTCTGGCGGGCGCGACCTGCACTGCCGGCGCGGGCGGCGCAGGCGGTTCGCCGCTGTAGATCAGCGTGTTGCCGTCCTGCCCGTTTTGCTGCGGGGGCGGCTGGGCGCGCTCGCCGTCGCGCGCCGTCGCCGGCTGGGGCTCCTGCTCGGGGCGGACCAGGCGCGCCTGGATGCCGAATTCACCGAGCGACAGGCGCTCGTCGGTGTGGAAGGCGATGTGCGGCGGGGAGGCCATGATCAGGTCCTCGCGGCGTGCGTGCTCGAGCAGGTAGGCGCACAGCTCGTCGATCACCTCGTGCTCGACGCCTTCATAGCGCTCACGGTCGGCGGGCGACAGCCACACCGAGTACTCGTTGGGGACGTACGTGCGCGACACGGACACCGTGCGATGCGCGTCCATCTCCCGTGCGAGCTTGCGCGCGAGTTCCATTGGGCGGACCTCCGCGCGAAATACCCGCCCGAAAGTCCCCTCGACGAGGCTGGCGATCATTGTCTCGACGCTCTTGAGCGGGTTCATCTTGCTGACGGCGCAGGCCGATCGCAGTCGGCCGGCCTGTTACCGCTAGCCATGCTACGCACGATCCCGACGAACCTGTGCGCAGATGCCCTTACACCGGCCCGCGCAGCGCGCGGGCGGCGACCGCGACGAGGCCGCCGACGAGCGCACCCAGGAGCGCCGCGCGCGGCTCGACGTGCGCGGCGCGCGCGCTGAGGCCGGCGTCCAGCGTGGGTTGCGCGAGCACCAGCGCGGCCACCCACGCACCCGCCGCGAGGAGGTCGCGCAGGGCGCTGCGACCGCGCACGAGCCAGGGCAGCACGGCGGCTGCCGCTGCCCACAGCAGCGCGCCCAGCAGCACGCCGGCGCTGAGCAGCGGGGCGATGACGTGCGTGGCGGTGAGGCTCAGCGAAGGCTCCCAGCTGGCACGGGCGGGTGTGGAGGCGGTCGCGGTCAGCCACAGCCTCGTGGCGCTCAGGGGCTCGGCCAGGCGCAGCCACCAGTAGCCGACCGCGCCCAGCACAGCGCGCTGGCGCCACCGCGCGGCCTGGCCGGCGAGTGCGGGAAACGCGCCGGCGAGGCCGATGTAGCCGAGCGCGGGGGCGAGCCCACATGACAGCCAGCCCGCCCCGCTGCGCCGCCCCGACAGCATCAGCGCCGGCACGATGGCGCTGAGCGTCAGCAGCGCCACGCCGGGGCGTCCGGCGGCGAGCTGCCACGCGGCCAGCGCAAGCGCACACCCCAGCCAGGCCGCGCGCGGAAGCGCGACGCGCGGCGGCTGGTGCTCGACGTGGGGGCGTTCTGTGGGTGGGCGTTCTGTGGGCAGGCGTTCCGCGGGCGGGCCTTCCGGGGGCGGGCGTTCCGTGGGCGGGCGGGCAAACAGCCGCCGCGGCTGGCGCAGGCCGCGCGTGAGCGTGTGCTCGAATGCGTCGTGCAGCTGCTCGAGCGTGCCGCGCTGCTCGGGTGCCGGCGCGAGCGCGCGGTCGAGTGCCACGGTGAGCGTGGGCGGCAGGTCGCGGCGGGCGCGCGCGAGCGCCGGCAGCGGCTGGCCGATCCGCCGGGCGGTCGCGGCGGGGGTGGCGCCGCGCACTGGGTTGACCCCGCAGAACGCCTCGTAGACGACGAGCGCGAGCGAGTACAGGTCGCTCTGCGGCCCAGCCTCGCGCCCCTCGCTCTGCTCGGGCGACATGTAGGCGAGCGTGCCGAGCACGTCGCCGGTGCGCGTGAGCGCGTCCTCGCCGGCGAGGCTGGCGCCACCGAAGTCGGTGAGCTTGGCGGCGGCGAGCAGCGTCTGCTGCGCGCGGGCGTCGTCCACGGGCGGATGGGGGACGAGCACGTTGTGCGGCTTGATGTCGCGGTGTATGACGCCACGTGAGTGGGCGTGGATGAGGGCGCTCGCGAGCGCGGCGCCGATTTCGAGGATCTCCTCGTCGGCGAGCACGTCGTCGGCGATCAGCTGGGCGAGGGTGTCGCCGTCGACCAGCTCGCTGATCAGGTAGAACGCGCCGTCGTGCGCGCAGGCCTCGTGCAACGCGACGATCGCGGGGTGCGTGAGGCGCGCGGTTGCAAGCGCCTCGCGGCTCGCGCGCTCGACGTCGATCGAGGTTCCTCCCGTGAGAACGCGCTTGAGCGCGACCTCGCGGTGCAGCAGCTCGTCGTGGGCGCGCCACACCACGCCGAAGCCGCCCTTGCCGAGCCGCTCCAGCAGGCGGTAGCGCTCGAGCACGAGCTCCTGTGCACGTGGAGTGGGCTCTGCCGGTGAGGCGCGTGCACGCGGTGCGATGCGCCGGGCGGCGGGCTGCTCCCCGTGCTCGTGCGGGAGCTGGACGAGCGTGTCTGGCGAGTCCACCTGGCTTTGACCCTTCGCCGCCCACGCCTGCTGTCCCTGCCGCGCAGGGAAGGAAAACTGCCGCTGAGCGAGAAGTTGCAATCTCGCGTGAGATGCAGCCGCCAGTCATACTCCGGCCTCCGTAAAGTCCCTGTAAAGGAGCGGTTGGCTTTTGTCGTTCTTCGACGATGACGAGGAGACTGCGCCTCGACCGTCACCCCGAACCCCGCGGCGGCCGCCTGCGGGGTCGGCGACGACCGGCGCGCACCAGTCGCCTGCGACCCCACGCGGGGTACGGCCCCGTCGTCCGCAGCACGGCGGAGGGGCAGGGCCCGATCAGCAGACGCTGATGATGCGCCGCGGCGTGGCCGCGGCCGTGGTGATCGTGCTGGTGCTGGTGATCGTGCTGGTGATAAACAGCATCTTGAAAAGCGACAAGCAGCAGTCGCTGAAGACCTACAACCACGAAGTGAGCGCGCTGGCGCAGGAATTCGTGACACAGGTCTCCCACCCGCTGTTCGTGACGCTGACGGGCGCGACGGGCAAGTCGGCGCTCGACGTCGAGCAGCAGGTCGACCAGCTGCAGGCGCAGGCGCAGGCGATCGACGCGCACACGAAGGCGCTGAGCGTGCCCAGCGAAATGGCGGGCGCCCAGCAGGACCTGTTGCTGGCGATGGACCTGCGCGTCGAAGGCATGAACAAGCTGGCGGCGCTGATACCGACGGCGCTGGCGGGAAAGGCCAAGCAGACAGGCCCGAACCTGGCGGGTGCGATGGAGACCTTCCTGGCGTCTGACGTCGTCTACTCCCAGCGCGTGGTGCCGCTGATCCAGCAGACGCTGGCCACTAACGGGATCGGCGGGCTCACGATCGCGAGCTCACGATCGCTGCCCAACGTGGGCTGGCTTGAAACGTCGACGCTGCTCGCGCGCCTGGCCGGGCAGTCGTCGAGCACCAGCCAGAGCGCGGTCGCCCCCGGCCATCACGGCAGCGTGCTGAAGGGGGTGAGCGTGGGAACGACGGCGCTGGAAGCCGAACCGGCGGTCAACCACATCAGCGCCGGGAGCTCGCCCACGTTCTCGGTGGCCGTCGAAAACGACGGTGAATTCTCGGAGACGAACGTCGAAGTGGACGTCACGATCACGGCGGGCGGCAAACAGTACAAGGGCTCGCACGCTGTGAACACCGAACCGGGCAAGACGATCGACGCGGAAGTCCCGGTCACGAATGTTCCGCTTGGGGTGCCGTCGAAGATAGAAGCCCAGATCCAGCCGGTGCCCGGCGAAACCAACCACGAAGGCACGCAGGGCACGTACCTGGCGATCTTCGGCGAATAGAGCGCAGCGGCTGCGTCAGCGGCTAACTTGTGGCGATGGCCGCGTCGATCACGGACACCCAGGGCATCATCGCGATCGCGGCAGGCGCGGTGGCGCTGGTGGCGCTGGTGGCGTGCACAGCGCTGTCGGTGAGCGTCAGACGCCTGCGCAGCGCCCAGCGGCTGGTGCTGGGCGAACGCGGCGAGCAGGACGTGGTGGCACACGCGCAGGCGATGCAGGAGGCGTTCGGGGAGCTGTACGCGTACGTGCAGGATGCGGCCACGCGGCTGGACGAGCGCCTGGCGAGCGTGGAGGTGGCGCTGCGTGGACGGATCGCCCACCGCGCGCTGGTGCGCTACGACGCCTACAACGAGCTCTCCGGCCAGCAGTCGATGTCGATCGCGCTGCTCGACGACGAACGCTCCGGCATCGTGCTGTCGTGCATCCACCACCGCGACCAGGCGCGGGTGTATGGCAAGCAGGTGCACGAAGGCCGGGGCGAGCTGGAGCTCTCCCCCGAGGAGGCCGAGGCGGTACGCATTGCGCTGGCTGGCGGCGGGGCCCCGTCGGGCACGCGGGCGGACAGCGCGAGCCCTCCGGGTGTGCAGGCCGGAGATGGCGCGCCGCGACGGGGATGAGCGAACAGCACCCCGAGGCGCCGAGCGATAGCTCGGCCGCCACTGACGTCGCGCGTGAGCAGGTCGGCTACCTGGGTCCTGCGGGCACGTTCACCGAGGAAGCGCTGCTGGCGAGCGCGCGCGAGGGTGCCGTTGAGCCGGTTGCGCTGGCGAGCATCTACGACACGGTGATGGCGCTGCGCCGCGGGGAGGTGCGCTGGGCGGTGGCGCCGATCGAGAACTCGTTGGAGGGCTCGATCAGCGTGACGCTGGATCTGCTCGCTGAAGAGGTGGGTGACCTGGAGATCGTTGGCGAGACGTTGCTGCGGGTGAGCCACGCGCTGATCTGCGCGCGTGCTTGCGCGCTGCGGGAGATCGACACGGTCATCACCCATCCCCAGGTTCCGGGCCAGTGCACGCGCTTTCTGCGCACGGAGCTGGAGCACGCGCGAATCCTGCCGGCCAGCTCGACGGCGGAGGCGGTGCGGGCGGTGGTCGCCGAGGACGAGCCGGGGCGGGCGGCAATCGGCACGGCGCTGGCGGCGAGCATCTACGGGGGCACGGTCGTCCGCGAGCGGATCGAGGATCGCGACGACAACGAAACGCGTTTTGTGTGGCTGCGGGCGGCGGGCGTGGCGGACGGCGTGGCGCCGCTGCGCGTGGAGGACGGGGCCGCTTGGAAGACGTCGGTGGTGTTCTGGGGGGCCGGCGCCGAGCGTCCGGGCTGGCTGGTGCGCTGCTTGGATGAGTTTGCGCGCAGGGAGATCAACTTGACGAAGATCGAGTCGCGCCCGCGCAGGCAGTGGCTGGGGAGCTACATGTTCTTCGCGGATCTGCTCGGGCGGGCGGACGATGCGCCTGTGGCGGCGGCGATCGCGGGTGTGCGGGCGGTGTGCGAAGAGGTGCGTGTGCTCGGCACGTACGCCGCGGCGCGGCCGGCGGCTGCGCGCCGGCCGTGAGCGGGGTGCGCGGCGTCCATCCGTAGGCCTCAGCAGCGCGCAGCGTGCCCGGCGCCGCTAAACTGCGGCCTGAAAATGGAGTGCACAGTCCCACCCGAGCCGGTGGGGTCCGTGTCGCCCTCAGAGCACCAGCGGCACGGACCCAGCACGTCGCCGACCACGGCGATGGGTGGCCGGGTGCTCGTTCTGAACGCGACGTACGAGCCGATCAACGTGTGCACGGTGCGTCGCGCGGTGGTGCTGCTGCTGAAGGAAAAGGCCGAGCTGCTGGAGCGCAGCAGCTGGGAGCTGCACTCGGAGAGTTCGACGCTCGCCCGGCCGGTGGTGATACGCCTCGTTTCTTACGTGAAGGTTCCGCGCGACGCGCACCGCCGCAAGATCACCCGCCGCGCTGTGTTCGCACGCGACAGCTGGACCTGCCAGTACTGCGGATCGCGTTCGAACTTGACCGTCGACCACGTCATTCCACGCTCCAAGGGCGGGGCGTCGAGCTGGGAGAACATCGTCGCCTCGTGCGCCCCCTGCAACCGGCGCAAGGGCGACCGCCTGCCGCGCCAGGCGGGCATGCACCCGCGCCGGGCTCCGCGCACGCCGCGCGCGGAGATCTTCATCCACGTCGCCAGCCCGACGATTCCGGCGGCATGGCTGCAGTACCTGCCGCAGGCTGCGTAGCGGCTGCCGTGTGAGCACACCACGACGAAGGGCGCCCGGAGGCGCCCTTCGCTGAGCCGCTTGACTGGAAGAACCGAGAGCGACGAACGGCAGCCGGAGGGACCAGGCCCGGCGGTCGTCTCGGGGTGTCCCGGGTTGGATTCCGCTAGGCGGTCCAGCCTTCCCGACCTACCGGCCGGTCACCTCCAGGGTCCCGCAAGAACTGTCAGACAACGTTTGGACCACCTCCTTTCTCTGGTACGCCCAGAGTAGCGAACGGAGATGACGCGCGGTGCCGGGCGCGCGGCGCGGCGGCTACGCGCCGGCTCCGAGATTCGAGTTCGTCGATGACGGCGCTACGCGCCGGCTCCGAGATTCGAGTTCGTCGATGACGGCGCTACGCGCCGGCTCCGAGATTCGAGTTCGTCGATGACGGCGCTACGCGCCGGCTCGACTGCTAGGGAATGATGACGCCGAACTCCTGGGCGTAGGTGGCGCCGGGGGCGCCGCCACCGAGCGAGGCGGGCACGGCGGGCGTGACGCCGATGCCGGTTTCGGTGTACTGGGATTCGAGGATGTTGGCGAGGTGGCCGGGCGAGGCGATCCAGGCGGCGACGATCGCTTGCGGCGTTGACAGCTGATAGGTGCCCCATGCGAGGTTCTCGCCGATGACGTAGCCGACGTTGGAGTTGGGGATGTAGCCGGTTTCGCGGATGCGATCCACGGGTGTCTCCCCGGTGGGAGACACGTGCGCGAAGTAGTCGTCGGCGATCAGTTCCTGGCAGTGACCTTCGGCGGCCTGTTCGAGCTGCGCGTTGAGCTGCAGCGGGCTCTCGCCGTTTTCGGCGCGCTTGCGGTTGATCAGGCAGAGCACGGCGGCGCGGACGAGCGCGAGGTTGCCGGCTTCGGGCGTGACTTCGGTGTTCTGGCAGGGGGTGGCGAGCACGGCGGCGATGGCGGCGGCGTGGGCGGTGATGGAGGCCTGCGCGCTCGGTGCGGTGCTTGCGGCGGGAGCTGGGGCGGGAGCTTCGGGGCCCGCGGGGGCGGCTTTCAGCGACCGTGCGCGGCGCTGCTTCACGGGCTTGCTCGCCCGCGTCTTGAGGGCATGCAGGCGACAGTGGCGGGCGAGACGTGCCCGCCTGCTGGCGCTACGCGCGGAGCTCCTCGTGCACGCGGTTGCGACACGGGAGCCGCCGGCGCGGCCAAGGGCAGCGGATGCGGGCGTTGCGCCGAGCGCCGGGGCGGCACATGCGATGCCCACCAGGAGCGTTGCCGAGAGCTTGCGGGGGGAGGACACCCTCAGCGTGTCGGACGGTGCTCAGATCTTTCTGAGCGCGACTAGACGATTCTGGACGCTTGAAAGTAGTTCGCACCAGAGAGTGCACGGTTTGCGCAAAGGCGGCCCGGTTTACCCCCGATTGCGAGATGTGGACTAGTGGTGGAGTGCCGTCGCTACGCGGCGCCGGCGGCTCAGGGACTGCTGGCGGCAGAGTCGTCGTCCTCGCCGGTGTCCACGACGAGCGCGACGGCGCTGACGACGTCCTCGTCCTTGAGGTTCATGACGCGCACGCCGGTGGCTGAGCGGCCCTGCTGGGAGATGCCGGCGACGCCGGTGCGCTGGACCATGCCGCCGACGCTGATGAACACCAGCTCCTGGTGCTCGCGCACGACGAGCGCGCCGGCGAGCGCGCCCTTCTGCTCGGTCAGGCCGATCGTCTTCACGCCTTTGGCGCCGCGGTTGGTCTTGCGGTACTGGGCGATCTGGGTGCGCTTGCCGTAGCCGTTCTCGGTGACGACGAGCAGATCCATGTCGTCGCGGGCGACGTCCATGGCGATCACGCTGTTGAGCTGCCCACCCCCGGCGGGATTTCGATCGCCGACGTCCATGCCGCGCACGCCGGTGGTGTCGCGCCCCATCGAGCGCACGTCGGACTCGGCGAAGCGCACGGTGAGACCGGCGCGGGAGACCATGATGATCTCCTCGCCGGGGTCGACCGCGCGCACGGCGAGCAGCTCGTCGTCGTCGCGGATGTTGATGGCGATGATGCCGTCGGCTTTGATCGGCGTGTTGTATGCCGACAGCTCGGTCTTCTTGACGGTGCCGTTGCGTGTGGCGAACACGAGATACTGCGTCTCACCGAAGTCGCGTGTGGAGACGACCGCCTGGATGCGCTCGCCTTCGCGCAGCGGCAGGATGTTGACGAGCGCGCGCCCCTTGGCGGTGCGCTGCGCCTCGGGCAGCTCGTAGACCTTCGAGCGGTACACCTTGCCCCGGTTGGAGAAGAACAGCAGGTAGTCGTGGGAGGAGCACACGAACAGGTGCTCGATGTAGTCGCCGTCCTTCATGTCCATGCCGGTGACGCCGCGCCCGCCGCGCTGCTGCTGGCGGTAGGTGGCTAGCGGCAGCGACTTGACATAGCCGGTGTGCGTGATCGTGATCACCATCTGCTGGTCGGCGATCAGGTCCTCGATGTCGATCTCGTCCTCGGAGTGGCTGATCTCGGTGCGACGCTCGTCGCCGAAGCGCTCGGCGATCTCGGTGAGCTCCTCCTTGATCACGGCCATCACGCGCGTCTCGTCGCCGAGGATCGCGCGCAGCTCGGCGATCCGCTCGGTGACGTCGGCGTGCTCCTGTTTGATCGAGTCGGCCTCCAGCGCGGTGAGCTGGGAGAGGCGCAGATCGAGGATCGCGCTGGCCTGGATCGCACTGAGCTCGAAGCGGGCGATCAACTGCTCGCGCGCGGATTCGCGGTCGCGCGAGCCGCGGATCAGTTCGATGATCTCGTCGAGGTGCTCGAGCGCGGTGAGCAGCCCCTCGAGGATGTGCGCCCGCGCCTCCTTCTCGGCGAGCTCGTGCTTGGTGCGGCGCACGATCACCTCGCGCTGGTGGTTCACGTACGCGTGGATCGCTTCGCGCAGGTTGAGCGTGCGCGGCACGCCGTCCACGAGCGCGACCATGTTCACACCGAAGGTCGTCTGCATGGGCGTGTGCTTGTAGAGCTTGTTGAGCACCACCTTGGGGATGGCGTCGCGCTTGAGCTCGATCACCAGGCGCATGCCGCGCTTGTCCGACTGGTCGATGATGTCCGCGATCTCGGGGATGCGTTTGTCGTTGGCGAGGTCCGCGATCTTCGTCACGAGGTTGCCGTCGCCGCCCTTCTTGACCATGAACGGCAGCTCGGTGACGACGATCGCCTCTTTGCCGTGGGAGAGCGGCTCGATGTGCGCGCGCGCCTGCACGCGCACGCGTCCGCGACCGGTCTCGTAGGCGTCCTTGATCCCGGCCTTGCCAAGGATGATGCCGCCGGTGGGGAAGTCCGGGCCCTTGATGTGGCGCATCAACCCGGACGTGTCGATCGTCGGGTCGTCGATGTAGGCGATCGTCGCGTCGATCACCTCGCGCAGGTTGTGCGGCGGGATGTTCGTCGCCATCCCCACCGCAATGCCCGAGGAGCCGTTGACGAGCAGGTTGGGCAGGCGCGAGGGGAGCACCAGCGGTTCGCGCCGCGAACCGTCGTAGTTGGGCGCGAAGTCCACCGTGTCCATGTCCAGGTCGCGCAGCATCTCGGTGGCGACGCGCGTGAGGCGGGCCTCGGTGTTGTGGCTGACGAAACCGTTGGTGAGGAACGAGTGGTCGTCGCTGTCTACGCGTAGGGAGTAGACAGGCTGGACGCCCGCCGCCTGCACCGAGGCGACCTTGGCGTAGTAGTAGTCGCCGCTGACGAGCGGAGCTATGACGTCCCGCACCTCCTGAGAGGAGACTCGCTCGAGGATCGCGGTGGCACCCTGCTCCCAACGCTCGATCCGGTCGACGTTGTGCCGCCTTAGCCAGTCACGCTCGGCGTAGCTCGATCCACCCTCGGCCCGGATGTAACGAGCGATGTGCGGCACGTGATCGTGGCTGAGCGCTCGGCTGGTCGCTGGGATGCCGGCCAAGACCTCTTCGAGCTTGGGCTGCTTTGTCCCGAGGAAGCCAATACGCTCGGCGAACAGCCGTCCGTCGCGTCGGTTGGTGATGACGACCTTGATCTCACCGCGCGCCGAGCGGCTGAGCCGCGCAACCACCCCGAACTCCAGGAGCAACTGCTGGACGTCACGCGCCAGTTGCGCGCTACGAGTGGAGTACGAGACCTGCACGGTGCTGCGTGGCAGCAGCGAACATGAGCCGTCGCCCTCGAACAGCGCCTGCAAGAAGACCCGCTTGAAAGCGCCGCCGCCCGACCACACGAACTCGGGAACGCGCTTGCACTCGCTAGAGAGGCCCTCCAACTCGGCCAACGGGCTCCGACGCAGCGCAGCGAGGTTCTGCACGTCGAGCTCGTGACAGCGGCTGCCAGACCTGATGGTGCGAGCGGTGACGTAACGCGCTCCTCCGACGATCCGGTCGAAGGCGTCGACCACAGCGTCGAAGAAGTCCCGATCGATGTTGTTGAAGCCTGCACGCCGCTGCCCGAACCAGCCCTCCGAGACGAATGCCCCAGCGAGCAGCGCGAGCAGCCGAGAGCGCTCGTCGAGCTCCGCGTCCGGCATTTGGGTGGGTCGATGAAGCAGGACTCGCTCGCCGGGCTGGATCTCGCCGAGCAGTCGCCAGAGCAAAAGCGGAACGCCGGCGAGCTCCACGATGCACAGCACGGGATGGTTGGGGGTCCCGGTCAGTTCGTAGCCCTCGGCGGTTCGTAGCGTCAGTGTGGAGTGCGCGCCTGAGTGGAACAGAACCGACGCATGGACGGGGCGGCCCAGCCGATCGAGCACCTCGATGTCAACGGGAGCGTCGGAGTTCGCGAGCACGGCCGGGGCGATGGCGTCGATGCGCACGGTGCCCGCGGTCGTGCGGACGCGCGTGTCGCCGGTGACGCAGTAGCGCATGGCGGCAGCCGGATCGTCATCGATGGAGCCGAAGTTGCCCTGGCCGTCGACGAGCTCGTAGCGCATGGAGAACTCTTGGGCCATGCGCACGAGCGTGTCGTAGATGGCGGAGTCGCCGTGCGGGTGATAGTTGCCCATCACCTCGCCGACGATCTTGGCGCACTTGGCGAAGGAGCGGGTGGGCCCGAGCCCGAGCTCGTTCATCGCGTAGAGCACGCGGCGGTGTACGGGCTTGAGGCCGTCGCGCACGTCGGGCAGCGCGCGGCCGACGATGACGGACATGGCGTAGTCGAGGTAGGCGGTGCGCATCTCGTCCTCGAGCGCGCGCGGCTCAATGTTGCCGCCGCTGATCACGTCAGCGGACGCCATGTCTCACCTCCCTAGACATCGAGATTGACGACAGCGCGGGCGTTGTCCTCGATGAAGGCGCGGCGTGGCTCGACCTGATCGCCCATGAGCATGGAGAAGATGCGGTCGGCGGCGGCGGCGTCCTCGAGCGTGACCTGCGCGAGCGTGCGGGTTGCGGGGGCCATGGTGGTTTCGCCGAGCTGCTCGGCGTTCATCTCGCCGAGGCCCTTGAAGCGCTGCAGTTTGATGCCTTTCTGGGCGACGGCCATGACGGCTGGGTGCAGGGCCTCGAACGAGGCGGCGGTTTCGCGTGCGTCGCCCAGTCGCACATCGAAGGGAGGCGTGCCGGCGAGCTCGACGAGCTGCGCGTGCACGCGCGTGAGCTGGCGGTACTCCTGCGAGTCGAACAGGCTGCGCTTGATGGTGTGGATGCGGGCAAAGCCGCTCTTGGCTTCGACGGAGCGGATGCGCAGCTCCAGCGGGTCGGTGGCGAGCAGCTCGGTGGCGTGCGTGTCGCCGTCGAGGCCGGCACGCTCCAGCAGCTGGATTGCCGCGTCGGCGCTCAGCACCTGCTCGCCGAGCAGCGTGGACTCCTCGAGGAACTCGACGACCTCGTGGCCGTGGACGGCGCGCAGCGAGGAGCACCAGCCCTCATACTGCTTGAGCAGGCGCGTGAACTTCTGCCAGCGCGTCTCCGTCAGCTTGAACTGCGTGCCGTGGCGGTCGAAGACCTCGAACTTCTCCCACTTGTCGGCCAGCAGGATCTCTTCGAGCTCGGAGTCCTTCTCGATGTAGCGCTCGCGCGCGCCCTGCTTGAGCTTGTACAGCGGCGGCTTGGCGAGATACACGTAGCCGGCTTCGATCAGCTCCTGCATCTCGCGGAACAGCAGCGTGAGCACGAGCGTGCGGATGTGCGCGCCGTCGACGTCGGCGTCGCACATGATCACCACCTTGTGGTAGCGCGCGTTCTCGATGTTGAACTCGTCTCTGACGCCGGTGCCGATGGCGGTGATCAGCGCCTGGATCTCGGTGTTCTGCAGCACCTTGTCGATGCGCGACTTCTCGACGTTGAGGATCTTGCCGCGCAGCGGCAGCACGGCCTGGGTTTCGCGGTCGCGCCCCTGCTTGGCTGAGCCGCCGGCGGAGTCGCCCTCGACCACGAACAGCTCGGCGAGCGACGGGTCTTTGACCGAGCAGTCGGCGAGCTTGCCGGGCAGGGTGGAGTTCTCGAGCGCGGACTTGCGGCGCGTGAGGTCACGTGCCTTGCGCGCGGCCTCGCGCGCGCGCTGCGCTTGGACGGCCTTCATGATGACCGCGCGTGCCTCGCTGGGGTTCTCCTCGAGAAACTCGCCCAGGCCGGTGTTGACGATCGACTCGACGAACCCGGCCATGCCGGGGTTGCCGAGCTTGGTCTTCGTCTGCCCCTCGAACTGCGGGTCGCGCAACTTGACCGACACGACGGCGGTGAGCCCCTCGCGCACGTCCTCGCCACTGAGATTGTCCTCTTTCTCCTTGAGCAGCCCGTGGTCGCGCGCGTACTTGTTGAGCGTGCGTGTGAGCGCGGAGCGAAAGCCGCTCAGGTGGGCGCCGCCCTCGCGGGTGTTGATGTTGTTGGCGAACGAGTGGATCGACTCCTGATAGGAGGAGTTCCACTGCATGGCGATCTCCGCGGCGCCCTCCTCGGACTCGCCGGCGAAGAACACGACCTTGCGGTGGATGGTGTCCTTGTTCTCGTTGAGGTAGGCGACGAAGTCCTCGATGCCACCGTCGTACTGGAACTGCGCGGAGTGGCCCTCGCCGCGCTCGTCGACGATCGAGATCTTCAGGCCGCGCGTGAGGAAGGCGGTCTCGCGCAGACGCTCTTCGAGCGTGTGGAAGTCGAAGTCGAGCGTCTCGAAGACGTCGGCGTCGGGCAGGAACGTGACGGATGTGCCCGTGCCGTCCCCCTTGGCGAGCTTTTCGCCCTGCACGAGGGGTCCCTGCGGCGCGCCGCGCGAGTATTCCTGCGTGAAGACGTGTCCGTCACGGCGGATCTCCACGGCCAGGCGCTCTGACAGCGCGTTGACGACCGACACGCCGACGCCGTGTAGCCCGCCGGAGACCTTGTAGCCGCCGCCGACGCCGAACTTGCCGCCGGAATGCAGGACGGTGAGCACGACTTCGACCGCCGGCTTGCCCTCCTTCTCCATGATCGCCACGGGGATGCCGCGCCCGTTGTCCACGACGGTGATCGAGTTGTCGGGGTGGATGGTGACCGACACCTCGGTGCAGAAGCCCGCGAGCGCCTCGTCGACGGAGTTGTCGACGACCTCGTAGACGAGGTGGTGCAGCCCGAGCACGCCGGTCGAGCCGATGTACATTCCGGGTCGCTTTCGCACCGCTTCGAGCCCCTCGAGCACGGTGATGTCCTGGGCGTCATAGCTGGACGCCGCGGCGCTTACCGACGGATCGCTGGCGCCGTTCTGACCTGCGCGCTTGGGAGCGCTGTCGCTGCCTGCTGCCAATGGCCCTCCAATGACGTGAGAACGCCCCGGATTCCGGGGCGCGAGGTCCACGGCCGGGGCGGAATTGCTGTGCTTGCAAGGATAGCAGCTCGGGGTGTCTTCTCCGGCTGCGCATACGGGCTAAATGCCTGCAAAATGGCCGCAAACGAGGGGTTGTGGACGAGCTCGACGAGCGCCGGCGAGGCGTTGGCGCCGCTGTCCGTCAGCGCGTGCGGCAGCGCAGCTCGCGAATGCGCTCGGCGCCGAGCGCGCGGTTGAGCGCGCTGATCAGCTCGCCGGCCATGAGGTCGAGCTCGTGCGCCCACACAGCGGCGGCGCAGGTGACCGTGAGCACCCCGTCGCGCTCCCCCGTGGGGCTGGCCTCGGCTGCGATCGCCTCGCCGACGGTGCGCGCCCAGATCTCGTGGATGCGGGCGAGCGTGCTGGCGGGGGCGAGCGTGCTGGTGAGCTCGTGTAGCGCGCCGGCAAGGGGTCGCGGTGCGGTGCGTCTCACGTGCCCGCCTTCATGCGGCGATCGCCTCCTGCAGGATCGCCCCGTTGGACACGCGCAGGCGCGTTACCGAGGCGTCGCCGGCGCCGGGGACGTGCGCGAGATCGGTGGTGGCGATGATGCTCTGCCCGCCGCTGCGCAGCTCGCGCGCGAGCAGTTCGCGGCGCTCGGCGTCGAGCTCGCTCATGACGTCGTCGAGCAGCATCAGCGGCAGGCGGCGGCGCTCGGCGGCGAGCACGGTGCGCTCGGCGAGCAGCAGCGCCAGCAGGGCCAGGCGCTGTTCGCCCTGGGACCCGTAGACGCGCAGCTCACGCCCGTCGCCGAGGATCGCGAGCTCGTCGCGGTGTGGACCGTGGCCTGTGAAGCCGCGCTCGAGGTCGCCTGGCAGGCGCTCGCGCAGCTCGCTCACGTACTGGTCTACGTCGAGGGCGCGCGAGCGGGGGCGGTACTCGACGGCGAGCTCTCCGTGACATCCGAGCTGCACGGCGTGGTGGACGAACGGCGGCGCGAGCAGCTGCACGGCGGCGGCGCGATGCTCGCGCAGCTCGAGCGCCGCGCTCGCCAGCTCGCGGTCCCAGGTGGCAAGCGTCGCGTCGGAGGCGCGGCCGGCACGCATGCGTGCGAGTAGCGCGTTGCGCTGGGCGAGCACGCGCGAGTAGCGCTTGCGTGCATCGGCGCGCGCCGGCCAAATCGCCGCGAGCACCTGATCGAGATGACCGCGGCGAGCGGCGGGTGGTCCTTTTATGAGCTCGAGCCGGTCGGGCAGGAAGACGCTGACGAGTGGTCGAGCCTCGACGTCGAGTAGGCGCTCAACGCTCGCGCCGTCGGCGCTCATGCGCTTGACGGGCTGCTCGCCCGGTGCGAGCGTGCCGAAGCCGACGCTCAGCTGGTGCTCGTGCGGACCCTCGCGTAGCCGCACGACCACGCGCAGCGCGCCGGCGCCGAAGCGCACGAGCTCGCGCTCGTTGCGGGTGCGCGGCGAGCGCCCTGTGCAGCCGTAGTAGAGCGCCTCCAGCAGGTTGGACTTGCCTGCGCCGTTGGGCCCGTAGACGACCGTCAGGCCCCGGCCGAGGCCCGCCTCGGCGCGCTCGTAGGTGCGAAAGTCGCGCATCTGCGCGCTGAGCACCAGCACCTCGGGTGCGTCCACCATCGCCTCACACGTTTAGCCTGATAGGCATGATCAGATAAACGAAATCGCCGGTGTCGGGGGCTTCGATCAGGCCGGGGCGTAGCGGGCTGATCAGCTTGAGCACGAGCTCGTCGGACTCGACGCTCTCCAGGCCGTCGCGCAGGAACTCCGGGTTGAAGCCGATCTCGAACGGCTCGCCGTGGAAGGGGACGGGAAGGGTCTCGCTCGCCTCGCCGACGTCGGGGGTCTGCGCGGAGACGCCCAGCGAGCCCTCGCTGAAGCTCAGCCGCAGTGGCGCGTTCTTTTGCGCGAGCAGGCTGATGCGGCGAACGACGTCCGTCAGCTCGGCGCTTGCCAGACGTAGCTCGTGCTCGACCGACTCGGGCAGCAGCTGGCGGTAGTTGGGGAACTGGCCGTCGATCAAGCGCGAGGACAGCGTGACGTCGCCGAGCTCGAAGATCGCCTGGTTTTGCCCGACGCTCACCGCAATGCTCTCGCTGGGCGTCTGTTGTGCGATGCGCACGAGCTCCTGCAACGCGCGCGCGGGGACATTCGCCTCGAGGCTGCCCTGTAGCGGCGACTCGAGCGCGGTCTGCTTGACGCTCAAGCGATAGGAGTCGGTTGCGACCATGCGCAACTCCTGTCCCGATGCGGTGATCAGAATGCCGGTCAGCACCGGGCGTGTCTCATCCCGCGACGCAGAGCGGGCGACGCGGTTGATCGTCTCGATGAACGCGGTGGCAGGAAGCGCAACGCGCGTGTCGCTCGCCGGCTGGGGAAGGGAAGGGAAGTCCTCGGCGCGCAGCGTGCGCAGGTGGAAGGTGGAGGGGCCGCAAATGAGCTCGACGTCCTGCTCTGCAGTGCGCAGCTCGAGGGTCAGCGTTGGCGCTGCCAGCGCACGCGTGACGTCCAACAGCAGCCGCGCTGGCAGAACGGCGGAGCCGGGACGCACAACCTCGGCATCGAGCGGTACACGCAGGCCGATCTCCATGTCGGTGGCAAGCAGCTCCGGGTGTGTGTCTGGCTCGGCAGAGAGCTTGACGCCGGAGAGCGCCTGCACCGCGCTACGCGCCGAGGCAACCCGCGAGCTCGTCTGCAGTTGGGTGAGCAGGTTGTCTGTGGAAAGTGAGAGCTTCATGACTACGCTGTGGAGGGAGATAGAGCAGTAGTAGGGGTTGTGGATATGTGGGTTTGAGTGCTGGAGGGAAGGAGCGTGGCGTGAAGCGGTGGATGGTGCTGTGGATGGCCGGCAGAGAAGTCTCTCAGGATGCCCGGTCGTCGGCGTCTACGGGTGGCGGAGGAGTGTGGCCGAGCGCATGACACAGCTTGTCCACAGCGTCGCGGGAGTGAGGGTCGGTGGCGAGCTTGGTGGACGTACGTCTCCACGCGTGCAGCACTGTGGTGTGGTCGCGACCACCGAACTGCCGGCCGATTGCCGGCAGTGATTGGCCGGTGAGCTCACGCGCGAGATACATGGCGAGCTGCCGGGGCCAGGCGATCCGCGACGTGCGCGAGGACGACAGGAGCTCCTCGCTGGAGAGGCTGAAGTGCTCGCAGATGGCGGTCTGGATCTCGGTGACTGTGCGCGTGCGGTCTGCTGACGGCCTGGTGGCGGGGTAGAGGTTGTCGAGGACCTCGCGTGCGAGCTCGGCTGTGACGGGCCTGCCGGTGAGTGAGCTGAAGGCGACGATGCGGATGAGCGCGCCCTCGAGCGTGCGTACGTCGGAGATGATTCGCTGGGCGATCTCGGCGAGGGCGTGGGTGTCGGCGAGGTCGATGTGGTCGTGTTGGACGCGCTTGCGCAGAATTGCCAGGCGGGTGGCGAGGTCAGGCGCCTGGACGTCGGCGACGAGCCCCGACTGGAAGCGCTCGCGCAGGCGGTCCTCGAGCGCCTGTAGGTCGTGCGGTGGCCGGTCGGAGGTGAGCACGATCTGCCGGCCACTGTCGTGCAGGGCGTTGAAGGTGTGGAAGAACTCCTCCTCGGTCTTGAGCTTGCGCTCGAGGAACTGCACGTCATCGAGCAGCAGCACGTCGACGTCGCGGAAGCGCAGCTTGAAGGTGTCGGTGCTTCCGGAAGCGAGCGCGGCGAGGAAGTCGTTGGTGAACGACTCGCCGGTGGCGCAGCGCACCGTGAGTCCGGGGTGGTGCGTGAGCAGCAGGTTGGCGATGGAGCTGAGCAGGTGTGTCTTGCCGACGCCGGGGGGACCGCAGATGAACAGCGGGGTGTATGCCTGGCCGGGGAGCTCGGCGACGCATAGGGCTGCAGCGTGAGCCAGCCGGTTGCAGTCGCCGATGACGAACTGGTCGAAGGTGAGCTTGGGGTTGCCGAGTGGCCCTGTACGGGTGGCCGGCGGCGTGGCGGGATGCGAGCTGGCCGGCGGTTGCGCGGTGCTCGCCGGGCGGCCGGATGGGCGGCCGGTGGATGGGCGGCCGGCGGCGGGGAGGATCTCGACGGTGACCGCGCCCCCGACGGCGGCCTCGGCGCTGGCTTGAATGGCGCGCGAAAAGCGCTCTGCGACCCATCGCTGTGCGTGGGCGGGGGCTGCGACCGTCAGCCGCTCGCCGGTGAGCTCGACGGCCTGCAGGGGCTCGAGCCAGATCCGGTATGTGGGCTCATCGACGATCAGAGCGAGCTGGGCTTGCACCCGCGACCATATGTGATCGAGCTCGTGACTCACGGCAGCGTTGATCCGCTCCTCCCGTGGAAGCAGTGTTCGCGATATTCGAAGGGAGGCCCGAAGGCCCGGTCGGGCGACTATAGCCAACCCTACGCCCGCCTGGCCTGGGCGGCTCGCATTTGGCGAGAAAAATCGGCCAGCGCAAGGAAGCACCTCGGAGAGGCGAAGTTGGGCTGAGCCGAACACGCTGGAGGCCCCTATACTCACGCACCTATGAAGCGCACCTACCAGCCGAAGAAGCGCAAGCGAGCTCGCGCGCACGGGTTCCGCGCGCGCATGGCTACGCGCGCGGGGCGGCTGACGCTGAAGCGTCGTCGCGACAAGGGGCGCAAACGCCTCTCCGCGTGAGGTGATGCCGACGTCGCGTGGGCCGTGGGTGCGCGGATGAGCCCGCTGGCAGCCGGGCGTGGGCGCCTGTCGCGCAGCGCGGAGTTCGAGCGCGTATACCGCCACGGGCGCTCGAGCGCGAACCGCTACCTGGTCGTGTACAGCTTCCCAAACGCCTCCACGGGGCGGCCTCGCGTGGGCTGGTCGGTGTCGCGCAAGGTTGGCGGCGCGGTACAGCGCAACCACCTCAAGCGCCTGCTGCGCGAAGCGTTCGCCCACGTTGAGGCCGGCCTGCGCGCGGGCCAAGACATTGTGATCGTCGCGCGCCCGGCCGCCCGCGAGCTGGCTGAGCGCGAGGGTTTGGCGGGGGTGGAGGGCACGCTCACGGAGCTGCTCATGAAGGCCGGCCTATGCGCGCAAGCGCCGCGCGGGCGCGAGGCCGGCACGTGAGCTCGGAGCCGGCCGCCGGTTCGCCCACCCGCGCGCAGCACGCGCTGACACGCGCCGCGCGCATGGTCGTGATCGCCCCGATCGCCGTCTATCAGCGCGTGATCTCGCCGGCGATTCCGAGGCGCTGCAAGTACGAGCCGACGTGCTCGCGCTATGCGGTGGAGGCGATTCGGGAGTACGGCATACTTAGGGGCCTGGTGCTCGCGGGATGGCGCCTTTTGAGGTGCAACCCATGGAGCCTTGGCGGATACGATCCCGTGGAGGCCCAGCGAGTGTTCAGGATCGATCCCCACACCGGCGGCTGAGCGGGCCCGTGCGCCGGCGCCAGCCGAGCGCATCAGGCTCCATCCACCTGCCCACCATTTCGAGCGCCGAGATTCCCTAGACCATGCCAATCCTCGCCAACGTGATCCAGGACGCGTTTTCGCCCCTGATCAGCGTGTTCGAAGAAATCATGGTCGTCATCCACAACGACGTGGTGGGTGGGAGCTGGGGGCTCGCGATCGTCGGCCTGACGGTGCTGATCCGGGCGATCCTCGTGCCGCTGACCTACAGGCAGCTGAAGTCGATGCAAGAGATGCAGCGGCTGGCGCCGGAGATGCAGGCGATCAAAGAGAAGTACAAGGAAGACAAGCAGCGCCAGCAGCAGGAGCTGATGAAATTCTACAAGGACAAGGGGATCAACCCGCTGGCGTCGTGCCTGCCCCTGCTGCTGCAGCTGCCGGTGTTCATCTCGCTGTTCTACATGCTGCGCACGGACCTCAAGAAGCACATCTGCGGCTCGCAGCTCGTCTCCTACTACAACGCCCACCCGAGCCTCGCCACCAAGTACAAGGCGGCCACGCACGTCGGGACCGTTGGTCATCTGCCGAGCAAATTCGTCGAACAGACGGCGTGCCACACGGTGGCGCTGCACTCGGCGAAGTTCTTGTTCCTGCCGGACATCACCGAAAAGGCGACCGGCATCGCGCTGGTGGTGCTGATCGTGCTGTATGTCGGCTCCCAGCTGGCCTCCACGTTCATCGCGACCGCCACCGCCGACCCCAGCCAGCGCTGGCTGTTCTTGCTGCTGCCGGTGGTGTTCGTCGTGATCCTCTACCGCTATCCGGCAGGCCTGCTGGTGTACTGGATCACGACGAACACGTGGACGATCGGCCAGCAGTACCTCATCCGGCGCCGCCTGCCACCGGTGGAGCGACCACCGAGCTCCTCTGCCAACGGGAAACCGACGCGGTCGCTGCGCCAAGCGATCGCGGAGGTAGCGGGCAGCGCCGCGTCGAGCGCGCCGAAGGCGGAGGTGGCCGGCGCCGGCGGGACCGTCTCGGGCGGTGCCGCGCCCCCTCCTCCGCGTCCCCCGCGCAAGAAGAAGAAACGCTCAGGAAGACGCCGATGAGCGAGTCCGACGAGCGCGACACGGACCTCCGGGAGGACCTCGAGCCGGTGGAGCTGCTCGAGGAGCTGCTCGAGGAGGTGGTGGACGGGCTGCGGCTGGATGCGGACATCGAGGTGGAGGAGCGCGATGGCGTGCTCGTCGGCCGCCTCGAGGGCGAGGACGTCGGGCTGTTCATCGGCCGCCACGGCCAGACGATCGACGCGGTGCAGCATCTGGCGCAGCGGATCGTGTTTCCCGACGGGCCGTCGGCGGTGCGCGTGATGATCGACGCCAACGGCTACCGCGAGCGTCGCACAGAGGTGTTGCGCGCGCAGGCCGACGATGCCGCCGACCAGGCGCTCAGTACCGGCAGGCCGGTGGAGCTCGACCCGCTGCCGCCGTTCGAGCGGCGGATCGTGCACGAGTACCTACGCGAGCGCGGCGATGTGGAGACTCACAGCGAGGGCGACGAGCCGCAGCGCTTTCTCGTCGTCACGCCCCTGTCGAGCTGACCGGGGCAGGATGGGCTAGGCCGGAGTGTTTCACGGGAAACGCTCGTCGAAGCGGCGAAGGCGATGACGTGGGCGCCACCGAGTCGCGCGCAGCGCTTGCCGGCCACGACTGGCTGGACGCCGGGCAGCGCGAGCAGATCGAGCGGGTGCTGGCGACGATCGCGGCCGACGCGCACGCGCCCACGACGGTCAGGGACCCCGAGCAGGCGTTGGACGTGCACGTGCTGGACGCGCTCGTGGCACTGGAGATCGAGGCCGTGCGCATGGCGCGGCGGATCGTCGACATCGGCAGCGGTGCAGGCTTTCCGGGCGTGGCGCTGGCGATAGCTTTGCCGCAGACGGAGCTGTGGCTGCTCGAGAGCCAACGCCGCAAGTGCGAGTTCCTGGCGCGGCTGTGCACGACGTGTGGGGTGGCTAACGCGCGCGTCGCTTGCACTCGCGTTGAGGAGTGGAGCGCCGGCGCTTGCAATAACGACGTGGCGCTCGCGCGGGCGCTGGCGCCCCAGCCTGTGGTGCTCGAGTACGCGGCGCCGCTGCTGCGCGTGGGCGGGACGCTGGTGGATTGGCGCGGGCGCCGTGGGCCCGAGGTGGAGAGCGCGAGCGGCCGAGCGGCGTCGCTGCTTGGCATGCGCAGGATGGAGGTGCGCCAGGTGCACCCGTTCCCCGGCGCCAGAGACCGCCATCTGCATGTGTTCGTGAAGGCCGGGGAGACGCCCGCACGCTTCCCCAGAAGGGCGGGGATGGCCCACAAGCGCCCGCTGGCGGGCTGAGCGCGCGCGCTTTCGCCTGATTATTTGCGCCCAGTTGCCGGTCACCGGCAGTCGTGCACGCGCGAACGTCGCTAGCGTGCGCGTGCATGGGCACGGTGTATGCGATCGCCAACCAGAAGGGCGGCGTCGGCAAGACGACGACGGCGGTGAACGTGGCCGCGTGCATTGCGGAGGCTGGATTCCAGACGCTGCTGGTGGATGTTGATCCCCAGGCAAACGCGACCGTGGGCCTGGGCATGCCGCGCTCGCAGACGCCGGGGCTCTATGAGGTGCTCTCCGGCGAGAGCAGCGCGCAGGAGGCGATCATCGACTCGCCGATTGCGGGCTTGCGCGCGCTGCCCGCCGGGCCGGGGCTGGCGGGGGCGAACATCGAGCTGCCGCGCATCGAGCACTACGAGCAGCGTTTGCGCGAGTGCCTGGCGCCCATCCGTGACAGCTTCCGCTACATCCTGCTCGACTGTCCGCCGTCACTGGGCCCGTTGACGGTGGCGGCGCTGGTCGCGGCCGACCGGGTGATCGTGCCCGTACAGACCGAGTACCTGGCACTCGAGGGCCTGGCGGGGCTGCTGGAGACGCTCGAGCTGGTGCGCAGCCAGCTGAACCCCGACCTCACGGTGGCGGGCATGTTGCTGACGATGCACGACAGTCGCACGCGTCTTGGGCAGGATGTCGAGCGGGAGGTACGCGCACATTTCCCCGAGCTGGTGTTCGACACGGTGATCCCGCGCAACGTGCGCGTGGGGGAGGCGCCGAGCTACGGTTTGCCGGTGACCCACCACGATCCGCACAGCGCAGGGGCGGCGGCGTACTTCGAGCTGGCCAAGGAGGTGGCTGCGCGTGGCTAAGCCGCGGCCGGGGATGGGGCGCGGCTTGGGCGCGATCCTGTCGGTGTCCTCGGAGGACGCGCAGGGGGGCGCCGAGCAGTATCGGGAGCTTCCGGTGGAGCAGATCGCTCCCAACCCCAGGCAACCGCGACGGCACTTCGACGAAGAGTCGCTGCAGGCGCTGGCGGCCTCGCTGGGAGAGCGCGGGGTGCTGCAGCCGGTGCTCGTGCGCCCGAGCCCCGCGGGCGGGTATGAGCTGGTGGCCGGCGAGCGGCGCTGGCGCGCGGCGCGCATCGCGGGGCTGAAGCGCGTTCCCGCGATCGTCCGCGAGCACGAGGACGCGGAGGCGCTGGAGGCGGCGCTGGTGGAGAACATGGCGCGCGAGGACCTCAACCCGATCGAGGAGGCGCGCGCGTGCGCGGCGCTGGTCGAGGAGCTCGGGCTGACGCGCGAGGACGTCGGGCGGCGTGTCGGGCGCAGCCGCGTGGCGGTCAGCAACCTGGTCCGCCTGCTCGACCTGCCGGACGAGGCGATCGAGCTGGTGCAGGCGGGCGCGCTGTCGGAGGGCCACGGGCGCGCTGTTCTGCTGGCGGAGGATCACGCCGAGCGGCGCAGGCTCGCGCGCGAGGCGGCATCCGCGGGCTGGTCGGTGCGTCTCACCGAAGAGCGCGCACGGGAGAGCAACGCGAAGGCGCCACATCGCCCGGACGCGGCGCGCAGCGCTCGCCACCGCGCGCACCCCGATCAGGAGGAGGCGGCGCGCGAGATCGCCCAGGCGCTCGGCTCCGCGCTCGGCGCGGATGTGCAGGTGCGCCCCACGCGCGACGGGCGCTACAGCGCGCAGCTCTCGTTCTCGACGCCCGAGGAGGCGCTCGAGCTTGCCCGTCGCGTCCGGTCGCGCGCGGTTGCGTAGAATCGATGCCAAGGGCGATTAGCTCAGTCGGTTAGAGCGCTTCTCTGATAAGGAAGAGGTCCCTGGTTCGAGTCCAGGATCGCCCATCGGTCGGATTTGGCCCTACTAAGCCCATTTGTGGCTGTTCCTCCGTGGCTGGACTGCCGGCCGCTGAATGCTGAAAGCGCGGCTGCTGCCCATTGCTGCCCAAACAGACGCTACCTCTGTCCCGCCGGCAGGGGCCGTACAGTTGGTGAGTGTCCGCGTGTTCGCCTCCTGGAGCCTCGCTCTCATCCACCGCGGTTCGGCATGCAGTGCCAGCGGGGACGATCAAGCGCATCCATGTCAACCAGCACGTGATCCGGCGCAACGCTAAGACGGGGAGCCGCGAGCCGCCGATCAGCGTGAAGACGTCCAAAGGCTCTATCCCGTGCAGCGCGGTCGTGATACACGGAGAGGCCTTTGTGCGCTATTCGCCTGACCGGCCCCTATCTTGTGGAGCCAGGGTCTGGATTGAGACCCGCTCGGAAGTCACTGCCGAATGCTCCGACCCGTAGGACTTCCGAACTATGGGCGCGGTTTGGGGTACGCCCGAATCAGCCGGCTTGGTCGAGGTTACGGGTGCCATGAGCCCGCCTGAACCCGGCCTTACGCAGCTCCTTTGAGCGCCTCTCATCAACGGATGCCTGTGTGCGGGAGATCGCCGCTGCGAGGTCTGCTGCCGCCTGTAGGAGCGCGGCTGTCTCCTCTGGAGCCACCAGCACATATGGGGCATGGCTTCGTGCCCGAGCAATTAGTCGGCGGGCTTCCAAGAGGCCGAGTTGCTTACTGGCAGTCCCCGATGAGATGTCCAGAGTTAGGCGAAGGTCTGCCTGAGTCGCCTCGCGTTCGAGAAGCGACCAGACAAGAGCGATGCGCTCTGGATCAGCGAGCGCCTGAATCACCGTGCTATCCGACGGCGGCAGTATGGTGGCGAAATCTTCCAGAGCAGAAGAATCGCAGATTTGAGCGGGGATTGACCAAGCCAATGACCACCAACCTGCCGCGTGTCGGAAGTGCCGTCGTCGTGTGCCGCGACGATCGACTGCTGCTAGCTAGGCGCGCTAAGTGCTCTGGTTCGGAAGTTCGCCGACGTATTTGTGGGTCAGGCTGCCTGGGCGGTGGGTTGATTGAGCTTGTCGGTGAGGCGGTTGAGGTCGGCGCGGGTGAACTTCCACTCGAATGGGGCGGCGATCTGCTCGTAGCGGCATCCGAACGCGAGTAGCTGCGCTTCGAGCGTGTCGAGGTCGTGGAAGTCGTTGGGGGTGAGGACCTTGCGCTGGATCACGGAGAAGTAGATCTCGGCTTGGTTGAGCCAGCTGGCGTGGACGGGAGTGTGGACGAGGGTCAGATTCTCGTATCTGCCTTGGAGGCGTTTGATCGATGCCTGACCGCGATGGGCTGAGCCGTTGTCGACGATCACGAACACGCGTCGGGCCTTGCTGTAGGGCGCGACGGTCATGAACTGTGCGACGAGCTTGTCGAACGGGACGATCCCGTCCTTCTCGTCGCAGCGGTCGAACAACTTGGCGCGTTTGGCGTCCCAGGCAGCGAAGTAGCACAGAGCGCCGCCGCGCTCGTATTCGTGCTCGACGCGCTGGCCGCGCTTGACGCCGGGCTTGGCTGCCAGTGTGGCGTGCTTGCGGCGTCGCGCTTGTATCGAGGGCTTCTCGTCACAGCAGACGACGTAGTCGCCGGGATGCAACAGCTCACCCTCCCAGCGGCCCGCGTACAGGTCGAGGATGCGGCCGGCCTTGGCGGTGAACTCGGGGTCGCGCGGGAAGATCCAAGAGCGGTACTGCCACGGCTTGATCGCGTCCTCTGAGAGCCAGCGCCAGACCGTCACGCCGGAGATCTGCTCGCAGATCCCGCGCGCGATGACCTCGCGTGCGAGCTCGATCGATGACCAGCGAGCCAGCGGCACCTCGCTGTCTGAGGGGCGCTCGCACGCCAAGCGGATCACCTCAGCGCGCACCTGAGGGGGGAAAGGCCGGCGGTCTACCGCGCCGGGGCCGGTCCTCCAAGCCGGCCAGGCGCTGCTCAAAGAACCGCTTGCGCCACTGCGAGACGACATCACGTCCGCAGCGCAGCTGGGCTGCGATCTGGTCATTACGCAGGCCGTCGGCGGCCATCAGCACCATCTGCGCCCTCATCACCTGCCAATACGGCAACGTATACGAACGCGCCAGCGACTCCAGTACCGCGCGCTCATCGCCAGACAGCTCGATCCGATACGGGCTATGTCTCGGCATCAGCGTCCCTTCACGAGAGGACAGGATGCCAGACACGCTACGACCGTGACCAGACGCTAATACGTAGCCTTACTTACGAAACGGAGCACTAAGGACCCAAACCGCGGCAAGTGGATCTTCCCCGGCGGCAAGGTCGAGCCCTTTGAGTCGATCTGTGAAGCGGCGGCGCGGGAGCTGCTTGAGGAGACGGGCTTGGAGATCGAGGTTACGGGTCAGATCGGAGCCTTCGAGATCATTCGTCCGCCGAGCGAGCATCGCCTGATCGTATTCAACTGGGCTGAGCCGGTAGGAGGGAAGCTACGACCGGCAAGCGATGTATCCGAGCTTCGGTTTTGCACACGCCAAGAACTAGCGCAACTCGATCTGTCCGAGATCGTCGCGCATGTCGCACGCACTATCGGCTGGCTGGGTGAGCGAACCGCACTGGCAGCGTAGGTCGGTATAAAAACACGACTAGGAAGCCTCGCTACATGAACCGTGGCGTCGATGCAGTTCTTACCTTCGTTCGTCGCTACGTCATGTTTGTTGGCGGTGCGCTTGGCACGGTGCTCCTCGCGGCGGGGGTCTACGTAGATCCCCGAACAAGGGGAGGGACAGTCCTTGTCGCGGTTGGCGGTGCGGTAGTTGCTGCCTTCGTGCTCGCGCTGATCTCCCTGTCGCGTGACGACCTTCTTGATGCGCTCTTTCGACAAGGGTTGTCGAAGTGTTCCCCAGCCGCATCGATCGCTGCAAAGAGCACTATTGGCGAAGTCTATTGGAGACAGTCTCACGGGAGTATCGCGTCCTCGGTGTAGCAAATAACGGCTACACCGATACCGCGTCCAAGAGAGAAAGATATAAACAGTTGATCGCTGCGGCCATCAACAAGGGGGCGGTTGTCGAGTTTCTCTGGCTCTCGCCTACCGCCGATGTCGCAAAGCTCCGAGAGAAGGAGGAGGGGCGGGCAACTCGACTTGATACATGCAAGTCCATCCTCTTCTTCTGGGAGCTTAAGAGCGAACTCGGTCCTACCGCACAGGACCGCCTTGTGCTGCGGGAGCACGAACACATACCATCCTGCGGCATCACCCAGGCCGACAGCCGCCTGACTGTCACACACTACGTGCCTGGCCAAGACAACCTGGATTCACCCGGCTGGATTTTGACAGCGACACCGTACCCTTTTATCGGCGCGTAGTGGCGTTTCTTAGACGCGCTGAGGCAAAAACAGAGCTAGTCGATGTTTATCTCAACACGTATAAAGAGGTGCGTGCGAGTTCCACAGAAATCAACGCCAACCGCATTAAGGAGCTGGAAGATCGCCGCCCGGAATTCGATGTCGGGCTACCAAGCCAGGCGGACAAGCGGCTAGAGCTTTCGGGTGGCGTGGAGGAAGGCGTGTAGCAACTTCCCCGGTGGACTGCCCAGCAATAGCCACCTTGTGCTAACGATGAAAAGAGTGCAACATGCATGATCCTAAGGGTTGCCTTCTAAATAATTGTTGGGGGATGGGAGGTTTCGGGCGGGTTGTGGCGTAGTCATGGGTCATGCTGGGGGCGATGGTCGATGAGTCCGCGATCCGTGAGCGGTGGCTGGTCGTCGAG
>Ga0335074_10000163_pt1 | contig 107309 bp, 96 predicted proteins | sample Lox_Sample_23_FD_206715 | JGI IMG/M metagenome (GOLD analysis project Ga0335074, IMG submission 206715) | Soil microbial communities from Loxahatchee National Wildlife Refuge, Florida, United States - Lox_Sample_2.3 | ecosystem: Environmental > Terrestrial > Soil > Wetlands | place: USA... | reverse complement strand
TCAAATGCATAATCCTGTTTTTTTTGGCTTTTTGCGCTTTTCGGTCAAGAAGGAGCTTGTTTGGACGGTCGGGGAGCTTCTCAATGGCTCCACCTTGCTTCGATTATTTGTCAACCGGATAGTTCCACATTTTGTCCCTCGACAACCGCGCCGTCTTCAACTAGCGTGAGTGACTGGTATCAGAACTAGTTGCTCGGACGTTGAGGGCCGCAAATGGAGGCCGGCATGAAATTGGAGGCGGGAAAGCAGTTTTACAAACTGGTTGTGGTCGCGTGGCTGACATTCTCTTTCGGGAGCGTCGCTTTGGCTCTTCTTTCCTGGCATCAACTTTCCGCGCGCATGGCCGCCGGCAGGCAAATCACCGAGACGCGTGACGTGCTGCACGGAATCCTTGAGTCCCTCCTCGATCTTGAAACCGGAGAACGCGGCTACGTCATCACCGGCAATAAAAAATTTCTCGAACCGTTCAATGCGGCGGAAACCAATCTGCCGCCCCAATTCGACCATCTGGTGGCACTGGTTCACGACCATCCAGAATTGCTGGACGAAGTCACGAGCTTGCGCGGGTCGGCCACAACGATCAGCGCCTTTGAATACGAAGTCATCACCGCCCGTGAAAAAAGTTTCGATCAGGCCGCGGCGATGGTTTCCACAGGCCAGCTCAAAAATATGATGGATGCCATTCGTGGCCAGATCGCGCGGCTGGATGGAATCTGTCGTGACCAACAAACCATCCTCCGCCAGGAAATTTACGCCCGCGTTACGCGGTCGAATTTGACGACGTTTGTCGCCGGGGCTTTTGGAATCGGCGCGGGATTGCTGGCCCTGTGGCTGTCTTATGTTGCCGTGAAGCACCAGCAGCGTGAACACGAATTGACGGAGGCAAAAATCAAGGCCGAGCACAGCAATCAGGAAAAAACCCTGTTTCTGGCCAACATGAGCCATGAGATTCGCACGCCGATGAACGCCATTCTTGGCTTCAGCGAATTATTGCAGGGCGATTTGCGGGAACCGAAGCATCGGGAATACCTGCAATCCATCCGCTTCAGCGCCGACTCGTTGCTGCAACTCATCAACGACATTCTCGACATGTCAAAAATCGAGGCGGGCGCGATGGTATTGCATCCTGAACCGACTGATTTGCGTGAAATTTGCGATTTCATCCGCACGCTGTTTTCCGAACCGGCGACTAAAAAAGGACTCTATTTGGAATGTCATGTGATTGAAAATCTGCCTCACGCCTTGTTGCTGGACCGCATTCGCCTGCGGCAGATTTTGATCAACCTCGTTGGTAACGCGGTAAAATTCACCGACAAAGGGGGCGTGGAAGTGCTGGTTTCCTGGGAAAAGGAGCGGACCAGCAGCCGCGTTACGCTCGTCATTGAAATTCAAGACACCGGCGTGGGTATTCCGCAAAACAAACTGGATGCCATTTTCAAACCGTTTGTCCAGGCCGGCGCGTATCGCGAAAAAGAAAAACAAGGCACCGGCCTCGGTCTTTCCATCGTCAAGCGCCTCACCGAAATCATGGGCGGCACCGTGACCGTGGCGAGCGTGATGGAACAAGGCTCGGCCTTTCATTTGCGATTTCCCAACGTGCCCGTTTCCGCGCGGCTGCCGGCTTCCGAAAAATCATCCCCGGCCGGAGAAGTGAACTTTAATGAATTGCGCCCGGCGACCCTGCTGATTGTAGATGACAATGAAACCAACTGCGAGTTGATCGCCGGAATGTTTGCCGGTTCGCATCATCGTCTGGTTTTCGGTTCGAGCGGCGAAGAAGCCGTGATCAAAGCCCGCGAATTGAAGCCCGACATTCTTCTGCTCGACGTGCGGATGCCCGGAATGGATGGCGACGAAGCGCTGGCGGAAATCCGCAAGACGCCCGGCCTGGAGTTTCTTCCCATCATCGCCGTGACCGCCTCCAGTTTGATGGATCAGGAAAATTCGCAGAAAGAACGTTTCAGCGGCTTCGTGCGCAAGCCATTTTCCAAACGGGAACTGTTTGATGAACTGGCGGATTTTCTGCCGCAACAGCCCAAAACGGAACCTCCAATTGAAGGCAGTGGTTCGAGCCGGACGAAAAATGCGACGGCGACTTTTGCTCCGGTGCCGAAGGAACTGGTTTCGCAGTTACGCCTGTTGCTCGTCGAGCCGTGGCCGGCCATCCGCGACAGTGTGGCCGTCAATGAAAGCAAGGTTTTTGCGCAAGGACTCGAAGGTTTGGGGCAACGCTGGCAATGCGAACCGTTGGTTCGCTACGCGCAAAAACTGCTCCACGACGCGGAAAATTATGCCGTGACGGATTTGGAAAAGCATTTGGGCGAGTTCGCCGCGCTGGTCGAACAACTTGATCAAGGCGCACAAGTATGAGCGCAAATACACCAACAACCGCGCCCGCGAAGCCAAACCACGCCGCATCGGTTCCCGCATCATCACTCGACGAAGTCGGATCAGCGCGAATTCTTGTCGTGGATGACCAGTCCGCAAACATCCAGATCGTCGGCGCGGTGCTCGGCAATTTAGGGCACGAAATCATTCCCGCTTCGGACGGCGCGACCGCCTTGAAGCGGGTCGCGTTGCGTACGCCCGATTTGATCCTGCTGGATTTGCTCATGCCCGGAATGGGCGGTTGCGAAGTCTGCGAGCGATTAAAGGCAAATCCCGACTGGAAAGACATCCCCGTCATTTTTCTTTCTGCGGCGGACGACAAGGATTTGATTGTTCGTGCGCTGGATTCCGGCGGCGTGGATTACATCACCAAACCATTCAATCAGGCTGAACTCATTTCGCGCGTGCGGACGCAACTGGCGCTGAAAACCGCGCGCGACCGGCTGAAAAAACTGGCCGAGGACAAGGACGAATTGCTCGGCATTCTCGCGCACGATTTGAAAAATTATCTGGGCGGCATCAACATGAGCGCCGAATTGATGGGCGGACATATCAAGCGTTTCAACGACGAACGCCTGACGCAATTGTCGGACAACATGATTCGTTCGAGTTCCCTGGCGATGGCTTTCGTCAAGGAATTTCTTGCTAACTCCGCGGCGGATCACGGTTTTGTCTTGAAACCCTCCGCCGTCAACCTGGTTGAAGCGGCCACTGCCGCCGCCGGGCAATTTGAAGACGTCGCGCGTCAGAAAAAAATTAAAATCCAGACTGATTTCCCGTCAGAAGCCGTTGTCGCGCTTGCGGACTTTTCATTGTTCGACCAGGTCTTGAATAATCTGATTTCCAACGCGCTTAAATTTTCACCGCCGGGCAAACAGATTTTCATTTCCGTTCGTCCGGCGGGCAAGTACGCCGAATGTGTCATTCGCGATGAAGGACCGGGCTTCACTGACGAGGATAAAACCAGGATGTTTCGCCGTTACGGGCGTCTCTCCGCGCGTCCGACGGGCGGCGAACCGTCCACCGGTCTGGGTTTAAGCATCGTTCGCAAACTGGTGCAGGCCATGAAGGGCGAACTTTTGTGCGAAAGCCGTCCGGGAAAGGGCGCGGCGTTCACAATTCGTTTGCCGCGCCCGGCTCCTTGATGAAGTTGTCTGGAATAAAAATAAAAATGGATTGAATTCTTTTTGAAATGAAAAACGAATCTGTTTCGGAGCAAGACCGCCTTATTCGTGAAAATACCCGTCTGCGCGGCGATTTGCTCACGGTCGCCAGCCGCATCAGTCATGATTTGCGCGCGCCGCTCGGAGGCATCGTGAGCACGGGCGAAATTTTACGGGAAATTTTCGCGGAACAGGAATCTTCTTCGGCGGCATTGATAGAACCACTCTTCAGTTCCGTGGATGAATTGACCAGGCTCATCAAGAATGTGAGCGTGGTGGCAAAAGCGTCCGCCAAGCCTCGTGCAAAAGAAAAAGTTCGCATGGGTGAAATCGTTTCGGGAGTTTTGCAGCAACTGGAAAGCCGGACGTTAAAAAAGCACGCGACCATCATTGAACCCGGTTCGTGGCCGGAAGTTGAGGGCGTGGATTCGTGGCTGGAATTCATCTGGTGGAATTTTCTGGCGAACGCCCTGCAGCACGCCGGGGAATCACCGCGCATCGAATTCGGCTGGCGCGAGGAAGCCGGAAAAATCCAATTCTGGATTTCTGATGATGGCCCCGGCGTTCCCGCCGACAAGCGCGACAAATTATTTCAGCCGTTTGATTCGCTGCATGAACCGGACAGCAGGCAGGGACTCGGCTTGTCCGTCGTGCAACGATTGGTGGAGCTTCAGGGCGGCGATTGCGGCCATGAAGCAAATTCCCTAGGCGGCGCGCGGTTTTTTTTCACTTTGCCAAAGTTCACGCCTTGAACAAAACAAGATTCGCGTGGTCTTTGGAAAGCGCCCTTGTGGCGGAAATAGAAGTTGGTTCAATCGGAATTGAATTAAAAAATGAAAACAACAATTCGTCGTTTCGGAAAATTGTCCGGGCTGATGCTTGAACTTGCCATCGCCATCGCGCCGGAAACAAACGCGGATGAATTGACGTCCTCGCCGCCGGACGCGGCTGGAACAAATTCTGAAATTCTTGAATCTTACAAACAAATGAGCCTGGAAGAACTGATGAATCAAAAAGTCACTTCCGTGGCCAAAGAACCGGAACCTTATCTCGAAGCGCCGGCGGCGATTGAAGTCATCACGGGCGACGAGATTCACCGTTCCGGCGCTTCCAGCATTCCCGAAGCGTTGCGGTTGGCGGATAATTTGGACGTGGCGCAGTTGAGTTCATCGCAATGGGACATCAGCGCGCGCGGATTTAATCCCTCGGGCTTCAGCGACAAGCTGCTGGTTTTGATGGATGGCCGGAGCGTCTACTCGCCGCTTTTGGCCGGTGTGATTTGGAATATGCAGGATTATTTGCTCGAAGACATTGACCGCATCGAAATCATCAGCGGTCCGGGCGGAACGCTTTGGGGCGCCAACGCCGTCAACGGCGTCATCAATATCGTGAGCAAAAGCGCGAAAGACACGCAAGGGCTTTATGTGGAAGCGGGCGGCGGAAACTGGCTGGAAGATTTTGCCGGCGCGCGTTACGGCGGCACGCTGGCTTCAAATGTTTATTATCGCGTGTATGGAAAATATTTTGACTACGGCCCGGAAGTTTATGCCGATGGAACCAGCGCGCACGATTCGTGGAACCGCGGACAGGGAGGATTCCGAATTGATTCGGACGCTTCGGCGGACAATTTATTCACGCTGCAAGGCGACTTTTTCGGCGGCGACAATGATTCGACGCCGGGCGGCGAGGGAAATCCAGAGGCGGAAGGAACACAACTCGGCGGCGACATTTTGGGACGCTGGACGCACACGTTCGCGGAAGATTCCGACATGCAGTTGCAATTATATTACGACCGTACGCATCTGGCCGCGCCTTTTCAAGCCGCGCTTGGCGTTCCGGCCGGATCGTTGTTTGAAGACCTTGACACCGCCGATTTGGATTTTCAGGATCGCTTCCCGCTCGGCAACCGCAATAAAATCGTCTGGGGTTTGGGTTATCGCTTCACGCACGATTACGTTCAAGACGCGCCGCTGGTGGCGTTTGTTCCGGGAACGCTCGACCAGAATTTATTCAGCGGATTTCTTCAGGACGAAATCGAGTTGATGGAAAAAGTTTATCTCACAGTCGGCAGCAAATTGGAGCACAACGACTATACCGGATTTGAATACGAGCCGAGCGCGCGGATTCAGTGGAACGTCACCGACAAGCAAATGATTTGGGGCGCAATATCGCGCTCCGTCCGAATGCCGTCGCGCTACGACCGCGATTTGTTTGAGCCAAGCCCGTCCTACGGAACGTTTTTGGGCACGAGTAATTCCACTTTTGAATCCGAAACGGTCATCGCTTACGAACTGGGCTACCGCGCGCAACTCGGCAAAAAAGTTTCCACTTCGCTTTCGGCGTTTTACAACGATTACAACAATCTGCGGAGCTTGAATTATACGCCCACGACAATTTTGCCTCTCTATTGGGGAAATAATCTGGAAGGCGACACTTACGGATTTGAGTTGAGCGCGGACTATCAAATTCTCGGTTGGTGGCGTTTGCACGGCGGTTACGATTTGCTCAAGGAAACCATTCACCCCAAACCGGGACAAACGGATTTGGACAACGGTTTAAACGAAACCGCCGATCCCCAGCAGCAGGTTTTTCTGCGCTCGTCCATGGATTTGCCGTGTCGAACCGAATTGGACGCCAACGCGCGCTGGATTGACACCGTCCACAACAACAATGGACCGACGCCGGGAACTGTGCCGAGCTATTTCGAATTGGACACGCGGCTGGCCTGGGAAGCGACCAAAAACATCGAGCTTTCGATTGTCGGCCAGAATCTTTTGCAAGCTCAACATCCTGAAGCCGGTTTCCCGGGATCAACCCAAGAACAAATCGTGCGTAGCGTTTATGGGGAAATAACGTGGCGTTGGTAAAATGGGTCGGAAGCTTATGAATTTCCAAATCCAACGGGAAATGCCCCGCGCGCAACGCGCGTGGCTGTCCATTTTTCTATTTCTGGCCGCTGGCGCGCTGGCATTTGCGCCGCAAAAAACTCACGCGCAAACCGGCGCTTCGAGAGAATATCAAATCAAGGCCGCCTTTCTGTTTCACTTCGCGCAATTTGTCGAATGGCCGTCCGTGGATTTCACGAACGCGAACGCCCCATTTGTTATCGGTGTTCTGGGCGACAATCCCTTCGGCAACGCGCTGGATGAAATCGTCAAAGGCGAAAGCATTTCCAACCGCAAAATCACCGTCCAATACTCGCGCAGCGCGGAAGACTTGAAAAATTGCCAGATTGTCTTCGTCAGCAAATCGGAAAAAACGCGGCTGTCCCGGATTTTGGCAGAACTGAATCGCAAGAATATATTGACCGTGGGCGAGTGCGACGGCTTTACCCAGCTTGGCGGCGTCATGAACTTTTACCTTGAAAACGACACGGTGCATTTTGAAATCAATCCGGACGCCGCCGCGCGTGAAAAACTGAAAATCAGCTCGCTATTGTTTCGTCTGGGAAAAATCGTTACAACGAGGCCAAAAAATTAGCCATGCTATTCCGAAATCCATCGCTCAAGCGCAAGCTGGTCGGAACCATCTTTAAGACGAGCCTTTCGGTTTTGCTGCTGACCTGTGTGCTGTTGTTTTATTATGAAATCCACAGCTACCGGCAGGCGACCGCGCGCAATTTGTCCTCCATGGCCGACATCATTGCGGCCAACAGCTCGGCCGTTTTGATTTTTAACGATCAAAATCTGGCGCAACAAATCCTCGCCGGTCTTCGCGTCGAACCCGAAATCACCGCCGCCGCGTTTTTTGACGATAATGGAAAGTTGTTTGCGAAGTATCCGGCGGCGCTGCCTGATTCCGCTTTTCCAACTTCGCCCGAACCGGGTGGAATCGAAATTCAGACGGCGCAATTGATGCTTTTCAAACCGGTAATGCAGGGGCAAAGCCGCGTTGGCACGCTTTTCCTGCAGGAAAATCTGAATCTGACCAGCCACTTGAAAGTTTATGGCCTGGTTTTGTTTTTGATTCTCGCCGGTTCGGGAATCTTGGCGCTGTTTCTTTCCAATTTTTTCCAACGGCAAATTTCCGAACCGCTCTTGAGCCTGGCGAAGGTTGCCAAGACGGTTTCCAAACAGAAGGATTATTCGGCGCGCGCGACGAAGACCAGCGACGACGAGGTGGGTGATTTGACCGAGGCATTTAATTCGATGCTCAACCAGATTCAAGCCAGCCATTCGGCTTTGAGCCAAAGCGAGGAGAAGTTTGTGCGCTTCATGCGTCATCTTCCGGGACTGGCGTGGATAAAAAATCGCGACGGACAATATGTCTATGCCAACGCCGCTGCGCAAAAAATTTTCGGCAAGGACGCCGAAAATTTATACGGGAAGACGGACAAGGAAATTTTTCCGCCCAAAACGGCCGAACAATTCCAACGAAACGACCAAATGGCGCTGAACAGTGATGTAGGCATTCAGGCCATTGAATCGCTGCAACACGCCGACGGTTCGGTTCATTATTCACTCGTCAGCAAATTCGCCATTCGCGGCGCGGGCAGCGAGACGACGCACATCGGCGGCATGGCCATTGACATCACGGAACGAAAAAATGCCGAGGAAAAATTGAAACAAGCCCACGAAGAAACACTGGCCGCGTCGCGTGCCAAGGATGATTTTCTGGCCGCGCTTTCGCACGAATTGCGCACACCTTTGAATCCTGTGTTGCTGGTCGCGAGCGATGCCGCCAATAATTCGCAATTGCCGGAGCAGACGCGCGCCAGCTTTGAAATGATCCGGCGCAATGTGGAACTGGAGGCCCGGCTCATTGACGACCTGCTGGATTTGACCCGCATCACGCGCGGCAAATTGTTGCTCGACCAGCGCCCGCTCAACATGCATGACGTTTTGCAGCAAGCCATTGCCACGGTGCGAATGGACGCGGAAAAAAAACAGATCGCGCTCGCGCTCGATTTTCGCGCCGACATACAGATCGTTTTCGGCGACGCTGCCCGTCTGCAACAGGTTTTTTGGAACGTGCTCAAGAATGCGGTGAAATTCACGCCGGACGGCGGGAAAATCACCGTCAAAACTTTTATGAAAGGCGACGCGCTTTTCATTAAAATCATTGACACGGGAATCGGGATGAATGCCGAGGAACTGGGTCGAGTCTTCGACGCTTTTGCGCAGGGCGACCATGCTGAAGGAGGCGCGCATCGTTTTGGCGGCCTGGGATTGGGACTGACAATTTCGCGGAAGTTGGTCGAGTTGCATTCAGGCTCGATTCATGCCTCCAGCGAGGGCAAGGGACGAGGAGCAACTTTTCAGATTCAACTTCCGCTCGCGCAAATTACAAAAAAGGACGGCACTTTGCCTTCTACAAAAAGTCCGGCGCGAATTTCGCCTTCCACTTTATCCGCGAGGGCAGACACGAATCCGCTTCGCATTTTGCTCGTGGAAGATCATGAACCGACGCGCACGGCGCTCACGCATTTGCTCGCTCGCCGCCGTTACGAAGTCGCGACCGCCGCTTCGCTGTCGGAAGCGCGCTCGGTTGCCGCGAAAGAAAATTTTGACGTTCTCATTTCCGATATCGGCCTGCCCGACGGAAGCGGCTACGACCTGATGGCGGAATTCCGGCAACGTTACGGCTTGAAAGGCATTGCCCTCACCGGTTATGGAATGGAACAGGATGTCGCCCGCAGCCAGAAATCCGGTTTCATGGCGCATTTGACCAAACCCGTGCGGATGGAATCCTTGGACGGTGCGCTCGCCGCCATTTTGGACGGCAAACCAAATTCAGTTGCTTGAAAAACACAATCTAATCTTAGACTTTACAGGAAACGTCAAACCAATTGAATTAACTTATGGATTTTTTAGTTATTGATGACGACAAGACATTTCGCGACGCGACCTGCTTCCTGATCGAAGAAGCGGAGCATTATGCGGAAGGCGTTGAATCCGGCCAGCTTGGATTGAGCGCGCTCAAAGAGGATAAGTTTGACGCCGTCCTGCTGGATGTAAATCTCGGCAAGGAAAACGGCTTGGATGTGCTTGCGGAAATTCAGAAGCAATTTCCACAGATTCCCGTCATCATGTTCACCGCGCAGGGCAGCGTGAAAACCGCCGTCGAAGCCATGCGGCGCGGCGCGGTGGATTTTCTGGAAAAACCGTTTCAGCGCGAGCAGTTCACGACGCTGCTGGCGCGATTGCAGCGGCTGAATCAAATGAGCCGGCGCATCGAACGGCTGGAACAGGAAATCACCGAAACCAAATCGCAAAATCCCGAACCGATTTTTGATTTAACCACGCCCGCCATGCGCGAGGTGATGGAAATTTTGCTGCGCGCGGCAAAAACGCCCGCATCCATTTTGATTTTTGGTGAAAGCGGCACGGGCAAAAGCGTCGCCGCGCGCGCCGTCCACGAAAAAAGTCATCTCGCCGACAAGCCATTCGTCACTGTCAGTTGTCCGAGCCTTTCCAAGGAACTTTTGGAAAGCGAACTCTTCGGCCACGTCAAAGGCTCGTTCACCGGCGCAATCAAAGATCATTGGGGCAAAGTCAAGGCCGCCGAGGGCGGAACACTTTTTCTCGATGAAATCGGCGACCTGCCGATGGAAATCCAGCCGAAACTCTTGCGCCTTTTGCAGGAGCGCGAATACGAACGGCTCGGCGAAAACGTCACGCGGACGGCCAATCTCCGTGTCATTGCCGCCACGAACCGCGATCTCAAAAAGCGCGTGGCCGAAGGTTTGTTCCGTGAAGATTTGTATTTCCGGCTTAATGTTATTGCCGTTGAAATGCCGCCGCTGCGGTCGCGCGATGACGACTTGATCCGATTTGCCGAGCATTACGAGAAATTTTTCGCGGAACAGTGCGCGCGTAATCTCGCAGGCCTTTCTCCCGAAGCCATCGCGTGCATCCGCGCCTATTCCTGGCCGGGCAATCTGCGCGAACTGCGAAACGCCATCGAGCGCGCCGTCATCCTGACCAAACACAAAATGCTTTTTCCTGAAGATTTTCCCGCCGAACTGCGCGGCCAAAATCCGGCGGCGATTGCCGCCGGTGAAAAGCTGCCGCAAACCGGCTCACTGATTTCGTTGGAAAAACTTGAGGAAGCGCATTTGCGGAAAGTTCTGGAACAAACTCCCAGCCTGACGGAAGCGGCGGAAATTCTCGGCATAGACCAGGCGACGCTCTACCGCAAGCGGAAGAAAATCGGTTTGGAATGAAAGGGAAACTTGAACCACACGCGTAATTCGCAAGGCCGCGCAGGCTTGCGCTTTGCTTGCCGGCCAGCCAGCCGGTTTAACCGGCCAAGGCTTTTAGAAAAACCGGAAAAAAGGTCAGGTCAAATTGTTCTTCGGCATGCACAGGTAATTCACCCGCTTCAACCAGCCGCCTCACGATTTTTCTAAAACATACAACTTGATCTTCCGGCAGTTCAACGGGAATCATCTCGTCTTCTTCAGTGACCGCCTTGATGAATTCGCAAAAGCTAAAGATCGAAGCCACCTCCTCGGCCGTGACCCTTTTATACAACAAATCGTCCTTGAGCATCTGCCGCTCACGTTCAATGGCTTTGAGTATGCCTTTGGCTGGCAGGTCATCTATCATTTCAGCAAACGCTTCAAACAGTTGTGTTTTCATACAGACAAACATCCGTCGGTGAAATAATTTTTCTGTCGGTTTGATTTGCTGTCACATCGGAGGCTGGTTTGTCGTACTTGTCCCGTTGGGCGCGTTGTATTTGTCATCGAGTTCCTGTGCCATCTTAAAATGTTCTTGCAAGGTCGGCAGGGTTTTGTCGGCGAATTTTTTGAGTTTCGGATCGGATAAATTTTGCGACGCCGTTTCAAATTCGCTCACCGCTTGAGTGTGGTCGCTGACCATATCGCTGGCATACGCTTGATCGAATTGGTCGCCGGTGAGCGACTGTAAATGCTTGACGTCCTGATAATCCGACAGGTATGGCAAATTCGTCAGCGTCAGTGCCTCGGCGCCCTTGAGGCCATCGGGATTTGAAATCAACGGATAGCTCCAGTTCGGATCATCCGCCGAGAACGTATTGGTGGGCGGAAAACTCAACCCCTCGTCTTCTGCAATTTTCATCAGCTTCTTGTTTGCCTTGCTGTGATCCTTGACCATGCGCTTGGCAAATCTTTTTATATCGGCGTTTGTGCTTTCATTAAGAGCCATCTCGCTCAGGAAAACTTCCTTCATTCCACCCACAGCCGCATCGGAGACAAACTGTTGGGATGTCAGCGCCGGCGGTGGTTGGTTCGTGAAAGGCGTATTTTCGTCCGCAAAGACAGGAATCACGATGCTGGAAATACCCAGCGCAAAAACGATTTTATTCCAAATAATCGGTTTCATAACTTTATTGTAGTTTGAATTGTTAACAGCTAGTTGAAGATTTAGCTGGAAACATGCCGCCGTTAAATTTTCCATTTAGCGCTTGAGAATCAAAAAGGCGGATAATGTTTAATGCGAAATGCAATCAACGCGGCAAGAAAATCATGCGCTTTGCATACAGAATAACCTCAATTACGCCTTCGATTTCTCTTCACAGTCACTTTCAGGGTTTAACCTTGACCCAGTCTGAAATTGTTTTAGCTAGGTCAGTTTCGGTTTTTGTCGGCCGCACTTTTTTGCCGAACAAGATGTCGCCCGTTGAAACGGGTTTGCCGTAGTAGACAACATCGGCGTCGTTATCCGGTGAAATTGCGCCGCCTTTGATGACCACGCCGCCGTAAAGTCCGTTGCGGTTGCCATAAACCAGTACGGGGTATTTGGGTGAAGTCACATTGCTTTCCACACCGGAGCTTTGGTCGCCCGCCGTGCCGCTCGCTTCACCGCCAAAATCAATCGTCGCCCCGGTCAACGCCTGCGTTGCGTTTGTCGTCATCAACAGAATCACATAAAAATTCTGCTCACCTCCGGCTTGAAAACCGAGGCTCGCCTGCGTCGCGCTCACAAATGCCGCCGGGCTCCAGTCGCCGGAAGCGTCCTTCACCATCGCCAGACCGTTGCCGCTTTGATAGGCAAAACCGAAACCGGCCTTGGTGCAATCCAGCAAAATAATCCCCTGTGCCTTCTTCAAAACATCCGCCGGAACACGCTTGTCCGGCTCCTGCTGCATCGCCTCAAACTTTGCCGTTAATACGCGGATGCGGTTGTCCAACTCCGCCTGGTCAACGGCCAGGGCCGAGCCGGCAAAACTCAACAATATCAGAACAAGCATGATTGTTTTCATAAATTAAATTTTTAACAACTGGTAGAGCATTAAGCTCAAAATATGCCGCGGTTAAATTTCCGTTCCGCGCTTGAAAACGCAAAATACCGGATGACTTTTAGTGCGAAATGCAATGGAGGCGGCGAAATATCATGCGCTTTGCGGAAAGAGGGGGTTCGTTTGTCTGATTTATCTCTTCTAAGAATCCTTTCAAAACCGATGTGATTTGAGAGGCGCAATTTTGGGCAGCAAACTGCGGGGAAAAAATTACATTGGCACTTTTCCTGCGAATTCAAACAGGCGCATGAATGTGATCGCTTGCGAAACTTGCGGTTTGGTTCAGCAGCTTGAAAATGTGCCGCCACGCCATCTAGTTCGGTGTGCATGCTGTGATTCAATTCTTCAACGCCATCGTCCGAACAGTCGCGCGCGAACCGGGGCCTTGGCGCTGGCCGCGCTTTTACTTTATGTGCCGGCAAACATTTATCCAATCATAACCATGGAATATATGGGGCGTCACACGGAAAACACCGTGTGGGGCGGCGTCCAGGCTTTGTATCAGGATCATATGTGGTATGTCGCCATCATCGTCTTTGCCGCCAGCATTTTGGTTCCACTTCTGAAATTGATCGGATTATTTTTTTTAGTCATGAATCGCGGGTGGCGCTGGCAGAAAACACGCACTTGGGTTTATAAAACAATTTGTCAAATAGGCCCGTGGGCGATGCTCGACGTTTTTTTGCTGTCGGTGGTAGTGGCGTTGATCCGGTTTGGGCGATTTGCCACGGTAATTCCGGGGCCGGGAATTTACGCGTTTGCTTCAGTGGTCGTTTTGACAATTCTGGCTTCGTCAAACTTTGACCCGCGTTTGATTTGGAGGGAGGAAATCAATGAGCACGCTGCGACAATCTGAATCGGATTTGCCGAAGGCAAAAATCAGGAAGCAATCCAGATTTTCACTCGTCTGGTTTGTTCCGTTGATTGCGGCAATGGTCGCGGCCTGGCTCGTTTTCAATGAAATCTGGCAAGCAGGCCCACTCATCACCATCCAGTTTAACGATGGAAATGAGATTGTGGCTAATCAAACTATTCTTCGGTATCGCGGTGTGCGTGTCGGCACTGTCCGTTCAGTTGAACTAACACGCGACGGACAACACGTCGAAGTTCGGGCGCGTTTGGACCGGTCGGCTGAAAGTCTGGCCCGCGAAGGCTCCCTGTTCTGGATTGTGCATCCTGAATTCGGCACGGGCGGCTTGCACGGCCTGGAAACCATTGTCTCGGGACCCTACATTCAAGTGGAACCGGGCAATGGCGGGAAACAAACAAAATTCATCGGCGCGGAAGAGCCGCCCATTCTTAAAACTTCCGAAGGCGGAGTGGAAATTATTTTGACCACGTCAAATCTCGGCGAATTGACCGTTGGTTCGCCGGTTTATTATCGCGGTATCGAAGTCGGTTCAGTGTGGTATTTTGAGCTGGGCAACGATTCAACCGCGGTCAATGTTCATATTTTAATCGAAACAAATTTTGCGCCCCTGGTGCGGGCTGATTCGGAATTTTGGAACGCCGGCGGCATTAGTTTCCAACTTGGATTGTTTTCCGGACTCAGTATGAATGCGGAAACGGTCAAATCGTTGCTCATTGGCGGCATCGCCTTTGCCACACCGTCGCCGCCCGGAATTTTGGCGACGAATGGCAGCATTTTTCCGCTCAATGAAAAAGTGGACGACAATTGGCTCAAATGGTCGCCAGCCATTGGCATTACAAATACCCAGATCAAACCATCGCAAAGTCCGCCTTCATCGTTTCTATTGAACAGTGCTTTGCCTGATTGAAGCGCCCGCTCGTGTTTGCCGGCGGTAAATGTTTTCACTGCCGGCATTTCATTGATTGCGACAGCCGCCTTGCCTTTGACGAGTGACGCTGCGCGCTGAAAACTTCTGACGAAGTGGCTGAAACTTTTCGGCGAATATATTTTCGGCGAATACAAATACGAACGCTCGCTTTCCAGCCGCACGATCGAAGATTATCCAGCCAACACCGTCAGCGGCGGCGAGGAATGGGTTTTCTAAATTTTATCGCTGCCCATACGCGCTGACACCGCCGAAACCTATTTCGACTTTCTTGTATGCGACCATTAAGGCGTCGCTGGATGTTATGGTGTGAACTGCAATCTGCACGAAGTCCATGATCAAACGGTGCGATTTGCACGAATTTCAAATCCAAAAATGTAGAATTTGCAAGCGGCGCGCGCGGCATCGGGTTTGCTCAAAATTGGCCAAATGCTCGATAACCTTGCGTATTTGGAGTCGCTTTACATCGGTTACCGGCGCAACCCGCAATCGGTGTCCGCCGAATGGCGCGACTATTTTGAAGCAGCCGGTAACGGAAAAGGCCCGCCGCGATTTTCCCCTTCGTTCAGCCCGCGCAGCGTTTTCAACCCCGCGCCGCCGGCTTTTTCACTGATTGCACCCCGGCTTGATCCGCGCACGGCGGGCATCCGCGAGCGGCTGTATGAATTGATCCGTAACTATCGCGTGCGCGGCCACATGATCGCCGCCGTGAATCCGCTGGACGTGCCGCGCCCGCAAATGCCCGAACTCGAACCCGATTACTACGGCTTCACCGAAAGCGAATTGGATTTGCTCATCAATTGCACGACGCTGCCTTATGACGAGCCGCTGACCGTTCGTGAAATTTTTCAGCGTCTGCGAAACACCTATTGCCGCTCCATCGGCGCGCAGTTCATGCATATCGGCGAAGCTGCCGTCCGACAATGGCTTCAGCACCGGATGGAAATTTCGCAAAATCATCTCGAACTTTCCCGCAACGAACAGCTTCGCATCCTCACCCGGCTGACCGACGCGGTCATCTTCGAGGAATTTCTCCGCAAAAAATTCCTCGGCGCGAAAACTTTTTCGCTCGAAGGCTGCGAAACGCTCCTGCCGCTGCTCGATCTGGCCATCGAAAAGGCTGGCAGTCAGGGCGTGCGCGACATCGTCATCGGCATGGCGCACCGCGGGCGGCTCAACGTGCTCGCTCACGTCGCGGGAAAAGATTCCTGCGACATTTTCCGCGAATTTGCCGACGTCGAACCCGAACTCCGGCAGGGCCGCGGCGATGTGAAACATCATCTCGGTCACAGCGGTGATTGGACGACGGCGGACGGGCGCAAGATTCACATCTCGCTTTGCTTCAATCCGAGCCATTTGGAATTTGTGAATCCGGTCGCGCTGGGCCGCGTCCGCGCGCGGCAGGACCGCATCGGCGACGCCGAGCGCCGCGAAGTGCTTTGCCTACTCATTCACGGCGACGCGGCGTTTGCCGGCGAAGGTATCGTTCAGGAAACGCTCAACTTGAGCGAACTGGCCGGCTACACCGTCGGCGGAACGCTTCACGTCGTCGTCAACAATCAAATCGGCTACACGACCCCGCCGGATGAATACCGCTCGACCGCCTACGTGACCGGCGTGGCGCGAATGTTGCAGTCGCCGGTTTTCCACGTGAACGGCGAAGATCCGGAAGCCGTCGCACAGGTCGTCCGGCTTTCGCTGGATTTCCGCCGCGAATTTCAAAGGGACGTTTTCATTGACATGTATGGCTATCGGCGCTTCGGCCACAATGAAACCGACGAGCCGTCGTTCACGCAGCCGGTTTTGTATCGCGAAATCGGGAAACGCAAAAACGTCCGGGAAAATTATTTCGCGCATCTGGAAAAATTAAGCGAAGTGAAGGCGGAGGAAGCGGAAAAAATCGCGCGCGAACGGCGCGACAAACTGGAGCGGAAACTCGCCGCCGCAAACCGGAATGGCGCGGTCGAATCCAAGCCGCCAGACATCTGGCGCGATTACACCGGCGGTTCTGAACCGGCTGGCGAACCGGATACGGGCATCACCGCCGAAAAAGTTTCCGAATTGCTCCGCAAACTTTGCGATGTGCCCAAACATTTTCATTTGCATCCAAAACTGGAGCACGGCCTCCAACGACGCCGCGAAATGGCCGAAAGAAAAATTCCGCTCGATTGGGCGGCGGCGGAGGCGCTCGCGCTGGCTTCGCTCGCCTCCGATGGAGTTCGCATTCGCTTGACCGGCCAGGACACGGCGCGCGGCACATTCAGCCATCGCCACGCGGTTTTTTACGATCACGAAGACGGCCATCCATTCGTGCCATTGCAACATCTGTCAAACGAGCAGGTGCCTGTGGAAATCATCAACAGCCCGCTTTGCGAGGCCGGCGCGCTCGGATTCGAATATGGCTACAGCCTGGATTGTCCCAACGGACTGGTGATTTGGGAGGCGCAATTCGGCGATTTTGTCAACGCCGCGCAGGTGATCCTCGACCAGTTCATTTCCAGCGCCGAGGACAAATGGCAAAGGCTTTCTGGGCTTGTTTTGCTTTTGCCGCACGGATTTGAAGGCATGGGGCCGGAGCATTCCAGCGCGCGCATCGAACGCTTTCTCGAACTGGCCGCCGAGGACAATATTCAAATCGCCCAGCCGACGACGCCCGCGCAGTATTTTCATTTGCTACGGCGACAGGTTCTTCGCAAATGGCGCAAGCCGCTCGTCATTTTCACGCCCAAAAGTCTTCTGCGTCATCCGAAGGTCATTTCACCACTGGAAGATTTTTTGAGCGGACATTTTCAGCGCATTTTGCCGGACAATCTGGAGGCGCAAGCCGCGAAGCATGTTTTGCTTTGCACGGGGAAAATTTATTACGAACTGGTGGCTTATCGCGAAGAAAACAAACATGACGACGTAGCCATCATCCGGCTCGAACAGCTTTATCCGCTGCGCGCCGGATTGTTGGAGCAAATCCTGGCGTCTTACGCAGACGGCACGCCGGTTTTGTGGGTTCAGGAAGAGCCGTTCAACATGGGCGCGTGGCACTACCTGCATGAAAAGTTCGGCAAACATCTGTTTGGCCGGTTCCCCTTCGCGCCGATCAGCCGCCATGAGTCGGCAAGCCCGGCGACCGGTTCGTCCGGGGCGCACAAACAGGAGCAGCGGCAGTTGATCAAGCGGACGTTCCATGAGCCGGAAAGAATTTCGGAAACATCACAACAACCAAAGGAGAAAGGAAAATTATGAGAGGATTTTTCAACGGCCTGATTTTCGGAATTATTTTGGGCGCGGTCGGCTGCTGGTTCATTCAAAAAAAGGCCAACGAGCATCCCGAAGCGCAGCAACATTACGAACAATCCGCCGCGCAGGCGCTCACCAATGCGGTCGTGGCGGCACAAAACACCTCGGACGCCCTGGCGGCCAAACTCGACCCGCTTGATTTGAACACCGATGAAATCAAGAAGGAACTTGCGCAAACGGGCGAAGTCATCCGCCGAGAGGCACATGATATCGGCGCGGCGGCAGTGAACGCCGCTTCGGACGCGCGCGCAGTGGCGGAAATCAAGGCCAAATACGCCATGGATCCGACGCTTTCTGTGTGGAAAATTTCCGTTTCGTGCCAGCAAGGCCACGTAATACTTTCAGGAACCGTTTCCTCGCCGGACGACATCGGCCGGGCCATCACGCTTGCGCTCGAAGCCGACAGTGTGCGCGACGTGACTTCCACTTTACAGGTGAAACCGAATCAATAAAAAACGTCTGCCATGCCCATTGAACTGAAAATTCCAAACATTGGCGAGTCCATCAGTGAAGTGCAAATCGCGGAATGGCTGAAGGCCGACGGCGATGAGGTGAAGAAGGACGAGAATATCGCGATGATTGATTCGGAGAAGACGACGTTGGAATTGCCGTCGCCCGAAAGCGGGCGGCTGAAAATTTTGCATCCAGCCGGCGACACGGTGAAAATCGGTGAAATTGTCGCGCGAATTGAGACGAATGGCGCGCCCGGAAAATCCAAAACCGGGGAGGCCGAAACGGCAAAAGCGGAAAGCGGAAAGCGGAAAGCGGAAACGGAATCAAAACGTCCTGAGAAAAAAGAACCTCCGAAAAAGGTCACCGAACCCCAAAAGGAAAAATCTCCCAAACCTGAAAACGAGCAGCCTGAGCAAGAGCCTGAAGCCGTTGAACAAAAACCGGGAGTTCAAGAAGCGAAAACTGAAAGGGAAGTTTCACCGCCGCCAGCCGCAAAAACCATTGTTGGCCGCGAAGAGGAAGTTATTCCAATGACAATGCTACGCCGGACGGCGGCAAAGCGGCTCGTCGAGGCAAAACAGCAAATGGCCATGCTCACGACATTCAACGAAGTGGACATGAGCGTGGCGCGGGCTTTGCGCGAAGCCAACCAGGAGGCGTTTCAAGAGCGTTATCAAGTCAAGCTCGGTTTCATGTCGTTTTTTGTGAAGGCGGTGATTGACGCGCTGAAACAATTTCCGCAACTCAACGCGGAGATTCGCGGGAACGATGTTGTTTATCGCAATTATTTTGACATCGGCGTGGCGATTGCCAGCGGGCGCGGATTGGTCGTGCCGGTGTTGCGGAGCGCCGAGCGGATGAGCTTCGCCGAAATTGAAAGGGCCATCGCCGATTTTGCGCGGCGCGCGAAGGATGGAAAATTAAAACCGGACGAGCTTGAAGGCGGCACGTTCACCCTCACCAACGGCGGCGTGTTCGGCTCGCTGCTCTCGACGCCAATCGTTAATCCACCACAGACGGGAATTTTGGGAATGCACGCGATTCAGGAGCGTCCGATTGCGCTTCAGGGACAAGTCGTTATTCACCCGATGATGTTTCTCGCGCTGACATACGATCACCGGATTGTGGACGGGCGCGAGGCGGTTTTATTTTTGCGCCGCGTGAAGGAGGCAGTTGAAAATCCGGCGCGGATGTTGATTGAGGTTTGAAAAATTCCCCGGTCGCAAACTGCAAGATAATCAAACGAGTTGTTGCACATTGCAATGTTCAGCGCCGCCAATGCGCCTGATTTTCGCGCGGCATGGGATTCGCTAAAACGAAATCAGAAAAAAACAACAAGTGTTTTTATGCCGGAACGAGAAACCATTGAAAGGGCGCGCGAAGACAAACGCGAGGGGAAATCGCCCTCGACTCAAGCGGGTGAATTTGTTCGCGAAGAATTTGATCACCTGCGCCAGGGAAAGCGCGGCGCGCGCTCGACGAGACAAGCCATTGCCATCGGCCTCTCCAAGGCGCGCCGCGCCGGGGTGAAATTGCCGCCGCGCGGAAAGGCGGGGTGTCAGGTGCCGTCCGACGTCACGCGCGGCGCGATTATTTGAAGGGACAAAGAAGCGGGGTCATTTGAAATTGCCGACAAAAAATATTCTATGAAAATTCTGTTGCTGTTTTTCTTTCTGACCGCCAGCGCCCAAGCGATGGATCGCTGGACTGCGCTGGCCATGTTGGAGAGCGGCCGCAATGACCGCTCCATCGGACGAGCAGGCGAAGTCTCGCGTTACCAAATCCGCCCTGAATTTTGGCCGGGCGGCAATCCGGTTGACTCCCGCGTTGCTTTGGCGAATGCCCGGCGCATCATGGCCGAGCGCGTGGCGGCGTTTGAACAATCCCATGGCCGGGCTCCGAATGATTTTGAATTTTACGTTCTCTGGAACGCGCCCGCGCAAATCAATCACCCGGATCGCGCCGTTGCCGAGCGCGCCCAAAGGTTTGTGAATCTAGTGGTTTCCGGCAATCCAAGTGACAACACTTGATAACTGAAACTGCAATAAATCATAAGTGCAACAGGGAATGATTAATTTTCAGCCGTGAAGAATCATTTCGTGCGCGTGTCCTGCTAACTGATTGGTAACGGATTCATTTCCATTCCCCCTACAGTTTCCCCTACACCCACCCCTTCACCTTTCGCTCTCTTTAGCTGGCCTTCGCTCGGTTTGCATCTTCGTCGGCGGCAGCACAGACAACTTGATTCGTTGATAGGCCCCTCGCTTTTTATCTTCGGGATGCGGCTCAATCGCCAGCACCGTGATGTCCCGCTTATCCGGCCCATACGCCCAAAATATCCTTCCGGCAGCCGGTGTTCTGTTTTCCAGATAGGACTGGAAAATCTTGATCCCGTATTTGCGGGTCAAATCGTCAATTTCGTGCGAGGCCAGGCTGTTGTGTCGGGGATTTTCCGCGAGATAGCCGAGCGCCTTGACCAGCTTCTTGAAAAACTTTTCTTCGTCCCTGTCCAGTTTCCCCTGCTGTTTGCGGGTTGAAAGGTCAATCCATAGTGCTTCCATCTCCGGCAGCCCCATGCGGATGTTGAAAGCCATTTGAACCTTTCAAGCCTCGGCGAAGGCACTCAAATCAATCGGTGCCGAAACCAGCCCCTTTTTCAAATTGGCGACGGATTTGTCCAGCATCTTGAGGGAACGGGCGGAAATGGCTTCGGGCGAAACCAGCACGCGCGGCTCAAGCAGGAAGCAGCCGTTTGAGAATGCCTTGACGTGGAAATACTTCGTTTTGGCGTTGCGCAGGCTGATTCGTTTCTTCGCGTCGGCGGCCACATCGTAATCTTCGACGACTGCGGGGCGTCGTTTTTGTTTGGAGCGTTCAAGCGTTAATGTCGGCATGGTTTTAGTATGGTGGGATTTCCCACCATTGTCAAATGTCAATTTAATTTGCGTAATCTGAAAAAACGGGACAATTTTCCGAAGAAACAAAATTCACTCCAAAATGGACCAGCAACTGGAACAGCAGGGATTCGCAATCGTTCCCGATGTCCTCTCGGTTTCGGACCGAGAGCGATTGATTGACGCGCTCCAGGTGGTCAAGGGGGCGGGACGGAGGGGATTGCTTGGCCAATCTGCTGTTGCTCAATTCGCCCGCTCACCCCGGATTCTGGAACTGGTGCGCCTTTACACACATGTTTGACATTACTGGCTTTCAGTGCCGACGGTTCACTTCTCGGCAGCACCGGCGAGGACGGCATGGCACGAATTTGGGATGTCAGCCTGGAAACTCACAGCCCGGCGGAAATAAAGAATGTCCTTCAAAAAGTTTTGCCGCCATGACTGCAATACGACCCGGCCAACGGGTTTTCTCGACGATGTTTTGGCGGTTGATGTGATGCACGATGCATCCGCAGCCGTTTGTTGCAATTTGAACTGCCCAAAGTGCCCGGATTCGACATTTTATGCGGCCCGAATGGACCCCGGCTGGCTTCAACCGTCATCAGAATTGGTTGTGAGTCGTCGTAGGCTCGGAACAAAAACGCGGCTGTAGCCGCTAGGTTGTGTTTTTGGGTTGTCCGGCCGAAATTCCCGGTGTTTCCAGCCGCGCTTGGGCCGCTTTCAGGTTTTCCTCGATTTCAGTAAACCATCCGACGTCCTCGCCGCGCGCGGTCCTCGCTTCGCGGATCAGGCGGATGTTGCGCGCCGTCGTTTCCGGTTCGAATGCTTCGCGCACGACCGCGAGAGCCGCTCCGCAATAATCCTGCGCTTCGTTCACGTTGCGGGCGAGGACGGCCAGTTCTAGCAAGGTGGCTTGGTCCCAGTAATCGCCATTGGCCTTGGCGCGCAACAACGCCGCGTAACGAACGACCGGCAACATATCGGCCTGCGCCGGGTCGGGCTTCTCCTGCAATTCCATCAGCGTTACCGCGTTGATGCCGGGATACGGGTCACGCCAGTCGGTTTCAAAGCCGGCGCGATACGCTTCGATGGCGCGCTTAAGAAATCCGCGCGCTTCCATCAGTCGGCCGCCTTTCCTGGCATTTTCCCAGCGGTCTTTATAGACCCGTCCCAGCAGTCCGTTCGTCTCGCTGCTCTGGCCAAATTTCTCAATTGTCTGTTTGAGCACCTGTTCGGCGTCTTCAGATCGGCCAAGCCGGTTGTAAGCGAAGGCGAGTTGCTCCTGCACCATCCGGGTGTGTTGCAACGCGCGTGACATCCGGCCGTATAGGTCCACCATGTCCTGAAAAGCCTTTACGGACCGAAACGACAGGAACAAGTCCACCACGATGCCGGCTTCAACATTCTGGAGGCTGGAAAATTCCGCGGCCAAGCTGCGCACCGCGTCCTTCCCCTCCTTGTGCGCCATCGCCAACCGCTTCTTGTATTCGCGCGAATAATTCACTTGATCACGGAACAGGTCCGTCTTTTCGTGATCCACCACCACCCGCGGCATGTCGGCAATGAGCGTGAAGATCGGGCTGTCATCGTGCGGGTCCTCGTTTGCGGCCTGCAAACGCCGGACGATGTTTTGCTGGTCATCCTCGGGATTGGCCAGCTTGCCGGTCACATCCAGACGATAGGGAATGCCCCGCAACAGCGCGATGTCAAAGGGCAGGGCGGTGCCCTCCGCGAAGAGCAGGACGGTGCTGCGCGGCCGGACGGCGTGACGGATGCCCAGTTCATAATAAACATTTGGGTTGGCACCCGTCACGTCGGCCACGGCGAACTCGCACAGCATCAGCCGCTCATACATCGGCTTGTGGATCGTCCCGCACACCTGCTCCTCATCGGCGCGAATCGGCTCCAATCCCGCCGCCGCCGCCGGCGCGATGATCTGCTGATAAACGGCATCGAAATCAATCAGCCGGCCAGTCCCGTCGTGCTTGCGCCCGAACGGCATGAGCACAAAACACAGCGGCTTCATTGGATGGGTTGTCGCTTTCACCGGCACAGAAAGTAAATGCAAGTGTCAATTCGGGGAAGTTCAAATTCCAAATTGTCGGCCACCGGCTCACGATTGGTTTTGGATGTTGTCGAATCGCGAAACATTATCTCTTCTTGACGATTAGGCGGAGTTCTGATACCAGCCTCTCTCGGAGAGTTCACCGGTGAACCGTAAGGATTAGATGAAAATCATCCGCATCTTCATTTCTTCGCCCGGCGATGTGGCCGAGGAACGTGAGCGGGCGCGGCAGGTGGTGGAGCAGTTGCGTCATCGCTACGCCGGGCAATTCGACCTCAAGCCGGTGTTGTGGGAAGACCTGCCCTTGCAGGCCGACATGTCCTTTCAACAGGGCATTGATGCGATTCTGTCAAAGGACCGGGGCATCGATATAGCGATTTTCATTCTCTGGTCCCGCCTGGGTTCCCCCTTGGGCGCGGTCATCCGCAAGCCTGATGGTTCGTCCTACCGCTCCGGCACCGAACGCGAGTTTGACCTCATGATGGCCGCGCGGGAACATAGTCAGACCAGCACACCCAAAATTCTGGTTTATACGCGGAATGACCCTGTGACTTTTCTCGAGCGTCTGCGGGGCAAACGCGTCGAAGAGCAGCACGACTTGATCAGCCAAAGAAGGGAGGTGGAGTCCTTTATACAGGAGAATTTTCGTGACTCCGCCACCGGCACCAACATCCGCGCCCATCTTGACTTTGACCATCCGGTAACTTTCTCGAAGCGATTGCGGATTCATTTGCAGGAAATCCTCGATCCACAGGCGGACGATATTACGGTTGAGCCCGTATGGGACATTGCCAAGCTGGGGTCACCCTTTCGTGGGCTGGAGGCATATGAGTTCATTCATAATTCCATTTTTTTCGGACGGGAGGACGAAGTGCTGGAGGTGCGGCGTGCGTTGCAAAAAAAGGCGCAGGAAGGCTGCGCGTTTGTTTTGATCTCCGGTGCCAGCGGCAGCGGCAAGTCGTCGCTGGCCCGCGCGGGTGTTTTACCGGCCATTGTTGAAAACGAGGTGGACAGCACACTGCCCGGCTGGCGCTTCGCCATCTGCACTCCATCCCAGTTGGGCGGAAATCTGTGCCACGGTTTGGCCCGGCTGCTCTGCTCCGAAGGCGTGCTGCCGGAGTTGAAAATTGCCGGTGACTCAATCAAAGTCCTGGGCGAAGGTTTTGCCACGGCTCCCAAGTTGACGGTGGATCAAAGCCTGCGCCCGGCGCTGATGCGGGCAACACAGGGGAAAACAGGCACCATCCGGCTGCTGCTGCTGATTGACCAACTGGAAGAGCTTTTTACTGACAAAGGCGTTGATGATCAGGATCGCGAGCAGTTTGTAGCCGCATTGGAGTCGCTGGCGCGCAGCGGCCTCGTTTGGGTGCTGGGCACAGTGCGGAGCGATTTTTACCAACACTGTCAGCAGTTGCCGGTGTTGATGCGGATGAAGGAAGGCCCGGGGCAAGTTGATCTTTTACTACCGACGCCGGATGCGTTACGTCGGCTCATTGTGCAACCAGCCCGGCTGGCGTGTTTGACCTTTGAGGAACGGGACAGCGTTTCCTTGGCGGACCGAATATTAAACGACGCCGCTGCCCACACCGAATTATTGCCATTGGTTTCTTATCTGCTACGCGAACTCTTTGAGCAGCGAACTCCAAAAGGTGTGCTGCCTTGGGACACCTACCAGCAACTCGGCGGCGTGGAAGGCGCCCTCGCTAAACGTGCTGAAACCGTGTTTTCTTCTTTGCCAGATTCAGCCCAACGTGAACTTAATCATGTGCTCCGCGCCTTGGTCAGTGTCAGTGGCGATGACGAGGAGAGCGTCGTCCGGCAACGGGCACCTTTGGAAATGTTTCGACCCCACGAACCGGCGCGAATCTTGGTGGACCGCTTCGTAGCTGAGCGTTTTCTCGTGACTGATGCCGGTGTGGACGGCAAAGGAAGCGTGGCGGTGGCCCATGAGGCGCTGTTGCGGGTTTGGAACCGGGCGGCACAGTGGATCACGGATAACCGCGAATTTTTGCGCGTCCGAGCGCGGGTGGCGGCACGGATGAAAGAGGGAAGCCGTATTCTTGATGGCGATCCGCTGCTGGAAGCGGCGCGGTTCCATCTGGCCAACACACCGGAGGGATTTACGCCAGAACTCCAGGCCTTTATTGACGATTCGGTGCGTGCGGTGGAGCAGGCCAGACACCGACGGGTGCGGCGGCTAAAGATTTTGGTGGCGGGCTTTGCAGTTTTGGCGGCGGCAGCCATGCTGGCAGGCATTTGGGCCATCAGTCAGAAGCATGAGGTGGTTCAAACCTTGTCCCAATCGGACTTTTTGCAGGCGGAGCTGCTTTTAGCGGCAAACAACCAAGACGATGCACTTGCTCATTTATCGCGAAGTTTGTCTGCAAATCCTGGTAATGAAGGGGCTTTAATTCGCCTTGCGACATATTTGACCGAACACTCATGGGAAGTGCCCACTTTGATCTTGAAACACAACGGTGCGGTCTGTTCCGCGCAATTCAGTCCGGATGGCAAACGAATTGTCACGGCCTCGTATGACGGGACCGCCCGGGTTTGGGATGCGCAGACGGGCCAGCCGCTGACCCCGCCGATGAAGCACAACGGAGCGGTCATTTCCGCACAATTCAGCCCTGATGGCACGCGAATAGTTACGGCGTCTTACGATGGAACCGCAATGGTTTGGGATTCACAGAGCGGCCAGCCTCTCACCCAGCCCATGAAACACGAAGGACGAGTTGTTTTCGCGCAATTTAGCCCGGATGGCACGCGGATCGTCACCGCCTCCTGGGACAACACAGCACGGGTTTGGGATGCGCAAACGGGCCAACCTCTTACCTCGCCGATGAAACATGATAGTTGGGTCGTTTCCGCACAGTTCAGTCCCGATGGCAGGCGGATCGTCACAGTTTCAGGCAACACTGCGCGAGTTTGGGACGCCCGGACCGGCCAGCCACTTACACCGCTGATGGTGCATAAGGACAGGATCCTTTCTGCGCAATTCAGCCCGGATGGCAAGTGGATCGTTACCGCCTCCTATGACAGAACCGCCCGGGTTTGGAACGCGCAGACGGGTCAGCCGTTGACTCAACCGCTAAATCACGGTGGTCCGGTAAATTCCACGCAGTTCAGTCCGGATGGCATGCGGATTGTCACCGCCTCGTATGACAGAACCGCCCGGGTTTGGGATGCGCAAACGGGCCAGCCGCTGACGCAGCCGATGAAACACAATGATTGGGTCTTTTCTGCAGAATTCAGTCCGGATGGCAAACGGATTGTCACGGCTTCAGTGGATGGAACCGCGCGGGTTTGGGATGCGCAGACCGGTCGGCCCTTGATGGCCGAGCCGATGAAACACAAAGATGTGGTCTGTTCCGCGCAATTCAGTCCGGATGGGAAAAAGATTGTCACCGCCTCGTGGGATGATACCGCGCGGGTTTGGGATGCACAGACCGGCCAACCCCTGACCGAGCCGATGAAACACAGTGCTGGGGTTCTCTCCGCACAATTCAGTTCGGATGGTAAGTGGATCGTCACTGCCGCAGCCGATGGGACCGCCCGGGTTTGGGATGCGCAGACCGGTCAACCCCTGACCGACCCCCTGGGACATATACGCAACGGCGGACCCGTTTCCGCTTCCGCGCAGTTCAGCCCTGATGGCAGGCGGATCGTCGTGACTTCAGAGGACTATACCGCGCGGGTCTATGATGTTGCCCCCGTCTCATCAAAATTTCCAGATTGGCTGCCACTGCTGGCCCAAGCGATTTCCGGCTATACTTTAAATCAATACAGCGTGCTTGTGCCGACCAAACTGGATCGGGCACAGACGCTCAAGGAATTGAATAAATCACCGAGTGATGACGATTGGACGGTTTGGGGGCGTTGGTTCTTGGCCGATCCCGCCACGCGCACCATTTCACCTTTTTCCCAAATGACCGTTCCGCAATACACCGAGGACCTCGTTCAGGAAAACACTACTAATTCGTTGAATGAAGCCGAACCGTTGGCCTTTGGAAACACAAATTTATTGCAACAGATTTTTGCAGCGCGCCAGACACTTGAACAAGGAACCAATTCACCGGTGCAACATTAAATAACACAAGCATGACAACCGAGTTCAAATACTGGGCGTTTATTAGTTATAGCCATCAAGACAATCGCAAGCATGGCAATCTCTGGGGTGATTGGCTGCATGACGCGGTGGAAAACTTCAAAGTGCCACCGGAACTGGTCGGCAGACCCGGTCGTTATGACGAGCCGGTTCCCGCCCGGTTGTTTCCCGCTTTTCAGGATGAAAAGGAATTGCCGACGAACGCCGATTTGGGCGTGGCAATCAAGGAAGCTTTGGATCAATCACGTTATTTAGTGGTGATTTGTTCTCCCCGTTCGGCGAAGTCCATTTACGTCAATCAGGAAGTATTGGAATTCAAGCGACTTGGCCGCGCCAACCGGATACTGGCCATCATCGTTGACGGCGAACCCAACGCGAGCGAGCCAAGCAAGGGCTTCGATCCGGCGTTGGAATGTTTTCCCGACGCGTTGCGCCATCCGCTGGGAGCGGATGGCAAATTGGATTTGACCCAGCACACCGAGCCGATAGCAGCGGATGTTCGGGGAGCCGATGGGAAACGTATAATCATTGTTGATACAGACTATTCGGTGCATATCCGAAATGCGCGAACAGGAGCAGTCCTCCACTAAATAATCAAAGATGCCAACCGAATTCAAATACTGGGCGTTCATCAGTTATAGCCACACCGACAAAAGATGGGGCGACTGGCTGCACGGCGCGTTGGAGACCTACAAAGTGCCCAACGCTCTTGTGCGCGGAGAAACACAACGCGGCGAACCGGTTCCGGCGCGGGTATTTCCAATTTTCCGTGATCGCGAGGAATTGCCCACCAGTGCAGATTTGGGCTCCGTCATTTCTGAAGCGCTAAAGCAAGCCCGCTACTTGATTGTTATTTGTTCTCCGCGCGCGGCGCAATCGCGCTGGGTCAATCAGGAAATTCTCGACTACAAAAAGCTGGGCCGGGCAAATCGAATTTTGGCCCTGATTGTGGCTGGCGAACCCAACGCCGCTGACTGCAAGCCGGGGATTCCGATTGAGTCGGAATGCTTTCCTGAAGCGCTCAAACATCCGCTTAGAACGGATGACCAACTGGATAAAATGCGGCGCACGGAACCCATTGCGGCGGACGCCAGACCGGACAAAGATGGGAAAACCAACGCCAAGTTAAAGCTTCTAGCTGGAATTTTGGGTGTCAATTACGACGACCTCAAACGCCGTGATGAGCAACGACGGCGACGGCGACAGCGGATTATGATTTCGGTTTGCACGGCACTCGTCCTCATTTTTGCAACGCTTGCTGGTGTGGCCGTCTGGCAATGGAAGGAGGCGGAGATTCAAAGGCAGGAAGCGCTCCAAACTTTGAGCGAATCTGATTTCTTGCAGGCACAACGGTTGATTACCGAAGATAAGGATGGCGATGCTTTGGCTTATTTGGAGCGCAGCCTTACTAACAATCCAGATAATAGCGCTGCCCTTGCGCGGTTGACGACGCTTTTGACCTACCGTGCATGGTTTCTGCCATCCCTAACCATAAAACTCAACGATGTGGGTTGGTCAACTCAACTGAGCAAGGATGGAAAACTTATTCGCACAGTTTCGGGCCAGGCCAACACCGTGCGCGTCTGGAACGCGCAGACTGGTCGGCCCTCGACCCAACCCATGAAACCGGATGATTTCGTTCGCTATTCGCAATACAGCCCGGATGGAAAGCGGCTCGTCACAACTTCAAACAACATCACGCGCGTGTGGAATGTGCAGACCGGTCAACCACTGACCGGTCCTTTGCAAATTGAAGATGGAGTTTGGTCAGCGTGGTTTAGCCCGGATGGAAAACGCATTTTCACAGCTTCAGCCACAACCGCCCGCGTGTGGGACGCGCAGACTGGCCAGCCCCTGACCGAAGAACCATTGGAATTTAACATTCCCACTGGTAGAGGAGTTGTGCTGTCAATCGGGCCAACACCTTCGACCCAGTTCAGCCCGGATGGAAAGCGGATTGTAACAACGTCGGTCAACGTAGTCCGAGTATGGGGTCTGGAGACCGACGCGTTGCCGGAACTACTGAAACAGGACAGCACCGTTTCGTCAGCGCAATTTAGTCCTGATGGAACGCGTATTGTCACGGCTTCGTTGGACGGGACCGCGCGAGTATGGAACGCCCAGACCGGCCAACAGTTGGCCAAATTGAAACATGGCGGTCCGGTCTATTCAGCCCAATTCAGTCCTGATGGAACGCGCGTTGTCACGGCTTCGCAAGATCAGACGGCGCGGGTGTGGGATGCGCGAACGGGCCAGCCGTTGACCGAACCCTTGAAACATGGCGGTGAGGTTCTGGCAGCGCAGTTCAGCCCGGATGGAAAACGCATTGTCACGGTTTCGGGCGATGGGGTCGCCTACGTTTGGGACGCACAGACCGGCCAACAGATATCCGAATTAAAACATGGATCACCATGGGTTACGCCATCACCAAAGTTCCTTCGGTCAACCGGCCAAACGCTGTCTGAATTAGAGCATGAAACTGAAATTTTGTCAGCTCAATTCAGCCCGGACGGAAAACGCATTGTCTCAACTTCACAAGAGGGGACCGCACCCGTGTGGAGCGCGCAAACCGGCCAAATCCTAACCAAATCTTGGATACTAGGAATGGGGGTTCGATCAGCTCAATTCAGCCCGGACGGGAAACGCATCATTGTTACAGATTCACCGGACTGGACCGTGTTCGTTTGCGATGCGCAGACCGGCGAACCTAAGACTCAAATTTTCACTGGCGACTCAATTACTTCAGCGCAATGCAGCCCGGACGGGAAATGGATTGTCACGACTTTGCAAGACGGAACCACACGCGTGTGGGACGCGCAGACTGGCCAGCCGCTAACCGAACTTATAGAACTTGGTGGCCCGGTTAAATCAGCCCAATTCAGTCCGGATGGAAAGTTCATTGTCACCGCTTCGGCAGACGGAACGGCGCGGGTGTGGGACGCGCAAACCGGCCAACCGCTGACCGAACCTATGAAACATGACGGTTCAGTTAACTCGGCGCAATTCAGTCCGGATGGAAAACGAATTGTTACGGTTTCGGGTAACACTGCGCGCGTGTGGGACATCGCCCCGGTGTCCGACCAATTCCCCAATTGGCTGCTGCCCCTTACCGAGGCGATTTCCGGCCAGTTCCTCGATGAGCAAAGCGTGTTGGAACCTACTAAACTGGATCGTGTCGCAACCATCAATCAAATCCGACGGGAATTGAACCAATCCTCCGACAACGACGGCTGGACAGAGTGGGGGCGCTGGTTTTTGGCCGATCCGGCAACACGCACAATCTCACCCTTTTCCAAAATGACCGTTCCGCAATATATCGAAGACCTCATTCAGGAAAACACTACCAACTCATTGGATGAAGCCGAATCGTTGGCCTTTGGGAACACAAATTTACTGCACCAGATTTTCACCGCGCGCCAGACACTTGAACCAAAAACTAATTCCCTGCCGCGCCCTTAAAACCTTTTATGCTCCCCGAATGGACAGTCGTTGGGTTCAGTGGTCATCGCCAGTTGGCCGACCCGAAGGCCGTGGCCGATGGCATTAGCAATGCCTTCGAACGCCTCGCGGCCAATCACGGTCCGCTTGCAGCGATTTCTTCGGCGGCGAGCGGCGCTGACACACTATTTGTGGAGGAAGTCGCGCGCCGGAACCTGCCTCATCTCATCATTCTTCCATTCGCTCAAAATCGTTTTCAACAGGATTTCAGTCCGGCGGATTGGCACCGGATTCTTCCATTCATCGAAAAGGCGACGCACGTTGAAGAAGTTGCCGGGGAAGAATCGAAGGAAGGTGCCTACATGGAAACGGGCATTGTGACGGCGGACAGAGCGGATGTAATGATATTCGTTTGGGATGGCAAGCCCGCCGCCGGTTTTGGCGGAACTGGTGACGTGGTGGATTACATCCGCGATTTGGGAAAACCGTTGGTCATCATAGACCCTGCTACCGGCCGGATTTCCGAAGAACGTCTTGATCAAATGCCGGCAAAATCCGTGCGAACGGGCTGGAACCAAAATCCGCGCCAATCGGTCGAAGAACATTTTCGGGAACTGGATGAAGCAGCCCAACTCCACGCGCCTCAATCGCGCGACCTCATCCTCCGAATCATTTTTCTTCAACTCCTCGCTTCGGCGATCGGATCCGTCGCCTCTGCTTTTGAAATTCAAGGCCGCTGGGATCAATTGCTAACCCTGATAGAATTTGTTTTTCTAGGTTTTGCTTTCATTTCATCTTTGCAACACCGAAAAAAGCATCAGAAATGGATGAAAAATCGGATTGCCGCCGAAATCTGCCGATCTTTCCTTGCCACGTGGCATATGCGGTGGCGCCCAGACCATTCACCAAAAATTTCGATTCAAGGATTTGACCGGCTTTGCGGAAATCTCTGGCTGATGCGTGTTCTCGATAAATCGCCACCACTGCCTTTAGAAACGGTTCGCGACCAATATTTGAAAGAGCGTGTGGAAAATCAAATCTCCTATTTTTCGCAACATAGCCGCCAATCGCGGCGGATTCACCAAAAGCTCAAAGCATTCGCGTTGTTCTGCACCGCGACGGCTACATTTCTTTCGATGCTGGTGTTTGCGTTTTCTGTTCTGAGAGATTTCGGCGTGGGTTCACACGTTCCGAATCCGGCTTTGACCATCCCCCAATGTCTGTCGCTGTTGCTGCCACTGGCGAGCGCGGCAATTTTTTCGTTGATGATTACACAGGATTATTCCCGTCGCTCCGTTCGCTATCGCGAAATGGTTTTGATGCTGGAAGACACGGCCAGGCGTTTGAAATTGGTGCGAACGTGGAACAGTCTGGCTCGTATCACCACGGAAACGGAGGAAGCCTTGCTCCAGGAAGTGGTCGAATGGCACTCGTTCCGGCAGTTCGCCGGCGAAGCAAATTAACAATGAAAGCCTCATTATGAAACGTATTCTATCACTGGACGGCGGCGGCATTCGCGGCGTGTTCACGCTGCAAATTCTGGCCAAAATTGAAGAACTGCTGCGACAGGAGCACAAGGATGGAAAGCTCATTCTGGATCGACCGAAGCAATCTCATGGGGATCTCGTTCTATCGGATGTGTTTGACTTAATCGCCGGCACCAGCACTGGAGCGATCATTGCGGCATTTCTTTCATGGGGCAAATCTGTCGCTGAAGTTGATGAACTCTATAGAAATCATGGTTCCGAAATATTCGCGCCCTCGACAATTATTCCCTGGTTAAAGGACCAATTCCGCGGGGGACAACTGCCGGGCACTTTGCTGAACCACTTGGCGGATTTAGTCCAACGCTTCAGGGCCAAATTTGACTCGAACGCCATTGAGAGTTTCTTTAAGACACGATTTACGGAGAAGGACGGTAAACCGGCGTTGCTCGGAACGGAACGATTGAAAACGTTCCTTTTAATTGTCATGCGCAATGGTTCGACGGGCGGCTTGTGGCCGGTCACGAACAATCCCGAGGCAAAATATAATCGCCGCCACCTGCCCGACGGAACACCGAATCCTGAATGTAATCTTGATTTTCCGCTTTGGCAGCTTCTGCGGGCCAGCACCGCAGCCCCTACATTTTTTCCGCCGGAAGAAATTCTGCTGGCCGGCAAGCCCAATCTGTTCATGGATGGCGGCGTGACGCCCTACAATAACCCGGCTCTGATTGCCGTTCTCACGGCCACGCTGCCCCCCTACTGTATGGGCTGGAAGGCGAAGCGCGAAGAGCTGCATATGATTTCCGTGGGCACCGGTTTGGTGCGCGCGCGAATGCCTGCTAAATCTGCCGCAGACATCAACCTGCTTGATCACATCAGACATATCGCTCCTGCGTTGATTGGTGCCATTGCATGGGAGCAGGATGCCGTGTGCCGCGTTCTGGGTGATTGCGTGCATGGGGAAATATTAGACCGCGAAATCGGCGCCCTGGAACTGCCAATCCTCCTATCCGGACAAGAACAAAAATTCACCTATGCGCGCTATGATCATCCCCTTGACGAAAAGCACCCGAGAATAAAGGAGCTGCCCGAGGGAGAGATCGCGCTGGACGATCTGAGAATGATTCCCTTGCTGCAAGAATTGGGAAAGGAATATGCCGAAGAGCATGTTCGTGTCGAACATTTTTATCCGCGCGGCATTGATTTTAAGCCTTGTCCGTGTAGCATAACGAGGACTTGATTTATGAAAACGTCCGCCAACCGCCGCATCCGCGTGTTTGTCTCCTCGACCTTCCGCGACATGGCGGGTGAACGCGACGCATTGATGACCCACGCGTGGCCGGAGTTGCGCCGCTTCTGCCGCGAGCGTCAGGTCGAACTGGTCGAGGTGGACTTGCGCTGGGGCATTGCCGAAGAGCAAAGCAAACGCAAGGAAACCCTCAAGTTCTGCCTTGATGAAATCCACGCCTGCCGCCCGTTCTTTATTGGCCTGCTCGGCGAGCGCTACGGCTGGACACCCGGTGATGACGCTTTCACCCTGACTTGCTCGAAGAACAGCCGTGGCTGGCCAACCTTCGTGGCCGGAGCGTCACCGAACTGGAAATGGTGCATGGCGTCCTGCGTGAGGAAAAGATGCACCAGCGCGCCTTTTTTTATTTCCGTGACCCAGCTTACGTCAATCAACTATCACCCACGCAACGTGTGGATTTCGTCAGCGAAAATTCCGAAGCGCAGGCCAAACTGGAAAAACTTAAGGCCAGCATCCGAAACGCCCAAGCTGAGCAGGTCTGTCATTTGCGGGAAAATTACTCCAACCCGCGCCAACTCGCCGATTTGGTTTTGGAAGATTTGAAAGCGGCTGTTGACACGGAATTTCCCAAGGAAAGCGTTCCCGATCCGCTCACGCGCGAGGCGCGCGACCACGACGCCTTTGCCGAAATTCGCCGGCGCACTTACATTGGTCGTCCGGATTATTTCGAGGCACTCGACCGCCACGGAACTGGCGACGGCGGACCACTGATGTTGCTGGGCGATTCTGGCAGCGGCAAATCCGCATTGTTGGCCAATTGGCTGGAACACTGGCGCAAGGCCCATCCGAACGATTTTATCTTTCAGCATTACATTGGCAGCACGCCCGACAGCGCGGAACACTGGCGCTTGATGACCCGGCTCCCCAAACATCTTTTTTTCGTTCAGCGGACGCGACCCGGACTTCCCTTCATTGATGGCGGAGTTTCTTTCATTGCATGGGATAACCTGCTATAATTATCGCAGAGAATCCCAATTACATCCCGACTGGAGAGGCAATACAGTCAAGAGATTGGAGCAGTCCGGGGCGTTGGTGTTTTTCCATAATCAATTTTCAGATTCCGAGAATATCGATACTGGAAATACACTGGGTGAGTTGCTGCTGGCGCTGAATCACAAGTTGCCGATTTATCTGCTGCGAGACAAAAATCTGCCTTGGTTAGACAGCAAGTTAAGCAAAATGAGTGAATTTGCAGGCCTCTCAAGTGGCAGCGAGGAGTATGATCCGAAAGGTTCTGTTTGGAAGATAATGTTACGTCGCTGGCTTTCAACGCCGACGGTTCACTTCCCGGCAGCACCAGCGAGGACGGCATGGCACGAATTTGGGACGTTGGATTGGAGAGCCGCAACCCGGATGAAATCAAAAGGCTGATAATGGAATGTTCTGGCACAGACAAGTCCACCAAGTGAAAACTTCAAAAGGTATTGAGCCGGTTCGCCTAGCGTATCCTCGGTTGTCTCCAAAAAGACAAAACCGCTGCGCCGGCCAAACGCTGACAATTCGATTTACAGAAATTCATTGCCACCCCTTTTTCCGGCGCGGCTGTCGCGTTCGCTGGTGATGATTGCGTAGAGTTTCATGGTGTATCGCTGTTGATGAACGAGAACGAACCTTTTCAGGCTTGCTTGAATTACTGGAAAATTATCCAATAGGTCACAATGGAAGTCGAGTTCAAATACTAGGCGTTCATCAGTTACAGCCATCAGGACAATCGCAAAGAGCGCAGAGAACGCGACTTATTACAGTGGGGCGACTGGCTGCACGGAGCGGTTGAAAATTTCAAGATACCTAAAGAACTCGCTGGCAAGGGCAAGATCGGTCCTCATGGCGAGCAAATCCCGGAGCGTTTTTATCCGGTCTTTCAGGATGAAAAGGAGCTTCCAGCATGTGCGGATTTGGAAACAGCTATTAAGAAAGCGTTGGAACAATCGCGTTACTTGATCGTGATTTGTTCTCCGCGCTCGGCCACGTCAATTTACGTGAATCAGGAGGTGTTGGAATTTAAACACATGGGGCGGGCGAATCACATTTTGGCCCTAATAATTGACGGTAGCCCAACCCACGGAAATGATTCCGTAGTAGAATGCTTTCCGCCAGCGCTACGCCACCCTTTAGGAAATGATAATAATTTGGACTTGAGCCGGCACGCTAGCCCCATTGCTCCCGATGTGCGGGATACAGATGGGAAGGAAATTACATTCCCGAACAAAGCATATCATCCCGGTTCGGAAGAAACATTCCCACCGGATTCAGCAGAGGAGAAATTAAGGAAGGCAAAACTGCGGATTATGGCGGGTTTGTTAGGAGTTGGATTTGACGACTTGGAGGAACGTGACAGAAAGCGGCAGTTGGCCGAGGCACGGGCACGAACGCGTCGATTGCAAAAATTAGCTGCCGGATTCGCAGTTTTAGCGCTAATTGCCACAGTTTTTGGGATCTTTGCTTTTCTCGAAAAGAGAGCGGCTCAGCGGAATTTGTTAGAAGCTCGCCAAAGACTGGCTCAGGTTTATCTCCAAAGCGCTGATCAGGCTTATACAACTCACGATGTTGCACGAGAGGTCGTATTCCTCGCACATGCTCATGCACTTGATGCTACCGCTGTCTCTGATTCGGTGGTGCAAGATTTGGCTGGACGAACAGCCGGTGCGCTATGGTGTATCCAATTGAAGACCCCGGCACACACACTAGCTGTATCGCATGACCAAAAGCGCATTTTTATCGGAACTGGCGACGGATTGATAACTGAATTGGAAACAACGACCGGCAAAGTGCTACGCCAGTTCGATACGCATCGTGGTTCAGTTTTAAGTGTTTCCATCTCTCCTGATGGAAATTACATCGCTACAGGCGGCACTGATGGCTATTTGCAAATATGGAACACTGCTACCGGGCAACTGGTCAAAGAATGGGCCGCACACAAACGGTTTGTTACCTGTGTCCTGTTCGGGCTGGATGGTCGCACCCTGTATTCGACGAGCGATGATCATACTGCCGTTGCGTGGAATGTTGCCGATGGAAGCGTAAAATATCGCTTACTGGGGCACATCGATGGTGTCAATTGCATTGCCATCAGCCCGGATGGCCAACTTTTGGCAACAGCTTCGGACGATCATAGTGCAAAACTGTGGCGGGCTGATGATGGAACTTTGGTGAGAACTCTGACCGGGCATCGGGATGAGGTCGACCGTGTCGTATTCACACCTGATGGATCCCGTGTAATCACTTCAGGAGGAGATGGAACCATCCGGGTTTGGGAAACAGCATCTGGTCAAGAAATCAATTCATTCCGAGGCGATGATGCTTCCATTACTGCGCTGGCTATTACCAAAGATGGTCAAACTGTGTTTTCGGGAGGGGGAGATGCGACGATTGGAGTGTTGGATTTAAACAGTGGTGAGGAACGATGTCGCTTGTTGGGATCCAATGCATGGATAAACGAAGTTCAATCACTTTTGGATGGTGAATATGCGGTTTCCTGTGGGCAAGACGGCCACGTTTGCCTTTGGGCCCTTCCGTTAGAGCAAGACGTGCGTGACTGGCATGGCCCGCAATTCATAGTGCGGCGAGCAACGTTTGCTACCGATTCAAAAACGGCTGTAACCGTCGGCGATGACCAAATCATTCGTTGTTGGAGCGTCCCCGATGGCAAATTGCTATCCCAATGGAAAGGACATGATGCACCGATAACAGCAGCAGTGTATTTCAACAATAACCGTTCGTTATTAACAGCCTCGCACGATGAGACAGTCAAGATAAGACTGTGGCAACTGGATTTATCCGACCTGGAGGCGAATGTCGAACCAGAAGCCCCAGATACACTTGTTCAAGAAGTCGAGTCGAGAACAGGATTGTCGTTGGTTCAAAACGGAATCGTTCTTTCTGCAAAAGGCCCGATTTCTGTTCCGACAGCCTCAAATTTGAATGAACACTCACGTTTGCGAATGCTCTTTGAGCAACTTGGAGAATAAAATTTTATACAATCATCCTGCCCGGTTTTCCGCGAGCAAATTTCTCAAAACAGAAAATTGCGGTTCCTTTAACAATGAACCGCATTCTTATCTTGCGCGTCGGTGGACGCCGCACATTTTACGCCGAAAGCCAGATGTCCATTCACACACCAGCCGGACGGGAATAGATTCGTCAAAGTGGACATTGTTGCCGAAAACACCGATGCCGAGGTGCTTAAAAGGGAATTTGGCTACGTGTTCGAGGAACAACGATTTTCCGATTTCATGGCACCTCAACGATGTAGATGAGTGCTGCACGATCGGAGAGGACGTGTCTGGCAATCTCAACGTCAACCTTCGCTCCGTGGAAAATACTTGTGGTTCTCCTGTCGAATTCCGGCAGGTCCTGATTCCGCCCATTTTCTTGTTATCGGTTGGTAGGTCACTTGTTTCCTCTTGTCGAAGATACAGAGGTTTTAGAGTTAATTTACAAGTAATTGAATACAAATAAGTTATGGCTCCAGAGGCAGGACTCGAACCTGCAACCACACGGTTAACAGCCGCGTGCTCTACCATTGAGCTACTCTGGAACGCAAATGGGAGCGTAATTTACAAGCCGGCACGCACGCGGTCAAACCGATTTCATCGCGACTTTTGGCAGCACGGACAAAAAAACGTGCTGCGCGCGGCTTGCGTGATGCGTTTGATTTTGCTTCCGCAATTCAAACACGGTTTTCCCGCGCGATCATAAACCCTTAGACGCTCCTCGTAAAAATCTTCGCCATCGCTAGCCCGGCCATAATAAAAAAGTCCGTCCGATTTGCCGCTCGCAAATTTCAGAGGCACTGTGCTACCGAATTTAATTGCGTCGGTCAAAACTGCCCGGACCGCGCGCCATAATTGTTTTGCCTGCGCGAATGTCAGCCGGTTCGCGGCCAGCTTGGGCGAAATGCGCGCGCGAAACAGCGCCTCACTTGCGTAAATGTTGCCCACGCCGGCCACCAGACTTTGGTCCAGCAATTTTACTTTGACCGGCTGGCGCGAGCGTTTCAGCGATTTCCAAAACAATTCTGGCGAAAACTTTTTGTCCAACGGCTCCGGGCCGAGCTTTTCAACCGGCGACAAATCCAAAGTCATCCGGCCGAAATAGCGTGTGTCCTCGTAAATGAAATTCCGGTTGCCTAAATCAAAAATGACCGCCGTGTGCTTCGGCAATCTTTCGTTTTTCAAAGCCACAAATATTCTACCGGTCATGCCGAGATGGCCGAGCAAAGTCACAGTTTCGCCGGGTGCTTTTGTCTGAAGCTGGAACAAGAGATATTTTCCGCGGCGCGACAAATTATTGAATTTTGCGCCGAGCAAAATCGTGCGAAAGCTTTTCGGCGAAGTTGGCTTGAGCACCCGGTCGCGCCGGACGCTCACGCCGCGGATGGTTTTTCCGCGCAGCAGCGGGCGCAAATGGCGCGCGAGCACTTCGACTTCAGGCAATTCGGGCATGAACTGCTTTCATTATCGCAAAGCCGCCGCTTTGCGCAACAATGCGACCACTTCCTCGTCGCTGGTTTGGGAAAAATTTTCGTAGTATTGCCCGACGGACTGAAAATCTAAATCTTCGTATAAAATTAAAATTTCATCAGCCACGCGGCGCAATCGTCCGACCGTTTGCGGCGAAGCGACCGGCGCGGCAATCACAATTTGTTTTGCCTTTTGCCGGCGGATGGAAACCGCCGCGGCTTCCGCTGTCGCGCCAGTCGCCAGGCCGTCATCCACGAGCAATATTATTTTCCCGTCCAACGCCGGCATTTTCGACAAATGAAACCGTTGGCGATAGTCGCGCAGCCGGATTTTTTCCTCGGCGACGACCTCGTCCAATTCAGCCTGCGGGATGGGAAACTCGAGCCGTGATTCTTCGTCAATGGAAACCACGTCCGGTTCGGCCAGCGCGCCGACGGCAAATTCGCGCTGGAATGGATGGCCGATTTTGCGGACGACCAAAACGTCCAGCGGCAGTTTCAATTCGCGCGCGACTTCGGCGGCGACCACCACGCCGCCGCGCGGCAGGCCCAGAACCAAGTCGGCAGCAAAGCCGCGTTCGCGAAGAAATTTGCCGAGCCGCCGTCCGGCGTCCTGGCGAGAAACGAATTTCATCTCTGAACGTCCGCTTATTTTGAAGAAATTCAACTGACGAGTGTTCCCACTTTTTCGCCCAGCACTACTCGCTTCAAATTATGCGGCTTGGAAAAATCGAAGACGATGATCGGCATTTTATTGTCCATGCAGAGCGAGAACGCCGTCGAATCCATCACCTTCAATTGCCGTTGTAGCGCGTCGAGATAGGAAATTTCCGAAAACCGTTTCGCCTTCGGATTTGTCTTCGGATCGCAATCATAAATGCCGTCCACCTTCGTCGCTTTTAAAATCACTTCCGCGCCGATTTCGTTGGCGCGCAGCGCGGCGGCAGTGTCCGTGGAAAAATACGGATTGCCCGTGCCGCCGCCGAAAATCACCACGCGGCCTTTTTCCAGATGCCGCACGGCGCGGCGGCGGATGAATGGCTCGGCGACCTGCGACATGGCGATGGCGCTTTGCACGCGTGTCGGGCATCCGAGTTTTTCCAGCGCGTCCTGAAGTGCGAGCGCATTGATGACCGTCGCCAGCATGCCCATGTAATCGCCGGTGGCGCGCTCGATGCCGCGCTCGCTGCCGCTCAAGCCGCGGAATATGTTCCCGCCGCCGGCGACCACGACGACCTGCACGCCGAGTTCGCGCACTTCGCAAATCTGTTCGGCCATGTGATGGACCGCCTCGGGAGAAATGCCCGTGCCGACGGCGTCGCCGAGCGACTCGCCGCTCAACTTGAGCAGGATGCGGGAAAATTTTGGTTTCTTGGCGGTCGTCATAAAAGTTGGAGCGCGCGGAACATCGCAAAATGTTTAACAGCCGCGTGGCGAATCGTCAAATCAAAGCGGAGTTCAATCTGGACTAAAAGCGAATTAAAATTTATGGTTTTAATTGTGAAACAAAATTGGCCTCAACGTTAGATTTTATGTTTCCAATTATCGTAGCCATTACCACCGATTTGATCTGTCTCGCTTTTAAGTTGAGCGGTGATCGCTTTGTGGAGATTAACGAAGAGATGGCAGGCTATTATGATTTGCAATCGTGGCTTCCAAAACAATTTTCAGGAATTCAAAAGAATTGGATTATGGATGTTGCCAGTTCCGCATTTAAACCAAATCATCGCGTTCTTTGGAAAAAATCAGTTCCTAATATGCCGTGAAACAAAAACGGCGCCCTTGCGGACGCCTTTGTAATTTTGATTCGCAATTTTACGCGCTCTCGCCGACTTGAAACCGCACGAACTGGCGGATTGTGATTTCATCGCCAAGCTGCTTCGCTACTTGTGCGACGTGCTCCTTGACGCTGACTTCGGAATTGCGTTTCACGAAACCTTGGTCCACGAGGCAGTAGGTCTGGTAAAATTTTTCCAGAACGCCCGCCAGGATTTTTTCCATCGCCTGCGCCGGTTTGCCCTTAAGCCGATCGGATTGCGCGGCGATTTCGCGTTCTTTCGCAATCACTTCGGGCGCGACCTGCTCGCGCGAAACGGCATGCGGATGGCCCGCCGCGATTTGCAGCGTGATGTCCTTGACGAGCTGTTTGAATTCTTCCTTGGCCACGGTTTCGGCCCTGCCCGCACCGACTTCCACGAGCACGCCGACTTTTGCGCCGGTGTGGATGTAAGCCGCCACGAGTCCGTTGCCGGAAACTTCGATGCGCGCGTGGCGGGCAATCTTGATGTTTTCGCCAATTTTCGCGACGGCGGCGACGCGGTCGGTCTCGACCTCGGCGTTTGGGTTCGCGGCGAATTTTTTGGCGATTTCATCGCAAAACGTGCGGAAGCTGTCGTTCTTGGCGACGAAATCCGTTTCGCAATTGATTTCCACCAGCACGCCGGTTTTTGCACCGGGCGCGATGTGTTGCGCGATGATGCCTTCGTTCGCGGCGCGGCCCGCTTTTTTCTCGGCGGACGCGATGCCCTTTTTGCGGAGAATATCTCCGGCGGTTTCCAAATTGCCGCCCGCCTCGACGAGCGCCTTTTTGCAATCCATCAAACCTGCGCCGGTCATTTCACGGAGCTTGCCGACGCTTGCAGCAGTGATTTCAGCCATAAAACAGTTGAATGTTGAAAATTGAGTGTTGAGAGCGGAAAAATTTCCGCGCCAAAATTATTGTGAATTCGCCGGGGAACTTTCCGGCGTCGTTGGATCATCGCCCGCGGCAACTTCCACGGCTTGCGCCGATTCAAATTTTTGTTCACCCGCCGGAGCGGCTTCTTCCGCGTCCGGTTTGCGGGCGCGTTTCGACTCAAATTCCGCCTGCGCCTGCGTGATGACCTGGCCGATTGTCGCCATGATCATGCGCACGGAACGGATGGCGTCGTCGTTCGCCGCGACCGGATAATCCACGAGGTCGGGATCGGCGTTCGTGTCCACCAGGGCGACGATGGGAATTTTCAATTTGCGCGCCTCGGCCACGGCGTTGTGCTCGCGTTTGATGTCCACGACGAACATCACGGCGGGAATTTTGTCCATCCCCCGGATGCCGTCGAAATACTTTTGCAGGCGCGCGGCTTCGCGGCGGATGACGGCCTGCTCCTGTTTGCCGTAACTGGCCAGCGAGCCGTCCGTGTCCATTTTCTCGATTTCCTTGAGCCGTTTGATGGACGATTTAATAGTGTTGAAATTCGTCAACGTGCCGCCGAGCCAGCGTTCGGTCACGTAAAATTGCCCGCATTCCTTGGCAGTGTCCTTGACGCATTGCTGCGCCTGTTTTTTGGTGCCGACGAAAATGACTTTTCCGCCCTTGCGGACGGCTGCGGCCAGAAAATCGCACGCGGCTTCGAGCTGCGTGAGTGTTTTCGAGAGGTCAATGATGTGAATGCCGTTGCGCGCGTCGAAGATGAACGGCTTCATCTTGGGGTTCCAGCGTTTCGTCTGGTGTCCGAAATGGACGCCCGAATCCAGCAATTCTTTGATGCCAATGCTTAACACAATTTTTCCTTTGGTTGAAACTTCGGATTTTGCAGCGGCGCTCCATGAGCGTCGTTTTTTCGGCGGTCACAGACCGCCGCATTTTCCAAAGCATCCCGCGGAACACGGGATTAAGTTTGATGTTGTTATGGCCTTCGCATTCACACGAATGCGAAATTTTTAAGGCCGTTTTCCCTTTGCCTGTTCGGCGAAAGGAACGCTGAAAATAACAGAAAAACACGAAGTGGCAACTGCTATTTTTGGGCTTGGACAGGCTTAATTATGCCGCTGCTCAAACCGAGCGTGAGAAAGAGAAGAATTTGGATTTCGGCTATCCATCCTGCAATCGGAGCTTAGGGAATGGCGTAATGAGTCTCTGATTTTTCCTGAACCGGATTATCTCGCCAGATTAGGATAAAGCCGGGCGCTGATCGTGGTAAGCACGGTTAAAGCAAGAACCAATACGCCAAAATCCGCACCGATGCCGTAAGCCGTTGTGCCGCCTTGAACCATCAAGGCGCGCATCGCGTCCACTTCGTAAGTCAGCGGATTGATGTGGGCAATCATTTTTAGCCAGCCGGGCATGATGGCGATGGGATACATCGCGTTGCTGGCGAAAAACAGCGGCATGGTCAGGATTTGCCCGATGCCCATGAAGCGTTCCCGCGTTTTGACGATGCAGGCGATGATCAACGAGAAGCTCGAAAACACCGCCGCGCCCAGCAGCACGGTCAACGCCACGCCCGCCAAAGCCAAAGGATGCCAGTTCATCTTCACGCCCAGCAGCCACGCCAGCAGATAAACGATGACCGCCTGTGAAAGCCCGCGCACACCCGCCGACAACGCCTTGCCCAACACCAGTGCCGCGCGCGACGCCGGACTGACCAGCAGTTTGTGCACAAGGCCAAGGTCGCGTTCCCAGATGACCGCGATGCCGTAAAAAATCGCGATGAACAAGACGCTCTGCGCCAGAACGCCCGGCGCCAGAAAATCCAGATACGGCAACCCGCCGGTGGGAAAGGCGTGAACGCGCGTGAGCACTTCACCAAAAATCACTAACCACAGCGCCGGTTGAATCGCGCGGGTCAGCAACTCCGTCGGGTCATGGCGCAGCTTGCGCAACTCCATTTCCGCCAGAGTCAGGCATTGGCCCAGCCAGCGGCCAATCGGGTTAACCGAGGCGGGCAAGGTTGCGTCGAGTTTGGGAGATGTCACGGTAGTTTCCGTCATGTTCAATTTCCAATGGATGTCCGGTATAATGGGCAAAGACTTCGTCCAGCGTTGCGTCGGCGTGGCCGATGGACTGTTTCAAATCCGTCGGGCTGCCCAAGGCCGCGGTACGGCCAAGATTCAGAATTGCCACCCGTTCGCACAAGGCGTCGGCCTCGTCCATGAAATGCGTGGTCAGGAAAATGGTCATGCCGTATTCTCGTGCCAGCAGTCGCACCTGCCGCCAGACCGCCTGCCGCGCAACGGGGTCCAAACCAACGGTCGGTTCGTCCAAGAACAAGACGCGCGGGCGATGCAACATGGCCATCGCCAGTTCCAGCCGGCGAACCATGCCGCCGGAATAACCCCGCACTTGCCGGCGAGCGGCTTCCTGAAGGTCCGCGAAATTAAGCGCTTCTTCAATGCGGTTCCGCCGCAGCGTTCGCGGCACGCCATACAGTTTGGTGAAGAAGAGCATGTTTTCGTAGCCGGTCAGCGCGCCGTCCACCGAAATCAATTGCGGCACGTAACCAATGGAGGCGCGAACCCGCGTCGGTTGCCGCCGGATATCGAAGCCGGCGATTGCCGCCGTCCCGGCCGTCGGCGGCAGCAAGGTCGTCAGCATTTTGATGACGGTCGTTTTGCCGGCGCCGTTCGGTCCCAGCAAACCGAAAATTTCGCCCTCGGCGACTGCCAAATTCAGGCCGTCCACCGCCGTCAAATTGCCGAACCGCCGTGTCAACCCCGTTGTTTCCAAAATCGTCATGGCTTGACCTTTTGTATTGCGGTTCCGATTGTCGGTTGGGACCCAAAAACCTTGTGCAACATTTGCATCGCGCGCTGGATGGTTTTTTGTTCGGAACCCGGAAGAAATCTTATCGAATCAGCCAGTTGTGACCGCACTTCCTTGCGCGCCTTTTCCAGCGCCGCCTGGCCCCGAACCGTGAGTGTCAGGGCAACTTGACGGCGGTTGGTCGAGACGGTTTGCCGCTGCGCCAGCCGGTGGTCCACCAGCCCGTTGATCAGCCGCGACATGGCCGGCAGGGAAAGACCCAGATGCTCCGCCACCGCCGACAGCGAGGAATTTTTAACGCGGCCCAGGAAAATCAAGGTGCGGAACTGCGGCAGTGAAAGTCCCGCCGCGCCGCGCCGACGAACCTGATCCCGGATGAACCGCATCACCGCCGGCACGGTCTCCAGGATTTCACGCGCGCATTGTTCGCGGCCGTCACCCATAAATAATTGTTGTCTGCAACAGTTGCATATGCTAAATATAGGGGCGGGACGACTTGTGTCAAGTTGCCGAAAGATTTCGCTGTCCGTTTTGGGTTGGCATAGGGGTTTTGCTCGTGGTGCGGTCCGGACAGCGACCCCAAGTTGGCCGCGCCACCCTTCTGAGCGCCTCGGTGAAGGCGTATAAACCTCGTCACCAGCGGGGCCGGACGAAAGTCCGGCCCTTGTTTTTTGGAATCGAAGAAAATCAAGGCAGGACGTTGATGGCGGCTTCAACGGGTATTTGGGATTCTGGGCCGCCAGCTTTCTATTGCATCCGGATTTCGTTGAGCACAGCCAAAATGGCCGGCGCATCCGGGGCGGCGAGCAATTCAGCGGCGGCTTCCGGGTCTTGCGCCAATCGGGCCAAACCCGAGAGCAGTTGCAAATGGCGGGCTGATTCGGTGGCGGGAACTGCGAGCAAAAAAATGAGTTGCGCCGGCCACAAACTTTTGGTGTTCCAAACAACCGGACTCGCCGCGCGGCCAAAGGCAAATTGCAACCGCTTTACTCCGCCCAGTCGCGCGTGGGCCACAATCATGCCGGAACAAGCGGCGGAGCTGGACAAAATTTCCTGATTGAGCACCGCCTGGTAAAATGACAGGACATCCGGCACGCAGTCCGCCTGTCGTAGCACCCGGCTCAATTCCCCGATAATTCCCGCGGCGTCCCGCTCGCGCAATTGTGGAACGATCAAATCACACCGGGTGAAATCCGCCAGCGAACCGGTCGTCGCGTTCGTGGTCGCCTCATGCGGCATGAGCGAGTTCCGCGCGCTTGCGCGGTTTTGTCTTTTTGGGCGCTTCGGGTTCCTTCGTTTCCGGCAGATAAAGATAACAACCGCAATTGTCGCAAATCTGGATGTCTTCGCCGTGCATGAGATGGATGACCGTGGCCCGCGGCACCTGCACATGGCAGCCGGTGCAAACCTGGTTGCGGACGGCCGCCACGCCCTTTTTGCCGGACGCGCTCAAGCGGTCGTAGTGCCCAAGAATCGTCGGCGGAATTTGGGCGCGCAAATCCGCAATTTGCTTTTCCATGTTGTCGTCCCAGGTTTCGTCGCGTTCGAGCGTTTGAAGTTTCAAAAGATTTTGCAGCAGTTGGTTCACATTCATAACGAGATTGTATCAGGCGGATTTGGCGGCGGCTAATTTATAATTTCAGAAAAGGAACCGGCGCCGTGTTCCTCCGACCAGCGCCGGTTCCGTGTTGCTACGAATCCCGGTTAACGTTTCTTCATCCGCTTGGACGCTTTGTGCGCGCCAGGCGCGCCAGGCGCGACGGTCGCTGTCTGCGGATGCGCAGGCCCGGCGGTCACGGGTTTGGTTTCAGACTTGCAGGCGCAATTTGGATTTGTCGCCGTGGCTGTTGGACTGGTCGTTTCGTTCATAATTTTTTTGTTTTGCTGCGTTAATGTTGGTGGTTGTAATTTACAACAACCTGCCTCAACTAACGCAAAGGGCGTGCCATTCAGTCGGGCGATGCGCTTAACCTGTTGAAATAAAACCATTCACAATCCATCAGCCAATTGTCAGCTTGCCGTCAAATAGGCGTTTTGTGCAATTCCTGCACCTCAACGCGAACGGAAGTGCAAGGAACTTTTTCGACGCTTGCCTTATTTTTCCGTCTCGTCCAAGAGGCCGTAATGCTTGAGTTTGTATTGCAAGGCGCGGCGGCTGATGCCCAGCGCCTTTGCCGCCTCGACGCGGTTGCTGGTCACGTGTGTGAGCGTCTGGCGGATGAGCAATTTTTCCACTTCGGACAACGGCGCGCCGGGGCGCACGGTGAACGTGGTGGCATTGCGGTCGTAGTCGTGCAGGAAGTCGGGCAGATGTTTTACCTCGACGACGGGTTCGCGGCAGGTGATGACGAGGCGTTCGACGGCGTTGCGCAATTGCCGCACGTTGCCCGGCCAGGGAAATCGCTGGCAGATTTGCAGCGCCTCGGCGGCCATGCGTTTGCGGCGGCGTGTGTGTTTGGCCGTGAAATGACCGAAAAAAGATTCGATCAACAGCGGAATATCCTCCGCCCGCTCGCGTAGCGCCGGCATCACGATGGGCACGATTTGCAGCCGGTAGAAAAGGTCTTCGCGGAACTTGCCGTCCGCGACTGCCGCCTGAAGATTTTTGTTGGTCGCAGCGATGACACGAACGTTGACGCGAATTAGTTCCGAGCCGCCGACCATTCGGAACGCACTGTCTTCGAGCACACGCAACAAATCACCCTGGCCTTTCGGCGAGAGGTCGCCGATTTCGTCGAGGAACAGCGTGCCGCCGTCGGCCAGTTGAAAACGACCCGGCTTGTTGGCAACCGCGCCGGTGAACGCGCCCTTGACGTGGCCGAATAATTCGGCTTCGAGCAATTGTTCCGCCAGCGCCGCGCAATTGACAGAAATGAACGGCCGGTCACGCCGCGCGCTTTGCGCGTGAATCGAGCGGGCGACAATTTCCTTGCCGGTGCCGCTTTCGCCTTCAATGAGGACGGTCACGTCGCTGTTGGCCACTTCGGCGACGAGCCGTGCAACGTTGCGCATGGGTTCGCTTTCGCCGATGAGCAAACTGGGCGGCGCGGATTTTTGCAGGCGCGAGCGCAATTCGTGGTTCTCGGCCACGACCGCTTGAAATTCGACGGCTTTCTGCACCAGCACACGGAGCCGTTTCATGTCAATCGGCTTGGGCAAATAATCATAAGCGCCCTGCTTCATCGCCTCGACGGCATTTTCAACCGTGCCGTAAGCCGTCATTAAAATGAAGAGCGTGTCCTGATGGCGTTCGCGGACGCGCGACAGCAATTCCAGCCCGCTCAAGCCGGGCATTTTAATGTCGGAGATGACGAGGTTATACAAATTTTCGGACGCCATTTTCAGCGCGGCCTTCGGATCGGTCGTCGCATCCACATCGTGACCTTCGCGCCGCAACGCCTCCTGCAAGCCGGCGCACAAGCCGCGTTCGTCGTCCACTACGAGGATTTTGACTTTTGGATTATTCACCGGAAATTTCCTTTCAATTCAGCGGCAGCGCCAGCGTGAAAACTGCGCCGCCGCCCGGCACATTTCCGGCGTTGAGCGAGCCGCCGTGCGCCACGGCAATCTGCTGCGCGATCCAAAGCCCCAGCCCGTTGCCTTCGGGCTTGGTCGAGTAATACGGATCAAAAATGTCCGTGAGCTTTTCCGCCGGAATTCCCGGCCCGCTGTCGCACACGCGCAACAGGAGCGCGTCGCCGGCGGACGATTTCGCGGCGGCAACCTCGACCCGGCCTTTGCGCTCGACCGCTTGTAGGGCATTGATGACCAGATTCATTAACGCCTGCGTCAAGCGGACTGAATCAGCGTTGATGGCGGGCAGTTCATTTTCGATTTGCTCGACAATCTCAATCTGCCGGGTCGAAGCCTCGGCGCGCAGCAGGTTGCAAACGTGCGCGATCAAATTTTGAATTTCGACCGGCTCCAGGTCCAGCTCCGAGGGCCCGGCCAGCCGGAGAAACCGTTCCACGATATTTTCCAGCCGGTGCAGTTCGCCGTGGATGATTTCCAAACGCAACGCCAGCGGCTTCCGGGCTTCCGGCGTGAGCACCGCAAGATCTTCTTCAAGCAGTTGAACGTGGATGTCGAGCGAGCTGAGGGGATTTCGGATTTCATGCGCCAGACGTTCCAGCAGCCGCGCCAGCAGGTCGCGCTTTTCCGCCGCCGCAAGTTGCGATTCTTCCCGCCCCAGCGCTTTGGCCAAGATAGTTTCCATTGCCGGCAAAGGATATTGAACCATTCGCCTGCCGTCCAGCGGGCCGCCGGACTGGTGGCCATGATTTTAGAATTTCGTTTTAATTCCGCACGCGCGGACGAGGCACCAGCCGCGGATGGATTCAAAAATGGCGAACAAGCCTGCCGCCACCAACACGATTCCCAGCCAGAAAACGTAGTCCACGACGATGATGCCCGCGATGAGGCAAAGCGCGCCGATGACGCCACGCGCCATCCGCCCGTGGCGGTTCAAGTTTGGCCGGAAAAATTTGTTCACCACAAAAAAACGTAACACGACGTGCGCCAAAAGCAAAGTGTTGTCGCCGGGAAATTGCTGGCGCATATTGGACGTTGTGAACTTGCTCAACGAAAATTTTTTGTGGGCGAACTGCATCTGGGGCGCGGTTGCCAGCGGCTACATGTTTTACGGCTGGAAACAGCGGGCGATGATTCCGTTCGTCGGTGGCCTCGTGATGACGGTCGTGGCGTGTTTCATGCCGGCGCTGACGATGTCGGTAATCAGCATTATCATCATGCTCGCGGTTTGGTGGCTGTGCCGGCAAGGTTATTGAAGTGGCGGAAAGCGGAATGAAAAAGCCGGAAGCAATTGACTGCTTCCGGCTTTGAATTTTATGCAGGAATTTTTAATGCTTCTTCGGCAGCACGCTTGTACCGGCGTAAACCGCGTTTTTACCGAGCAATTGTTCGATGCGGAGAAGCTGGTTGTATTTCGCCAGACGGTCACTGCGGCTCAACGAACCGGTTTTGATCTGGCCGCAATTTGTCGCAACGGCGATGTCCGCAATCGTCGAATCTTCCGTCTCACCGGAGCGATGCGAAAGCACGGCGGTGTAGGCGTGCGTTTTTGCGAGTTCGACGCAATCCAAAGTTTCGGTGAGCGAACCAATTTGGTTCACTTTGACGAGAATGGAATTTGCCGTGCCAGCATCAATTCCCTTTTGCAAAAATTTCACGTTTGTCACAAACAAGTCATCGCCGACAAGCTGAATTTTGTCGCCGAGCTTGTCCGTGATTTTTTTCCACGTCGTCCAGTCACTTTCGCCGCAACCGTCCTCGATGGAAACAATTGGATATTTGTTCACGAGCTTGGCGTAAAAATCCACGAGGTCATCGCCGCTGACGGTTTCGCCGGTGGATTTCTTGAAAGTATATTTACCGTTGCCGACGTAAAATTCCGACGCCGCCGGGTCGAGCGTCAGATAAATATCCTTGCCCGGTTTGTAGCCAGCGTCTTTGATGGCCTGAATAATCGTTTCAAGCGCTTCTTCGACACTGCCAAGCTTCGGAGCAAATCCGCCTTCATCGCCGACAGCGGTGCTGCAACCCTTTTTCTTGAGCACGGATTTCAGCGCGTGAAATGTTTCCACAATCGAGCGCAAGCCTTCGCTGAACGTCGGCAGGCCAAGCGGCATAATCATGAATTCCTGAAAATCAATCGGCGCGTCGGAGTGTGCGCCGCCGTTGATGACGTTCGCCATCGGCACAGGCAGGACTTTCGCGTTCGGACCGCCGAGATATTTGAACAGCGGCAAACCGAGCGCGGCGGCGGCGGCCTTGGCGTTCGCGAGCGAGACAGCGAGAATCGCGTTCGCGCCGAGTTTGGATTTCGTTTCCGTGCCGTCCAAATCCAGCATGATGTGATCAACGGTCAGTTGATCGAGCGAATCTACGCCGCGCAGCGCGGGCAGGATTTTTTCCGCGACATTTTTAACGGCTTTCTGCACGCCTTTGCCGGAAAATCTTTTCTTGTCGCCGTCGCGGAGTTCGATGGCTTCATTTTCGCCGGTGCTGGCGCCGCTGGGAACCGCTGCGCGCCCGGCCGCGCCGCATTCGAGCGTCACGTCCGCTTCCACCGTCGGGTTTCCGCGCGAGTCGAGAATTTCGCGCGCCTCAATGTTTTGAATTTTCGTCATAAAAAATTAAGTGACCATGATAAAAGCCGCGCGTGGCGAGTCAAGAAATGCGTGGCGGTTCGCACCGATTTAACCAAAAGTGAAGATGAAGATTAACTCTGCTGGATTGGATTTAGTGCGTGCAATCCGCGCGGCAATTGCGTAACCATGAGCCGTTCAGAATATGCCCATCGGTCCTGTCAGCGATTCGCACCGCGAAATCAGCGTGGTCGAGCCGGTCAGCCCGGCGCTGGAACACGTCAAGCGGATGCTTTTCAAGCCGTTTGATCTCGGCAAATGGTTCGTCATCGGCTTCTGCGCGTGGCTCGCCCGGCTCGGCGAATCTGGCGGCAGCAACTTTAATTTCGGCGGCAACAATTTCAACAACCAGACTTCAGGCTCGTCGGGAGAAAGTCTTCGCCACGGCTTCGAGGAAGCGAAGGATTACGTGTTGAACAATTTGTATTGGATAATTCCGGTCGCCGCGCTGCTGATTATTTTTTGTTTTGCGTTGGGATTTTTGGTTATGTGGCTCAACAGCCGCGGCAAGTTCATGTTCCTGCATTGCGTTGCGTTGAACAAAGCCGACGTGGCCGAGCCGTGGAGAAAATTTGCCACTGAAGCCAACAGCCTCTTTTGGTTCCGTTTCGTGTTGAGCTTGGTTGGAATGGCCCTGTCGCTGCCACTGCTGATCGTCATTGCTGTGTTGATTGTGCAAATGGTTTTGCGCGGTGAGCCGGACGCGGCGGCCATCATGCTGGCGGTGATGCTGGCAATGCTGTTTTTCCTTTTGGTCATCATCTTTGCGCTCATTCAAAAATTCACAGCCGATTTTGTCGTGCCGATTTTATTTTTGCGTGGCGGGAAATGTCTCAACGCGTGGAACGAGTTTTGGACATTGCTTTGCGCCAATGCCGGAAAATTCACGCTTTATATTTTGTTTCAAATCGTTCTGGGGATGGCGATTGGCGTCATCGTGGTGCTTGCGATTTTGTTGACTTGCTGTATCGCCGGTTGTTTGATGATCATTCCCTACATCGGAACAGTGTTGTTGTTGCCGGTGTTTGTCTTCCAGCGCTCCTATTCGCTCTATTTTCTCCGGCAATTTGGCCCCGCCTACGACGTCTTTCCGCCCGTTGTGCCGCCCGCGCCGCCTGCCGGCCTGCAACCGTTGCCCGGCACGCAGTTGTAAAATTCGTGGCGGTGTTCTAACTTGAGCCTCCATGGACACATTGCTTGAAAAAATTTCTCCGCTGCTGAAAACCGGCGGCGCGCGCGAAACCGTTCTGGAAAATGTTTTGCGCGAAACGCTGAAACATTTTCATTCCGAAACCGGAACCATCCACGTTTTCGATTCCGAAAAACAATTGCTCCACCTCGCCGCGCAAATCGGCCTGCCACCGCAAATGCTCGAAATCGTCAAAACCATTCCTGCCGGCAAGGGCATCGCCGGCCAGGTCGTCGCGCAAAACAAACCCGTCACGATTTGCAATTTGCAGACCGACACCAGCGGCGTCGCCAAGCCCGGCGCCAAACAGACCGGCGTCGGCGGCGCGCTCTGCGTGCCCATTCGCCACGAACGCAAAATCACCGGCACACTCGGCATCGGCACCGTCCGCCAATACGAATACTCGGCGGACGAAACGGAATCCCTGGAAGAAATCGGTCGCGCGCTCGGCGAATTTTTGAAAAATTAAGCCATGGCCCTTGTCGTCAACCAACCCGAAAAAAAACCGAAGGTCAGCCTCGCGCCGGTCGAAAAGCCGAAGCCGCTTTCGTCCGCCGAAGTTTCGGCCATCGCGCGGCAACTCATCGCCAACGTCGAAACCGTCATCGTCGGCAAACACGAACAAGTCACGCTCGCCGTCGCCGTGCTGCTGGCCGAGGGACATTTGCTGATTGAAGACGTTCCCGGCGTCGCCAAGACCATGCTTGCCCGCGCGCTCGCGCAAAGCGCCGGCTGCACGTTCAAGCGCATCCAATGCACGCCGGATTTGCAGCCGACCGACGTGCTCGGCGAGCCGCATTTGAATTCACAGACCGGCCGCTCTGAATTTCATTTCGGCCCGCTCTTTTCGCAATTCGTGCTCGTGGACGAAATCAACCGCGCCAGCCCGCGCACGCAGGCCGCGCTGCTTGAAGCGATGGGTGAGGCGTCCGTCTCCGAAGGCAATGTCACCTACCGCCTGCAAAAACCGTTCATGGTCATCGCCACGCAAAATCCCATCGAGCAGGAAGGCACGTTTCTGCTGCCCGAGGCGCAAAAGGACCGCTTCCTCATGCGCATGAGCCTCGGCTATCCGTCGCTCGCCGACGAAAAGGAAATGGTCGAGCGCTTCCAATTGCGCCATCCGATTGACACGCTCCAGCCGGTCAGCACGCCGGAAATGATTTTGAAATGCCAGGAAGCCGTGCGCGAAATCAAAGTGCCGGCGGACGTGAACGATTCCATTTTGAAAATCGTCCGCGCCACGCGCGAACATCCGGCGCTGCTGCTCGGCGCCAGCCCGCGCGGTTCGCTCGGATTGTTCCGCGCCGCGCAGGCGATGGCAGCGATTGAAGGAAACGATTCGGTTTCGCCCGGCCAGGTCAAATCACTCGCGCAAAAAGTCCTCGCGCACCGGCTCATCGTCCGGCGCGAGGAAAAATTTCGCGGGGTGAAGGTTGCGGACGTGGTTTCGGAAATTCTCGCCCAAACACCGCTGCCGTGAACGCCGGGCGGGTCATGAATTCCCAGGCGCCCAATAAATTCCGCTGGCTCAACCGCACCGTGCTCGGCATCGGGCTGGCGTCGCTCTTCAGCGATTGGTCGCATGAAATCGCCACGGCGGTTCTGCCCGCGTTTCTGGCGACGTTCGGCGCGGCGGCGGCGTGGCTCGGCGCGATTGAAGGAATTTCCGACGGACTGTCGAGCTTCACGAAAATGGCGTCCGGCTTTTACACGGACAAATTCAAGCGCCGAAAACCCATCGCCGTCGCCGGCTATTTTGTCACCGCGCTCGGCACGGCGTCTTTCGGCCTGGCAACCGCCGCGTGGCACATTTTGATTTCGCGCTCGGTCGCGTGGCTCGGACGCGGCGTCCGCACGCCCGTCCGCAAGGCGCTGCTCGCCGCCGCCGTCACGAAGGAAACCTACGGCCGCGCCTTCGGTTTCGAGCGGATGATGGATACGCTGGGCGCAATTGTCGGGCCGGCCACGGCGTTCATCCTGCTCGCCGCGCTCAACCACAATTTCCACAAGGTTTTTTTCCTGACACTCGCGCCGGGGATTTGCGCGGCGCTTTTGATTACATTTCTGGTCAGGGAAAAGGAGCGCAAACCCGTCTCGCACATTTCATTCGGCGAACGGCTCCGCGCGCTGCCGCGAACTTACCGCAAATTTCTCGTCGCCGTCGGATTTTTTGGCGCGGGCGATTTCGCGCACACCCTGCTCATCTTGCTGGCGGCGCAGAAACTGACGCCGACGCTCGGCGCGGCCAGGGCCGCGAGCATCGCCGTCGGCTTTTACGTTTTGCACAACATTTTTTACGCCGCGTTCGCGCCCATTGCCGGCTGGCTGGCCGACCGTTTCAAAAAGCAATTCGTGCTGGCGTCCGGCTACGCGCTGGCGGCGGTGATGGCGGTGGCCGTCATCGTCCTGCCGGCAAATCCGTGGACGCTCGCGCTCGTGTTTTTGCTGGGCGGCACGTTCAACGGCATCGTGGAAACGCTGGAAGATTCCTTTTGCGCCGAACTCGTCGGCGAAGAACATCACGGCATGGCCTTCGGCGTTCTGGCGACGGTCAACGGCTTCGGCGACTTTCTGTCGAGCATCATCGTCGGCGCATTGTGGACGGCTTTTGGAACGGCAACCGCGTTTGGCTACAGCGCGATTTTATTTTCGCTCGGCGCGCTGCTGGTTTTGAGAGCGCGAAATTTTTCCAGTCCACAGGCAGGCACTGAATAAGTGCGTTCCGCTTCAACCCGTTACCGGCTTGGTGTCCGTTTTCAATTTGCTTTGCGGCCAGAACGGTTTGCGGAAGGCCTCGGTAAAATCGTAGCCGTTCTGGAAATCGTCGCGGGTGTCCTTGTCGGTTTTCGCCAGCAGATTTGCCCCGACCATGTTGAAAACGATTTCGCCGAAGTCGCGGCAGCTTTTCACACCCCATTCCTCGAACACGGTCACGACCATCGGGCCGAATTGCTGGAGCGCATATTGCCGGATGCCGTCGAGCAGTTCCTGTCCGCTGACGTGCCGGATGGTTCCGCGGCTTTCCTTGACGGTGATTTTCTGCGTGAAATCCAGCGCCTCGCGGACGAACAAATACGCTTCGCGCGTGAAACGCCAATCGTTCGCCAGGATGATTTCCAGCGCTTCGTCGAAATTAACTTCGTGCATTTTAAGGTTTGGCTTTCTGGATTGCCACCGCCGGCGCATGCGTGGCCCGCCACGTTTTCACCGCTAAGCCGGTCAGCAACAATCCCAAAACGACACAGAGAAACATTTGCTCCTGCTTCGTCAGAAACTTCACGGCGACAATGTACCGGAAATGAAGCGCTGCGGCAACAGTTCCGAATTTGCGATTTACGATGGACGATTTACGCGGCAAACTTCTGTTGGTTCGTAAATCGTAAATCCAAAATCGTAAATTGTTATGGCAGCCATCGGCAGATTTCAAAAGGGCGGCGAGATTTTTCACGCCAAGGTCGTGGACAGAGAATTGTTCCGGCTGCGCGGCGAGGTTTTTGGCAAACATTCGTTTGACCGGAAGCCGATGCCGCGCAAATGCGTAAAGACGCTGGTTCCCGTCGTGCCGTCGAAAATCATCTGCGTCGGGCTGAATTACCCCGACCACGCGCGCGAGACGGGCAAGGAACTGCCGAAGGAGCCGCTGATTTGGTTCAAGGCGACGACGTCGCTGTTGCCGGACGGCGGGAAGATTGAAATTCCATTTTCGCGGCATCGGACGGATTACGAGGCGGAATTGTGCATTGTCATTGGCCGGAAGACGCGGAACGTTTCGACGGTGCAGGCGTCACGCTGCATTTTCGGCTACACGGCGTCGCAGGATATCAGCGACCGGACAATTCAGCACGCCGAGTCGCAATGGGCGCGGGCGAAATCGTTCGACACGTTCACGCCGCTCGGTCCGCTGGTGGAAACCGAAATTGACCCGGCGAATCTGACAATCCAACTTTTTCAAAACGGCCAGTTGCGCCAGAACTCAAACACGCGCGAATTGATTTTCAAGCCCGCCGAACTCGTCAGCTTCATTTCGACCAATCTCACGCTTCTACCGGGCGACGTGATTCTCACCGGCACACCCAGCGGCATTGCTCCGATTCAGAGCGGCGACAAATTGGAAGTGCGGATTCAGGGACTGGCGCCGTTGGTGAACACGGTAAGATAATTTGCGATTTACGATTTACGATTTACGCGGCACACTCCGCGTTCCAATTGGTTCGTAAATCGTAAATCAAATGCGCTGGTCACAAACCTTGATTCCCACGCTGCGCGAAGCTCCGGCTGACGCGGAAATTCTTTCGCACAAACTGCTGCTGCGCGCCGGGCTCATCCGCAAGCTCGCCAGCGGCGTTTATACTTTCCTGCCGCTCGGTCTGCGCGCGCTCCGCAAGGTCGAGCAGATCGTCCGCGAAGAAATGGACCGCGCCGGCGGGATTGAATTGCTCATGCCCGCGCTGCAGCCGCCGGAAATCTGGCAGCAGAGCGGCCGTTACGAAACCGCACGCGCGGTTTTGTTCAAGGCCAGGGACAGTGCGAACCGCGAATGGGTTTTGAGCGCGACGGCGGAGGAAGTCATCACATCCACCGTGGCGAACGAAATCAATTCCTACCGCCAGTTGCCGAAAAACTTCTACCAGATCAGCATCAAGTTCCGCGACGAAATCCGCCCGCGCTTTGGGCTAATGCGCGCGCGCGAGTTCATCATGAAGGATGCCTACAGCTTCGACGTGACCGACGAGGCGGCGCAAATCACCTATCAGAAAATGTATGACGCCTACGCAAGAATTTTCGCGCGCTGCGGGTTGAAGGCGTTTGCGGTCGAAGCGGACACTGGCGTCATCGGCGGAAAATTTTCGCACGAATTCATGATTCCTGCCGAAACGGGCGAAAATGAAGTCGTGTTTTGTGAAAGCTGCGGCTACGCGGCGAATATCGAGAAGGCAGAAAGCGGAATTCCGAAAACCGCCGCGCGCGAAATCGGGGCGGCGATTGAAAAATTTGCGACGCCGGGCGTCGTGACGATTGAAGCCTTGTCCAAAGCACCTTACAGCGTGCCGGCAAACCGGCAAATCAAGACGCTCATTTACATCGCCGACAGCAAGCCGGTGATTGTCTTGATTCGCGGCGACGACCAGTTGAACGAGGCGAAATTCGCGGGGAAAATTGGCACGACGGTTTTCCGTCCGGCGACGGCGGAGGAAATCTTTGAAATGACCGGTGCGCATCCGGGAAGCCTTGGCGCGGTGACTTCGACGCGGAAGAAGATGGACGTTCAAGTTTTTGCCGACGAACGTTTGCGCGGCGCGAACGACATGACCACCGGCGCGAACGAAGACTGTTTCCATTTGAAGAACGTTTCCATCGAGCGCGACATCAAGGTGAACGAGTGGTTTGATTTGCGGACGGTTGGAGTAGGGGAGCCGTGCGCGAAATGCGCCAAGCCGCTGAAAATCCGGCGCGCGATCGAAGTCGGCCATGTTTTCAAGCTGGGCACAAAATACAGCGAGAAGTTCAATGCGGTTTATCTGGACGAAGCGGGTGCGCGGCAGCTTTGCGTGATGGGCTGCTATGGCATCGGCGTCACGCGCACGTTGCAGGCCGTCATCGAGCAATGCAACGACAAGGACGGCATCATCTGGCCGTTGAGCGTCGCGCCCTACACGGTTTGCATCACGCCGCTGAATGTCGCGCCGGAAAGCGAGGCAATGAAACTCGCGGAGAAAATTTATTCCGAACTGACGGCGCACGGCGTGGACGTGATTTTGGACGACCGCGACGAGCGGCCCGGCGTGAAATTCAAGGACGCGGACTTGGTTGGATTTCCGATTCGCGTCGGCATCGGCGAGAAATCTTTGGCGAAGGGCGAGGTGGAAATCAAGCCGCGCGGCGGCGCGTTGCAGGCGGTTAAAGTCGCGGACGCAGTGGCGGCCGTGCTGAACCTGTTGAAGCCCGGCGAAAAATAATTGTTGAACGAAACGAATCCGCGCCGCAGGATTGCCAAATCCAAGATGAAATTTATGAAAGCCAAACTTCCATTCCTGTTGCTCTTCACCTTTTGCCTTTCCGCCTTTGCCCAGCCGGCCAGTCCACCGCCGCTGACGCGCGCGGATTGGGGCGCGCCGCTCGTGGACGTTTCGCACGCGGATGGCCAATGGACCATCGCTGGAAAAAAGCAAACAGTGACGCTCGATGAGAAAACGCTCGCGCTGGACGTGGACGCGCAGTCGGTGGATTGGAAAATGTTCCCGTCCGGCACGAACGACATGATCGTGAAGTTCCGCGGCAAGGAATTTCCGCTGCGGCTGGCCGACGCGGGAAAAATTTCCATCAAGCCTTACGACACCGGTTTCAAGACCGGCGTGATCATCACGTTGAGCGACTGGCGAAAGCCGCATTCGTGGTTCGGCGGGAAAATGGATTTGACTCTGTATCTCACGGTTTGTTTGCAGGGCGACGCCGAGGATTTGGTTTTTGACATCACCGCGAAGGAAGGCGACGCGATTTTGCGCCAGCTTGACTGGCCGGAGGCGCTCGAACCGGACAACGTGGATTACACGGTGTTGAGCAACAACAAAGGCGACCTGTTGCCGGGCAATTGGCCGAAGCCGTATTTTCCGATTCGCGCGACCAATCCCGACGGCTCGGCGAAGGCCAGCGACCACAGTATTTTGCAAAGTCATGTCATCGAGGACTGGGCGATGTCGTGGTGGGGATTTGAAAAGGGCAAATCGGCGATGATGATCATTGTCGAGACACCCGATGACGCGGCGTATCAGTTTTCGCATCCCGCCGGCGGCCCGACGATCATCGGCCCGCAGTGGCGTGATTCGCGCGGCGCGTTCCGTTACATGAGGACCGCGCGGATGTGTTTCTTTCCCGAAGGGAATTACGTCACGCTGGCCAAGCGTTACCGGCAATACGTGAAGAACACGGGCTTGTTCGTTTCGCTCAGGGAAAAAATTGCGAAAACGCCGATTGTCGCGGAGATGATTGGCCTGCCGCAAACGCGCATCAACATTTTGCATAATCAGACCACGAACAGCGACCGCTACGATCCGACAAACCATTACGAGTTGTTTACGTTCGACCAGCGGGCGCAGCAACTCCGCGATTTGAAGGCCGCCGGAATTGACAAAACGCTGGTCATCATTTCCGGCTGGGCGCATCTTGGCTACGACCGCCAGCATCCCGACCCGCTGCCGCTGCCGGAAGCCGCGGGCGGCTGGGCTGGCTTGAAACGTCTGGTCGACACCTGCCACGAACTCGGCTATCCGTTCATTTTTCACGATCAATATCGCGACTATTACACGGACGCGCCGTCGTTTAATCCCGATTTTGCCATTCATGAGGAGACGACCAATCTTCCCGCGACGGCTTTCGCTGGTTCGCGTTTTGGCGATTGGAAGGAAGGGCAGATTCCGTTCATGCGTCATTGGGACGGCGGGCCGCAAAGTTATTTGAACTCACGTTTTCAAATCGGTGAACTGAAAAAAAATTATCAATTGTTTTTTGCCCACGGCATTCATCCTGACGGCATCTACATTGACGTGATTGGCTACGTGCCGCCAGACCAGGATTTCAATCCTGAACATCCGACGACGCGCAGCGACGCGATGCGCGGCCAGGCGAACTTGATGAATTGGGCGGCGAACAATCTCGGCTTCACTGCAACCGAGGCCGGCTCGGACTGGGTGATTCCGTTCACGGATTCCGTGAATCAATCCGGCGGCGTCGGCAAACACATTCCCGTGCCGCTGTATCAACTGGTTTACCACGATGCCGTTCTGGTGTCATTTGGCGGCGGGCGTCCCGGCGGCGACAAAAATTATTTGCTGGGAATTTTGTATGGCGGCGTGCCGGAATTGCCGGTGGATGTGCAAACCTTGAAGCCGCAAACGCTGGGACTGATCAAGGAAATGGCCGCGCTGAACAAGCGCGTCGGCCTGCTCGAAATGACCGGCCACGAATTTCTCAATGCGGACCGCAGCCGGGAGCGGACGACCTTTGCCGACGGCACGACTGTCACCGTGGACTGGAACAATAACACGGTGGACATCGAGCCGAAATTGACCGATGCCGAATTGAGCATGACGGGCATCAAGTAAATCGCCGCGTTGAATGGCCGTGACCCGGAAGCGTAAATGGATTTTGCGGATTGCGCTGGCGCTGGTGGTATTGCTTGCCGCGCTGATTGCCGTCGCGCTTTTATTTCCGCAAAAACTTTTGTGCGTGGACAGCGGGCCGGTGCAGGCGGAGGTGTTGATTGTTTTGGGTGGCGGCCTGCGCGACCGGGCCGACCGGGCAGCGGAACTTTTCAAGGAACGCGCCGCGCCGCGAATCATTGTCAGTGGCCTGGGCGACGATGTGAACATCCGGCAACTTTTGGTGAAAGCCGGCGTGCCGGAAAATGTCATTCAACTGGAAGGCCGTTCGCGGACGACGAAGGAAAATGCCGAGTTCACGATCAAAATTCTCCGGCAGCAGAACGTGCAACGCGCCATCATCGTCACTTCGTGGTATCATTCACGCCGGGCGCTGGCGTGCTTCGAACATTACGCGCCCGACATGAAGTTTTACTCGCGCCCGTCGCTTTTCATCCCGCCGCGCGGCAATTGGGCACATTCACAGATGGAAAGCCGCGCCCGGCTGGAATACTTCAAATTGGCCGGCTATTGGATTTGCTACGGCATTTGCCCGTTCTGAAATAACTTGCGTCGGCCAGATTTAGTGGCATGATGAATCTCCCTTAATCGCGGGGTGGAGCAGCCCGGTAGCTCGTCAGGCTCATAACCTGAAGGTCATAGGTTCAAATCCTATCCCCGCAACCAATTTCAGCCCGCGCGCATTAAATCGCGCGGGCTTTTTTGTTTTGCAAATTCACCCCAATCTTTATTCTTCGCCTGTGCGCGCTGTTCCCGTCCAACTTGGAAATCGCAGTTACGAAATTAAAATCGCACCGGGTCTTTTGCAAAAACTCGGCGGCGAATGCGCGCGCCTTGGATTCGGCGACCACTGCGCCATTGTCACCGACACCAACGTCGGGAAAAAATTTGCCGAGCCGGCCTATGAATCACTGGTCAAGGCTGGGTTTGAACCGTCGCTCATCACCCTTCCGTCGGGCGAAACGGCCAAAAGCTTGCGGATCGTCCAAAGCTGTTATGACCAGCTTGCGGAGCAGCGGCTCGAACGAAAATCATTCCTCGTCGCGCTCGGCGGCGGCGTTGTGGGCGATCTGGCGGGATTTGTCGCGGCGACGTATCTGCGCGGAATTCCCTTTGTGCAGGTCCCGACGACCCTGCTCGCACAGGTGGACAGTTCCGTCGGCGGCAAAACCGGCGTCAATCTCCGCGCCGGGAAAAATCTTGTCGGCGCGTTCTACCAGCCACGGCTCGTGCTGTGCGATCTGGACACGCTGAAGACGCTGCCCGAGCGCGAGTTTCGCGCCGGCCTCGCCGAGGTCGTCAAATACGGCATCATTTACGACGCGAAATTGTTCGCGCGACTCGAACGCGATCTGCCGAAAATCTTGAAGCGCGATCAGGAGGTTCTGGCTCTGGTGATTGCGCGCTGCTGCGAAATCAAGGCCGAGGTCGTGGGCAAGGATGAAACCGAAAGCGGCCTGCGCGCCATTCTCAATTTCGGCCACACCATCGGCCACGCGATTGAGAACAGCTCTGGCTACGGAAAGTTTTTGCACGGCGAGGCCATTTCCATCGGGCAGGTCGCCGCCGCCAAATTATCTCAAAGAATTCTCGGCCTGCCGCAACGTGACGTCGGGCGGATTGAAAATCTTTTTCAACGCGCCGGTTTGCCGACGGAAATCCAGTTAAATTCGATTCAAGGCAAAAAACTTTTCGCCGCCATGCGCCTCGACAAAAAGGTCAGCGGCGGCGAAATCAAATTTGTCCTCGCCGAGAAAATCGGCAGGGTCGTCTGGGGGCAAAACATTTCCACGTCCCTCATTGAAGAAGCTCTTGCTGTTTGAATTGTGTTTATCTGTGTTTCATCTGTGCTAATCTGTGGCTGAATGATTCTGGTTTTGGACAATTACGATTCGTTCACCTACAACCTCGTCCAGTATCTCGGCGAACTGGGCGCGGAAATGACGGTGAAACGCAACGATGAAATTTCGCTCGACGAAATCCGCGCGCTCAAGCCGGAGCGTATTTTAGTTTCGCCCGGCCCGTGCTCGCCGCGCGAATCCGGTTTGTCAAACGAGGTCATCCGCACATTTTCCGCCGAGGGCGTGCCGGTCTTTGGCGTCTGCCTCGGGCACCAGTGCATCGGCCACACATTCGGCGCCGAGGTCGTCGTCAATTACCGCATGATGCACGGCAAAACTTCGCCGATTAAGCACAACGGAAAAGATTTGTTCGCGGGCATGCCGAATCCCTTTCTCGCCACGCGCTACCATTCGCTCGTCATCAAGCGCGACACCGTGCCCGACGTTTTGGAAATCACCGCCGAGAGCGACGAGGGCGAAATCATGGGCGTGAAGCACAAGTCGCTGCCGATTTGGGGCGTGCAATTTCATCCCGAAAGCATCCTCACGGAGAACGGCCGGCAAATCCTGAGGAATTTTCTCAAGTTGAAGTAGCCGCGCGGCGCGCTATAATCAAGGACTCATGCAAATTGTTTTGCTCAAATCAAAGATCCATCGCGCCACCGTCACCGGCGGCGACGTGAATTACGAAGGCAGCCTGACCATTGCCGGCGACCTCATGGACAAGGCCGGCCTGCGCGAATACGAAAAAATCCTGTGCAGCAACATGGCCAACGGAAACCGGTTCGAGACCTACGCCATTCGCGGCAAACGTGGTTCCGGCGAAATCATCCTGAACGGCGCGGCGGCGCACCTCGGCAAAAAGGGCGATTTGCTGACCATCATGAACTTCGGCCTTTTCACCAAAACCAAGGCGAAGAAATGGAAGCCGCAGATTATTGTTCTTGGCAAGGAAAACAAAATCATCGAGCAGCGAGGGATTTGATTTGCGACTTTCGCAAGTAAAAAACGCGCCGACATTTCAACCGGCGCGTTTTGCTTTGAAATTGGAGCCTCCTCACTTCGGCCCCGGCGGACAGATTTACAGATTCTTCGCGATGGCGTTCCAGTCAATCACGTTCCAGACCGCCTTGAGATAATCCGCACGCTTGTTCTGGTATTTCAGATAATACGCATGCTCCCAGACATCCACGCCCAGCAATGGCTTGCCTTCGCAACCGGCGACGGCCTTGCCCATGAGCGGATTGTCCTGGTTCGCGGTCGAGACAATTTCCAGTTTGCCATTGTGAGAAACGAGCCAGGCCCAGCCGCTGCCGAAACGTCCGAGGCCCGCCGCTTCAAACTTTGCCTTGAAATCGTCAAAGCTGCCGAACGCCGCCTTGATGGCGTCGCCGACTTTGCCGGACGGCGCACCGCCGGCCTTGGGCGCGAGAATTTTCCAGAAGAACGAGTGGTTCCAATGGCCGCCGCCGTTGTTGCGCACGGGGCCGCGAATGTTGTCTGGCACGGACGCAAGGTCGCCGATAAGTGAATCGAGCGATTTAGCCTCCAGCGCAGCGTTGCCGGCGATGGCCTTGTTGAGATTGGCGACATAAGCCGCGTGATGTTTGCCGTGATGGATTTCCATCGTCGCCTTGTCAATGTGCGGTTCCAAAGCCTCAGGCGGGTAGGGGAGTGACGGTAATTCGTATGCCATAATTTTAATTCCTTTCTTTTTGTTTGGTTAAACTTGAAACCCAAGTTGCTTCAGTGGCGCGGGAAAATCAAGCGCGGAGAATCATTCTCCCAAAGCCTGCAAGCCTGTTGTATCCAAACCGGTGATGTCATGGTCGCGCAACTCCACAAATTCTCCATTCTTCTCAAAATCAAATTTGGCGTCACTCATTACCTGACCACATTTCCAATGTGCCAGCGGTTTCCAATTCCGCGCGTTATAAATGACGATTGACGCCGGATATGTATCCACATACGCGGCAAATTTTGTTCCATCCGGGGACCAATGCATCTCGTAGGCTTGCGATGAGGCGTAGGGAGTTCGCAACGGAACTTCTGCTGTTGTTCCGTCTTGCCAGTTCCAAAGCTTAAGGCCTTTCTGACCAAACACGCTCAACGCGATTCGTCGTCCGTCTGGTGATATTGCGACACCGGATCTGCCGGGTTCGACAACATGAGCGACGGGTTCGTCACTGCCTGCGTTCCAAACCGTAAGCGACGCGCTCATTGTGTCCATAAATGTGCTGTCGTCAAAACCTGCAACCAAAATCCTCCCGTCACGGGAAGTTTTTAGAAATTTAATGGTCGGTTGATTTGTGGCCAAAACACCAAGAATTTTTCCAGTGGCCAGATCCAAGCGTTCGATCGTGCTTGCTCCGGCAACAAAAAGAAACCGGCCTTTTTCTCCGCCAATGGCAATTTTTTGGTTAAGACGTGGCGCTTCTCCTAACCGTGCCAAGGGATCGCCTTTCCATAAAATTTTCTCCGCCTTCCAGTCAATTGCAAATATGGCGTAGTTGGAAGCAACAGCAATTGTGTTTCCGTCTGGTGAAATTGCAGCAACAGTCAAATAATTGTTAAAATCAACACCACCAAAAAGAGTTTTCAAAAATAGCAATGGCTTGACTGTTTCTCGGTTCAAATCCCAGATTTGGATGCCGGCTGCCCCGGATGAAATGGCGATGGGCGCAGCACTGGCAACGCTAAACGAAGCAATGACATCCTGGCTTGGGTGATCATTTACATGTTCCGACTGAATAATTTGTTGCCCTTTTACTTCCGGTATTGACCATTCCAAATACGCGCCGGTGATTTCGTAAAGCCGTTCAACTTCATCGGGAATATCGGCCCGGTCATAAATGCATTGAAACCACTGATTGCTGCGGATGCCACTAACGATGATCTGCCGGTCTTGCGGCAAGAACGGCTTCGACCGCAGGGGAAGTCCGTTGATGGTTTGAACCAGCAGAAACATATTTGCGGTGTCCAGCGCCGCCCAGTGGCCGCCTTGAATAGCCCAATTAATCACATTCCGCGCGCTCGCAACCGCACCATTCTGGCTGACCCGGCAGAATTGATCAATGTGCGGACCGCTGAACCAGTCCATGACCAACAATGGAGTATTCGTATCACCTTTTCGAAATTGGGTCTCAAAGCGGGCTTGCTCGGCGATGGCGGTGTCGTGGGCGGAACTCGCAAGGGCAGGAATTGTTTGACCTGAAACCGGTGTTACACAGAGAATGGCAGCGATGGTAAGGACACTGCTCGCCTGAGTCGTGTGCATAAAAGTTTTTAATTGTCTTGCCAAGCATTTTATACTGCGCTTATTTTTAATGCAATCAATATATGAAAGCTGCAATGTCCCTAGGCCTTTGGCTGGCTATGGCGTTCTTTTCGTTGGTTTCCGCTCAAAACCGCAATGTGTGGGTTGAATTCCCTAATACGGTAAACAGCAATTCGGTGACTGTGTCGTTCAGGCCAGATGGTGAACCTCCTGAATTTATGGCGGTCATTGTTCAGACCAATGACCCGATGGATGCGTGGCAGAAAGATCAACGGGCCGCCATCGAGAGGTGGCGGAGCGAATTTGCAACCAATCGCAACGCCAGACCGCCAAGAACGTCACCACCGCCTCATACAAATTATTTTGAGCATGCCAATTGGGTTCCGTTCTCAACCAATCTGATTGTTGACCTGGGGCCCGGAGACGGGAAGCGGGAGATTTTGCACAGTTTTAGATACAAAGGAGAGACTCAAAGTGAAAGCTGGGGCGGAAGCAGTATCGTTGTTCGAAGCCGGAAACCGTTCATTGTTATTACGGAACCCCGGGCGATGGTCGTATCGCAGCCGATGATTCAATTGAAAGGTTACAGCCCGGTTCCCTTGATGAGCATCCGCTACGACGTGCTAAATCAGAACGGTATCGTGACCAGGGCCGACCAACAGGGTTTTGTGAACGACCAATACCTCGATCCGGTGCTTTTTTGTTTCACCACGAACTACTTCACCTGTTATGACATTGATTTAAGTCCAGGAACCAACGCCATCGTGTTATACATTTCCGATGATGCCGGGAATTCGATCAACACGAATCTGGTTTATGTGTTCACCACGGCGAGCGTTGCGAGCGGTCCCAGCTTGAAACCCGTCTGGCCGGAGGATGGCGACAGCATTACCGGTTCTGCCTTTACCATGCGCGGTGACTCCGAATGATCCCACAGCCAATATCGTCGCGCTGATAGTAAATCCGGACGGTCAAATCATGCAAAGGGATGCTGAAGTTGAAAGAAACGGCAGATTTTGGGTGGACGATCTCCCACTATCAGAGGGGCGGACCTACATCACACTGATTGCCAACAACGCTGCTGGCTATACCACTGTCACCAATCTGTCCGTCCGCAAAGGCCATGGTTATTTGGCGATGGATCCTGTCGTTCCACCCAGCCGATTATGGCTGCCTAGACTCACCATCACGGGAACCAGTTCGTATGCCCCGTCGAATTACACGATTTGGGTGAATGGGGTGAAGGCAACTATGGATACAAACGGCAAATGGAAAGCGGACAATGTTCCGGTCGCCGAAGGTGGCGTTGCCTCGTTCGACATGAAGGCTGTTCCCAACAGCGGACATGATGAAGAAGACGAACCCGATCCTTATCCGACAGCGCCCATCACCTGGGGTGCGGCAACCAATGGAATCAAATGGGGAGTTTATCTGGTGCCCGGTGACACCAACCACATGAACCGCCAGCACTGTGAATTCTATGTGGTCAATATTGCCCAAACGAATATGAATTTTCTTTGGATGCGACCCAAGCCACAGTGCATTTATTCGTTGAGTCTTCATGACAAGAATGGGGAGGAAGCTCCCAAGTCCTATTTGGGAAAGGAACAGGGGCTGCCTCTGGCGGTCGAACTCGACATACGCCATCTCGACTCCAAGGCCATCGAACAAATTGCCGGCATCCTGCCGCTGGCCACCAATGCGCCTGTTCGGATGGCCTCTGTTGACGTGATGGATCAGTTTTCCAGTGTCTCGCCCGGCGATTATCTCCTGCAAATCACAGGCAGGCTGTATCAAATCCGCAAGACGGGAAAGTTAACGCCGCTTGAACTGCCTTCGATATCGGTGCCGCTGGAGATCCAAGAGCAACCATCGGAATTGGTTTATCATTTAAGGGAGTTACAGACGGAGGGGAAATTTGCCTGGGGCGAAGAAGCGGTGAATATGCTGCGCGCCGGCGTTGCGCATAACTTCGCGCCTCAACAAATCGCCAAAGGGGATGCGATTGAGGTGTTCCTGATGAACAGCAGCACGAATGATTTGCATGATTTGCTGTTGCCTGCGCCGGGCGAACAATTCGACGTCTCACTTTACGATGCTTCGGGAAACGAAGTTCCGAAGACGTCTTTGGGCGAACAGCAGGGGAAACCATTGTTGATGGGTGCTCACGCGCGCGGTGTAACTGCATTGTTTATTGCGGCCAAGGATGCTGCCAAATGTGCAGAATTTAATTTGAACGCTTATTTTGAAATCAAGACACCGGGGAATTACCGGTTTACATATCAGCAGCGGCTTTTTCAAATCAAGGCCGATGGAATTCCTGAAGGCATCACGCTGCCCGCAGTCGCGGTTCCAATTAAAATCCAGTAAAGTAAAGTTCCATCAGGTTGTCGCTGTCAACTCTTCGCGAGTTTTCTTCAGCGTTGCTCTTAAAAACATGATCGCACCACGCCGCCGTCCACGCGCAAGGCCGCGCCATTCGTGGCCGATGACAGCGGACTGCAAATATAAACCACGAGATTCGCGACTTCTTCGGTGGTCGCAAATCGTTTGATGAGCGAACTGGGCCGAACGCTCTTGAAAAATTCCTGCTCAAACTCGGCAAACGGTTTGCCGCCGCTCAATTGTTTGACGAATTCATCCACGCCGTCGGAACGGGTCGGGCCGGGCAGCACGGCGTTCACGGTCACGCCCGTGCCGGCGCAGGATTCCGCGAGGCCGCGCGACACCGCCAGTTGCGCGGTCTTGGTCATGCCGTAATGAATCATCTCGGCGGGAATCTGGATGCCGCTCTCGCTGCTGATGAAAATGATGCGGCCCCAGTTTTTCTTTTTCATGCCCGGCAGATACGCGCGGCTTAAACGGACGCCGCTCAGAACATTCACCTCGAAAAACCGCCGCCAATCGTCGTCGGGAATTTCCTCAAACGGTTTCGGTTCAAAAATGCCGAGGTTGTTGACGAGAATTTCAACGTTCGGAAACTGTTTGGCCAGTTTTTTGGCGGCCGCGGCGTCGGACAAATCGCCGGCAAAACTTTCCAGCTTCGCTTTCGGAACGGTACGGCGGATTTTAGCCAGCGCATCGGACACGGATTTGTCCGTGCGGCCATTAACGATGACTTTTGCGCCTTCGCGCGCGAGGCCAGTGGCGATGGCAAGGCCAATTCCCTTGCTGGAGCCGGAAACGAGGGCGAGCTTGTTCGTGAGTTGTAAATCCATAGCGCGCCAATTTCGCATCGCGCCGGGCGATGTCAATCCATTGCCGATACCAAAACGAATGCGGTGCTCGCTATTACGCGCAATGACTGGTGAATCCGACGGAAGTTCAGCAGGTGATACGCCGCCCGGCAAGCACGATATCGGTGGAAGACGGGCTTGCCCAAGCCAACGCGTTCGTGGATGAATTGACCGATGCCATGCTGGAATTGCCGGAACCGCACCGCACCCGGTTCCTCAAGGAGGTTCTGCCACTTCGCGAGCGGATTCGGGCCATTCAGCCGAAGTAATCAAGGACAAACCCGCCGTCGCCAGATTGGGCTGGACGGCAGGCTTTCATCGCATAATTGCTTTTTTTCAGGACAGACTGGCTTGAAACGGGACATTTTCGCCGGACACAGTCTGGCTGGTTTCACTGACGATCAGGGTTGTTTTCCCCAAATGCCGGTTAAAACGATGATATGCGTCGCCCATAGCAAGGCTGTGAAAAACCGGCGGATAACAAAAAACAACTTTTTCTTGGATAAAAGGCTGCAAGCCGGAAAAATGACCGCATGGGTCCCCGCAGCACACCAAATAGTTGGTATCACTCATGCTCTGAAAAAGGCATGATGCACAAGAGCGCTGTGACAATGCAGGAGTCGTTATCGAACTCGGTTCCGTTCGGCTCCCTGTTCCGTGGAATCGCTGCCAAAGTGCGAAGAGCCGTAAGGATTGAGATACCAATCGGTTATCAAGACGAGACGGGATTCCACATGGGCGTAAAGCCGGCGGAAAAGGAAAGCAAGTGGCCATCGGTGTGGTGAGTTGAGTCACCATGCGGTGAGCGCCAGTTGAAATATCTCTTATCAGGAGAAGCATAAATCTTTGCCACTTTCCGTTTTTTGATTACAGCTTTTCGCGTTATTCCGCCTTCCAACTTCTGACTTCAATATTGCCTTCGCCGGTCATCCCCTTTTTGTTTTGGCATCCGCTCCGTTTTTGAACCGCAGATTATCCGGATTTGCCATATCTGCTTTTGGACTTTTGTGCCTCCTTGCTTTTGCGTTGAATAATTCGTCTCATCCGCGGTGGAAAAATTTGATGCTTTACTTTTCCACTCGCTGGACAGAGCTTTCAAATAAAAGGAGCCAATGTTCATGGCATGAAGGTCGAAATCACATCATGAAAGCCGTCAGTTTTTACAAATCGCTGCCCATTACCGATCCGCAAAGTCTTGTGGATGTCTCGATGGACGCGCCCAGGCCGCAGCCGCGCGACCTGCTCGTCGAGGTGAGCGCCATTTCGGTTAATCCGGTGGACACCAAGATCCGCGCGGGCGGCGGGCCAGGCCGGCCGGATAGCCAGTTGCAAATCCTCGGCTGGGACGCCGCCGGCATCGTGAAGGAAATCGGAAACAACGTGACTCTGTTTCGGCCAGGCGATGAGGTTTATTACGCCGGTTCGGTTGACCGCGCCGGCTCCTACGCCGAGCTGCAATGCGTTGATGAACGCATCGTCGGCCGCAAACCGCGCGCAATTGGTTTTGCCGAAGCCGCCGCGCTGCCGCTCACCACGATTACGGCCTGGGAAATGTCGTTTGACCGCCTGCGTCTTGATGCAGACGCGGAAGGCTCGTTGCTGATTGTGGGCGGCGCGGGCGGCGTCGGCTCCATCGCGACGCAACTGGCAAGGCAACTCACCCGCCTCAAAATCATTGCGACCGCGTCCCGGCCGGAAACCGTCCAATGGTGCCAGCACATGGGCGCGCATCACGTCATTGATCATCGCCAGCCGCTGGCTGGTCAGGTGAAGGCAATCATGCCCGGCGGCGTGAATTACGTTCTGGCCTTGACCAAGGTGGAAGACCATTTTGACGAACTCATCGAGGCCATGGCGCCGCAAAGTGCGATGGCCTTGATTGAAAATCCCGCGCGCCCGCTGGACATCGTCAAACTCAAACCCAAGAGCATTTCGCTGCATTGGGAATTCATGTTCACGCGGTCGCGATATGAAACGGCCGACATGGGCGAGCAAGGCCGTTTGTTGAATGAAGTCGCCGCGCTGGTGGACGCCGGCCGGATTGTCAGCACGATGCAGGCAAATCTTGGCGCCATCAATGCCGCAAATATGAAGAAAGCCCACGCGTTGGTTGAAAGCGGGAGGACGATTGGGAAAATTGTGCTCGCCGGATTTTGATGCAGGTCCGTCCTTCAACCGGAGGACAAAAGAGAAAGGAATACAAAATGACTATCCCAGCCTCGCAGCCGGGAGAATATGACCTCGTCGTGCTGGGCAGCGGCGAGGCCGGCAAATACATCGCCTGGACGATGGCGAAGCAGGGAATGAAAACCGCCGTCATTGAGCGAAAATACGTCGGCGGTTCCTGTCCGAACATTGCCTGTCTGCCCAGCAAGAACGTCACCCACAGCGCCAAGGTTGCCTCCTATTTTTTCCGCAGCGCGGAATTCGGCATCAGCAAGGACAACACGAAAATCAACATGGCCGCCGTGCGCGAACGCAAGCGCAGGATGGTGGACGGCCTCATTCAAGTGCATCTCGCCAATTACAAATCCAGCGGCGCGGAATTGATCATGGGTTCCGGCCGGTTTGTCGGGCCGAAATCCATCGAAGTCGCGCTGGCGGATGGCGGCAAGCGTGTGCTTAACGGAAAAAAAATCGTTCTGAACCTCGGCACCCGCGCCACGATTGAGCCTGTTCCCGGTCTCGCTGAAGCCAGTCCGCTCACGCACATCGAAGCGCTCGAACTGGATCATATTCCCAGGCATCTACTCATCTTGGGCGGCGGATACATCGGTTTGGAATTTGCCCAGGCGATGCGCCGGTTCGGCAGCCGCGTGACGATTATCGAACGCAACGGACGCCTGTTGCACCGGGAGGATGAGGACGTTTCGGAAGCGTTGCACACGCTTTGTCGTGATGAAGGAATTGAAATGGTCACCGGTGCCAGAGTCACGCGCGTCGAAGGAAACTCCGGACAGGCGGTAAAAATTCACGCGGCTCAAGCCGGCTCCGAAATCGTGCTGGAAGGCACGCATATCCTGGTTGCCGCTGGCCGGACACCGAACACGAAAGGTATCGGTTTGGAACTGGCCGGGATCGAAATCACCGAGCGCGGCCACATCAAGGTCAACGAGCGCTTGGAAACGACCGTGCCCGGCGCTTGGGCGGTGGGCGAATGCGCCGGCAGCCCGCAGTTCACGCACATCGCCTTCGACGATTTTCGCGTCGTCCGCGACAACCTCACCGGCGGCAATCGTGTGACCACCGGCAGACAAGTTCCTTTCTGTCTCTTCACCGACCCGGAATTGGCGCGGATTGGCCTGGGCGAATCCGAAGCGAAGGCCCGCGGCATTCCTTACCGGCTGGCGAAAATTCCGATGGCTGCGGTTTTGCGGACCCGCACGTTGTCCGAAACGCGCGGTTTCATGAAGGCGCTGGTGGCGGTGGACAGCGACCGCATCCTCGGATTCACGGCGTTTGGCGTGGAAGCCGGTGAACTTCTGGCCGCGGTTCAAGTTGCGATGGCCGCCGGACTGCCTTACACGGTTTTGCGCGACGCCATTTTTACCCATCCCACCCTGAGCGAAGGGCTCGTCGTGTTGTTCACCGCCGTGCCGCCGCTTTCTCAATCCAGATCATGAACACGACTGGCATCATTGACCTGCCCTGCAAACATTCCGTAGCGGAAACCGCTGACCGGCTCGAATCACTGCTGAAAGCCAAGGGCATGAAAGTTTTCGCACGCATAGATCAGGCGGCGGAGGCCAAGGGTGTCGGTCTTGAAATGCGCCCCATGGTGCTTTTGATTTTTGGCGATCCCAAGGCCGGCACGCCGCTGATGAACCGTCATCCCTCGCTCGCCATGGATTTGCCGCTCAAGGCGCTGGTCTGGGAAGCGGCGGACGGAAAAGTTTGGATGAGTTACAACAGTCCTGAATTTCTGCAACAACGCCACGGTCTCGATGCGCCGCCTTTTGGAGCGGTGGCCAAATTACTGGCAGCGGCAACGCAATAATAACCGAGCAACGGATTTCCAATTTCTGCTTTTACAACTGCGAATTACGCGGATTTCCGCCTTCTGCTTGATGTTGCTGAACGGCCAGCGCATCCTCGCAAGTCGCAGGCGCTGGCAGACAGGGCCGGGCGCTGAAACGGTTTTATGGCACGATGAAAATACCATCCATCAACAAACAAGAACCATTGCAAGTGGAAGCTGGAGTTTCAAAACTCTTCAAGCTGGAATTCGCCAGAAATCCTTGTCCGGCGCTGCTCAAAGAACCGCGGAATTTCTGGGACGGGATATTTATCGCGAATGAAGCCTACATGCTGGATGAGACAACGCATCCCCGGATCCGGCAGAGACTGGCGTTCGATGCCACGTCGCATCGCCTCTTCCTGGAATATATCGAAGGCACGACCCTGAACGAACTGGTGCGGACGGGAGTGACCGTCAGGGAACCCGGCCGGACCCACAAAATCCTGCAATGCGTGGCGGAGACGGTGGCGGACATGCACGCCGGAATCCTGTGCGACCGGCCAATCATCCATAATGACTTGAAGAGCATGAATGTGCTGGTGCCGACCGCGTTTCCAGCGGAAGCCATCCTGATTGATTTTTCACACTCCTATTTTGCCGGTAATTTGCCGCCGTTTATTGCGGACAAGAAGCAGGACCCCGTCGGCACGGCCAAGTATATGGCGCCCGAGAAGTGGGACGGAGACTACACGAATGGTTTCAAGAGCGATGTTTTTGCTTTTGGCGTCATGGCTTATTATGCCTCCACCGGAAAACATCCGTTTGAAGGCGAAGCGGCGCAGATTGAGAAGCAGATTCGGGAAGCGACGCCGCCCTCGCCGATAAAATCGGGAATCAATGTTCTCCGCAACACCGCCGTCATCATCATGTCGTGCCTGGAGAAAAAACCCGAACAGAGGCCTTCCATGGAATATGTCGCCCGATGTTATGCAGACACCGCCGGGCTGTTTGGGTAGATGCCTTTGCTTCGAAAAATCCGCATCAGGCGCCGGGTCACGATTGCTTTTTCGCAATCCGGCTGAACCAGATTCCCGACGCGAAGAACGCCGCGCTGCAACCGGCGGTGAACCAGATGAGGAACGGCACCGGCAGGTAATACCACGCGCCCACCGCGCCCGCCGCCGAGACGCCGCCGCACAAATAGGAATAAACCGCATTGGCCCGCGCACTCTGGACGCTCTTTTGCAGGATTGATTGCATGGCTTGGTCGTCGCGGGCAAGGGCGGCGGCGCAATTGTCCGAACAAGTCAGGCGCTGCGCCGCGGAAGGCTTCGCGCAAACGTCGCACAACGCGCGCCCGCAATAGGCGCAGATGCCGATGGCCTCGGAATTATGGGCGGCACATTTCATGGTTCCAGCGCGGGGTCAGGCCACGTCTGGTAAATCATCTGATATAATATCCGGAAACCTTCCATGTGCCGTCAGCGTCGAGCATCGGCGTGACCGTCTCAACCGCTGTCTTCTTGTTCGTAAATGAAGTGTCGAATAGCAAGACTACGTATTCGCCATCGGGTGCGCCGGGAAGTGATTGAGTGTAATGAGCACTCTTCAGCTTGCGAGAGACCAGATCGCCTAGTGGACCGCGGACAGCGGCAATTGTATGTTCCCACTGGTCTTGGGGAACAGCATTCTGAAAATATCCGGCTGCGGTCTTCCAGCTCTCGGTATACTTGCCTGCGTCAACCAGTGCCAGCCACTGTTCCGCCGCTTTCTGGGCTGCTGCTATCTGAGCCGCCGCTTCGGGTTGTGGTGTGTCCGTGGCGACGTTGTTCGTGGTGCCATTGCTCTCGCTCTTGTGTGAACAAGCCGAAACGGACAAGACGAGCATCAAACTAAGCGTGGTGATTTTCATATTGTATATGTGTGGTGATGTGTAGTGGCCTAACGATCCAAAGCTGAGCCACCGCCGACTCGCGACGTGAACCACGGCAGCGGAACTTAAAGCGCCAACGGCGGTTGGCTCCGGCGACTTCTGGTTAAGCCGCGTCTTCATTTCTTCAAGCTTGCTGAAATATCTCTCTGCCAGCTAGTCCACGATAAACGAATGGTTGGCGACGAAATCAAAGTAGCCTCTTTGAGAATTGTGTCCATCCGATTCGTGTCTGCAATGTGATGCGAGACATAACCATAAACCCGAACCTCTCCTGATGAAAAGATACGCTCTGGTAACGGTGGCGGATCATTCCACCAATGCGGAAATTGCGGAGTAAAATCCGGCGGCACAATCCAAATATAAAGACACTCTTTGGCCAAATACTCTCGATGTGCTGTTCCTTGCTTGTCTGTCCAATCAACATAATTGGGCGCTGTGCCCAATAGAATAAAAGCCTGTGTCTGCGGGTCGGTGAAATATGCCGCAGTAAGCCGCTGCTGCTCCAAAGACGGAGGAATAACACTCCACCCGCTCGGTAATACTGCCAATATATTGCTGCTGGCAGGTTGCGGCTGGAAAATCGTTGCTGGCTCTTTTGCCGAACACCCGGCGCAGAACATCAACAAAATCCAAACTCGTAGAACTTGTCTCATATATGCGATGGTCGAGTGGCCTAACGATCCAAAGCCGAACCACGCCGACCGGCGTGGTGGCTCCGCAAGCTCGATTATCGTTGTATAACTCAAACCGTCCATAAACTCAAGGCGCAGTCGGCGTTGGCTCCAGTGATGTGTTAGGCATCATGTCGGCTTGTAAGAAAAGGCTATCGAATATAAAAGCCAAGCAATACCCAAAACGTAAAGCAAGGCATAAGACGCTAAATTTGCAAACCACGCAAACGAGCGCCGCTCACCGGCGGCTGTCTCACGCCAGAAAAAACGAAGAACAAAGCCTTCAGTGAAAACGCTCACAAAAAATGCTGGAATCATCAGAATCATCGCAGCCGTGGGAATCATCCAATAAAGTTCGTCTTCATACGGCATCAGCCAGGGAGCCTGCAATGTGACTGAAGCAATCGCTCCAAATGGAGGCGGAAAATTGTAGCCGCTCTGTCCGCCCGGAATCACGAACAACTGTAATAATGCAAGAATTATCCAAGTCAGAGGCCAACCAACAATTGTCGAAACTGCGTTTGCTGTCAGAACACCAACAAAACGGCGACCGGCTGAAACGGGCGAAACACGACGAGCAACCCACGTCTCTATGCCCACAATTGGCACGAGTAAAAAGAATGCCGCGGGAAATATCAGCATGACCATCGGCACGCCAGCGTCTGCAAGAATCGGAGTCATGGTGTAACGATGCCTAACAGGTGGCTAAGAAGAAGTGAGCAGAACTGCGGTTCTGGCTGGTTCCGCCGGGTTTGACCCAAAGTTTCATGAGCGCAATTTACCGCCCTTGATGGCCTTGTCAATCTCCCCGGCTCGGGCTGCGCTCATTGAACATCGCCAATTTTCAACCTGACCGTCGAAACGTTGGGATGGTCAGGTAAAATTTCAACATGGCTTCCGACGCGTGTAGATGGTCGTGTAAATTTCAGCAAGGGCTTCCGACACGTGTAGATGGTCATTGTCAATTTCGGCATTGCCGCCTTCGCGCTTTTCGCGCGAAATGTTTTCAGCCCTTTGCCAGTTCCACAAAATTCTTCAGCAATTGCAATCCGACGCGCTGGCTTTTTTCCGGGTGAAATTGGGTGGCAAAGACATTGTCGCGCCAGATGGATGACGCAAACGTCTCGCCATATTCCGTGCGCGTGGCGACAATCGCCTTGTCTTCCGGCTGCGGATAAAAGCTGTGGACGAAATAAACGTAGCTGCCATTTTCGATGCCGCGAAAGAGCGGGCAATCCGGTTGGGCAATTTCAATCCGGTTCCAGCCAATTTGCGGAATCTTCAGCCCGTGCTTTTCCGGAAAGCGTATCACGCTGCCTTTGAAGATGCCCAGCCCGGCGGCGCAGGAATTGAATTCTTCGCTCCGTTCAAACAGCGCCTGATAGCCGACGCAGATGCCGAGAAACGGCTTGCCGCTTTCAATAAATTCGCGCGCGGCTTCGAGCAATTCCTGTTTGCGCAGCGCGACGATGCAATCATCGAACGCGCCGACGCCGGGCAGCACCATCGCCCGGGTATCGCCGATTTCTCCCGGCGATTTCGCGACGCGCACGTCCGCGCCAACCTTGAGCAGCGCCTTGTGGACGCTGCGCAAATTGCCGGAACCGTAATCAAGCAGAGCAATCACGCGGAAAATATACGTCAAACGACCGGACAGTTGAATTGCTAAATCATTTACGTCTGAAATGTCATGGCCTTTTGTCTGTGCGACTCTTTGCGCGTTCGCGTGCTTTGCGCATGGCGTCAATCGAAGATTCCGAGGTGGCGGGTTTTTGCGGCGCGGGTTTTGGTTCGGCGGGTGCGGAGGCAACCGGCGCGGCGGATTTTGATTTTGCGGCGGGCGCGGCAACTGCCCGCTTCGGTTTGTGGACGAGCCACGGGAAAACAGGCTTCCGCACGGGAGCGGCTTGCGGCGTTTCCGCTTCGTCTGTTTCCGCCGGGCCTTGCGCGACGGCAACCCGGCGTCCGAAGAATCTGGTCACCCAGCCGGTACGGCGCTCCAGCACTTCCAGCAAAAATAAAATTGTCGCCGCCACGAGCAGCCACGGTGCGAGCACGACGTAACGTGATTTGACCGGCAATTCCTCCCAGATTTTTGGAATCTCCACGCGCTCCTCGCCGCCGGTCGTCGTGGCGATTTGCGCCAGCGCGTTCGCACCGCGTCCGGGCTGGTCGGGCGCAAACTCCGGCGAGTAGGGCAGGCAGACGGGCGGCAGCGTGACCGGCTGCTGCCCGGGAATTTCGACGGTGTTCAAAACCGTCTCACGCCCGGCAATCGGAATCGCGGCTTCGAGCAGGTCGGCGTTTTTCCATTGCAAGGACACGGTGTCCTTCGCCGGCGCGGCGCCGGGCAGTCCGTGCAAAACTTTTACCTGCGGCAGATTGGAAAACGGGTCGGCTTTCCGTTCGGGATCGAGATGCAATTGCACAAAACACACACCGTCGCGGATTTCCTGCGTGAGCAGCATGTCGTCCGGCAGCGGCTGGTGTTTGCCGGCGACCCAGCGCGCGAGCGTGGAATAAAATTCGCCGGCCTGGTTCCATTTCGCGAAGTCGCCGCTGTATTTTCCGTCCGCCTCGCCGAGATAGCAGAGGACACGGCCGTTGCCCGCGTTCCACGACGCGACAACCGGCGCCTTGTATTCGTCATCGGTGACGGCGGCGAGATTCGCCGTGGGCCGGAGGTAGCAAAGATTGTAGCCGCCGAGCGATGGCGGCACAGAATTCAACTGTGAGCCAAGCAGCGAATAGCCCGCCGTGATGGAAAATGGCGTCGGCTGGTCCACGAAAGTGCTCCGCGCGATGGTGAAGGTGTCCTGTGCGAAGATGCGCGGGATTTCATCAGGGTTGTCGCTAAAATAACATTCGCCGCCGCCGCGCCGCGCAAGGTCTTTGAGCATGTCGGCATCCTTGTCATGTTCAGTGCCGAGGCCGACGACGCTGACGGTCACACCGGCGTCGCGGAGCTTGGCCACGATGTCCTGATAATGCGCCGATTGTTCGGCGTCCGCCGCGTCGGAAAACAGGATGATATGTTTTGTTTGTGCGTGCGCGGCGGAAATCATCTTCGCTGACGCGACGAGCGCTTCGTAAATGTAAATACCGCCGCCTTCGGAGCCGATGGCCAGAATTTTGCCGCGATACGCCTCGTTGTGTTCCACCGTGTCGAGCGGAACGATTTCGTGCGCGACGGTATCCACGGCGAACACGCCGATTTCGTCCTCTGGCGAAAGCAAATCCAGCACCTGCACTGTGCCGAGGTCGGCGAGATCAATTTTTTCCCGCCCGCCACCCGCCGGCATCGCCATGCTGCCGGAACGGTCCAACGCGACGACCACCGCGACGCTCAACTGGCGATGTTCTCGCCGCATTTCCATCGAAACGGGCAGGATGCGCTCCAGCGGCGACTTGTAATAGCCGCCCGGTCCGTAAGATTTTTGTCCGCCGGTTATCGCCAGCCCGCTGCCGGTGTTCTCGACCCATGACGCGATGGTGTCCATTCCGCTCATGCCGATTTGTCCCGCGTCAACATTTTCCAAAATCACGGCGGAATACTGTGACAATTCTTCCAGCGACCATTGGCATTGCGCCGGCGTTTTGCCAACGACATCAACGTCGCCGCCGCGCAGTAATTTCACGAAACCGGAATCGTCGCCGGCAGACGAGACGACCAAAACCGGTTTCGCGCCTTCCACGCCGACGAGCGCACGGGCGGTGTTGTTTTCGGGAACGGGATCGTTCGTCGCGCCCTGAATGGTCATCGTGTATTCGTTCACGCCCGCCTCGTCCGCGCGGTCGCGGAACATCAGCCGCGAGAGGCCGGCGGAAACTTCCTTGCTGCCGGAGGCAATGAGGTCGTCGCCGCGCCGGAGCTGGTATTGAATTTCCTGATTCACCGGCGACTGCACCCACGTGCTCAAGACGAACGCTTCGCCGGGCAGAACAGATTGCGGCGTAAGAAAACTTTGAATCGCCGTGTCATTAATTTGCGGCCGCGTCAGCAGGCGATAATCCACCGCCACGCCGCGACCGGCGGCGCGCGCGGCGGCGGCAGCGGGGTCTTTGCCGGTCCATTTGCCGTCGGACAAAACCAGAATCCGCCCGCCGCCGTCCGGCGGAATCAGCGCCAGCGCGGAATCAATCGCGGCATTCAAGTCGGAATGGTCCGGCCCGACCTCCCCGGTGAATCCGCCGAATTCAGAACGTTGCGGCGATTGCTCGACAATCGCCTCGCGTCCGAAGGAAACCACGCCAAGCTGGTCGCGCGGCTTCATGGATTTGTAAAGCAGGCCGATGATTTCCCGTTCCGACGCGTCGGAATTTTGCGGCATGGATTCGCTGCGGTCGGCGACGACAATCACCGTGCCCGCGCGGTCGGGCAGTTTGATGGCAAGCTGCGCCAGCGCGAGAACGACGAGAAGAAAAACCACCACGCGCAGAATTTTCAACCCGCGATTCGGCAGCGGCCATGCAAGGCACGCCGCCGCCAGCGGAACCAGCAGCAGCAGCCAGACGGGTTGGAAAAGAGTCAGCATGGTTGGTCGGGAATCATTTCCTCACCTCGTTCCTTTCCCGGCTGCGACGAGATACAAATGCGCGCACAAAAGTCCCAGCGCCAGCAGCCCGAAAACCCACACGGCGGAAGTTTCCTCCAGCCGCCGCTCCGTGTCTTCGCTCCATTTGCCCCATTGCCCGGTCGTGCAGGCGGACAAATCCGATTCATCGGCGGTCAGCGCATTTACGGAAAATTGATTCGTCGTCGCGCCCATCGCCACGGAATAAATTCCGGGCATCGGCGTTTCCAGCGCCAATTCACCGCCGGTTTTTGGGAAAACAGCTTTTGTTCCGTCCGGTTGAATGACCGTGACCGGCTCGCCCGTCGTTTTCAAAGTGACTTCCGTGCCGAGCCGCGCATTGCTGTCGCTCAAGCCCGGAGTTTCGGCGGCGCGCCATTTCAAAATGTTCCAAAACAAAATCGGCCAGTCGGGCGTGTCCTGCAAAGTGGACAGTTCGGGATTGAAATTCAACGTGAGATGACGGCGGCCGGCGACGTCTTCGCGCGCGGACAGCAGCGGCACGTTTCCGGCGAGAATCACCGGAATATCGCCGGGCGCGTTCGTCATTTCCGCACCCGCCCAGATGACGCCTTCGAGCGCGACGCCTTCGGCAAGCGGATGCGAAGTGTCCACGATGAACGGCCCGGTGTAGGCGTTCGTCGCACCGGCAGTGGACCAGCACAAGCTCCAGGAATTGCTGCCGGCGATGACATCGTTGTCGGAAATGACGAGTTCAGGATCCTCGGAAATCGCCGCGCGCAGACCGGTCGCGTCGAGCGTGCGATTGGCGAGTGCGGACAAATTTTCATTGGTCAACGCGACCTGCACGCGGACGCGTTTGCGAATCGGCGGCAGCAGTTGGATTTCGTTGTCCTCGGCGAGCGAATCGGCTTCGAGTTCGGCGCGAAGCAAAGGCGTGCCGGTCGGAATGTTGAAGACAAGCCGCTGGCTTTCGCGCGCGCCGAGTGAAACCAGCGAACCTTGCGCGGCGTTCGTGCCGGTCTGGATTAAAAGTTTCGTCGTGCGCGCGGCGCCGGAAAAATTGGCAATTTCAAGAAGGCAGCGGTCCTCGTCGCCAAACGCGGTGCGCGAAGCGTTGACGAAGGCGAAATTATCCAGCGGCTCGCCGAACGCGTGCCATTCCAGGCGTGGGTTGGTGATTTTTTCGCCGGCGGGTTTATGGTCGGTCAGAACGAGGATGTTCGCTTGTTGCTTGCCAAGCTCGGCGGCAAGTGTGATCGCGGAATCAATCGAGGCGTCCGGCGACCAGCACTTCCACTGCGGGAGCAGTTCGTTTACCTCGCTCCAGTTTTTTGCGATAGAACCGAGCGAACGCGGTTCCGTTCCGGCAAGAATCAAGCGCGTGGACGGCGGCGGCGACTGGCGAAAAAGTTTTTCCAGAAAGTCCCTGGCGCGCGTCTGCGCGGAAACACCGCTGTCCACGGCGCGCATGGAAAAGGAGTCGTCGAGCACGACGATGAGCGGGCGCGCGGACTGCGGCAGTTTCCAATGCGGCCCGGTGGCGGCAGTGACCAGCAGCAGCAGCGCGAGCAGTTCGAGGAAAAAAAGCAGCGGCAGTTGCAGCCGGTGAATTTTTGCGCCGCCAGATTTGGACTGGACGTGGAAGCGCCACAGGACGAGGCTGGAAACCTGCTTGCGCCGGAAACGATTCCGTAAAATGTAAATTGCCGCCAGCGCCGGCACGGTGGCCAGCGCAATCATGGCGAGCGGGTAAGTGAGAAACGGAATCATGCCGGCGCAAGCAGTTGAATTGACTCCAATTCGCCCAAAGAATTTTCCAAATCTTCCGCGATAATTGTCGTCATCTGCGCGCCGCACTGGCGGCAGGCGTCGGCCCACGACTGCTGTAGTTGCGCGAGATTGTCGGCGTATTGCTTGGCGATGGCGGAATCAATGTAAATTTCGCTTTCATCGCCGGTCTCGCTGTCCACAACGCGCAAATTGCCATGTTCCGGCGGCGTGGCATCGTCGCGCGCGAGCAATTGCACGACGAACAATGCCGCCGCGCCGTCGCGCAGTCGGCGGAGAATTTGCAGCGGTTCGCCGGGCCAGAGCAAATCGCTGACGAACACGCGGACCGCGAGGCGGCGAAATTTCGGCGGCATAATTTCAAACGATCGTTCCGGCGTTCGTTTGCTGTCCAATTCCAGTTTGTCCCACGCGGATGGCGTGAGCGTGTCGTTGGCGAGCCGCTGAAAGCCTTCGCCAGAAAACCAGACAGCTTGCGTGCATTGCGCGTTGGTGGCGGCGGTGGCAAGCAGCGCGGCGAGTTGCGCGGCGGCGCCGGCCTTGGCCGATTTTTCCAGATTCATCGAACGCGAACCGTCGAGGACCAAATCCAGATGCGGAACCACTTCCTCGCGGAACAATTTTACGGTGAGCCGGTCGGTGCGCGCGTAAATGCCCCAGTCAATGAAGCGTAAATCATCGCCGGGCTGATATTCGCGGTAATCCTGAAAGTCAATCGAACTGCCCGCGCGCCGGCCCGAACGCGAGCCGGTCCAGCCGCTGGCGGCGACCTGCGGAATCTGGAGCGCGTAGCGCGCCCCGAGATGTTCGCCGTCGCGGAGGGCTTGTCGAAGTTCGTCGCGCATGGGAAAAAATCATTGCGGCACAATGATTGACTGTTCCAACTGTTTTTCCGGCGGGCGGAATTGTTCCACTTGCCGCAAAAACCATCTCGCGTTGACCAAAATCATCACCAGAAGCCAGATACAGGCGAACCACTCGTGATCAATCCGCTGGTCATTGTTGCGGAGCGAAAAGAAATTAAAGATGTTGCCGAGTTGCAATCCGCTGACGGATTCCCATGAAAGCTGGTTCAGGAAGAACAGCACAATACTTGGCGCGACGGCCCACGCGGCGGCGAGCAGGACCGCGAGCAGGCCGGCAAGTCTCGGCGACCGGCGTGATAGAAATTTGCGATGAATAAACAGCGCCGTCAGCGTGTAGGCAAACGCGTAGGCCGCAGTGGTAATGAACCAGACATTTCCTCCGCTGGCAGTAATTGGTGGATAGGCTGTTCTGGGAAATGCCCGGGTAATGACGTTGGTCAAAAAACAGGTCGCGGCCAAAATGCCGCCGACCCAAAGCAGCCCGCCCGCCGCGCCGTTGAAAAAGAAGAAGGCGAAAGGGCGCTTTAATGGTGATCGCGGGATCCTGCGCCGTATGCGCAGGCTTAATTGATCGGAATTGCTGATGGTCACAATCAGTGAAAACATCATCATGATGAAAGTAGAATACGTCCATACGAGTATCCGCTGCGTCTCGCCGGTCTGCGCCACCCAGCCGAAGGCCAGCAGACCGCCGAGCAGCCAGATGACCGTCATATAAATGCGCACCGGCAACCCGCGGTTGGCGGATGGCGGCGAAATCAGCGCCACTGACAAAACGAAAAACAAGCCGGTGATGGCCGCGATGATGGCCAGGGCCGTCAACGTGCCGATCCAAAAATCACGCCCGGACATCATCGCGCCAACGCCTGAACGCATAAACTCAAGGGAAAGCGCGATAAGCGGGATGACAATCCAAAACGACGCGAAAAACCCGGCGATGGCAAACAGAATTTTGAAAGGCCGGCTCGCGGGAATGCACGCGAGAAAGATCGCAATCATATTCGCGGCGCAGACGGCGACAAACAGATAAAACAAAATATAAAACACCGTTGGCAAGTCCACACCGCGCAGCAGGTTGGTGAACGCCATGAACGGCATGCACGCGCTGAAAAACAACAGCGCCACGTAGGCGCCGCACAGGAATTTTCCGCGGATGATGCGCGCGGGCGACAGCGTAGTGACGTAGAGCAAGTCAGGATTGTTTTCCTGCCGCTCCACCGCAACGCGCACACCGACGTAGAGTGGAATGAAAAAAACACTCGCGCCGGCGAGAATGACCACAAACACCGAAAACATTATACCGCCAAGCTGCATATTCGGGCTGGCATCGAAGCTCTGCGTGACCAAAAAGATGAGCGACGCGATGAACAGCACGATGAGAAACAACAGCAACATTCCCGTGACCGCCCAACTGCGCACAGCCTGCCGGAGTTCCTTGATGACGATGGGATTCAATTCCCACGCGCGCCAGTTCACGAAGTGAGATTTGAGTTTGGCAAAGGCGGCAGTCATGGAATTGATGATTTTGAGGCCAGTCCCGGTTTGCCGCAGGCAAATCGCAAATTCATTGGACTCCTCCTTTCGTGACGTTCATAAAAATGTCTTCGAGGTTTGCCTTGGTCTGGCGGAATTCGACGACCTTGTATTTTTTTGCGACCAGCGCGCCGAGAATGTCGCACGCGGCGGATTCGTCACCGGTCAGTTCGAAATGGATTTCACCGGCGACGTCGCGCGCGTTTCCGACAAAAGGCGTCTGCAATAGTTCCTTGAGCACTTGCACGTTCTGGCCGTCGAGCAACCGGACGGCAACCGTCCGGCGCGGCGCGCTCTTCTTCAGCACTTCGTCAATCGTGCCGGTCTCCAGGATTTTTCCGCGCTCGATGATGACGACGCCGTTGCAGATTTCCGTCAACTCGGTGAGGATGTGTGAGCTGATGAGAATCGCCTTTTTGCGCTCGGCGAGCAACACGAGCAATTCCCTCAGTTCGACGCGCGCGCGGGGGTCGAGGCCGGCGGCGGGTTCATCCAAAACCAAGACGTCGGGGTCGTGAATCAGCGCCCGCCCGAGCGTTACGCGCTGTTTCATTCCCTTTGAGAGCGCCTTGAGATGCTTTTCGCGGATGCCAGTGACATTGGTGAATTCCTCAATCGCGTCAATCGCCTGCGTGCGTTTTTTTCCGCGCAAGCCGTAGGCGCGCGCGAAAAAATCAAGGTATTCGTGGACGGTGATGTCCGCGTGCGCGGGCAGCGTGTCCGGGACGTAGCCGACGGCGCGGCGCGCGAGTTCCGGCTCCTCGCAGACGGAAACGCCGTTGAGCATCACGTCGCCGGCGGTCGCCTCTTCAATCGTCGAAATGATCCTCATCGTCGTCGTCTTGCCCGCGCCATTCGGGCCGACGAAACCAAAGACGTGGCCGGAGTCAAACGAGAACGAAATGTCATCCACGGCGACGGTCTTGCCGAATTCCTTGCGCAGATTTTTTACCTGGACCTTCATTTGTCGTCGGGCGGCTCAAGAATTCCAAAAACGACCGCCGAACTTTTCGTGCGTTGGGGACTGGCGGCGGAACCGAGCGCGTTTTCGAGGAACGGATTTCCATCCAGCACGGCGATGTAACTGTTTGGCGAAAGATATTTCCCGGCGTTGGCGGCGAGCGAATCCGTGCGTGCCGTGAAACCAATGTCGCGCAACAAGCCTGCCGCGCCGGATTTTTCCACGTGTTGCGACTGTTTCGACAAAATCAAGCCCGCCTTTTGCCCGGCGTCCACGTTGTTCGCCTGGTAAACGTTCATGTCCGAGTCAGCGACCCAGAGCGATTTGATAGGCGCACCGAGGCTGTTAACAACTTCAAATTTGCCGTTTTCATCAAAGATTTGGATGCGTTCGCGGCGCGTCTCGGACTTCCGCAGATGAAAAAACGCCGGCACACGTGCGGAAACCCAGCCGCGCGAGAAATGCTGTGACTGCGTCCAGTCCACTTCGCGTGAAGTGCCGGAACCGAAGCCGATTTGCACGAGCGGCGTCGCCTCGGTTTCAAAATCAAAATGCAATCCGCCGCTCGGGGTGAGCGGGCAATAAAATGCCTCGCCGCCGATGGTCGCGGCGTGATGACTGATTTGATCCAACACCGTCAGTCCGGTAATCCGTGTGTCCGGTGTGATGCCTTCGCTCAACAAGCTGTATGCAAACACCAGCAGTGTCGTGGCAAATGAAATCGCCGGAATCGTCCACAGCATCCATGTCCGGCGTTTGCGGCGATTGAGATAAATGATGTTGACCGGCCCGATGAGGATGACGAATGCGAGCATGATGACGACGATGCCGCGCGTGGGGATTTTCAAGCTTTCGACGATGGGCAGCACGGAATTTGCGCTGTCGCTGTCGTCCGGCAGGTTTTGCCAGTATTGAGCCGCAGTGCGCACCGCAGCGCGCAAGGTTTGGATGGATTGCGGGTTGACCGTCGAAATGTTTTCCGAATTGAAAACAAAACAGCGGCCGAAACCAACAGCATAAGCGGCTCCGCCGCTCAAATCTTTTTTTTGCGCCGGATGCCACGCCGCCGGCAAATCGTTCGCACCGGACAAAATGACGTTTCCACCCGTTTGCAAATAATCGCCAATGGCGCTCATCACTGCTGGCGGCATCGAATTCAAATCCGCCGCGTTAAGAACGACGGCATCGAAGGGCGAGTAAGCCAGCCAGTTGTCGCTCCATTCGGAGGCTGGCGACTCGGCGCGCAAGCTCTCAACCGAATCAGCGGTCGCGCCGCCCGGCATGTAAGATCCTGCGGACGCGCTGTTGTCGCTGCTTGCGCGCGCGTCGGATGCCCACTGGCTGCCGGACGGCCCGGAAACTTCTACCGCGTCAATGCAAATATTGTAGGGCGGCACTTTGCCGAAATTCAATCGTACGGTTTTCACCGGTTCGCTGGTGGTCGGAAAGGATAATTCCGTTTCCCAGCCCGGACCACTGGAACTATTTCTGCCGGACGACATGGAAATGGTTGTGAGATTTGTTCCCGAAGCGCCAATCAAAATGACCGAGCCGCGCGACGAAGGCGATTGCGTGTCGTGAATAACAACTTTATTCACAGCTTGCGGCGTCGCATAATCAAGTTCCAACCAGTTCGTCATCCCGTATCGCCGCGTGTCAGGCATCCAGCCATTTGGCTGATAGCCACTACCGCTCGCGTCCGGCGGGCCGACCGCCATTGCCGCCGTGAATGCGCCATGATTCGCGTTGAACAGGCGTTCGACTGCGTCGGAATCCAGACTGCGACTGATGAAAATCGTCGCCGGCTGCCCGCCGCGCGAATAATAATTGCAGTGATCGTTTGCGTTCGGCGCACGGATCACTCCTTCGCGCCGTCCATCCACTTCCACGCGGATCGAGCCGTCTCCCTGCGCGGGCAGCGGCGGCTGCAACAGTGACACGACTTGGCTTGCCGCGGGCGCAAGCGTCACCGTGCGTGACAGCCGGCTGATATCGTTGCCGTAATTGCCGTAGTTGTCGTTCGGATAAACCAGTGTGACGGCGTGTGTCCGGCTCAGAGAGCGATTTTCCAAAACCACCCGCATTTCGGCGTAGCCGTGGTACGTGTTGCCGGTGTAAATGGCGTTCGCCTCGGCGGAAATGTCACCGAAATCGTCAGCGCGGCAGAGTGAAAGGCAGCAGGCAGAATAAAAAACTAAGCAAAGTGCCGCTGCGCGGCACCCGCTGATTTTGTTTCTGCCTTCTGCCTTCTTCATGCTAAATCCCAGTTTTAAGCTGCCGCCACTTCCACGTCTTTCGGCAGGTTCAGCCCTATTTCATCAAGCTGGCCGACCAATTCTGTGACAAGCTTGGAAGCCGTCATGCGGTCGAAGCGCGCCTGGTAATTCAAAATCAGGCGATGATTCAACACCGGCCGTGCGACGACTTTCACGTCCTCAAAACCGACGCTCGGCCGCCCGGCGACGAGCGCGTGCGCGCGGGCGGCTTCGGCAATCGCAATGGCCGCACGCGGCGATGCGCCGTAGCTGACATATTTGTTGACCGGCTCGGTCGCCTCCGCGCAACCGGGATGCGTCGCCGAAACCAGCCGCGCGATGTAGCGTGAAACCGGACTCGGCAGATAAATTTTGCCCATCGTTTGGAAAAGCGTTTCCAACTCGCTGCGCTCCACCTGCCATGTCGGCGCGGGCAATTCGCCACGACGGCGCTCCGAAATAATTTGATTGAGAACGTCCGCGTCCACACTGTCGAACAGCAGACGGAATAAAAAACGGTCCAGTTGCGCCTCGGGCAGCGGATAAGTTCCTTCGAGTTCAATCGGGTTCTGGCTGGCGAGGACGAAGAACGGCTGCGGCAGCGGGCGCGTCGTGCCGAGCAGCGTCACACAATTTTCCTGCATCGTTTCGAGCATGGCCGACTGGGTTTTCGGCGAGGCGCGGTTGATTTCGTCGGCGAGCAGAATATTTGTGAACACCGGGCCGGGCTGGAAGACCAGTTCGCGTTTACCAGAACTTGTCTCCTGTAAAATATGCGTGCCCAGAACATCGCCAGGCATCAAATCGGGCGTGAACTGGATGCGCTTGAATTCAAGCTTGAGAATCTGGCCGATGGTTTTGACGAGCGCGGTCTTGCCGAGGCCGGGCAGACCTTCGAGCAAAACGTGGCCGCGCGACAAAATGCCGATGAGCACGAGGCGGTGAAGTTCCTTGCGGCCGAGCAAAATACGGTCGAGTTGCTCCAGAATTTTCCGCGCCAGTTCGGCGGCGGGCTGTAGTTCTTCGGGTTTTAAGATTGAGTCGGACATAAATTGGAAAATTGGGAAACATTCAACATTCAACTACCAACGCCGGAATCATTGGGTGTTCGACGTTGAACGTTGAATGTTGGATGCTTCATTTTTCGTCACGCCTGAAAAAATTCTGCACCGCCTGTCGCTGCTCGGGCAGAATGACCTGCGCATATGCCGAGCCGCCGCTGGCCACCGCGTTGTCGAGCGCGCCGTGTTGTGCGGTCACGTCGCTGCCGCTCAATTGCGGCGCGGCCTTGCTCACGCCGACGAGTTGCGCGGCGGACAATTGCGTCGCCGGCGGCAACGCGTGCTCTTGAAATTTCAAATCCTTTTCCGATGTGTTGTTGTCCCAGGTCATCGGCGCTTCCGGCCCGCCGCCGCCCGGCCCGCCTTTGCCCAGCAGCAGGCATTCGGCGAGCGCGTTGCAGTTTGTGCAGGTGCATAAATATGCCGCCAGCGCATCGGGATTCGGACACAGGCCGGCGTTCAGGCATTTCGCGAGCGTGGCCGCGTCAATCAATTTCAGGTTCGCCAGCTTGCCCATCAGGCCGCTCAACGAGTTTTTGTTCGCTTCCAGTGCCTTCATCAAGGCAGCCAGTTGCTCCTTGTTCAGGCCGCTCAAGTTCGACAAAAGGTCCGGCGGAATTTGTTCGTTAAAAAGACCGTCCTCCAGTTTCGCGTCGTTCAGCATCGCGGCCAAATCCTGTGCGGCTTCGTCGGCGTTGGCCTGGCTCATCCCGTTGTCCGCCGCCTGCGCCAGCGCCTGCGCCAGCGATTGCGCCTGCGTGAGCGATTCGGTTTTTTGCAGCGCTTCTTCCGCCGCCTGTTTCGCCGCGTCGGAATCGGATTGCTTGATGCTGTCGAGCGCCTCCCAGGTCTTGTCCGGATCGTAGCCGGAGGAATCTTTTTGCAGTTGCGACAATTGGTTCTGCAAATCGTTCGCCTTTTTGTCATCCATGATTTTTTCCTGCGCGAGCGTTTTCACCTCCATTTGCAATTGCTGGACGAGCGGGCCGATTTCGAGCGGACGATGGCTGGAAAATGCCGTCAGCCGTTCCGGCAACAGCAGCGCCGTCGCCGCGAACAACGCCGACAGGCCCAACAGCAGCATCGGGCGTCCGCTGCGCCAGCGAAACTTCGGCACGACGGCCTCCGGCAATTGCGACTGCCAAGCGCTCATGTCCGCCGCTTCCTCCGACATGATGACGCCGCCGCAAATGTTCAACCGGTCGTAACTCGCGCGGACTTTGGCGAACGCCGGCTTTTGTCCGCGCGCGCGCCAGAAGGCAAAAATCGTCAGCGGAATGATTCCCAGCAAACCCAGCGAGAGCCAGAAGATGTTTTGCGCACCGAAGATTCTCAAGGCGAGGACGGCCACGCCCCAGACAAAAAGCCACAGCGTCGTCCATTGGACGGCGGCGCGCAACGCCAACGTTCGCGCCAGCCGGTGGTCGAAGGTTTTGAGCGCTTCGGAGTGACGCATAGTTTTCGCCATATAGTCAAATTAGACGGCAACCGTCACGAATAATCTCAAGAAATTTGCAACCGGCTTTGGCGGATCACGCGGCCAATTCCCGTTCGGTCTTCAATCGCAACTGCCCGCACGCGGCGTCAATGTCGTGGCCTTTCTCGCGGCGGAGCGTGGCGGCGACCTTTTGCTTTTTCAGCGCGACAAGAAAAGCTTCGCAAGCTTCTTCGCTTGGTCGTTCCCACGGCAGGCCTCCAACCTGGTTGTAGGGAATTAAATTCACTTTCGCAAAAAGTTTTCTGGCCAGCGCGGCGAGCGGTTTCGTTTGCTCAACCGAATCGTTCACGCCGGCAATCAAAATGTATTCAAACGTAATCATCCGGCCTTTTTCGTATTGATATTCCTCGCAGGCGTGGATGAGTTCCTTGAGCGGATACCTGCGGTTGACGGGCATGATTTTGTTTCGGGTTTCGTCGGTCGCGCCGTGCAGGGAAATCGCGAGGCGGAATTGCAGTCGTTCCTGCGCGAGCTGGCGAATTTGCGGCGCGAGGCCGCTCGTGGAGATGGTGATTTTCCGCGCGCCAATGCCGCCACCCCACGGTGCGTTCAGGATTTTCAGCGCCTTCAACAAATTGTCATAATTTGCCAGCGGCTCGCCCATGCCCATGACGACGATGTTGTTGATGAGTCGAGGGTCGGAATTATTGGCACTCGACTCTCGACTCTCGACTCTCGACTGATTTGCGTTCCATCGCTCCACGGCCAGGACCTGTTCTATAATCTCATCGGGGGCGAGATTGCGTTTCCAGCCATCGAGTCCGCTGGCGCAGAATTTGCAGCCGTAGGCGCAGCCGACTTGCGTGGAAATGCAAAGCGTGTGGCGGTCGCTGGCTTCGCTGTAAAGCGCGGGGTTGGCCGGAATCAAAACGCTTTCGATGAGCGAATGGTCGCGCAATCGCCAGAGGAATTTTTGTGTGGTGTCGCGCGAACCCTGCTTGCGGATCAGTTCAAGTGTTTGCAGGGAAAGGTTCCCGCTTAATTTTTCGCGCAAACGTTTCGGCACATTGGTCATTGCGTCCCAATTTGTCGCGCGGCGGGCGTAAAGCCAGTCGAGCAATTGCGTGACACGATAAACGGGTTCGTCCCAGCTTTTGAACTGCGCTTCTAATTCCTCGCGCGTCAACGATTTGATGTCTGGCGGCACGCGGATAGTTTATCTGGCGTGAAGCTGAAAACCAAGCGGCTTCGAGTTGCAGGCTCGGCATTCCGACAATGTGAAAATAAAAAGACCGGCATTTTTCAGTCCCGGCTCTTTAATCTTCTGCCAAATTATTTCAACGTCAGGGCAAGGCGCGACTTTTTCCGGTTTGCGGTGGGACGCGCAAGCACGCCGGATTTGACAGCTTTATCGAGGGCGGAATGGACGCCGGGGAGCAGTTTGGCGGCCTCGTCCTTTTTGCCGGCGGCCACGGTGGCGCGGAAATTCCTTTCCAGTCCGCGCAGGCTGGATTTGACGCTGCGGTTATGCTGGTGCTTGCGTTCGTTCCCGCGCATCCGGCGTTCGGCTGATTTCGTATTGGGCATAATTTAAATTTCGATTTGCGTAAAAGGCGGCAAGTTTAACCGAATGGATGCGATTGTCAACGGCGAAGCCACGTATCTGCGCTTTACTTTTGAGGCATTTGTTAGTTTCGTTATGGCGTGATGTTTGACGAACCTCAAAGCGCAGATGCTCGGCGCGATGAATAAACCGTTGCGCATTCTGCATCTGGAAGACGAGCCGGATTTCGCGGAGCTGGTTCGCACGCTGCTGGCGCAAGACGGGCTGGACGCGGAGACCAAGTGCGTCGGTGACCGGCTGGCGTTCATGCAGGCGCTGGAGAATGGCGGTTTCGATCTCATTCTTTCCGATTACCATCTGACTTCGTTCACCGGTTTGGAGGCGCTGGCAATAGTGCGTAAAAGGCTTCCGCACATGCCATTCATCTTGATTTCAGGCACGATTGGCGAACATGCCGCGATTGATAGTCTGAAAGCGGGCGCGACCGATTACGTGCTCAAGCAGCATCCCGACCGCCTGCCTTCCGCCATCCGGCGCGCGGTGCAGGAAGCCGGAGAGCGGGCCAAATTGCGCGAAGCCGAGGCGGAGTTAGTCCGCCGTGAAAAATATTTCCGCACGCTCACGGAACATTCGCTCGACATCCTGTCAATTTTGGATCAGAACGGCCTGGTAACTTACAAAAGCCCGTCGGTGAAGACGGTGCTGGGCTACGAGTCGGAGGAATTGGTCGGCCAAAGCATCTTTCTGCACGTTCATCCCGATGATTTGCCACGGGTGCAGGAGGCATTTCAAGCCGCATTGACCAAACCAGAGCAGACCGTCACACTCCAATTCCGCTACCAGCACAAGGACGGCTCATGGCGTTACTTGGAGTCCATCGGGCAAAACCGGCTGAACGATCCGGAAATCAGCGCGGTGGTTATCAATTCGCGCGACGTGACCGACCGCTGGCGCGCGGCGGAGGATTTGCGCCAGAGCGAAAAACATTACCGTCTGCTTTTTCAAAGCAATCCGAATCCAATGTGGGTGTTTGACCTCGAATCGCTGAAATTTTTGGAGGTCAACGAGGCGGCGATCCACCATTACGGCTACTCGCGCGAGGAATTTCTCGCGATGACCATCATGGACATCCGCCCGCCGGAGAAAAACGGCCAGCGTACGACCGCCGGATTGGACGCCGCCGACCACGGCATCATCTGGCGGCACCGCCGCAAGAACGGCAGCCTCATGGATGTCGAGATCATCTGGAGTCCGATGGCGTTCCGCGAACATTTCGCCGCCCTGGCGATGGCCACGGACGTCACCGAACGCCGCCGCGTGGAACGCCGCAACACCATTTTTTCCAAACTAAGCCACCAGTTAAGCTCCATCTCCACCGCGCCGGAGGCGGCGATGATTATTTGCGAGGCGGCGGACGCCTTGTTCAAGTGGGATGATTTTGCCCTCGATCTGTATTTTGCCGAGCGCGACGAAGTTTTTTCCCTGCTGAACATCACCACGGTCGAGGGGCAGCGCGTGGAAATCCCCGCGTCGTTGCAGCCGAAAACCGTCAACCTCCTCATCCGCCGCGTCATCAGCAAAGGCGCGGAGCTGCTGCCGCTTGCCGAGGCCAGGGACAATTCCGCCGCGACGATGCTCGCGCCTATCCGCAAGGGCGAGCAGGTCATCGGCGTGTTGTTTGTTCAAAACCGCTCGCCGGGCGCCTACGTGGAACGCGATCTGGAAACACTTCAAACGCTCGCCGACCAGTGCAGCGGCGCGCTCGAACGCGTCCGCGCCCGCGAACAATTAATTGAAAGCGAACGGCGTTTCCGCGATCTGTTTGATAATTCACCGGACGCCATTTTTGTTGAGGACTTGGACGGCATGGTGCTGGACGTGAATTTTGCCGCCTGCGTGCTGCATGGTTTGACGCGCGAACAATTGATCGGCAAAAACGCCCTGCATGAACTCATTCCACAGTCACGCCGCGACGCCGCCGTTCGCGATTTTCAAAAACTGGCCGGTGGAAAGTTGTCTTGGATCGAAGGCGAAATCCTGACTTCCGACGGTCGCGCCGTGCCCGTTGAGGTGCGCGCCGGTCGCGTGGAATTCGCCGGCAAGTCCGCCCTCCTGTTGCACGTGCGCGACATCACCGACCGCCGCACGACCGAAACCGCCTTGCAAAGTTCCGAGGCGCTGTTCCGGTCGGTCTGGGAAAATTCCGTGGACGGAATGAGATTGACCGACGAGAACGGCCTCGTGGTCGCCGTCAATGACGCCTATTGCAAGCTGGTCGGCATGGAGGCGCAGTCGCTGGAAGGCAAACCGTTCCTGCAGGTCTATGCCGAATCAGAAAAACCCGGCGAAATGCTTGTCCGGCATCGCGAACATTTTACCGCCCGTACTGGCCAGCGCAAAATTGTCCGCCAATATACCTTGCACAACGGCAACGCGGTGACTTTTGAAATCACCGATTCCTTCATCGAGGCGCACGGGCGGCCGCTGCTGATGTTGAGTTTGTTCCGCGACGTCACGTTGCAACGGCGGCTGGAGGAACAATTGCGCCAGTCGCAAAAAATGGAGGCCATCGGCCAGCTCGCCGGCGGCGTGGCGCATGATTTCAACAACATCCTGACCGTTATCCACGGCCACGCCTCGCTGCTGCTCACGTCCGATCTCGATGACACCGGCGCGCGCTCCGCGCAACAAATCGCGCAGGCCGCCGAGCGCGCGGCGGGATTGACGCGCCAGTTGCTCACATTCAGCCGCCGCCAGTTGATTCAGCCCAAAAAATTGGACATGAACAAAATCGTCGGCAACATGACGGACATGCTCGGACGGATTCTGGGCGAGGACGTGGCGCTGCAATTGAATTATTCCCAATCGCCCGCAACCGTGGAGGCCGACGCGGGCATGATGGAGCAGGTTTTGTTGAATCTTGCCATCAACGCGCGCGACGCCATGCCGCGCGGCGGCCAGCTGGGCGTTCGCATTTCCATCGTGGAAATCAACAATGCCCATGTTCAACGCCATCCCGAGGCGCGCGTCGGAACATTTGTCTGCGTCAGCAAATCCGACACCGGCTGCGGCATCCCGGTGGAAAATCTTTCGCGCATTTTCGAGCCGTTTTTCACCACCAAGGAAATTGGCAAGGGAACCGGTCTTGGACTGGCGACCGTCTATGGCATTGTCAAACAACATCAGGGCTGGATTGAAGTCGAAAGTGCCGTCGGCAAGGGCACCACGTTCCGTTTTTACATTCCCTACAGCGGCCCGGAACAAATCGAGGCGGAGAAACCCACGACGCAAATCACCATTCGCGGCGGCAATGAAACCATCCTGCTCGTCGAGGACGAAAATCCCGTGCGCGAACTCGTCGCGCGCATTCTCCAAAAATACGGCTACAAAATTTTGCAGGCCGCCAACGGCGCCGAGGCCGTCAAGGTTTGGGAGCAGCACAAGGACGAAATCTCCCTCCTGCTCACCGACCTCGTGATGCCCGACAACATGAACGGCCGCGAACTGGCGGAAACCTTGTGGAAGCAAAGGCCGGATTTGAAGGTCATTTTCACCAGCGGCTACAGCGCGGACATCGTCGGCAAGGATTTCAAGCTCGAATCCGACCTCAACTTTTTGCAAAAGCCGTATCAGCCGCAGGCGCTCGCGCTGACCGTGCGCCGCTGCCTCGACGGCGGGGCGAAATAAATTTTTAGTTTTAAGTTTTGCCCCGCCAACTTAAAATTCAAAACTCAAAATTAAAGACTGAAATGATTATCGCGCCCTCGCTGCTCGCCGGAAACCACGCCGCCTTTGGCAAGGACGCCGTTCGCGCCTCCAAATCCGGCGCCGACTGGCTGCACCTCGACATCATGGACGGCCATTTCGTCCCGAACATTTCCTTCGGGCCGCAGGTCGTCAAAGACATCCGTCCGTTGAGCAAATTGTTTTTCGACGTCCATTTGATGTGCGCCAGGCCGGAAATTTTGCTGGAGCCGTTTGCGAAGGCCGGCGCGGACCAGATGATCATCCATGTCGAACTCGGCGAACAGGTCGGGCCGCTCATTTGGAAGATAAAAAATCTTGGCAAGAAGGTCGGCCTTGCCGTCAACCCGCCCACGCCCATTTCGCTCGCCGAACCGTTTCTGGAAAAAATTGATTTGCTGCTCGTGATGACCGTCAACCCCGGCTTCGGCGGGCAATCCTTTATCCACGAATGCCTGCCAAAAGTCCAGCAGGCCGAGGCGTGGCGGCGCGAACGCAAATTGAATTACCGCCTCGAAGTGGACGGCGGCATCAACAACCAGACGGCCGCCGAATGCGCCCGCGCCGGCGCCGACACGTTTGTTGCCGGCACCAGCTTGTTTGGGCAGCGCAGCCTGAAAGCGGCTGTGACGAAGATGCGGAAAATCGTCAATGCCAGCGACCCGGCATTGGCGGATTTGAAGGTTTGACCCATGTCGCAAATCAAATTCGGCACGGACGGCTGGCGCGCGGTCATCGCGGAAGATTTCAATTTCGCCAACGTCGCGCGCATGGCCCAGGCAACCGCAGATTTCTGGAAATCTGAAATCCGAAATCCGAAATCTGAAATTTTCGGGCGGCAGCCCAAGGTTATTGTCGGTTATGACCGCCGGTTTTTTTCCGACCGGTTTGCACAAATTACCGCCGAAGTTTTGGCCGGAAATGATTTTCAAGTCATCCTCACGCCGGAGCCGACACCGACGCCAAGCGTCTCCTTCGCCGTCAAAAATCATCACGCCGTCGGCGGTGTGATGATTACCGCCAGCCACAATCCGCCGATTTTCAACGGCTTTAAGCTTAAATCATTTTATGGCGGCTCCAGCGATTCCGAAACCTGCCAGGCCGTCGAAGGTTTTTTGGACGCAAATGCGCCAAAGCAAATCGTAAATCGGAATTCGCAAATCGCGAATCTTCAGGACGTTCGCCCGGCGCATTACGCCGCGTTGAAAAAACTCGTGGACTTCAAGCTCATCGCGAAATCCAAATTGCGTTTTGCCCACGACGCGCTCTTCGGCGTCGGCGCGGGCTGTTTTGAAAAAATTCTCGCGGGCACGACGTGCAAAGTTACAACGCTGAACGGCGTGCATGACGTTTTATTTGGCGGCATCAACCCGGAGCCGGTCGTGCAAAATTACGCGCGCAGCCAGGCGTTTTTGCGCAAACATCCGCACGACATTTGTCTGGTGACCGATGGCGACGCCGACCGTGTCGGCGGCATGGATGGTCGCGGCAATTATCTTACCACGCACCAAATCATCTGCCTGTTGCTGCACCATTTCATCGTCAATCGCAAGGGCAGGGGACGGGTCGTGAAGGCGCTGACGACGACTTCGATGGTGGACAAAATGTGCGCGGCCTGCGGGCTGCCGCTCGTCGAAACTGGCGTCGGCTTCAAATACATTTGCGCCGAGATGCTCAAGGGCGATGTGCTGCTCGGCGCGGAGGAAAGCGGCGGCATCGGTTTTCCCGGCCACATTCCCGAACGCGACGGCATCGCCGCCGGCCTGATGCTTTTGGAATTGCTCGCCACCGAAAAAATCCCGGTGAACAAAATTCTGGCCAAGCTGGAGAAACAATTCGGCCCGCATCGTTACGGACGCATTGACACGCATTTCCCGCTGGAGAAGCGCGGCGCGCTCATGGAGTTTCTACAAAAGAATCCGCCGGCCAAATTATTGCGCTCGCCGCTGGCGGACATGAAAGCATTTGACGGCGTAAAATTCGTCGCGGCAGATTCCTCATGGCTCATGCTGCGCGGTTCGGGCACGGAACCGATTTTGCGGATTTATGCCGAAGCGAAATCCGACGCCGACGCGCAAAAGCTTCTCAAGCTGGGCGTGGCACTGACGCGGCGGGTTTGATCCCAATCATAATCTTTCTCGTAATCGTAATCTTAATCCAAGCTGGAGATTACGATTACGAGAAAGATTATGATTGGGATTTCAATCCAGACGCTGACCATGTGGCTTGCATTTGATGGCAAAAACAATTAAATCTCTGCCATGAAATTTGCTCTGGCAATTCTGGTTTATCTGCTGATGGCGGCGGTTTTGGGCGGCGGCATTTTGCTGCTGGTGGCGGGCAAGCCGTGGTTTTTGATCGTCGCAGTTCTGGTTTTCATCGTTGCTTTTGGCAAACTCGGCTGCCAATCGCACTGATTTTTTTGAAACAAAATTATTTATGCTGAACACCGGCATTTTGAATCCCCGCCTGCTCTCGCTGCTCGCGCACGTGCGCCACACCAACGCGCTCGTCATCGCTGACCGCGGCTTTCCGTTCTGGCCGATGATTGAAACGGTGGACGTCTCGCTGGTGGACGGCGTGCCGACGGTGTTGCAGGCGCTCGCCGCCGTCCGCGCCAACGGCAGCTACAATCAAGCCTACATGGCGCGGGAATTTCAAAAAAACAATTCTGCCGCCACCCGCGCGGCGTTTGCGAAAGGTCTCGCCGGGATTCCGACGAAATTCGAGCCGCACGTGGCATTCAAGAAACGCGTGCCGCACGCGATTGGATTGATCCGCACCGGCGACACGACTCAATACGCGAACATGATTTTGATTTCCGGTTGAATGTTTTGCGCAAATTTAGAGGCAAAACAGAACAGCCCGCGGTTTGTGCCGCGGGCTGTTTTCTTTGGAACACTTTTTGAGCGGAATTAAACTTTGGCGTCGCGCGTTTCCAGTTTTTGCCAGACCGCACCGTAAAAAGCAACAAAGATGAAGCAAACCAATGGAATGACAAAACCGATCCTCATGCCGCCTTTGTCTGCGATGTAACCCATGATCGGCGTCATGATGGCGCCGCCAACGACGGACATGACAAGCACGGAAGAGCCAAACTTAGTGTGGTCGCCCAGGCCGCGAATGCTCAAAGCAAAAATGGTGGGAAACATGATGGACATGAAAAAGAAACTAGCCATGATGCCGATCACACCCGCCCATCCACCGCCAGCCATCGCCACCACCATCATAATTGTGTTGATAATAGCGTAACCTGCGAGTGCCTTGTGCGGTTTTGTGAACCCGACCACTGCGCTTCCAAAGAACCGCCCACCGGCAAAGCAAACAAAGGCCAGCGTCTGCAAATAACCTGCCGAGCGGTCCGTCGAATCAGTGATGTTGGCCCTGACATAATTGACAAAAAAGCTGAAAATGCCGGTTTGCGCTGCGACATAAAGGAATTGTGCCAGGACGCCCAGCGTAAAATGCGAGCGTTTGAATATGGATTTTTTAGCTTTACCTTCGGCCTCGGCCTTGAATTCCTCCGCAGCCCGGACGTCTGGGACTTTCGCAAAAATAAAAATCACCAACAGAATGGCTACAGCGATGCCAATGCCCAGATACGGAATGTAAAGTTTTGCATTGCTCGTGTTGACCACTTGCGTTGCCGACAAGATGACACTCGAGCCAATGAACATTCCCAAAACCCAGCCAAAGCCGTTACAGGTTTGCGCCATGTTGATTCGCGTGGCTCCACTTTCTGTCGGACCCAACACAGTGGTGTAGGGGTTGGCGTTGGTTTCCAAACACGCCAAGCCGCAGGCGAGAATAAACAGACCCAGCAAGAACGCCCAATAAGCATCAATGTGGGTCGCTGGAATAAACCAAAACGCTCCCAAAGCTGCCAATGTGAGTCCGCCGATAATGCCGCCTTTATAGCCAAAGCGCCGCGAGATCGCACCCGCAGGCAATGCCATTAAAAAATAACCCATGTAAAAGGCGTTTTGAACAAAGCCCGATTGGAATTTTGACAGTTGCAGTGAGTTCTGAAATTGTTTGTTAAGATTATCGAGCAAGCCGCTGCAAAACCCCCACAATAAAAAAAGTGAACACACCAGCATAAATGTAAGCAGGTAATTTTGTCCGTCAGCCGTGCGAAACAAGCTGGCGCCTTTGGTGGTCGTTTGGCCCGAAGTGGTTGGTGTAATCATAATTTCAATTTGATGATGGACGCTATGCGTGATGAATTTGTGCTGATGCCCAGCTAATTATTTGAATTGCGCGTTTGCGTCAAGCCTCCGCTTTAAAAAAATGCGGCGCGTTCCGGCTTGAAAACCGGCGGTTTTACATTTCAACTGAAGCATGGCTGACGACATTTCACCTCCGGCGGCGAAAAATCCCAGGTTCGCGCTGCGGGCCGGCGACGTCCAGATGTATCGCCTTTGCGATGATTTGAGCGGCCTGATCATCTTTCCGATGATTGTCTTCAGCCCGTGGGCCTTCGGCACGACGCAATCGTGGTCCATCTGGACGATGAACGCGGCGGGCTTCGCGCTCGGCATTTTGCTGCTCGCAAAGCTTTTCATCCGCAAGGTCAAAAATTATCCCGCGCCGCGTTGGGAACATTTTCCCACGCGCAAATTCAGCCGCGCGCTGGCCTGGCTGACGCTGGCGATTCTGAGCTATTGCCTCGCCAGCGCGCTGAACGCGGGCGCCACCTACAATCCCGACACAAAAATTTTTGATTATCACCACTGCCTCAACTGGCTGCCGCACAGCATGGACAGCCGCCGGTCGTGGTTTTATTTCTGGAATTATTCGGCGCTGGCCTGTTCGTTCTGGGCAATCTGCGACTGGCTGGTCGGCCGGACGCCGGCCGAGGAGCGCGCCTTTCGCGGCGGAACGGAAGGAGAAAAAACATTTCCGGTTCTGCCCGCACGATTGCGCCAACTGCTGTGGTTGCTTTGCCTCAATGGCGCGTTGTTCGGCATCGAAGGCATCGTTCAACGTGCCTCGGGTTCGAACAAGCTTTTGTTTCTCGCCCAGCCGCATGTGAATCGCGAGGGTGAAACGCAATTCGCCGCCTACGCATACCGCTCCAACGCCGCGCAATATTTCAACCTGCTCTGGCCGGTGTGCCTCGGCTTTTGGTGGACGCTGCACCGCCTCGGCGGTTCGCGCCACAAATTGCATCATCTGTTGTTGCTGTGCGCGGCCATCATGGCTGCGTGCCCGATCATTTCCGGCAGCCGCGGCGGCGCGCTGGTGGCGGCGGGGCTTTTGCTTTTCGCCATGTTTTTTTTCGCGGCGATGAATTTATTTTCATCCACCTGGCGGCAGAAAGATCGCCGCACGCGCCGGGCCACAGCTGTTTTGCTCGGACTTTTTTTTGCGGTGGCGGTGGCGCTGGGCTGGTATTTCGGCTGGAATTTGCTTTCGACCCGCATGGAGGACCTTCAAGGCGGATTTCAGGAGCGCGAGGCGATTTATGAATCTGCGCTCCCGATGGCGGCGGATTATCCAATCTTCGGCACCGGGCCGGGGACTTTCGCAACGGTTTTCCAACTCTACCGTTATTCCAACGCGACTTACTGGCCGGAACAATTGCACAACGACTGGCTCGAGACGCAAATCACTTTCGGTCTGGCGGGCATGGCGCTGATTTTAGCGGCGCTGGTATGCGTCGGTCTGCGCTGGTTCGCGCCGGGCGGAATTCGCGGCGGCCGCCGGTTCGTGGTCCTGGCGTGGGCGGGGCTGGGAGGCTGCCTGGTCCACGCGCTTTTCGATTTCCCGCTCCAGATTTATTCCATCCTGTTTTTGTTTCTCGTGATTTGCGCGATACTTTTCAATTTGAGCCGCCGATCGGGGGCTTTGCGGCATTGAGCAGCCTTGCTTTCACAAAATTCCCGCACGTGCGCCGCCTTCCTTGATGACGGAATCTGCCGGCAGTTCAACCGTCGTCTGCCGCCCCAGAAATTCCAGCAGCACGGCGACGCGCTCGCGGGCGGGCAGGACGCGTGAAATGACGGCGCAAAGTCCGCGCAAGGCGCCGCCGGCGATTCGCACTTCGTCGCCCGGTGCCAGCCGCGCAGGCAGGACACGCAATTGGTCGGCACCGACGGCCTGCCGCAGTTGTTCAATAGTTTCTTCGGGAATTGTCGGCCAGCGTTCGCCGAAGTGAACCACGCCGCGAATACCACTGGCGGATTGCACCTGGCGCAGGGAATTTTGCCAGTCAAACCGCGCGAAAAGGTAGTTGGGAAACAGCGCTTCTGTGACCCAGAAGGTTCCCTGACACGTGGTGCGCCTGAACCGAATCCGCGGCAGGAAAATTTCAACGCCGTTTTTCCGCAAATGCTCCGCCGCGATGTGTTCGTGTTTGGGTTGTGAACAGAGGCAGAACCACGCCGCGCCGCTGGCGATGGTTTTGTTTTCAGGCGCGGTCATTGGTCGGAAGGAAATGCCGGACGCCGGATGAACTGGCTCACCCGGCCTTGTCCGGTTTGTAGTAATCGCGGTATTTATAATAGTGGTAATCCGCGGCGCTGGAGCGCACGGAATTGAACACCAACCCCAGAACCCGCGCCTTGCGCTGGTGCAGCATGTCCAGCGCGGCGTGCGCCACGCGGGCGGAGGTAAATTCGGCACGGACCAGGAAAATAACGCCATCGGCGCGCGGCGCCAGGCTCGTGACGTCGTCCGCCGCCATCACCGGCGCGGTGTCCAGCAGCACATAATCATATTCCTTGGCGGATTCCTGAAGCAGTTGCTGCATGACGGCGCCCATGAAAAATTCGCTGGAGCGCTGGGTCGTCGCGCCGCGGGGCACCAGGTGGAGATTGGGCACACTGGTTTCCTTGACGGTTTGCCGCCAGTTCGCGCCTTGAGATAAAATTTCCGACAGGCCGGCGCTGGAACCGATGTTAAAACGATTGTGCAAATTACCCTTGCGCAGGTCCGCATCCACGAGCAACACGCGCGTGCCGCTGATGGCGAGGGTGATGGCAAGATTGGCGGTGGTGATGGTTTTTCCCTCGCCCGGCACGGAACTGGTGACGAGCAGCGTGCGCGGGCGCGTGCCGGTTTGCTCCATGTAAAGCAGCGAAGAGCGCAGATTCCGATAGGATTCGACAAGCGAGTGCCGTTCGTCGTCAACTTGCAGCAGCGGCAGCACGCCTTTGCGCGGAGAGCGTTCGCGCGGAATCTGTCCCAAAACTTCCTCGTCAAAGGCTTCTTGAAGCTCGATGAACGTGTTCATTCGATCATCGAGGCGGTCCATCAACATTAAAATCAACAGGCTCAAAATCAGGCCGGCCACGCCAGCGATGACGAGGTCTTTTTGAATCCAAGCCGTGTCCGGCTGCGCGTCGCTGGCCGCTTGAGAAATCACGACGGTCTCCGGGCTGATGTCTTTGTTGACATCGAGATTTTCAAGTGTGGCAAGCAATTGATCGTAGAGGGCGTCAATGCGCTCGGACTTCGCCTTCAATCGGTCGTATTCGGCGGTTTTGCGATTGAACTCAACGTTTTGCCGCCCCCAGAGTTCAGTCTGCTTCTGGAGATTGGTGATTTGGAGCGCGAGCGAACTTTTTTCGGCTTCAATTTGTTCCACGCTTTGCGCGCGATAAATGTCCAAAATGCGGCTATACTGGTCAATCTCCTCGTCCAGTGCCACCATTTGCGGGTGTTTGGGCTTGAGAACTTCCGCGTAACGATCGCGTTCCGCCTTCAGCAGCGCAATATTCTGTTTGACGGTCAGATATTCCATGCCGATGGATTCAGGGCCGGTTTGCGGGCTTACCCCGGTGAATCCGGCCACCAAGGGCGATTCCGTCGGCCCGGCATTGACGGCTTGGTCGCCCATGCCTGCATTGCCGGTTATACCGCCAAGCACGAGTGTTCGGTCCTGTCCAAGCAAAAGGTTTTGATCGAGGGTCATGGACTGGAGCAGATCGTATTGCGACTGCGCGTTGCCGAGTTCCTGATAGAGGATGGTGAGATAATTGCCAACGCCGTTGGCGCCTTCCAAAAGTGCCGCGTTGTTGGTGCTCAAAAATGAGGCCACCTGGTCTTCGTCTTTTTGCATCTCCGGTTCGAGCCGCAACATCTGGTCGGTGAGACCGGCGATCGTGAGATCGGACGTGTGCTCCTCCATTTGTTTCTTCTGGTCAATGTATTCTTCCATGCACGCCTGGGCAAACAACTGCGCGTATTTGGGGTTCTGGCTGATGGCGCGAATGTTGAAAATGGTGGTTTTGGGTGTGATGGAAACGGAAACGGAAACCGGAGCCGGGGGGATGTCAGGATTTTCACTGGTGACGCGATCTTTGGCGTGACCAAGGACTTCAGCTCCCTGCATCAACGCGGCTTGCGTGCCGAGGAAATCTTCATAGCTCTGCATTTCGGTGTAAAGTGAACTCTGCTGGATATTCAGCCGGACGTTGACGATCATTTGTCCCACGGAGAAATATTCCGGAGGCAGAGTCCAGATATGGCCGCCTTCCGCCGCCAATGCCAGCAACACGCAAGCCACCGGCACCCACCAGCGCCGCCGCAGCAGGTTGCGGTAACGCTGGAACCGCGAAAAAAACGCCCCCGCCCAGACATGACGCTCGCGCGGTGAAAAAGAGGTTTCTTCGTTCATGAAATTTTCGGCTTCGACTTTAAAAATTGACCAATCGTGAGGGCACGATGATCAGGTCATTAGGCTGCAACACAATGTCTTCGTCGGTTTTGCCTTGTTCGAGGATTTGCGTCATATCAAGTTCGATAACCTGTCTTTCCCCGTTTGGGCCGGGGGTGCCACGCACAACCTTTACCTTTTTTTTGTTGGCAAAATCATCAAAACCTCCCGCGATCAAAATCGCGTCACCTGCGGTCAGGTTTTCGTTGACTTGAAGCGGAATCGCTCCTTGATTATGCACCTGCCCCCAGATATAGACCTGTCCAATGGTCCGGTTGGCCGCGTTCAGCGACAAAACCACCGTGGCCTTCTTGTAATAATCTTTTTCCAGCGCTGTTTTTATTTCCGCAGCCAGTTGTTTGCAGGTTTTGCCCACAGCCATGACCCGACCGATGTATGGCACTTCCAACTCACCCGAGTCTTCCACAATAAGATTTTTGGGCACGTCCTGCGGGTCCCAAATTTTGTCTTCCAGAATTTGAAAACTAACCGTGTCGCCAACCCGGAGTTTATAGGTGTCGTCGGAAACATAACCGTTGAGTGAAGTGGTGCCGGCATTGGACTGGTTCGCTGCTTGCGCGGCGGGTTGACTGGGTTGGGTCGTCGTTCCCGGGGTCGTCGCCCAACTGGATGGTGTAAATGGATTCGACGGGGATGGTTGGGCTGGGGGCGTCCCTTGGGCCATCGTCCAATGGGCGGCGCAAACCAAAAGAAGCGTCAAAAAAGGTTTTCGCATAGAGTCAGTCACTTCAGTATTCAAAATTGATAGGAGAAATTCAAGCTAACAATGTTGACCGTGTAGACGGAGTTGATCTGGTTGGCAGACTCATGGACAATCTGTTCGGAAAGAGTGGCGGAAAGTTTTTGTGTCAGATTGCAGCCAAGGCTGATTTCAGCGTTGATCTGGTCGAACGTCAGATTGGAGTTGGACACGCCGTTCAATTGCGTCCCGTGTTCCCACGTAACCGGCGTGGTCAATGTAAATTTTCTGAATATGTTCCAGTCCGGTTCAAATCTCACAAAATAATATTCATCGGGCACGCCGTAGTTTGAATAATCCGTGCTGCGCCCCGCCGCCAGGGTGTAGGTGACAAATTGATTTAACCGGTGCGTGAGGGAAAGTTCAAAATACAATCCGGTTACCGGGCTGGCATTGGTGAAAACAGCGGTGGCCCGCGGCGAATAAACTGTGTAGCCCGCATGAAACTCCGCGTTCGAGTATTCGCTAATCTGCGCCCGGCAAAACAATCCCACGTTCCATTGGCTCGCGTTCGGGAACGGGGCGGACGCCGACGGATCGCTATTGAATAATCCGCCGCCAACTTCGAGGCCGGCCAGAAATTCCGGCCGCACGCGGAAACCGGCGCTCGCGAATAAATTCTCCGACGAGCCGTCCGGCACCTGGTTCCCCACCAGCGAAAGATAATTCACGTGGTCATAGCCGAAGTCCACCTCCGCCTCGTTCAAATCCCACAAACCGCTCACGCCTGCCGTGTTTTCCAAGCGCACAATGCTTGCGCCGTTGGTCAGTCCCGGATTTTCATAGCCGTTCTCCGTTACAGAGAGCCGGTCGTGCAGGTTGATCTTCAAGTCCTTGATATAAATATCGAACGAAAGTTGCGAACCCGGGTTGATGTAAAGCTGGTCCAACTCTTGGTGCTGCACATAAAAAGAATAGCCCGCGCCCAATTCGAAATTCAGGCTGTTGTTCTGCGTGACCGGCCAGACCATTTGCGCGTTCACGCTGGGGCGGAAGATAAAATCGCCGTCGGGGTTGTTTGGCCGCAAATTCACGTTGTCGTTGTAATCCGCCTCCAGTCCCGAGGAAAAACGCCACGCGACCGGCCCCAGCATCAAATTGTAATACCCGACACTGCTGGCCGCCTGCCGGCTGGTTTCTTCCGCGGCTTCGCCTGCCATGGATTGTCGCAGCGCCTCCTGCGCCGGCGCCGATGCCGCAAAAAACGCCAGGGTTGCGGCGATGAGGAAAAGCCGGAGTGAGCAGCCGAATCTGAATGGCTTGAAAATGTCGCTGGTCACCAGATGTTTGCCTCGCATGATGCCCGTTGTCCGTGCGGCGGCAAACAAAATATATTTTGTTCATTTTCTATTGAACAAAATGGTCAAATTGGGCAGACTGCGCGCGTGGCTGTGGATTTCACAGGCAAATCAGAATCAAAAACCACCGCGCCGCGCCTAGAGCCGGTCGAGGTCGAGGTCATCCATTTATTCGTCCAGTTTTCCCGCGCGCTCGGCCAGCCGCGCTCTGTCGCCGAAATCTACGGGCTGCTCTTCGTCTCCCACCAGCCGCTAGACATGGACACGCTCATCAGCCGTCTCAACTTAAGCAAAGGCTCCGCCAGCCAGGGTCTGAAGTACTTGCAGGACCTCGGCGCCGTGCGTGCGGTCTATGTCGCGGGGGAGCGTCGGACACATTACGAAGCTGTGGCCGAACTGCGCAACCTGGCCGGGCGCTTTCTGCGCCGGCAAATCCTTTCCCATTTTGACGACGGCGAATCGCGGCTGCAAAGCATCGCGGCACACGCGCAGAAACTTTCGGGCGAACAACGGAAATTTGTGGTGGCGCGCGTCAAGCTGCTCCGCAGTTGGCAGCAGAACGGTCGGCGCGTGCTGCCGTTTGTGGTGAGGATGCTGGGCGGAGGGTAGGAATAAAAAACAGAAAATGGAAAGTGGAAATCTGGATTTGATTTCAGTGTTTCAACTTTCAGAATTTTGGACGGCGCAGCAGTGGCCTTTTGCAAAAATTTGGCAAAACGGTCACGGGCGGCAGCTTGTTCTTTTGAAAGGCAGAAAGCTAAGAACGGAAAGATAAAATAAATTTCTGTTTTCCGTTTTCCAAATTTCTGGTTTTGTGTTTCGTTTTTTGCTTTCATAGCTTCTGCCTTTAACAATGACCTCTTCCACGAAAATATTCTGGCTCTTTGGCCGCTGTGGCGCCGGGAAAACCACGCTCGCCCGCCGGCTTCGCGATGGTTTGGTGGATCGGAAAGTCCCCGTGTTTTATTTGGACGGCGATGAAATGCGCTCCGGCCTTTGCTCTGATCTGGGCTTTTCCAGCCAGGCGCGCGTGGAAAATCATCGGCGCATCGCCGAGGTCGCCCGGCTGGCGGCGGAGCAGGGGTTCAACGTTATCGTTTCCACCATGGCACCACAGCATGACCAGCGCGACGTGGTGGCCGGGGTTCTGGGACAACGGCTGGTCTGGCTTTACATCCATGCTCCGTTGGAAATTTGCATCCAGCGCGACCCCAAGGGCCTTTACGGTCGGGCCAAGGCGGGGCGGGTGAAGGACCTGTTGACCTTTCCGTTTGAAGTGCCGCGACCGCACGAACGGGAAAATTACATAGACACCGTGGCGCAGAACGTGGAGGAATGCTTTCACTCCATCCTGGAGATTGCCAAGGCCAGCATGAGCGATTTCGCCATTTGAAATTTTGTGCCCGAAAAACCGGTCGAAATCACCACCGAATTATGGAGGCCACCTTTGCCCCCGCAGGAAAATCCTAGGCGGCAGCTTGGATTGAAAGCATGAGCGTCACCCGACGAATTGCCTTTGGCGCGGCGGCAAGCTGGTTCAGCCGGGGAGTCACCATTCTTCTGGGATTGGTGATGATGCCAGTGCTGTTCCGGTTTTTGCCCAAGGAGGAACTTGGCGTGTGGTTGCTGCTCGGCCAAAGCTGGGTGGCTTTGGGGGTCTTTGAATATGGGATACAATTGGCCTTTACCCGTAGATTTGCTTTTGTGGTCGGAAAGGCCGGTGGTCTTAATGTCCAAATCACCGGGGATTCGGCGCGGGAAATGGCCGACTTGATTGCGGTGACCTTGCGGATATATCACTGGCTGACTTT